>Ga0224722_1000624_pt1 | contig 20309 bp, 14 predicted proteins | sample Balambano_FR1_Me_FD_161646 | JGI IMG/M metagenome (GOLD analysis project Ga0224722, IMG submission 161646) | Freshwater sediment microbial communities from Lake Towuti, South Sulawesi, Indonesia - Balambano_FR1_MetaG | ecosystem: Environmental > Aquatic > Freshwater > Lake > Sediment | place... | reverse complement strand
GGTCGGTGGCGCGCACCAGCAGGGTGTCGCCGGGAACGCTGAGGTGTACCTCGGCAATTTTATCTTTCACCTGTCCGGTGTTTTCCAGTTTCAGCACCACGCGGGCTTCGATGATCTGATCAAAAAAATGTTCCATCTTTTGCAGTTTGCGCTCAATAAATTCCAGCAGTTTACCGTCTGCTTTAAATTGAACGGATGCGGTGTTCACTTTCATGACATTGCTATTTTGGTGAGGAAAAATGTGCGAATGTGTTTTGGTGTTTTTGTGTTAAGGTGCGCTCTGTACGTGGACGCTGTTCTATCTTATTTTGGTACAACGGTTTCCGACTTCCCATCCCGCCATCCGGCGGGACTCCCTTCGGTCGCTTCCGACTTCGCTTTCGGATGCGCTTGCTGATAAACCTGCCTTAATTTTTCGATGGAATTGTGGGTATAAATTTGGGTGGCGGCGAGGTTGGCGTGTCCGAGCAGTTCTTTGATGGCGTTCAAATCGGCACCATTGTCAGACAGATGCGTGGCAAAGGTGTGCCGCAAGACGTGCGGACTGCGCTGTTCTAAGGTGGAAACAATTGATAAACAACGTTTTACAATATTATAAACCAGTTTGGGATAGAGCGGTTCGCCTTTGTCGGTTAATAATAGTTCGTGGTTGGAATGGTTTGGAAAATGCGCTTGCCGCAAATTTAGATACGGTTGTAATAGCTGTGCCAGTTCCGCGCCAAAAGGGAGTAAGCGTTCTTTGTTCCCCTTGCCCAGTACCTTGAGGGTGCGCGAATGCAGGTCAATATCTGCTATTTTCAAACCGATTAGTTCTGAGCGACGTATCCCAGTATGGTACAATAAATTGATAATCAACCGGTCGCGCTGATTCGAGTAATCACTTCCCCACTCCACTTCATCCAGAAGTTGGTTCACTTCATTGGTTTGCAAATACTGCGGCAGCCGCTTGCCGATTTTGGGTGTGATAATTTTGTGCATCGGACTTTGCGCCAGATGCCCCTGCCTGAGGAGAAAGCGAAAATAGGTTTTGAGCGTGGAAAGTTTACGACGCAGAGAGCGTGAAGTCAAGCCTTGTTGCAATAGCTCCACCATCCAGCTACGGATATGAGAATGCCTCACCTCGGCAACCGAAGTAAGGCTATGAGTATGTTCTAAAAAAGCGATGAACTGCGACAAGTCCTGCTCGTAAGCCAGGATCGTGTGCGCCGAGAAACGCTTTTCATATTGCAAATACTGAACGAAAGCCGCTTGATTCATGTTCGCTCATTCCGCCCTGACGTTAGGTCAAGCCGTTGTTCAATATTACAACTTTTTGCGAACAAAGTCAATGGCTTGCTGAAAAATTATTACTCTGCAACTGCATTTTCGCCGTAGGTGGCTTGCTTGTAAACGGCTTTCAGCACTTCGTTGCGGCGCTTGACCGAAGGTTTTACAAAGTGCTTGCGGCTGCGCAACTCCTTGAGTACGCCCGCTTTTTCGAACTTGCGCTTGTATTTTTTCAGCGCTTTGTCAATGGATTCACTTTGATTTACATCAATAATTAGCATAAATAAACTCCGTTTTTTTGATTGGACTGCAAAGATACAGTTTTTTTGTGAAGGAGTCAAGGGTGGTGTCTTTGATTTTTTTATAAAAAACAAAGGAGGAGCAAAACGTGCTCCTCCTCGGTTTACAACAATTTGTGAGTTTGGTTTATTCTACCACATTCACCCGATAGAAGAAGGGAGAGGAGTAGAACGCACCACCGGTAATGTTCGCACCGGTGTTGCTCGCATTAAAAGATTTTCCATTAGTGAGTTTCATGGTTCCTCTCACCTCAAACCGGTCACCTATGGCTATTTGCTCTTCTTTTAAACCTGCGGCGTCCAGTAGTTCTTTGCCGGTAGAACCCAGGGTAGCACGCGGGTAGCCCGTTTGTGGGTCTTTTGCGAAAGCAGATGCAGGATAAGATTTAAAGGTTTTATCCGCTACGTTGTTGGTGCCATTTGCCGGTGTAGCATCAACAAAGCGCACCACCCAATCATAGGATTGAAAATCGGCACCGGCGTTGGGTGTAACCGCCTCGGCGGTAAATTCCCATTTTGTACCTGCCATATTTGCCTTGCTTACCTTAAAGGTAGTAGCTGCTACCGGAAAGGGGGCTACGGTACGAATGTACCCGCCCTGCTCCAGGCTAAATTCATCAATACGCTCTACAATTTCCTGTTCGCAGGCAGTGAACACAAACACAGCGAGCAGGGTGGCTATTTTTATAATATTTTTCATGTTGTTTTTTTTGATTAAACTAAAAGTTTATCGCACAAAATTTGCCGGATTATTATCCCAGAATACCTGCACGGTTACATTTGCCTTTTGCTTCGCATTTGCATTCCGGGTCACATAATTGGTAGGATAATAATAAGACCGTACAAAAGCTCCCGGATTTGCCTCCAGTGCGGGTTGTTGTGGTGCTGGCTTTCCGGTGCGCCGATACATATTATAAGCCTCTATACCATTACCGTGTAGTGCTACCCAGTATTCGGTGATAATGATATTCAGCTTGGCATCATCTGTGGCAGCGGCGTCGTAATCTGCCAAAACCTTGTCCACATACTTGGTCACGTCTGCTGCCCAATTGATACCCTTGCTGGTTTCAAATGCCGTGATTTTGCCGGCTTCCGTAGTACCCAGTGCGACGCTTCGTACATCTGCAAAGGATTTTTCCACCGCAGATTTCAACAGGGCGCGCGGGTCGCCGGTCGTTTTGAGCACCAGCGCACTTTCTGCCAACATGAAATCTACAAAAGAACGCATCATAATCGGATGAATACCTGCACCGCCTGCACCGGCGCCCAATGAAACCCCTCTACCGGCATCGTCATCGTACAAACCACCTGCCGGATACACTCCCCAAGCCGTCCGTGCCAAGCCATCGGGTGGAATACCTTCGTTGCTCAGGTGGTCGCGTCCCCAATAGCCCACATCGGTCGGCAAACAAAACACGTCACTCTCTCCATAATGCCCCGGCTTGGGATTGGTGATACATCTCAGTTCGTTTACGTCGGTTGGATTTCTGACACGCTGGCGATAAAAATAGAAGCGCATTCTTGGGTCAGGAAAACCTTTGGAACTGTACATATATGCCATGTAAGAATTGGACTGATAATCGCCCCCACCGGTCGGGCTGTATTGAGCACCATAGCGTGGGTGGCGCGTATCTGGGTTAGCCAGGTTCGATCCAAATTTGAAAGCAAAGTTTTCGGCAGCAGCCGAGATCAGCTTGTTACCTGCTACCAGGGCATTAATAGCGGTCGTAGCACCATTTCTATCAATCAGGCGCCGATTCAAATGATACTTCAGCTTCATGCTGTTTGCTACGCGAATCCAGCGGTCGGTATTGCCGCCGTAGAACAAGTCACCGGAAGCACCGGTTTTAGACTTTGCATTAAAATTCTCGATCGCTTTGTCCAAATCTGCCAGTGCCGCTGCATACACAGTAGCACCCTCGTCTAATTTTGGATTGAAGTTTGCCGGGTCAATAGCTTCTGACAAAGGTACATCGCCGAAAGCATCTACCAGGTTCATCAGTACAGATGCCCGAATGACGCGTGCAATACCGGCATGGACAAAAAATTCCGATTGTTCTACCAATGGAATCAGGGTAGCCACGTCGGTTAAAATCGTGGCGTAAGACCGCAGCCACCTGTTGTTGGAACCATCGGGCGACACAGCATTGTCATAGATGGCAGCACCCTGATTGAGCATACGCGTCAAACGCATACCGGGGTCACTGAAATCATTAAAATGAACCCGATAATCCAGCTCAATCCGGTTCAGGATAAAATTCACATCCGCGTTGCTGGGGGTAACGGCGTTCGGGTTGTCCAGCAAGTCCAGTTCGCAGGAGCTTACCACCGCCATCACCAGTGCCAGTGTTATTAATTTTATTTTATGAATCATTTTTTTAAATTTTTAGTAAAACTTAATAGGCTTACAGTTTTATTGAAGCCGGTGCGTTTAGAACGTTAACTTCAGCGTACCGCCAAGTCTTCTGGTACTTGGACCTGTCAAAAACTCAAAGCCAAGACCATTGCCTACACCCAGCCCCAGGTTATCCGTATCAAAATTTAAACTTCTCGGCATATTTAAAGCCCGATACCACAAGTTGTTGCCGATTAGTTGCAACATGATGCCTTTGAAAGGTGTCTTAGAAATCAAATTCTTGGGTAAGCTGTAGGAAATAGAAACCTCTTGCAAACGGATGGTAGAACCATCGTAGATTCTACCTTCGTCTCCAAAGAAGTAAAGGTTGTTGAAGCCCACGTCTGATGCCGTTACCTGAATATCGTTCGGTGTGCCGTCTGCTTTTACGCCAGGGAAAATAAAGGTTTGCGCACGGTCGTAGTTGGCTTTGCTCAGGTCTTCCGGCAAGCCCCTTCCCATCAGTGCTCCTGCCGTACTGCTGTAGATAGCTCCGCCATGCCGGTAAGACACCATAAATTCAAAACTAAGCCCTTTGAAGTTAAATCCATTGATCAAGCTGGTGTTAAAAGCGGGGTTCGGGTCGCCCAATATAACCGGCGCCGGCGTAGCTTGTAAGTATCCGTCTCCACCCACCAGCAGTTGTCCCTGCTCATTCCGGCGGAAGGCTGTTCCTTTGATAATGTTAAAGGGTTGACCCACCACTGCGAAGTTACCCAAGCCCAGGAAGCCCGAGATTTGTACTTCCTGTAAAGTACTCCCCAGGTCTAATACTTCCGGCACGTTGCGCGAGTACACTAGGGTGACATTCCAGGCAGAGTTGGTGCGCGCAATCGGGGTAGCGGTGATAGAAGCCTCTACGCCCTGGTTTCTGATTTTACCGATGTTGATGGTCGTCTCCGTATAGCCCGTAGCCGGGTCAAGCGGCGCTTCGGTAATCAGGTCTCTGGTATCCCGACGATAGAGCGTCAAATCCACGCCAAAACGACCGCGGAAGAATTTACCTTCCGCTCCAAATTCATATTCGGTATGCAACTCCGGTCTTAAGTTCGGGTTGCCCAAGACGTTGTCCACGGCGTGAGTTTGTATGGCAGCCCCGGAGGCGTTCAACCAGGGGCGAGCCTCTTGAGCAAGTATGCTCCGGGTGTTGTACGGGCGGGGAAAACCGGCGGAAGTACCTACCCCGGCTCTCAGTTTTAAAAAGGTAAGGAAGTCATTCTGTAAGCTGACGAAAGCGGAAGTGGGTACAAAAGACACACTAGCGGAAGGATAGAAAATACGGCGATTTTCTTCTTCTACCGTAGAAGTCCAGTCGTTTCTACCTGCAAAATTGAAAAACAGCGCGTTGTTCACATCTACCGTCACATCGGCAAAGATCCCCATGCGCGTTTGCTCTTCTATTTCATCTCTACCGACGTTGTCAATAAAGTTGTTATGGCGGAATAAATTGCGTGCCAGTTGGTTGATGCTGATTGTATTGTTGAGGTTGAAAACGTCGTTCCGCATATTGCCCCCCAGTTTAGCAGCTACGTTTAGCTTGCTGGATATGGGTAGGTCATACGCCAGGATGACGCTATTGTCCCAAATGGTATTGGTAATGTCCCGGGTTTCATAACGACCGGTTACAAAAGTCACACCGCCTTTATTGTATCGGTTTTCCTGTTTTTCGTTGTAGGTATCCAAACCGACTTTGTACAACAAGGAGAATCGGTCGGTGAATTGATAATTAAAGTTGGCGGTTGCAAAGATACGATTAACAACGCCGGTTGTCTGATAATTTCTGATAATCCAACGCGGGTTCGGGATGTCGTTTGGTCCCCGGAAATAAACCGTACTTCCATCCAGCGGGCTTTCAAAGGGCCAGCCATTCAAATCCACCTGACGCGGTGTGAAGAATACGTTTGCCAGCACGGAAGGGAAGTCATTGGCATTGTTACCTGTACCAGAGCTTAACGGAGGTGTTTGTTGATCGGTATTGGCAAAGCTAAAAGAAGTGTTTACCGTCAATTTTTCGGTTAGTTTAGCACTCACCCCCAAGCCAAGGTTCAGTTTTCTCAAGCCATTCTCTTCGATGTAGCCCTGCTCGTCCAGATAACCGGCAGAAAGATTGTAACTGGCATTCTCGCTACCGCCGGTGATGTTCAGAGCGGTGTTTAAAATAGCACCGGTGCGGAAGAAATCTTGCACATTGTTCGGGAATACCTGCATCTCATAAGGGCTTACGGAAGCCACATAATCCGCCATTGATGCCCGAAGTGCTGTATTGGAGAGGAAGGCATACGGGTGATTAGTCAAAGCTGTGTTGGTGTTTTGAGAAGGATAAATTCTCGCTTCTTCCAGCGTGGGACCCCAGTTAGAGAAGAAGTAACCCAGATTTTGCTGGAAACCACCTACGTAATCATTCTGATATCTTGGCAGGTGAGCGGTATTGGTAAAGTAAGACTGTGTGAGCGAAAACTCGGCTTTGCGCGCTTTTCTGCTCCCATTTTTAGTTGTGATCAGGATTACCCCGTTTCTACCCTGGTCGCCATACGTAACAGTAGCTGCCAATCCTTTCAATACACTGACATTTTCAATGTTGTTCGGGTCCAAGTCCAAAAAGCGGCTGGAAGCAGTTTGTCCACCTTGTGTAAAAGCAGCCTGCCCGCCATCTCCTCCAGCAGTTGTACGGGTATTGGTGTTGGAGTTGAACGGTACACCATCCACCACAAAGAGCGGCTGCACCGAGCCGGTGATAGAAGAGTAGCCTCGGATGGTGATGTTGGTACCGGTACCGGATACCCCGGAAGTAGAAGTGATGTTCACGCCGGGCACTTTGCCTTGCAGGATGCGCCCTACATCTGCCTGCGGGCGGTCTGCAATGGCTTTTTCATCTACCGAAGACACGGCGTACCCCAGGGCTTTTTTATCGCGCCGCAAGCCTTGCGCCGTTACTACCACTTCATTGAGCTGCGAAGCACCTTCCTGCATCGAAACATCTATTACATTGGAAGTTCCCAAGGTAAGCTCCTGGGTCGTGAAGCCGGTGTAAGTGATGACCAGCGTGTTGCTGCCTTCCGGCACGGTGAGCGAGTAAGCACCATCCACATCCGAAACCGTTCCCGTTGAAGTACCCTTCACCAGAATACTGGCTCCGATGAGCGGCTCCCCTTCTGCGTCGGTGACCTTGCCACTGACTGTTCTTTGCGCTATAGCCATACCAAACGCAAAGACTACTAGTGTGAGTACTAGTGAGAGTTTTTTCATACTAATCCAATTTTGTTTTGCGAAAAGAGTGAATTTAAAATCAAAAATATGCTTTTCAAAAAATAATTCCACACTCTGCACCGAAGTTTTCGACGATGTCCAATGTTTATTTCAGACACAATGACACCGGATGCCTGAAAACACTGGATTTAAACTTTAAAATAAATCTAAAAAAATTAACACGACCGATTCTTTGTCTTAACGAAAAATTAACGTTAAACGCTGCCAATAAAAACAGGGAGTAGCAGCACTGGTTGGCTCCTACTCCCCAACAACCTTTTTTGAAAAAGAGGTTTATTCTACAACGGAATGCTTTTCCAAAATTTTATAAATATAGCCGCGACACCAAATAACGCATTCTTACAAAATTGGAATAAGCACTTTTTCTAAAAATTTTTTGAATACCCGTTTGTTATTCCATCCTTACTTCCCGGTTCACGAATCAATACCCCGAATTCTGCGTCAAATTCGGATTCGCCTGAATCTCGCGCGCCGGAATGGGAAACACCAGTTTGTCGGCATTGTACGCCAGGCTACCCACATTTTGCTTCAGGCGTTTGAGATCGTGAATGCGGAAGCCCTCGTGCGCCAGTTCCCGGCGGCGCTCGCGCAGGATTTCATCGAGCGTCACTGCGGTGGCGGCAGGCAAACCCGCACGGGTACGGATGCGGTTGTAATCTGCCAGCGGGGTAGCACCTACGGCAGTATTCAGTCGAATATTGGCTTCTGCGCGAATGAGGTACATTTCTGCCAGACGAATCAGACCAACATTGCCAAACTGATTGTTCCATTTTCCAGAATAAGTCACGCCGCCATTGGCTTCAAAAAATAAATCAAGGCGATCATCCATTGGGTCATACAGTGCAAGGTGCGCAGGCTGGATTTCAATATCGCCGTCGCGACCGCCAAAATCCTGAATGGAAAAGAAAGTCGTCATTGAATTAACGCCATCCTGGGTAGTCACCTGGATCGAAAAAATATCTTCGTTGGAATTTTCATCCCGCCCGAACACGTCTTCGTAACTGGGCAGCAAACTAAAAGCACCTGACCCGATCACCCGATTTGCCGCATCGCGTGCAGCGGCGTAGTTGCCTTGCTGCAAATACACGCGGGCGAGCAGTGCCGCCGCTGCCCATTTGCCGGCACGCCATTCGTTGTCGGCAGGGAGTTGGCTTTCGGCTTTGGTCAGGTCTCCGATGATTTGGGTATAAACCTGCTCCACCGTGCTGCGGGTACTCCGATTGGCTTCGCTCACGCCGCGTGTGGGCGTGAGTACCAGCGGTACGCCCGGCTGGGCATTGGCTTGCCCGGCTTCGTAGGGCTTGGCGAAGAAGCGCACCAGTTCAAAATACACCAAGCTGCGAATGAACAAAGCCTCGCCTTCCACCGATGCGCGGTCGTCTTCGTTGACCACGCCCAGGGCACTCAGCACGTTGTTGGTGATGTTGATGGTTTCGTAGCCTTCCAGCCATACTTCGCCCACATCGCCGTTGTCGGTAGTGATGGCTTTGTTGAAAATTTCGCGCGGGCTGTTGAAGGTGCCCACCCAGCGCACCTCGCCGTCGCCGCCGAGTAGTTCCGAATTGCGCAGGGTATTGCCGCCGAAGAGGTCGTCCACGCCGAGTTCGTCGTAGGCACCTACCAGTGCGGCTTTTACATTCTGGTCGCTGCTCAGCGCCAGGTCTTCGTCCACGCTTTGAGCGGGTTCGAGTTCCAGCTCATCCTGGCAGGCGGTAGCACCGAGGAGCCAGAGGGCGAGGAGTAATTTTATATTTAATTTTTTCATTATGTTTTTGAAATTTAAAGTTTTGAAAAGATTTACTAAATCCGGAAGATTTAGCAAATCGGGGAGATTTAGCAAATCTTTCAAAATCCGAGGTTCAAACCAAACGTGATGGTACGCGGCTGCGGTGCCGAGTAGAAATCAATACCGAAGGCGGTGTTGGTTACAAACGCATCCGAACTCACCTCCGGGTCCCAGCCGTCGTAATCGGTGAACGTCAGCAGGTTTTGACCTGTGGCGTACAGCCGCAGGCGCGACAGCTTGAGGCGGCTGAGTACCGCGTTGGGAAACTCATAGCCGAACGTGAGCGTGCGCAGGCGCAGGTACGAGCCGGGCGACAGGTAGCGGCTGCTGCGGGCGTTGTCGCCGTTGCTGTAGCCGAGGCGGGCTTCGGGTACGCGGGTCACATCGCCCGGATTTCGCCAACTGGTCAACTGGTCGCGGGTCTGATTGTCAAACCAGCAAGCATTGCAAGCCATGAAAATATCGCCCTGTTTGTGGATTTCGTTGCCGGAAACCCCCTGAAAAATTACATCCAGCGAGAAGCCTTTGAACGAAAAGTTATTGGTAAAACCGTAGATAAAATCCGGATTCGGATTGCCGAGAATTACAAAATTCGCTTCGGTAAAATCGTTGGTGGTTTCGCGTCCGCCGCCTTCGGCGTTGATGAACCAGAGGGCATCGCCGTTGTCGGGGTCCACGCCGGCGTATTCTGCACCGTAGAAAGCCCCGATTGCCTCGCCTACTTTCACCACGTTCATCTGGCGGGAGCTGCCGGCATCAATAATGTCCTGCCCCGGTGCCAGTGCTTTCACTTCGTTGATGTTGCGCGCAAAGTTGATACTGGTATTCCATTTGAACGCGCCGACGAGGTTATTGGTGTTCAACACAATTTCAAAACCGCGATTTTGAATCTCGCCGATGTTTTGCAACTGCGTGCGGAAACCCGTCGAGCCGGGCACCGGCACATCCAGCAGCAGGTCGGTCGTATTTTTTTCGTAGTAATCCAATTCTCCATTGACGCGGTTGTTGAGCAAGCCGAAGTCCAGGCCAATGTCCAATTGCGCCGATTTTTCCCATTCCAGGTCTGCGTTGGCAATCTGTGTAGGTTGTAAGCCCGGCGTGCCGTTGTAGCCTTCGCCGCCGAACAAGCCCAGCGAACCGAAGTTGGCAATCTCGGCATTCCCCGTCAAACCATAGCTGGCGCGCAATTTCAGGAAGCTAAAGGTATTGCTGTTTTGTAAAAAGCCTTCCTCGCTCAACACCCAGCCCACAGAAGCCGCCGGGAAGAAACCGAAGCGATTGTTGGCACCGAAGCGCGACGAACCATCCACCCGACCGCTCAGGGTGAGCAGGTATTTTTGACTGAAATTGTAATTGAGCCTTGCAAAGTAAGACAGGAAGGAAAACTGATCGAAGATAGAACTTCCCTCCGCAATATCGGCAGCACTGGCGATGGTTTTCAGGTCGTCCAGCGGAAATTCCTGCCCTTCCACGCGGGCTACATCGGTTTCTGATTTTTGAAATTCAAACCCGGCGGTAAGGTCCAGATTGTTATTGCCAAAAGCGGTGCTGTAATTCGCAAACAGCTTGGAGGTCACGTTTTGCGTTTGGGTGTAAAATGCCGTGCCGTAGCCGTTGGTACTGTTGCCACCGTCGGTGCGGCTGCCGAAGAAAGCGTTGTCTTTCAGGTTGTAAATATCCACGCCTATGTCGCCGTTCAGGTACAAACCTTTTACAATCTGATAGCGTACGTAGGCATTTGCCAGGGTACGAAAGCTGGTAATATCGCGCTGGGCATCTTCCAGGTCAATCAAACCATTGTAATAAGTGGTCACCGGCGTATTGTTCAATTCTCCGTTTTCGTCGCGCACGGGCGTGAGGGGCGCGAGTGCGACCAACTGCATGGGTGTGGAGAACGCATTATCATCGGATACCTGATCGGTGAAGGTACGCGCTATATTCACATTAAAACCAAAATTGACTTTTTCGCTGAGTTGCTGGTCGAGATTGAGGCGACCGCTCAAGCGTTCAAAATTATTGCCAATCAAAATGCCTTCCTGATCGCTCCACGAAGCACTGGCGAAGAAGCGGGTACGGTCGGTGCCGCCGCGTGCCGAGAGCGTAGCTTGAGAGGACATAGCTTCCTGAAAGGCTAAATCCTGCCAGTTGACGTTGGTCGTAGCGGTGCGCCAGTTGTCGTCAAAGCCTGCATACCGCCGGAAACGCGTATTGACAAAAGCCAGATTTCCATCAATTGCTTCCTGTTCATTGGCAAAATCCTCCGGAAAAAGTCGGAATTCATACCTTCCTGCACCGATGGCAGACTGGGTCATCAGGTCAATAAATTCCTCGCGATTCAAAAACTCGCGTTTGTTGGTGGGGTTGCTAAAACCCGTTTGTACGTTGAGATCCACCACCGTTCTGCCCGATTTACCTTTTTTGGTGGTAATGAGTACCACGCCGTTGGCTGCGCGCGAGCCGTAGATGGCGCCCGCCGAAGCGTCTTTGAGGATTTCGATGGATTCGATGTCGTTAAAATTGAGGTCAGCCAACGGATTGAGCGAACCACCACTCAGGTTCAAGCCCTCGCTGCCCGCAAAAGTTTGCCCCCGGGTAGTCAGCGGAATGCCATCCACCACAAACAGCGGCTGGTTGCTGGCGGTGATAGAAGACGAACCGCGTACGCGCATACGCACCTGCCCGCCTGGCTTGCCATTGACCGATTCGATGAACACCCCTGCGCTTTTGCCCTGTAGAGCTTGCTCCACGCTCGTCACGGGCAGGGCTTCGATCTGTTCGCCGCTCACTTTGGCGATGTTGCCCGTCAGGGTGGATTTGATTTGGGTGCCATAGCCCACTACCACTACCTCATCAATAGAAATGCCGGGTTGAAGGCTCACATCCAGCACATTGGCAGCACCTACTTCCAATTCGGTAGTTCGGTAGCCGGTATAGCTGAATTGGAGGATCGTGACACCTTCGGGAAGCGTAATGGAGTAGTTGCCTTCCAGGTCGGAGGCGGTTCCGGTTTGGGTGCCTTTTGCCAAAACGTTTACGCCTATCAAGGGTTCGCCGTCCTCGGCTGTGACTTTACCGCTCACGGTGCGTTGCGCCCAGGCACTCCCCGCCACCAATAGCAGCAGGGTGAGGCTGTAGAAAAGTTTGTTCATAAACTGAATGAATTGAGTGATACAATAAATGACTAAGATTTTTATGGTTTCAACAAGACTGCCTACCCAAGTCGCAGGGGTAGCAATCCATCCATTTAGTGCTTAATCTTTGATTTGAAATGTTTGAAAGTCAATTTGTAAAAAAATTCACCCGAATGATGTCATGGGATTGGGAAAAAACAGGGATGAGTTTTTGTAAGAACACCGTTATTTTACAAAAAATTCACAATGAGGTAACGTTTGTTGTGTCAATTTAGCTGCCTGAGGTAGCGTTGAATCGTATTTTCCAAACCAAAATAAAGCGCGTCGCTGATGAGAGCATGACCGATGGACACTTCCAGCAGTTCGGGAACTTGATTTTTGTAAAATTTTAAATTGTCCAGATTCAAATCGTGCCCGGCGTTGATGCCAATACCGATGTCGTTGGCGAGGCGGGCAGCTTGTACGTGCGGGGCGACCGCCCGGACAGGATCAGTGATAAACTCGCGGGCGAAATGACCGGTGTAAAATTCGATGCGATCTGCGCCTGCCGCTTTGGCACCTTCTACCATTTTTTCGCTGGCATCCACAAAAATCGAGACGCGAATGCCCGCCGCTTGCAATTGCGCCACAACATCTTGCAAGAAATCTTGGTTTGCAATCGTATCCCAGCCCTGGTCGGAGGTGAGTTGCTGTGGCGAGTCGGGTACCAGCGTACACTGGTGCGGCGGGTGGGCGAGTACCAGTTGCATAAAATCGGGGGTCGGATTGCCTTCGATATTAAATTCAGTGCTTACAATTGCTTTCAACAGCGGCACGTCGGCATAGCGGATATGGCGCTGGTCGGGTCGCGGGTGTACGGTGATGCCCTGCGCGCCGAAGGTTTCGCAGTCCTTCGCTACCTGCACCAAATCCGGCAGATTGCCGCCCCGCGAATTGCGGATCAGGGCTACTTTGTTGATGTTTACGCTGAGTCTGGTCATAGGTATTGGTGGAATGGTGTATGGGTCGCTCCGTTTCCCGGTCTCTTAAGTTACTTGATCACGCTTGCTCGGGGTCACTTGGTTTCTATCCGGCATCTATTTTGACCTAAAAATTAGGAGATTGCTACGTTGGTACGTTTAAAGCAATGGAAAACAGGGTTCTTTTTGAAAAATTCAAACCACTTGGAAAGTCTGTTTGTTGCGTAAAAGGCAGTAATAATTAAATTTGACCTGTTCTGACAACGGTCCTTCAGAGCTAAATTAAAAGTTAAAAAGACCAGTATCTGGCATCTTATTCAAATATGAATTTTAGAATTTTATACCACATTGGGCGTTATGTAAAAATGCTTGGAGCGGCACTGGGCAGACCGGAAAGCTGGCGAATGTACTACCTGGAAACGATGCGCCAGATGAATGACATCGGCATTGGGTCGCTGGTGATTGTGGTGCTGATTTCGATATTTATCGGAGCCGTGACGGCAATTCAGTTTGCCTACCAGCTCGACGGTACGCTGGTACCCCGCTACTACATCGGCTACATTGTGCGCGACAGTACGATTATTGAACTGGCTCCGACGATCATCTGCCTGGTGCTGGCGGGCAAAGTGGGTTCGAATATGGCGGCGGAAATCGGCGGGATGCGCCAAAAAGAACACATTGATGCCATGGAAATCATGGGCGTGAACACAGCGGCGTACCTGGTGCGCCCGAAAATTGTGGGTGCTCTCATCGTGATACCGATGCTGGTGGCAATCGGGGCTTTCCTGAGCATCATCGGGGGCTACCTGGCAACGGTACTCACCGGCGTGATGAGCGACGCGGAGTATGTGCAGGGGGTGCGGTCGTTTTTCCTGTCGCAAAACGTGACGATGATGTTCGTCAAAGCCTTCGTGTTTTCGTTCATTCTCACCAGTGTATCGTGTTACCAGGGCTACTACGTGCGCGGCGGAAGCATCGAGTTGGGGCAGGCAAGTACCAATGCGGTGGTATTCAGCGATATTTTAATCCTGCTGGCAGATTATTTGATTGCGATTTTATTAACGTAGAGGGTAGAGGGTATAAGGTAGAGGGATGCACACCCGACGTTGACTTTTGTATTTTTGAACTTTTGAACCTTGAACTTTTCAAAATGATTCGAGCGGAACATATTACTAAAACTTTTGAGGATAACCACGTGTTGAAAGGCATCACGGCAGAATTTCATCCCGGGAAAACCAACCTTATCATCGGGCGAAGCGGGGCGGGCAAAACCGTATTGCTCAAAATTCTGGTGGGTTTGATGACTCCCTCAAGCGGTAAGGTGTGGTATGACGACCTGGATTTTTTCAATTTGGATAAAAAACAGATGCGCACCGTGCGGATGCAGGTGGGAATGCTGTTCCAGGGTTCGGCGCTGTTTGACTCGATGACCGTGGAGCAAAATATTCGCTTTCCGCTGGATATGTTTAGTAATATGACGGCGAAAGAGAAATTAAATCGCGTAAACGACTGCTTGGAACGGGTAGGACTAGGCGGTAAAAATAAAAATTTTCCTTCTGAAATCAGCGGCGGGCAGCAGAAGCGCGTGGGAATCGCCCGGGCAATTGTGTTGCAGCCGAAATATTTGTTCTGTGATGAACCCAACTCCGGTCTGGACCCCAAAACAGCTATTCTGATTGATGAATTGATTCATGATATCACCGTAGAAAATAATATTACAACGGTTATTAATACCCACGATATGAACTCTGTCATGGAAATCGGGGATAAAATTATTTTATTACATCAGGGCGAAATCGCCTGGTGCGGCAGTAAAGATTCAGTCCTGAGCAGCGATAATGAGACGATGGAAAACTTCGTGTTTGCCTCGCCGTTTTTACAAAAAGTGCGCGAAACGGCTATGGCGCGGTGATGGAGCAGGCAGTTCACGATAATTAAACTTTTAACAAGCTGCGCAGCGTTTCTTCTAAGGTCTCCACCTCCTCCTCTGTGTTGTAATAATGCGGCGACACACGCAGTGCCCAAGCGGCGTGTGCTTCGGCGAAGTGGGTTTGCGTAGCCGTCGGCGCGGCAATGCTGGTGTTGATCTGCGCTTCGCGGAGTTTGGTGCGGAGGATTTCGGGCTGCCAGCCTTGCACCGCAAAAATTGCGATACCGGAGCGGGCTTTGCCTTGGTCTAAATCCTGTACATGAGGCAACGCACGGAGTTTTTCCCGACACACATCCGCTAAATGTTGTACCTGCTTTTCTATTGCCAACATATCCAAATTCAAGGCATATTTCACTGCCGCGCTGCTGCCGAGCATGAGGGCTTGCGGGCGTTCCCAGAGTTCAAACCGCCGCGCATCCGGGCGACTTTGATAGTGGTTGTCACTCGTCCAGTTGGCGCTCAACAAATCCACAAACAGCGGTTCCAGCCCTGCCGCCAGTGCTTTGTCCGACACGTACAAAAACCCCGCTCCGCGTGGTCCGCGCAGGAATTTTCGAAAGGTTGCGCTTAAGAAATCGCACTGAATCGTCTGCACATTCAGCGGCATTTGCCCGGCGGATTGGCAAGCATCTACCAGGTACCAAATATTTTCGGCTTTGCAAAGTTGACCGATTTCCGCAACGGGTTGGATTAAACCGGAATTCGTCGGCACGTGCGTCACCGCCACGAGTTTCGGACGGTGTTGTTGAATTAAATTGCTGACCGAATCCACATCCACGCCGCCTTCCGGGGTATCTTCCGCCCGAATGAGTTGTACGCCGAAGCGTTTTTGCAATTCCAAAAAAGCAATTTGATTGGAAGCATAATCATTGTTGGTTGTTAAAATCACATCGCCCTTTTCAAACACAATGGCAGATAGCGCGCGATTGTAAGCGTCGGTTGCGCTGGTAGTGTAAGCAATGTTGTGCGCTTGGCAATTCAATAATTTTGCAGTGACATCATAAAACTGTTCAATTTCATCATGTGCCACGTCTTTGGCATCATAGCCGCCGATTTCGGCTTCGAGTTGTAAATGTTGGTAAATGGCATTCAATACCGGCTGCGGCATCAGGGCTGCACCGGCGTTGTTGAAGTGGAGGCAGTGTTGCACACCGGGCGTTTCGGCGCGGAGGTGTTCTATTTGTAAAGTCATGTGTAGGGTTATCGGTGGTCAGTTATCGGGCGTTCACACTTGGTCGTTTGGTCTCTTCGTCACCCTTTCGCTTTGTCACTATCATTTCCCCGCGAGCGATCCAGATTCATCAATTTCATGACCAAGATGCAGGTCGGCTCCCGTTCAAACGAGGTTTTTACTTCGGCTTCCAGGGCTGCCATGATTTCTTCATATTCGCCAAACACCTGCGTACTCATGGTGTTGACGCGCACGTCGAGGTTTTGGTATTGCTGCAAACGCCCGATAAAATCTTCAATCGGCTGATCGTATCCTTCATTGTGCAGCGGATACATACTGATTTCCAAAGATGCTTTCATGGTTGGTTTTTGTTTTCAAACGCGGAGAGGGTCGAGAGAGTTTAGGAGGTTGAGTTTTTCTCATCTAATGTTTTCGCCGCAATTCATTCTTTTACATCATCTTCTTTTTCCACAATGGCAAAAATATCCCAATATCCGGTAGTGGGTTAAAAGGGTTGGTAGCCGGTTCAGATTTCGCAAATCTTGAAGATTTACGAACTCACGTCCACCCTTTTGACCCAATATCTCAATATCCAAATATCCAAATATCCAAATTTTCAATTTCCCGCTATCTCAATCTCTGCCCGTCGCCGTGCCATATTTTCCTTGATCTTGCGCCAGTCGTCGCCCATAATTTTGTTCAGCCCCCGATCCACCACATAGTGCTGCGCAATATTCCACAAGCCCCGCGCACGGCGCACATAGGAGTCGTTGGCGCGCAACGACATGGAGTAGCCGCCATCCGTGTATTCGATATAATGCCAGTAGCCGCTGGGCATGAAGAGGGTTTCGCCGGGTTGTAAAATCGTTTCAAAACCCTCGGCTTTGCGCAATGCCGGAAACGTGTCAAAATCCGGTTCATCCACATTCACGTAGCTGGCAACGGTAAAAGGGTGTTGGTACAAATATCTGGACTGCTCCGGCGAGAACAGCACCACGCGTTTGCGACCGTGAAACTGATTCAGAAAAACGTGCGACAAATCAATGTCATAATGCAATGCTACTTTAGAGCCCTGCCCGCCGAAAAACATAAACGGAAACTCTTTGATAAAACCGTCCATAATCGTGGGCAGTGAAAAATCCTGAATCAAATCAGGCGCGTGGCGGAAGATGTTGAACAGAAACAGACGCAGATCAGTCGGTCCGGCTTCCAGTTTTTCCAGGTATTCGCGCAGCGGCACCACCATGTCCGGAGTCATGTAACCCTTGCCGGGTTTGGAATAATTATTGGAAACAACCGGCACGGGCAGGTCGCCGTATTGCTGTTTAAAAAAATCAATGGTCCATTTCGATTTGGCTACCCAATGGTCCATCAAATCTGTAAAAATCACGGGTTGGGCAGTTTGCAAATAAGTTTGTGCAAAAGTGTCGCGCGTCAATTCGGCGCGTCGCTCAATTGCTTGGAGCGTCAACATATTCAGATGCGTTTTTAAACCAATAGATCGTTGGAAAATCGTTCAAAGCTGCAAAGATAGCAAATTCACCATTCGATCGTACCTTGCTACTCCCTGGCAGTAGGTTCGTTTTGCAATATCAGCAAATCGCTTACAAAACTATTCTTTTTTTAATGACAAACAAAAACAAACTTCCTGCAACAAAAAATTTACTTTTACCCGATTTTAAGGCTATTTTTGTAAAAAAACTGGTTAAGTGTTATTTGTTATTTGGCACGTACGACTTGACTTCCATGCCCCCAATTAACAACTAACAAATAACAATTTCACAATCGAATGGCGAAAAAGAAAAAAAACCTCAAACAACTCTCCCTGAAAATGGGGCTGAACGATGAGCGCATTCCCAAGCTGGGCGGCGTGGTGCTGTTGTTTTTCGCAATATATCTGTTGATTGCATTTTTTTCGTATCTGTTCACCTGGTATATTGACCAGGATAAAGTGCTGCGTTTTTCGTGGCAACAACTGCTGGCAAGCGAGTTTCAGATGGCAAACTGGCTGGGCAGGCTCGGCGCAGTCGTGTCGAATAGCTTTTTCTACTGGGGTTTTGGGCTGCCTTCGTTTGTGTTCGTGTATGTGTTGTTTCAGTTGGGCTTAGGCATGGTGTTTCGCACGCCGCTGCGGCAGTACTGGCACCGGGTACGGTCGGCGTTGCTGTGGATGGTGTTTTTGTCGGTTTTTCTGGAGTTTGTGTTCAGCAGCGCAGGCTTTCCCTGGGGCGGCGCGTTTGGAGCCGCCGTCAGTCAGTGGATCACTCATTTTGTGGGTCGAATTGGCTTGGTGGTGTTGATTTTAGCGGCTTTGGCGGGCATTATCATCTGGACGTTTAATCCGAATTTTCGGGAAATGACCTTCCGGCAGGCGTATGAAGAATCGCGGAATTACCTGCTCGACTGGCTTTACGGGCGGCTGCCCTGGCGCAGGCAACGCAAACCTGCCACCGTACCCACGCTACCGGCGCAACGTACCCCTCCCGTGAAAAACGTGCCACCACCACTCCCTTCTGTACTCAACGGCGACGGGGAGTTAGTGAAAGATAAAGCCGCACAATTAGCCTTGCTGCTGGCTGAAAAACCACCCGTCAATCCGCTCAAAGCCGGTGAAGCCGAACTGGAAATTGAAGCTCCGGTTTTGGAAGAGGTAGAAATTCCCGATTTGGAAACGCTCTCCCGTTCTACAATTCCGACTCAAGCCAGTGCCGTGGTGCAGGAAAATCAAGACCACAGCGAGCCGTATGACCCGACTCTGGAATTATCTTCCTACGAACATCCGATTTTGCAATTGCTGCCCGATTATGACGAAGAAAAGTTTGAAATAGACCGCGAGGAACTCGAAGCGAACAAAGATCAGATTATTGAAACCTTATTAAATTATAAAATTGAAATCACCAAAATCCGCGCTACGATTGGTCCGACCGTGACCTTGTACGAAATCGTCCCGGCGGCGGGGGTGCGCGTTTCGCGGATTAAAAATTTGGAAGACGATATTGCGCTGAGTCTGGCGGCACTCGGCATTCGCATCATTGCGCCCATTCCCGGCAAGGGGACGATTGGCATTGAGGTGCCCAACAAACGCAAGCAGATTGTTTCGATGAAAGAGGTACTCGCCTCGCCCAAGTTTAAACAAGCCAAAATGGACTTGCCGATTGCACTTGGAAAGACGATTTCCAACGAAGTATTTGTAGCGGATTTGGCGAAAATGCCGCACTTGCTCATCGCTGGGGCAACGGGGCAGGGCAAATCAGTAGGTATCAACGCGGTGCTGATGTCGCTGTTGTACAAAAAACACCCCTCGCAACTCAAATTGGTGATGATTGACCCGAAAAAGGTCGAACTCTTTCCGTACAGCAAAATTGAAAACCATTTCCTCGCCTTCCTGCCCGGACAAGACGAACCCATCACCACCGAAACCAGCAAAGTGGTGCACACGCTCAATTCGCTGTGTATCGAAATGGACCAGCGCTACGATTTGTTGAAAAAAGCCTCGGCTCGAAACATCCGCGAGTACAATGAAAAATTTGTACAACGCGGTTTGAATCCCTTAAAAGGGCACCGTTTTCTGCCCTTTATTGTGCTGGTGATTGACGAGTTTGCCGATTTGATTATGACCGCCGGGAAGGAGGTGGAGTTGCCGATTGGTCGGCTGGCACAGTTGGCACGGGCGGTTGGCATTCATTTGATTATTGCTACCCAGCGCCCTTCGGTCAACATTATCACGGGGGTTATTAAAGCCAACTTCCCGGCACGCATCGCCTACAAAGTCGCTTCCAAAGTGGATTCCCGCACCATCCTGGATGCGGGCGGTGCCGAGCAGTTGATTGGGCGCGGCGATATGCTCCTGTCGGTGGGCGGCGACATGGTGCGCCTGCAATCTGCCTTTGTAGATACACCCGAAGTGGAAAAAGTGATTGATTTCATTGGCAATCAGCGCGGCTACCCCGAGCCGTACCTGCTCCCCGAATTTCACAGCGACGAAGAAATGCAGGGTGCCGCCCCCCTGAGCTACACCGATTTGGATGAGATGTTTGAAGACGCTGCCCGACTTATTGTACAAAATCAGCATGGCTCTACTTCTATGATTCAAAGACGTTTGAAA
>Ga0224722_1000623_pt1 | contig 20344 bp, 22 predicted proteins | sample Balambano_FR1_Me_FD_161646 | JGI IMG/M metagenome (GOLD analysis project Ga0224722, IMG submission 161646) | Freshwater sediment microbial communities from Lake Towuti, South Sulawesi, Indonesia - Balambano_FR1_MetaG | ecosystem: Environmental > Aquatic > Freshwater > Lake > Sediment | place... | reverse complement strand
TATTAACGGTGATGTCGCCCACGATACATGACCCTCTAACAAACGCCCAAACTTCGCCGCCCGCTCAAAATAGGAAATTTTGTTTTTGGTAAAAAACGCATACTTAGCAACATATGCCAGATCGGAAGCGCCCCACGCCCACCTTCGTATTTGTATAAACTGCGCTCTCAGAGTCCGCCTATAGCCGTCTGCCAACACCGCATCCTGGTAAATCGGTAGAAATATCGGTATCACTTCGTGTTTGCCGTCAAAAGCAAACCAACTGCGCCAGAACTGATGGCCGTCCTCTACAATTGTGCGCGTACTCCAAAAGTCCGTTTCTATCAGTGCATGCAACGGTTGAGCATGAGCAGAAAAGTTGCGCAAACTATGCTGGCGCAAACCCTGAATCAGCATCCAGTAGGAATTACCCGTAGCAATCACCCTCATCGGTGCTGGCGCATCCCAAATGTTGTTGGTGAACATCGGAATCGGCTGAAACGACATATATTTCGGATCATGACAGACCGCATACACATAACTAAGCCCTGCAAAGTATGATTTGTGTGGACGGTTATCGGCATCCAGCGTCGTAACCAGCACGTTTTTAGGATCAATCCCTAGATTATTTACGATTTTTTGCAATTCTCTACCAGTTGCGGTAATGTTTCCGCCCTTACCAATTACTTCACCCAGCTGGTCAACGTGTTTTACGGCTTTAGACACCAAAAACACTCCCTCATATTCCTTCATTATTCGCTTCGCCTGTTCCTCAACAGCAGGACCGCCTCGATCTTCATAGGCCAACAACACTATCATCTTCTTTTTGTCATATAGACTGTCCTTAACGTTCTCCAGTGTCGGTTTCAACACTTCATAGGCCTCGTTCCATGTCGCGACAATCACCGCATGAACAATATCTACAGACAATATTCCGTTTGGATTATCTTGTTCGCGCTTTTTGTTTTCGTAATGCCACTTTGGGAAACGCCGATGATCAACGTCTTCTTGGTCAAGGTCAACGATTAGCTCCTGCCAGTCTAATTTTTGATGTTGAGCTAATATTTTATAACCTTGCAAAGCCCGGTAGTTCATAACCATAGCTTTGATAAACCACAACATCAGATACGCCAGCATTATTACCGCCACCGCATCAACACTGAAATACCCTAGAACAAATGGCAATAACAATATCGTCCAGGTCATAGCCCCCGGTAATATTTCAAAAAACCTATATTTCTTGTTCTTGTCTTTCTGAAAAGGTATCTCGTAAGCAAACTTGCTTGTGCTTCGAGTTTCGTGCTTTTTGTCGCTAGTTTCTGATTTCATGCTTGTTTTAAAGTTTCTAGAACTTCTTATTTCGAATTTACCCTACAGCGTTCTCGTTAAAGCATTGAACACAACCAGACAAAGCACCAAACTAACTACGTTTAAGCCCAAAATCCCAATCGCCAAATGACGTCTATGCGAATACAGTTTTATGCTCAATAGCATACTAATTACTGTTACTATCACGGCAAAAAACGCAAATTCATACAGACTGGACGTAGGCCCGCTAACCTGAATAGCCCTACTAGAACGATACGACACAATACTAACACTGCTCAGCTCTGTGTCTACGTTAAGCAGTACATTAGCAACCGCCAACACAAACAAAGCGGCATTAACTCCAATCAAACCCAATACGGTCTTATCGCTAAAATATTTTGCAGGAATATACATATTTAAAATTTACTAATTGAATATTATATAGGAGTAGCCCTTTTGTATAAAGTGGCTATTTGTATTATTTGATAACTTTCACAACTTATAATCTGGAGCCATCTCGGGGATTCGAACCCCGGGCCTCATCTTTACGAAAGATGCGCTCTAGCCAACTGAGCTAAGACGGCAATATAGGAAAGATTATAACAAACTGCTGAGCACTTGATACTTGAATCAAGGCAGAAGAACAACCATTAGATTGATCCTCATAAACGATTCAGCTCATTTTATACAATAATCATCGGTTTTTCTAAGGGCTTTTGGCCAATTTAGACTAAGCTAAGCGCTGTATCTGCTCTAAACGCAGGAGGCATCATTTCTTCAAAGTAATCCTTAACATATGCTTCGACAGTCGAATACGTTACCTCATCATATTTAACAGTCAAAAATCCACCCACTACCACTAAATCATCCCTAACCCAATATTCCCTGCTAAAAATTGTTTCTAACCTATCATTTAGAAAATCTAACGAACACTTTGATGTCACATTAACACCCTTGGTTATATCTGATATTTTTACGGGTAATTTAGCGGCTTCTTTTTCTTGACTATCAAGACGAACCATAAGCATACCCAAATAATCACTATTAATCTCGGAAAAACTTTGTCTAGAGCTTCGTTTAGATTCGTATTCTTCTGCAGAACAGATAACAGCTGTTTCAAATAAACTCATGTCTTTACTCTAACTTTTTTGTTAAAAACTACCATTTTTTATAAAGGCCTTGTGGCTTGTAGCGCATGCTTGAATTGTTTAGGTGTGGGCATTTCTTGCGGATATAGATGCTTTGCTACCAAAATAGCTCCTCCGCACGCTTGCAAAGCTGTTTCTCCGACAGACCAAACAGCCTCATACATTTGATACGCTGACGGCACTTTAGGTCGCTCAGGAGGAACATCAATTCCTCTACGTCTTCGTCTGTAGTTCCACATCCCAAGTCTTTGATCATACTCATCATCTAACATTTTACCTAGTGCAATTGGCGAGATGAGTGTCGCACGATACTCTAGCGTCCGCACATGGCCTCTTGTATATGTCTCTGCCCACCAGCCAATAGCCCGCCAACTATCTCTGAAATTCTCAAATACTTCAAAATTTTGCTCGACTTTATCCATAATCCTAAAAATACAACTAATATTGAAACCGCGCAAGCATGAGTGGTTTATAATTCAGCTTCGTCAATGAGTGGGCATATATCAAACGCCGGTTCTTCATAGGGGTGAGCTTGCTTCATCAGTCTAATGGCTTCTTTGGCTTTACTACGATCGCAGACAACTTCAACTCTCTCTTCTTGAACTTACTCGGGTTTGCCAGGTTCACCAATGTGCGGGTTTGCCTCCTGTGACGGAGTAAATCTACCTATCCCATTTGTTGTAAAACTGCAGTAGCTATACTCCCCAATTTGCCCCGCTCCAGCTTGGCCCAAAGCACGGCGAATTTCATCGGCATTTTCTGAAGGGCAAAAAACAACAATCTTAACTCTCATATCCTAAATATAGCAGAACTTTTTAGGTCGCACCTGTTATTTTCACGCTGTTTTGTAAGCAATAGGATAATACAATTTAGTAGACTAGTTCTTGAGGAGCAGTGACCCATCTGTCACAGGCGTCCTGGTATAGCTCATAGTCGCTTTGATTTAATTGTTCAAAATCTGATATGAAACCCCTGTCCAAGCTAACTGCCCGCTGGTATGTTGATATATTAATATGCGGTATTACTGTTGTATCACGAGGAACTCCTAATTCTTCAAAATATTCAGATAGTTTATGTGACAAACCTATGACTGCGAACCTAGCGGGATCAACACCGAGTGCCGTCGTTTGATAATTGTGCAATTCTGGCGATAAAGCAAAATCTTCGAACACAATATCTGGTCGATACTTCGGCATAAACCTGAATCTAGCCAAACCACGTGATCGAACCCAGTGCTGGTAATGCGAGTAAGTTCGGTCCAAAGGATTCCTCAGAACAGATGTATATCTTGCAGATTCGGGGGCAATTATTCCAGCGAACCTATCTCCGGTTAAGTGCCCTGTTATAACGTCGTAATTATCGTTTATCTTCTCGGGTTCAAAACCTCTGCTTTTCTCCAGATTCTTCAAAGCCAAATATCCGGTCTTTATGAACGGAAAAAGAAGCTTATTAGAGGCTAGGTTCTGTATTGTTTCATGCAATGGTTTCTCGGTATACAAAAACCTCTGATCGGCGTATAAAAGCTGATCAGTCGAGCAATCGTAATGCAAAACTCTGTCCGCCCCAAAAAGATCAATAAACAACTGCCTTTTTGACCTACCAGCTGTCTTTTCGATGTGAACATCGACAATTTTAGTTTCCATTAGTTACTGGCAATTCTAAATCACTAACCTACTTTCATACAAGTAAAAAGTCTGAAAAAGGCTTCTTTTGAGGTATAAAGAACCGGATAGCTTATTACTCAGGTACTACGGCTGTTGAATACTAATAGCTTCTTCTGCTTGCGATGCACTGGTCTTGCCGTCGCTAGAGTCAAACCAAGCATGCAAGCTCCAACCAGTATAGACTGGCAAATTAGCAACATTTAGCTGCCCTACGCAGTCGCTAGAGTTGGTGATAGTAACACTGCTATAAACCTTTTCGTAGCCATTTTGCCATAATTTGAAGTTACATGTTCCGCTTAGAGGCTGAGGCAATTTTGACACCACATCAATCACACTGCCGTTTTGCACCGCTGATACTTTTGTCATTTTCAAATAAGTCTTTTCAGATTTTTTCTTCTCTGTGGTAGTAGTTTCAGTCTTGGTCGTTTTCTTTTCTTCTACAGGAGCAGCTGGTGCCTCTTTGACTTCTTCAGGAATCGCTACTTCTTTCTGCTCATCTTGCTCTGACACCTTAATTTCTTGGACTGTTTCTGGTTGTTTCGTTTCTGAAACCTGCTGATTATTTGTTTGGTTCTGGCCAACTCTATAAGCTGCAAACGATACTACACCGATTACTAACAGAGCACCAGCAACCAGCTGAAAGTGCGCAAACCCAGATTCATTTAGCTTTTTCATTTATTTGTTTTCCTTTTTTATTTTTGGATTGAACAATTTAATTCTACCACAAAATTTTTTAATCAAGAAAAATTCTAGATTAAGCTTTGCTTACCTGATAATAAATTTAAGTCGCTTTCTGGCGGGCCCGACCGGATTTGAACCGGCGATCTCCTCCGTGACAGGGAGGCATGTTAGGCCACTACACCACGAGCCCGCGCGTTTTGGTCGCTCGATGTGGCAAAATGCGCACATCTTGAAACTCGAACAATCATATCATTTAACAGATACAAAAACAAGTATATAGTGCTTAGCAAGTGGATATACGCGATACAGCCACTGATAAATATATACAGAAATTTACATCTTGCCAAAAGAGCTAAAAGAAACTCAAATTAAAGTCGAGCCCTGCAGCTCTTCCAACCATGATACTTAACATCAGAATAAATTTGCTTGTTTTTATGCTGAGTAGTGCCGAGGACTATTTTTTAAAAATAATCAAAGTAGACTTTTAAAAAATTAAAATGTAGCTTCATTTTACCCCGCAGGCCAGTATAAAAACGAGCAAATTTATATCTGCATTTAAGTGTCGGTTGCGGTTTTGCACTACTTTTGACGTCAAAAGTAGTAATAACAGGAAGCTTTTAGCTTCCGCATATTACCAGAAAACTATGGACTATTGTTCGACCGGATTCATATACAACTTATAAGGTTGCTGTTCCTTGCGATCATTTAATACTTCGTCCAAATCCTTAAGCTTGAATATTATATGCGCACCCCTTGTCTGACCGTCTTTGTCTTCTAGGCTTTTTATGATCGCTAGCGCATAGCCTGTGCCATAAGGCACAATTACAACCTTTGAATTTTGACCGACCGGCAAACTATACAACGTATCTACAGTTTGCTGCGAAACATTACGATTCGATTTGTTAACAAAGCCAAACTCCCCACCTTGCTCTTTGGTAGATAAATCATCAGAGTATTCTTTGGCTATCGTAGCAAAATCTTGACCTGATTCTATTTTAGCAAGTGCTTCTGTCGCCCTCTGCTCAGTCGGCTTATCAAGCGCACGCAAAACCTTCTGTTCTAATATTTCAGAACTTAAACTGCGTTTGAAATCATTAATTGACCAGTTCCAATAATCACGTAGAACATCTTCAAACACTTCGTTGCTACTGCCCAAACGATTTTGTTCTTTTGCAATTCTTATCTGTTCATCAATTTCTTGATCAGATACAGTTATACCTTGTTCTTTGGCCATTTTTTTTACATAGGCATCGTTTATAACCTTATCAATTGTCCGCTGTTTGTAGCTTTCTAGCTGAGCCTGGCCGGCTTCAGTATCAAAGCTTAGCTGTTGCTGTTTCTCGTAATAATGAACATAGTGTCCAAGCTCAAACAAATAGTTTTCATATGCAATAAAAGTAGAGCCAGACCTAGCAATCGGGAACGGTATAACTTTGGCAACTTGGTACATAAAAGCAGAGGTTGTCTGTAGCTGATACAATAACACGACTGAAACAACCGAAAACACCAATATTGCAGCCAAAAACAAGCTAGTACTAAGCAAAACAATGCGATGCTTAGAGTGCTGCAACGGATAGATATACTTCCGAGCCCCACTCAAAACGTCTTCGCGATGTTCTGCTAGATTGTCTGTCGTGATCTTGGCAACGCCAGTTTCTTTTACTTGTTTTTTATCACGTCTTTTCTGACGAAGTTTTTGGATTCTTTTCTTCATATTCTAGCTATCACGCTTCTTTTCTCAAGCTTCCCTTACTACTTTTTGTGCATCATCACCAGGACCGTCCAGTATTGCGCCATGTTCTCTAAGTAATTTAGACAGTTCTTTCGTGATTTTTTCTGGATGGTGAACGTCATGAATTACTACGTCGCCTAAGTATGTTTGCACTACTATTGTACCAAACCCTAGCAGTGTTTCTTGTAATCCAACAATATGATAGTTAACGGATTGAACTTGCTTTAAACCAATGTCAGAAAAGCTCTTTTTTAAAAACCCCTTTTGTATAATCTGTATGAATCTCTGATCAGTTAGTATAAATAGACTGAAGTACCAATAAATCCACGACGGCAGAGCCAAAATTATTCCCAAGATTAAGCCACCAGCCAGCCCCATATAGAAGTAGCTTAGCTCAGGCTTGATAAATGAAGGAATTGTTCCCAGTAATATGGCAATCATGAAATAGATCAATCCCCTGCGCATCACAACGGGGTGTTTGCGGAAAGCTAACAATACTTCCTCGTCATCATACTGATCCTTAAAGTGTTTGTTTTGGTCTTTAGGCATAAGCATATAGTACAGTAAATGGTTTACAGTTTACAGTTTACAGTTTACAGTTATAAGTTAGTTGGTCCGGTAGCTCAATGGATAGAGCAGTTCCGTCCTAAGGAAAAGGTTGCAGGTTCGACTCTTGCCCGGATCACCAATCCAAAAAGCTATATTATTTCTTCTTAGGTTGAGTAAATAACTCGTGGCTTGCCTGGTAAACAAATAGTTCAGAATCAGAAAACCAATGATCGATTTCTAGTTTAGCCTCTTTTGCATCAGCAGAAGCATGCAGAACGTTAGAAACACCATAACCAGCAGCAGACGCGGCCCCATAGCTAACATGAGCATAATCACCTCTTATAGTTCCCGGAGAAGCAGTCTTTGGTTGAGTATCACCTACCATTTTCCTTACCAAATCAATCACCTCTACACCTTCAAGAACCATTGCCAACACCGGACCCATTTGCATAGTTTTAAGCTGTGATTCAAATATTTCTTCGCCTTTGCGCGATTTCAGCGTTCCTATGCCTTCATAATGATCAAAATAGTGCTGATAATCCGGTTGCAACATCTTGGCTCCTACAATTTTCAGACCAGCTTTTTCGAATCTCGTCAGAATTTCTCCGACTATACCTCTAGCAACCGCATCAGGTTTAAAAACTATCAAAGTTCTTTCCATAAAATTTCCTGTTTAACTACAGATTATTATAGCACCAACACCTCATAATCAGATAAATTTATCCTCATAAATCCTACGATCGTCACGTTCGTGATACACTTGATTAACAATCATGAAGTACAAATCCACCACATATTATCTATTAATGGCATTAGTGCCCTACACAGACCCTAACCTAAAGCTAACTTATAGTCCAAATAGGTTTTTCAATGACCTAGAAAGAATAAGCAATTCATCAAAACGAAATACAAAAAACACTTTCTACAGAGCAATAGAAAACGGATATGTTGATCTCGATAATCAAAACAGTCCCTCGCTTACAGAAGCAGGAATACGCAAACTAGCCCCCTACAGATCAAAGAAGCTCAAAAACGCAAAACTTATGGTGATTTTTGACATACCGGAAACCAAAAGACATTTGAGGGATAGTTTAAGATTATTGCTAAAAGAATTCAAGTTTGAACCTGTACAAAAGAGTGTTTGGGTAACTAATCTAGACTGCAAAAAATACGTTAAACAGGATATTAAGAACATGCAATTAGAAAATTATATAAAAATTTACGAATCAGTAGAAATCTAAAACATCATAAATCAAACGATCGTTTGATTTATGATGTTGATGTCGCGCAATGATTTATTTTTAGCTACAATAAACACATGCAATTTCAAAAAGCAAAAACCGACTTTCTAGAATATCTAGAAATCGAGCAAGGTAGATCTCAAAAAACTATTGCTAATTACGACCATTACCTAACCCGCCTCATAGATTTTGCCGGTGATATAAAAATTTCTGATATTAACCCAGAGCTTATTCGCAAATGGCGACTATGGCTAAATCGCTTAGGCACAAACAAATCAGACGAACTCCAGAAAAACACTCAAAATTATCATTTAATCGCCCTCAGAAGCTTCCTTAAATTCTGCGCCAAGCGCGATATACCATGTATGTCAGCAGATAAAATAGAACTGGCCAAATCAGTTCGTAAACAAGTCACTTTCCTGAATCCAGAAGAGTTAAATAGGCTTTTTTCAGAACCCAAAACAGACACCATTAACGGGTTGCGCGACCGCGCCATTTTAGAGCTCTTATTCTCTAGTGGTCTACGTGTCTCAGAATTAGTCAATCTAAATCGAGAAGATGTAAATTTGAAACGTAAAGAATTTATGGTCAGAGGAAAAGGCCAAAAAGATCGTCCAATTTTTATTAGTGATACTGCCGTTACCTGGATTCAAAACTACCTAGATAAGCGCCAAGACAATTCAATACCAATGTTTATTCGCTATAGCAGTAGCAAACAAGTTAACGTTTCTGGCAACTACTATCGATTAACCGCGCGCAGTGTTCAGCGCCTAGTCTCTAACTACGCCTTACGTGCTGGAATCACCAAACACGTTAGCCCGCATACTTTGCGTCATTCTTATGCTACAGATTTGCTTATGAACGGAGCAGATTTAAGGTCAGTTCAAGCCATGTTAGGTCACAGCAATATCTCTACCACCCAAATTTACACCCATGTTACTGACCCCCACCTTAAGGAAGTCCACACTAAATTTCACAATAAAAATAACTTGTAGCTAACCACTTTTCAATATTTATACGTCACTATTCAATCAACTACTTGTCTAATTACAATCATCAACTACTCTAGTTGCTTGAACTTGGTACAGTTTGCAAATATCTTCCACGGTCTGTAGGGTAGCTTGTGGATAGTCAAAATTATTATACAAAGGTATCCTAACCTGCAAACGCCTGAATACATCATTTGCCCTGCCAGTAGAATCTACCACCGCTTGCGCATAAGAAAACGCCAACGGCGCTCCTGATCCGTCGTTAGCGGTTATCCTAACATTAACATCATTATACAAAGATTTAATTTTGGCGTAGAAAACATCCTGTCCAGCTATTACACCGTCAATTATTATTCTACACTCATAGTCAGCACTCGTACCAGAAGTACAGTTAGCCGGTATTATCCGACCCACATCAACTCCTGACCCAGCCGCATAGGTAGTCGACGCTCCGCCTCCGCTACACGGATAGAATATCGCACCAAACTGGTTTGCAACCAAATTATCCCTGTTAAATGTCGCACCGTCTGGTATTCCAAACAAATCAATCCGAAGTGGCGATATCTTGTTCCAGTCCCCATATGTCGCTTCAAAGTCCCTAGCTACAGCGCAACTTTCTAGATTATCACTGTTGGTATCGTTCCACTCTATCACAAGACTAGCTGGCGGGCTGGCGGTTATAATCGGCACGATTTTAGATTTATTAGTCGTAATTGAATCATTTCCAAACACAAGATCTTCCGGTGTAGGATCAATCAACAAACACGTAAATTTAGCATCCTCATTACCAGCATTTACATAGCCATTGTTGTACTGCGAGACATCACAGTCAGTCTTATCTGTTGTATATATGTCCGGAGAACTAGCCACTACATTAATACCTGATTCAGCTGCATAATAAGCCTGTTTGCTCAGCTCATTATCCAGAGCCTGTCGTTGTTCGTTCTGCACCACCCGGCTGAAACCAAGCGTTATTAGCGCCATAATCACCATTAATATACTGGCAACCAATATCGACACAAATCCGCTTTGTATGTTTTTAGTGCTTTTTATCATATGCTAACCTATTCTCCTGCTTACCATTGTACTCAACTCTACGGTCGAACAAAATTCATTTCCTGTTCCAGATTTGCATATTACTCGTTCAACATTTTGATCATCAAAATAATCACTATTGATATCGCTTGGCGTAACAACATTAAATAGATCTTGATCACCATATGCGATACTTATTTCTATCCGCCACAGCTGATTACCGTTTACGGTTTCTACTGCTGGATCAGCTACCACTCTGCTGACAGAGAATTTAGTCAAACGCATGTTTTCGCTCAGTAGGGCTCTTTGATTACCAGTTAACGCCACGTTCATGTTAGAAGCCGTTATGCTGTCAGTGCACGTCCAATCTTCACTTATTAATGCGTTTCTAGACTCTTTGCTGTTTACATCTGGATTAAGCGTTACTTTTCTATCTAGCACGTAGCTATATTTTTTGTTGCCAGCACAAAAAGCTCCAGTACCATCAGCAGTTGACCCCAGAGGCACCGACGGACCTGTGTCAGTGGTAGGCAGAACAGCAGAGAAGCTAACCGCAGACCCTGACAGCTGTATAACTTGGCTAATCTCAGTCATAACGCTCCTGCCTGCCTCTTGTGTCCTTGATAGAGTTATGCCTTTGTAGTAAGCTCTGCTAACTTGTACCATGCCGGTTAAACACAGCAACATTACGAGAGAAAATACTACAGTCGATATCATCAACTCTATAATCGTAAACCCTAATTTATTCAATTTTGTTTTAATCATCAATCATACTCCACGATAAACTTAAGCGAACTTTGAGTTGCGTACTGATCATCCCACTGACCTACCAGTCCAGCCCAATTTATTAAAGCATAATCTTGACCACTCGGAGATCCAATAAGCGAATTATTAGGTTCGCCAGGAGCCCAGTTACTATAGCCAAACGGCTCACCACTTACCCACGTCCATGTGCCTTCTGTTGTTACATCAGATAGCCCTATCCATCCTGGGTCGTACACACTTCCGGTTCTATACAATCCACTAACAAATGCGTTCTCGCCGGCAGAGCTAATTGTTACCAGATGCCCTTCTAGATTATTAGCCGCTGTGTTCGCGTTAATCCAGTCCCAAGTACTGTTATATAGATAGTAGTGATGACCACCATACTCTCCAGCTTTTGTATAGCCCGCTCCAACCGCTTGAGTCGTAAAGGAAGTATAATTATTAGCATAACTGTAGCCTTGAGTGTTTCTGGCATATGCTCTAGCGTAATAAGTTTTATTCGGCTTCAACGACGTTAAATTAGTCACAAAATTAGGGCTGGCACCGTTAGATGTTTGATTACGATTTCCGATTGAAGGTGGAAAATCAGTTATTGGATAGGTTGGTGGCGTAACGCTTTCTGAATAAGCAATCCCTGATTCTAATATCGTGGAACCGCCATCAGAAACTATGTTCCCCACAACATCTGCTCTAGTTCTAGTTACGCCACTAACAGCTCCAGTGGTTACAACTGGTTTAGTTCTTGGTAAGCTAGCTGGATCACGGTAAACCAACCGTACGCCGTTAATCTGTAGATCCGGATCGGAATAATATGGATTTGTTTCACTAGATATCCAGTAATTATTTGTCCAATCGACACCAATTGAGCTTATTGATGCAAAGTTACCTACTAATGGCACTACTGCTGATCCTCCTTGGGCATCTAACTGAGCATCAACGACATTTCTTACGCCGTTTATGTACACGTCGACATTAAAGTTGTACCAATCACGTGGTGGTGCCTGCACTGGGCCACCGCAGTAATAATCACCATAATCAATAACTACTGCGTTATATCCAGCACCACTTGGTGGAGTTACGTCATAGTCTACCCTAAAGTTAGCGCAACTTGTGACTGACGAACCAACATTGTTACAACTAAATCCACCAGATCCGACACAACTTGAATATGCACTACCGCCCAAAACTACTGGCGGAGGTGCTGTCACTGGTGTTGTAGCAGAATTACTAATTCTTATCGATCTACCGTATTTGTAAACTCCTGGAGCCGTCTCTACATACACTCTTGCGTAGTATGTCGTTGATGGATTTAGCCCAACTAATGTCGAGTTAAAGCTATCTTCGTTAGCTACATTAGGTATCGTACCAATCGTGCCTACCGCTCCAATAGTCGGATCATTAACCGTTCCATATACGATCCCTCTGTTGCTAGAACTTGATTCATTTATAATTCTTACCCCTAATACGGCACTATTGCCACTATAGGATACAATGAACACCGCTAAATTCTGCGTGCCCGACAGATCATAGTCGTAATCTTTGTATTTCAGCTCGACCTTTGATTTATTATCTTCTCTTCCGCCCGGTGGCACCCACTCGACTACTATCAGATACTCGTCAGGATTATTGCCGTCAACGTTCTTGGTAATTGACTTGCTGAAAAATCCAGATATACACTCTGGTTCTGTTATGTTATTTACGTCAGCTATCGTCGTTATATAACTGGCGCTTTCTATATCTAGACAAAAATTACCATCAGCCGGATCGTCTCTAAGGGCCTTCAACTGTTCTAGCTGAGATTCAGCAATTTGGGTAGCCTGTGTCCGCTCTTTGGCTAGCTGACTTGTCTGCAAATTCTTAGATGCTATGCCGTAGGCAGCTGCCAACACTACCCCTATGATCGCCATAGCGAACATTACCTCTACAATCGTGTCCCCACGCTCACTATTTCGTCCGCCTGCTGGCGGATCGTACTTCGAATTTCGAGCTTTCACTACTTTTATTATGGACATACGCTACCTGAATTCATATCGTATTCTGTTTTGGTTGCCGTTGGTACACCATCTACGCCCACAAAAACTCTGGCTATTTTGCCATCTGTTGTTTTCAGACAGACATAAAACTCTTTGTTGACTTCTACTCTTGTGCTGTCGCTCAAATCCTCTACTTCATCCGCATAATCTGGAACTAGATTGTTATAGGTTTGATCTAGACTGCCTTTTACGCCGTATACATTGGTGGCAAGCAGTCCGTTTTCTTTCCTAGAACTATCAGAAGCACTGAAGCCAGACACAAAACTGAGCGAACTAAACGTTATGCTCGGATCAGAAACTAGTGCGATCTTTGTAACTTCCGCACCAAACCTAATTGGTTTATAAACCGTCATGTCAAGCGTATTTGAAGCGTCAGCCTCGTAGCCCAATGTTGGACCTAGCGCTGTTAAGCTCAGGTTATTCTGCTCGCCCAGTCCAGGGTTAACCCCGACAATCGTACCCAAGCCAACTTCTTCGCTATCTAAATTGAACATCATGATTTTACCAATTTTTATACAATCTGGATTAGTTCCAGGTTCACTTGTGGCTGACAGATCAAATGTCACAGCTCCACCAGATACTGTACACGAACCGTCCCCGAAATCCGGATAATAACCATCTGATACATCGTTAGCAACATCCCTGATTTGTAGCTCAAAGTCCCTTACTGCCTGTGTATACTGAACTGCCTGCTGTCTACCGCCAATTGCTACCATTGCCCCCACAAACAACACTCCACTAATAGCCAAAAAAATCGAAACTTCAAGAATTGTGTAGCCATTACTAGGCAAACGCGTCATACGCTCAATTATAACATAAGCTTTATCTGTTATAGCCCAAAGTTGCTTGAGTACCAAATAATCGTGTCGCTCATGAACAATACAGATAGAATAGTTGCTATTATCAGCAACGGGCCAAACGGTATTTTAGCCGTTAGTTTCTTCTGTCCGTTGACCAGAGCTGGCAGTGCCACCATCACTCCAATAACAGAGGCTACAAACAACATCATCCAGACATTAAGCGGGCTACCGACTAACAGTCCGAGGGGCAAAGCTAAGCGCACATCACCAAATCCTATCCATTTTCCGTTACTAGCAAAATACAACAAAGCAAAAAACCCAGATAATAATGTTGCTCCTAGCACTGGATAAATATAAGCATCCACCAAGCTCAAATCTATAACTTGCGGCCGAATTAATGCGAACACCACGCCCAAACCCAGCAGTGTATAAACCAGCTTGCTTGGCAAAATAAACCAGCGCAGATCATACCAAAACAGCGCTGACATCACCGTACATATAAACAACCACAATCCAAACAGTAAATATCCTGTTATATTATTTGACTCATACGGCCAAAACCACCAAGACATTGCAAACACCAACCCTAAGAACAATTCTGCCAAAATCAGCTGCGAGCTCAGTTTCTTTTTGCAATAGCGACACTTACCTCTTAGACTTACCCAGCTTAATATTGGTACTATGTCTTTTGCGTGCAACAGATGCCCGCAATGATCACACTTAGATCTACCCTTGATCCAATCTTTTTTATCATGCATCCGCCAGGCCAGAACCAAAGAAAAACTACCCAAAGCAGCCCCCAGAACAAATAAATAAACAGAAGCAATAATCATTACCAACTATTGTATATCAAAAAACGGGTAAACCCCTATGGATCTACCCGTTTTTAATAAACTTTATTATCTGTTATCTAAACAGTAACCAGCACCGCCTTCGAGCCCCATCAAAACCGCATAGTTACGAGCTGAAGCACCCGTGGCCGTTATTACTTCACCATTACATACACTAGTCGTTCGGTAATAGATTGTACCTACGGCGGGTGTTGTTGGTATAGCTCCAGTGACGTTAAATAGTACAGCCACCCCAGTTTGCGGATCATTTATGTTAACACCTGTTAGATATTTACCAGCGAACGTACTTGCACCAGTAAGTGAACCGAAGTTACCTGCGGCATTTGCAGCATCTGCTACCGGTATGTTGCCATTATTGTTACCTGAGAAAGAATCTATTTCTGTCTTAATACGTCCTGTTACATCTCGCCTCGCTGCGTTACGTTGATTTCTCTGCAACTGCGGAATCGCAATTAATACTATTGCCATGATCAGTCCAGCTACTGCTAGCACAATCATCACTTCGATAATGGTGAAACCACCATCTTTATAACCTAGTTTCTTACCTATTTTATTTAACATTTGTCGGTGCCCTTTTCTTTAGTTAAATTTTCTTTCCAATATGCTTATGGTAATACGTTGTTAATTATAATGCAATAGGCTTTTTTATCCTGATATTTTCCAGTTATTATCCCAATGCTCCAGATCCGACCAATCCATATATCGGCAGTAATATGGCTCCGACTATTATTAACGCCACCACTCCTAGCACCACCATCAAAACCGGCTCAATTATAGTAGATATAGATTTGACAGCATTATCTACTTCTTTCTCATAAAAGCTAGCCACCCTATCCAACATTTGTTCTATAGAGCCCGAATCTTCTCCTATCTTTATCATTTGTGGCACCAAATCCAAGAAATTCGGATCGCCTTCTAGTGATACCGATAAAGCTTTACCGCCCTTTACTTTTTCAGTTGCTGCTTTTAGCGATTTTTCTATATGGTAGTTATCTATGGCTTTACCGGTAATCTCCAGCGTTTGCAACAGCGGTACACCACTAGATACTAGCGTTGATGATGTCCTAGCAAATCTGGCCATATATAATTTTTGAAACAGTGGTCCAATTAACGGCAAACCAGTTTTTAGCTTGTCGATTGCAATTTTGCCACCCATAGTTCTAGCCCATTTTGTACCAAAAAACACTAGAAGCCCAAGCCCAATTAGCACAAGCCACCAGAAATTAATCACAAAATCAGATACTGCTAACAATGCAACGGTTAGAAACGGCAATCTAGTTCCTGGCAGTCCATCATACAATTCACCGACTTGAGGCAACACAGCAACAATCATGAACCCAACCACGCCGGCCATTACAATCAGAACAATTACTGGATATATCAAGGCGCCGCGAACTTTACTTATCAATTCCGCATCTTTTTCTTGTTGGTTAGCTAGCCTGTCCAGCGATGTATCAAGCGTACCAGACGTCTCGCCGGCGGCTATCAAACTAACAAAAACTTGATTAAAAACCTTAGGGTATTGCTTTAGCGCTTCAGAAAACGCCGATCCACCCTCAACCTTACTTATTACATCAGCTAAGACTACCTTTAACTTCTCATTATGGGTTTGGTTTAGGACTGAACGCAAACTTTGTACTAACGGTAATCCAGCGTTAATCAATGTAGAAAGCTGTCGCGCAAATATAACCTTGTCTTTTGTACCAATCCTACCTTTTAATAGCTTGTTTATTGGATTATCACCGCTACTAGCTTTGACTGACAACAGCGCGTAACCTTGCTCTTTGACTGCTTTAGCCACCGATTTTTCGCTATCAGCTTGGATTTCTCCACTAATCTTTTTGCCAGTCGCCGGATCTCTAGCTTCGTATTTATAAGTTAACATATTGAAAACCTCAGGTTTTCAATAGTGATTGGTGAAAGGTGATTAGTGAATATTGAGCTACTAATCTTAGATAATGAATATTGGAGCTTAGAAGCTACTGAAGCTACGTTTATCCAAGATCTTTTAGCGAACTGTGAACTGTAAACTGTAAACTGTAAACTCATTTCTAGCCTCTCATCAACCTATCTAACTCTTCCACGTCAACCGCAAACTGCCTAGCTTCGTCATAGCTAATAGTGCCGGCATGTACCATAGAAACCAATGTTTTATCCATTGACTGCATCCCAAACTCAGCGCCAGTTTGTATGACAGCATCTAGTTGATGAGTTTTGCCTTCTCTGATGATGTTTCTAACTGCTGGTGTGGCTACCAATACCTCTGCAGCTGGCATACGACCTCCACCGATTGCAGGAATCAAGCGTTGCGAACATATCGCCATCAAAATATTGCTCAACTGTGATCTGATCTGTGGCTGTTGGTGCGGAGGGAAAACATCAATCATACGATCAATACTTTGTGCCGCCGAATTAGTGTGAAGCGTCGCAAATACCAAGTGTCCTGTTTCTGCAATTGTAATTGCACTAGCAATTGTTTCTAGATCACGCATTTCTCCGATCAATACAACATCCGGGTCTTGTCGCAACGAACTACGCAAAGCCGCCGAGAAAGAAAAAGTATCATAGTGCACTTCACGCTGTACTAAAACTGATTTTTTAGACTTATGAGTAAACTCGACTGGATCTTCAATCGTTATTATATGTAATGGTTTTTCGCTGTTTATCTTATCCACTAAAGCAGCTAGAGTTGTAGATTTACCAGACCCAGTCGGCCCCGTGACTAACACCAAACCTCTTGGATAATCAGCAAACTTTGACACAACAGCAGGCAAACCTAACTGTTCTACTGTCAGAATTTCGTTAGGAATTAAACGCAAAGCCGCCGCCAAATTACCTCGTTCATGGAAGGCATTAACACGAAATCTACCCAGATCACCAAATGCAAAACTGAAGTCAAACTCTTTGTCTTTTAACAGAATCTGCTTTTGGTCATCGTCTAATATTGCAAATACTAGGTTTTCTACCATTTCTTCGCTCAGCGCATCAGATCCGGACACAGGAGTTAGCGATCCGTCTATACGTAACATCGGTGACAACCCTACTTGCAAATGCAAGTCAGAAGCTTTCTTTTTAATTACTTCTTCTAATAATATTTCGATTCTTGGTTGAGCTCCTGCCATCTATAGACTCCTTTCAGTCGATAAAATCCGAAATCTAAAATCCGAAATCCGAAATGTAGCTGTTTCCAATTTAGAATTTAACATTTCGAATTTGTTTCGTATTTCGAGCTTGTTGTTTCTTATTTTCATCCCCACTCCTTATTTATGCTGTATCTTCTGCTGCTACACGATTAACTTCTTCGATCGTTGTCATGCCAGCTAGCGCTTTCAAATATCCGTCTTGTCGCATCGTAATCATCCCTTGGCTTTGAGCAACTTTTTGTATTGCCCCACTAGTTGAGCGTTTGATGATCAAATCTTGAATTTCTTCTGATACGTTAAAGACCTCGTACAGCCCCATCCGACCTTTCATGCCCGATGGATTATCTTGGGTTACTTTACCCTTGAACAAAGTATAAGCGTTTTGGTCGGCTAGAGGCAAGCTTGTATAGCCTAAATCTTTCGCCACCAGAGAAACTTCCTCTTTCTTTTTTGGCAATAAATCACCCAAAACAGCTTTTATTGCTTCTGTAGTTGCTTTGTCTGACTGATAAGTTTCGCCACCCGGCACTAATCTTCTAACTAATCTTTGTCCAATTACAGTGTGTACCGTAGAAGCAATTAGGAAAGGCTCTATTTCCATGTCCAACAGACGCGGTAAAATCCCAGCGGCCGAATTGGTGTGTAGTGTAGAGAACACCAAGTGGCCTGTTAAAGCTGCCTGCACACCCAGCTGGGCTGTTTCTTTATCACGAATCTCCCCGACCATTACCACATCAGGGTCTTGCCTTAGAATAGACCGCAAGCCAGATGCAAATGTCAGTCCAACCTCAGCATTTACCTGTATTTGGTTTATGCCCCCCATTTTGTATTCAACCGGATCCTCAAGTGTAACTATGTTGATAGCATCACTTTTAATCTCCTGCAGAAGCGCGTAAAGAGATGTTGATTTACCAGATCCAGTAGGACCGGATGTTAGGATCATCCCATTTGGCTGTTCCAAACCTTTACGGATAGTTCTAAGCGCCCTACCGTAATAACCCATATCCTCTAGTTTCAGTGTTGTGCCAGATTTATCCAGCAAACGGATAACGACTTGCTCTCCCCAAACTACCGGAGATATAGCTATACGCAGATCGATGATTTTGCCATTGGTGTTTATAGAAAACTGGCCGTCTTGAGGTATTCGGTGTTCATCTATTTTTAGATTGGACAGAATCTTTATCCTAGACACCAACGGCGCCTCAGTAGTTTTTGGCAACTTCATTATTTCTTTCAAAATACCGTCGATTCTAGCTCTAATTTTGAAATCCACCTCTGATGGTTCCATATGTATGTCGCTTGCACGATTTTTAGCAGCAAACTCTAAAATAGATGACAAAGCCTTAGATATTGGCGAATCTTGGTTAATTGTGATTGCCTTTTTATCTTGATTCTGACTAGCTTTTTTCTCGTCCTCTTTCTTTTGTTCTGCCAATTGCGAATCTAGTGCTGACGTAACATCTCTGCCTAGCTCTTGTTTGTACTGTTTCAATACATTTCTTATGCCGTCTTCTGATGCAGAATAAACTTTCAGTGAACGACCAATCTTATTACTAAGAAAATCCACTGCCTGTACATTATCTGCGTCCAGCATAGCCACAACCAAGCGACTATTCATCTCCCCTAAAGGTACCGCCATGTAACGCTCTGCCAAATCTTTTGGCAACATGTTCAATATATTTGGATCAACCGTCGCGGTAGACAGATTCACATATGGCACTTTTGTGACGTGGGCGATAGTTTTTGTCAGTTGCTCATTAGTCAAATGACCTTCAGCTACGAACAAAGAAAACAGAGGCACAGATTTGCTTTCAGCCGTTTGACGAAGTAGCTTGATCTTCTCTGGGGTTAGTAATCCTTCATCAACTACTGCTTTTTCGACGAGTTTTTGAGTTTCGACAGACATCAAGCTCATAGAAAAGCCACCTGTCTAATTTTCGTTAAACGGATTACTATCTGGATCTTGTCCAATCTGAATTTCTCTAGTTGGGTTTACAGAATCAGGATTAAAATACGCCTCAGGTGGTCTGTCAAAATTAGCAGAAATCGGCTCAATTACCTCTACAGATTGGGTTTTAGATTCTTTTGGAACAATCCATCCAGACACAAAGACCGCAATCGCTCCACTAATTATGGCTATTACAGCCAGCAAACCTATGTCTTTAGATTTCATTTGACCTCCTTAGAGCTGACCTGCACGCCTGTTGACGACTGATAGAAAGTTTTCATATTGATCTTTAAACCTATATTGTTTCCTGAACCCTCTAGCTCAAGGGTGGTTAATTTAAAAGGCCTAATAGAGTTTTCTAATGTTCTGAGCAAACTTAGTGTTGCTTCAGGAGACGTAGTGACAAATATTGGATAGTCTACTTCCGTAGGGACAGGTTTGACGCTACTTGCTACTTCCCCTCCCGTCTCATCGCTTA
>Ga0224722_1000621_pt1 | contig 20407 bp, 16 predicted proteins | sample Balambano_FR1_Me_FD_161646 | JGI IMG/M metagenome (GOLD analysis project Ga0224722, IMG submission 161646) | Freshwater sediment microbial communities from Lake Towuti, South Sulawesi, Indonesia - Balambano_FR1_MetaG | ecosystem: Environmental > Aquatic > Freshwater > Lake > Sediment | place... | reverse complement strand
AAGCCTGCACCGCCCCCGCAGGCGACGTTCGCCCCGCAGGCGACGTTCGCCCCGCAGGCGACGTTCGCCCCGCAGGCGACGTTCGCCCGGTGAGGGGTGAACCGCAGGCTAACAAGGAATATCTTCCTATTAGTCCCCCTATTATTCCCCGTCTTGTTTAGTCCCCCGACGAAACAACGTTTCGTCTGAGAGGGACTGGGAACGGGTAGCCGGAACTTCCGTCCACGGCAACACGGATGAGGGTCGGGCAAAAGGAGACGAAGGAGAAGGATAAAACCAGGAGGCAATTCGCCTGAACCCTGCCGTTTAAGTGTCTTTAGGAAAAGTTATGGTATAACAACGTATAGGCAGACCGATTTGAAACACCACACCAACAGTATGATACGCACGGTTCGCGAAGCAGGGCAATCCATCGCTTGGATACTGGCACTGCTCTTTCTGTCGCTTCATACGATTGGGGAGATAACGCATTATCGTCTGCATGAAGTCCCAAATCCGGTGGTATGTGCAGGGAGTGAGGAGATACCCCTTGCGTTCCACACTGCCAATAGCATCACCTCGGCTCCGTCCCATGAAGATTGCGCCCTCTGTGCCGCACAAGGTCTTTTCGCTTTGGCTGCTATTTTAGGGACGAGCATCACCGTTTTCACCACAGCATACCGTATCTCACGTTTTGCAGATACCTACTCCGGGGTTCGCACCTCTCTCTGTACCAACACGCACTCTCGCGCCCCTCCGGTTCAGGCAGGATAGAGCGGGTGTTTGATTCACCAAAGATAGACTTATCGTTATATTCCTCTCAGGAGTTACTCCTCAGAGTCTTGAACTATCCGCATTCCGCGAGGTGGAAGCGTTGTCATCTACATCATCCAATCATCTAAATCAGATATTCCTACCCCTGAGTGGTAGTATTGCCGGGTCCTGTGGCTCCTGTGCCGAACGGCTTTGTATCTCTCTGCAAAAGGTTCAGGGAGTAGCGCAGGCACAACTCGTTCCCGCACGAGGAACACTTCGTGTGGAGTATGACCCTGAGCAGATTAGCGAAACCGTGCTACAAGAAGCCGTAGCACAGACACAGGCACACTTAGCCGCACACTATGCCCACAAGACCTACCGAGTCGCCGGGATGGACTGCGCCCACTGCGCCGAAAGCCTGGAGCAGATGGCACGTGCCTTACCCGGCATTGCGGGAGCAACCGTACAGTTCTCTGCCGCAACCCTGCGCGTCGAATATGACCCCAATAACACTAAAGGCTTGCAGATTGTCGAGCAGAGAGCCGGTAGCATGGGCTTTCCCCTAACCGCCATCGGAACTCCTCTGCCAACCTCGGAAACCGATACCGTGGAAAGCCTCTCGGAGCGTCTAACCTCCCCCATGGCACGGGCGATAGCCTCCTTAGTCCTATTGGGGATAGGGCTTGCTTTGGAGCATGGAACCTCCCTCCCCGATATTGCCGCCAAAACCGCTTACGGGATCTCTATCCTGACCGGGGGCTATCGGTTTGCCTTAGCCGGATTAGCCGGGTTACACGCCCGTGTTATTGGAACTAACCTACTGATGGCTGTCGCCGCCATCGGTGCGATATGTATCGGGCATTGGGAAGAAGCCGCAATGGTGGTTTCCCTCTACGCCATTGGAATTGGTTTGGAGGGGGCGGCGATGGACCGCACACGCCGTAGCCTCAAATCGCTGATAGACTCGCAACCCGCGGAAGCCACGGTGCGCTACCCCGACGGTTCCGAAGCTACCCTGCCCGCTTCCCAATTAGCCATCGGAGATGTGCTTGTCGTGCGCCCCGGCAGTAAGATTGCCGCCGATGGGGAGGTCGTTAGCGGCATATCGGCAGTTAGTGAAGCCGCGATTACCGGAGAGTCGGTTCCTGCCGAAAAGGGAGTCGGTAGCACCGTCTTTGCCGGTTCTATCAATGGAAACGGGGCGTTGCTGGTACGTGTCACTGCCGCCGGGAACGATTCCACACTGGCGCGACTTCTGCATCTGGTAGGGGAAGCGCAAGAGCAGAAGGCGCAAACACAAACCCTGATTGAGCGTTTTGGACGTATCTACACGCCGATTGTTTTGTTGGTTGCTGTCGCAATTGGCTTCGCAGGACCGCTCTTTACCCAAAAGATTGATTGGACATATAAGGCACTCACTCTCTTGGTTGTTTCCTGCCCTTGTGCGCTGATAATTGCCACACCGATTGCCTATGTCTCCGCGATTGCCCGTGCCGCTCGCAATGGGGTACTGGTCAAGGGAGGAGCATACTTAGAAGCCCTCGCGGATTCCCAAACCGTCTTTTTCGATAAAACCGGGACACTAACCACGGGCAGGGTGGTTGTCACAGATATAGTCAGCACCAGTTCCGAAGACCAACTGCTTGCCCTTGCTGCAACTGTGGAGCGCGAAAGTGAGCATCCCCTTGCCCAAGCCGTCGTTTCCGAGGCGGTGCATCGTGGCTTGGTGTTACGCGAAGCGCACGGTGTACAAGCCCTGCCGGGGCGCGGAATTCTGGCGCAAGTGGGCGATCAGAAGGTGGCGATTGGAAACCACCGACTGATTCAAGAGCAGGAAATTCGCCTCCCCAAAATGTTAGCAGAGCAGGAGCGCATCTGGGCGCAAAACGGTAAAACCACCCTGCTGGTCGCGATAGACGGAACCGTACAAGGGGTGATTGCGGTAGCAGACACGCTACGCACCGAGGCACAAACCGTGGTGGCACAGGTGCAGGCAATGGAGCGCAAGACCATCATGCTGACCGGAGACAACCCTACTGTGGCAGAGGCAATTGGAAAAACGGTAGGTATGACCGAGATACGCGCTGGACTACTTCCCCAAGATAAACTGGCAACAGTGCAGACACAGACAAAAACCGAAAGTGTTGTCTTTGTGGGCGATGGTATTAACGATGCTCCGGCACTGGCAGGAGCAACCGTTGGAATCGCGATGGGCGCGGGAACCGCAGCGGCTCTGGAAGCGGCAGATGTCGCACTGGTACAAAGCGACCTGCGGAAAATCCCCTGGACACTAAAACTGGCAGAAGCAACCCGAAATATTGTCCGAACCAATATCGCTGTCTCCGTAGCGGCGGTACTGCTTCTCTTGGGCGCAACAGCCCTAGGAACACTCTCCCTGCCTTTAGGAGTCTTAGGACATGAAGGGAGCGCACTATTGGTAATACTCAACGGTATTCGTTTGCTTTCACCGAACCTCATGCGGCTACCCGAAAAAAAAGTGTCCTAAAATCTGCCGCTCTCGTTTATCAAAATCGAGTGGCGCAACGATAAGGGAAATGGAGGGGCAAGTCCCCTCCGAACAAATAAGGAATTAAACGACTTTCTATGATTTTGGCATGGAACAATCGCATATCCAAACCCACCACCGTTGCCTCTGGCACACAAAACGGTGTGGGGAATGCGGCTGTCTCGGCTCGTTGTGCAACAGAACCAACGACAGGCAGTATTTTCCGTTCGTCAAATCCAGAAAGTCCTAAAAATATGCCCGGACAAAATATGCCCGGACAGACCCAACGGCATCCGGGAAAGCCGATTACCCAACTTCGGAAGGGGGACACGCTCTACTAAAAGCGCAAGCCCAACCAGAAACGAAGTAATCGGCTTCCCGGAAAGTAACCGGGGAGCCGATTTGTTTTTTCGCCAGAGAGAACAGAGAGACACACCTAACAAACAGAGAGAAAGCCGTCGAGGAAAAGGAAATCACAACAAGAGGCAGAGGCATAGAGAGATAAGGAGATTCACACGGCGGGTTGGTGTAGGGGTTAGCACATCACGTTCTCAGCGTGAAGACGCGGGTTCGAGTCCCGCACTCGCTATGACGAAGTGAGGGTTTCAACGGGGTGTAGGTCATGGGGAAGACGGCGCGGCTTGGGACCGCGAGGCGAAAGGTTCGAGTCCTTTCACCCCGATAGGCAAAAAGAGAAGGGTATGTTCCGCGTTGGCGCAATGGCAGCGCATCCGGCTGTTAACCGGAGGGTTACGGGTTCGAGTCCAGTACGCGGAGTTGGTTATGCAGAGTCTGTTCGCAGAAACTGCCCCTGTTGCATAGTGGAAGTGCGCTCCCATGGTAGGGGAGAGGTCATGGGTTCGATTCCCATCATGGGCTTATGCCAATAAAACTAAGTCAATAGAACTGCGCCAATGTAACTCAGCGGCAGAGTGACGCACTTGTAATGCGTGGGTCAGGGGTTCGAGTCCCCTCGTTGGCTTTTGCATCAAGATAATCTGAGCCAAGATAATCTGAGCCGGGATAGTTTAAGGGAAGAACATCTGCCTTCCAAGCAGAATGCAAGGGTTCGATTCCCTTTCGCGGCTTGTTATATGATTTTATTACATGATTTTACGCCTGTGTGGCTCAAAGGATAGAGCATCTCGCTTCGAACGAGAGGGTTGGGAGTTCGAGTCTCTCCACAGGTAGGAACCGAATGCCCTCGTAGCTTAGGGGTAAAAGCATCCGCCTTTTAAGCGGAGGAGCGCAGGTTCAAATCCTGCCGGGGGCATCCGAAAAAGAAGCGTTCCAAAACGCCATTTGCGGGTGGTGTAATGGCAACATACCTGTCTTTGAAACAGGCGACTCCAGGTTCGACCCCTGGTCCGCAAGTTAAGCGAGTCCCTATAGCGGGAAGGAGAAACAACGTGTCACCGTGGTCAAGCGGATAAGACACCACCCTGCGAAGGTGGAGAGCGCACGTTCAAATCGTGCCGGTGACGTTCATTGCCCTGTAGCTTAAAGGGAAAGCACCAGTCTCATAAATTGGCATATGTTGGTTCGACTCCAACCGGGGCACTTGCGAAAAAGCGCAAAATTTGACAGGAAATTTTAAGGAGGAATGACCATGATTCATGTTCGATTTGCCGGACGTTCGCCTAATAAGCGGGAAGTTGGGGATTCAAGTCCCTCTCGCGGCAGATATGCCGCGATAGCTCAAAGGTAGAGTCTGTTTCTTTAATACATAACTGTTGGCTTAGCAAAAGTGTGACCGTAGCCGAAATGGTAAAGGCACGGGATTGTGGCTCCCGGTATTGCAGGTTCGAGTCCTGCCGGTCGCTTAGACAAGAGACAAAATTTTTCGACTGCGGGTAAAAAAACTGGTCGCTAATGTAGCGCAACCCGCGAGTCATGGCGATGGACAACGACACCGAGCATTCGCTCCAATTCCTCCCCCTTACAAAGGGGGAGGTTAGGTAGGGGTTTAACTCCCCCTTCCCCCTCACTCGCCCAACACGGTGTTGCGGGGGGGGGGAGGTTAGGTGAGGGTTAAAAGCAATGGCAGGGAAGGGTTAAACACGGAAACAGACTTAGGAGAAGAGATTTACACAGGACGGCGAATCATCTGCTTCAGTTCGGTGATGTTCCCTGCATTGAACAGCGCATCTTCCTCACTAATAATCCCGGCTTTGTAGTATTTGGCAAGGCACTGGTTCATGGTCTGCATTCCCCAGAAGTTCCCCTCCTGAATCGCCGAGTAGATGTTTCCTGCACGCCCCTCTTCAATCAATTTCGCAATGGTCGGAGTGACAATCATAATCTCAACGGCTGCCACACGACCTTCGGCATCCACCCGTGGAAGCAGTTTTTGCGAGATAACCCCCCGGAGCGAGTTCGACATACGCAAACAGAGCGTCGGACGTTCGTGCATGGGGAAGAGGTTGATAATACGGTCAAGGGTTTCGGCAGCACTCGCCGTGTGAACCGTCCCAAAAACAAGGTGTCCCGTTTCCGATGCTTGGAGCGCAACGTTCATCGTTTCAATATCGCGCATTTCCCCAATCATGATGATGTCCGGGTTCTGGCGGACAACATACTTCAACGCATCCGTGAACGAGTCGGTATCAATCCCAATTTCACGTTGCGAGACGATACACTGTTTATCGGGATGAACAAACTCAATCGGGTCTTCGATGGTGACAATATTGGCACGACGCTCCAGATTGATTTTGTCAATCATCGCTGCAAGGGTGGTGGATTTCCCCGAACCGGTTGGTCCCGTTACCAGAATCAAGCCCTGCTTACTCTTGGTCAAATCCCCAATAACGGGTGGTAGCCCCAACTGTTCCAGTGAGAGAATCTTCAGGGGAACCAACCGACAGACTATTCCCATCGTACCGCGTTGCTGATAGATATTGGCACGAACACGGGTGAGGTCTTCGACGGTAAACGCCAAGTCCATCTCATGCCGATGCTCAAAACGCCCAATCTGCTCATGGGTCATAATCGAGTAGGCTAAGCGGCGTGTATCTTCCGCCGTCAACTTGGGCAAATCATCCCCAGAGGCGATTTTCCCATGAATGCGGAAGCAAGGGGGGCTACCATCTTTTACAAAGAGGTCGGAAGCCCTTCTCTCCGCAGCAACCTTTATCAAATCGCGCACGTCGCGGTATTCCATGCGAATTCAGAATCCTTTCTTGTTTTTCGCTCTTACTAACGGCACTCTCAGAGACGGCACTATCGCACTAAAAAGCGACGTACCAGCAGGAACACACCAACTCCTGCCGCCAAAGAAGCCATCAGGGCAAAACCGATAATCAAAGGGGTGTTGGCAGATTGCGCGTTCCCCTTGCTACTTACTGTCTGTTCGGTGACTTGTGACTGAAACTGAGGCAAGTCCAAGCGTTCGATACTATGGTCTTTAATTTTCGCCATACAGGAGATTGCCCCCTCCCCCGCTTTGCAGGAAAACGCAACTCGGTTATCCGCAAACTGCTGTACCCCCATGTACGTAAAGCCCTGTGGCACGGCTACCGTCAGATGGATAGTTTCCAAATCGCGAAAAGCCAATAGAAACGGTTCGAGGGCAAGAGTCCCCTCCCCACTCACCAAAGCACCCGTTGTGGAGAAGGTGATGCTAGACATCACCGGGGCTTCCACCCCCCACTCCTTGCCCGTCTGCTCCAATGCCCGTTCTTCAAATTTGAGGTCTTTGCCTTCCCACTGCGCGATTTTCAAAAGCCGTTGCACCCGATCTTCGGCACGCTCTTTGGACTCCTTGCCCGGATAGACCGTCGAAAGCATCCACGTTCCACCGGGGAAGGGGAACGCTAACACCACAAGGTCAGGTCGTTGCGCCGCAACAGGCGTGCTTGCCATCGGAGCGGTAGCAGACGTACTCTCCTCTTGCGCCACAACCGGAGATACCACACCAAGCAGGAGTGCGATAGTGAAACACAAACCAGTCCGAAATCCTCTACTGTTTGTCCTCATTCGCCTTCCCTTTCGCCACCCTACGGTAAAGTGCCAGTGCCTGCTCACGCTGAACCGCATGGTCTACAATAGGATAGGGGTAGTCCCGTCCCAAGCGGCATTTCACTACCTCCTGCTCGGTCACACTCAATTTCCACGGCTGATGTACCACCTCTTTGGGGAGTTTTGCCAATTCAGGAACCCAATGCTTGACATACGTACCATCCGGGTCGAATTTCTCCCCTTGCGAGACCGGGTTAAAGATGCGGAAGTAGGGTTGGGCATCCGTTCCGGTTCCTGCCGCCCACTGCCACCCCCCATTATTTGCCGCCATATCCCCATCCACTAACTTCTGCATAAAGTAACGCTCACCCCAACGCCAGTCTATCAGTAAATCCTTGGTCAAGAACGACGAAACAATCATCCGAGCGCGATTGTGCATCCACGCTTCGGCATTCAGTTGGCGCATCGCCGCATCCACAATCGGGTAGCCCGTTTGTCCGGCGCACCATGCCGCAAAGTATGTCTCATTATTCTCCCACTGTATCGCAGAATACTCCGGCTTAAAAGCAGAATCGGCGACATAAGGGAAGTGCCAGAGGATTTGATAGTAAAAATCGCGCCACGCTAGCTCAGAAAGAAAGATTTCGTACCCTTTGCGCTCTGCCTCCGTGTCCTGCTCCCGTTGCCGCACCACCTCGGCGAGCAGACGACGGGGGGAGAGAACTCCCATCCGCAGGTACGCCGAAAGCCGCGATGTTCCCTCCACACCGGGCAGTTCACGGTCTGTCTCATAGTTTCGCACACCACCGGGAGTACGGCGCACAAAATCGTGCATTCGTTGCCGAGCCTCCGCTTCTCCGGCAGGCAGAACAAAGGGATTAGCATCCGGCACCCCAAAATCCGAGGGGTTTTCCGGCAAGGGTTCGCTCCACACAGAATCGGGAACCAAAACCCGCTCCGGGGCAGGAATCGGTTGAAGAAAATCGGTTCCAAACCAAACCTTCTTAAACGGCGTATAGACCGTGTACGGTTTCCCTGTGGACTTCGCTAAAATCGTCCCCGGAACCGAAAGAACATGGTCATGGAACTCGCGTACCACACGAATCCCCTGTATCTGTTGTCCAATCGTCCCATCGCGCTCACGGGAATAGGGTTCATAGTCCGCACTAAAGTAAAGCCCCGTTGCCCCCGTCTCAATTACCAATTGTTGTAAGGCTTCCACGGGCTTACCGTATCGGACAATCAATCGCCCCCCGCGTTGACGCAGGGATTGGTCTAAACCGCGCAAAGAATCAAAGAGGAAACGAGTCCGAACCGCCCCGGTATCGGGACGCGAAAGAATCGCCGGGTCTAACACAAAGACTGGGACAATCTGCTCCGCCTCGGTGACTGCCGCCGTCAAAGCAAGGTTATCGTCCACCCGGATGCCGCGCCGGAACCAACAGATAGCGATGGAATGCTGTTTTGCCAAATAGAAACCCCGTTACTCTAACGCAACGGAACCGGAAAAGTTACTTTAGAGCCGCTCGACCACCCGCTGACCCGCACCCGTTACGACGAAACAATATAGCCTGCCAAGATTCTACCTTCTTTGCAGGGTTTCTATAAACTTAGGTTGAATTAAACGACAGGAGAAAACGCGATGTCATCGTATCGAATTGCCGTTTTGCCGGGAGATGGAATTGGTGCAGAGGTAGTCGCCGAGGCAATCCAGGTACTACAGGTAGTGGAGAAGGGGCTTTCCGACACCCAGTTCCATTTCGATGAGTACTCGGTGGGGGCAGGAGAGTACCTGCGTTCCGGCAGTGCCTTGCCGGAAGCCACTCTTCGTGCCTGTGCCGAAGCCGACGCAATTCTGTTGGGAGCAATGGGACTACCCGGAGTGCGTCAAGCCGATGGGCGTGAACTTGCCCCACAGATTGACCTGAGAGAGCAGTTTAGCCTGTATGCAGGGCTACGCCCCCTTTTCCTGTATCATCCCGACCACTCGCCCCTAAAAAACCCCGAAACGATTGACTTGTTGCTGGTGCGCGAAAGTACCGAAGGACTGTTCTGGTCGCGCAATGAGGCGCAAAACCTCGAGGCAGAGTTCGTCGAAGACCGTCTGCATATCAGCCGAACCGGGGCAGAGAGAGTATGTCGTGCGGCATTTTGGGAAGCCCGGAAGCGTCGCCAACACGTTACCTTAGTGGATAAAGCGAATGTCCTGCCTACGATGGTTTTTTTTCGTCATATCTTCGACTCAGTAGCGCAGGAGTTCCCCGATGTCCAGACGGAGCGCATCTATGTGGATGCGATGGCTCTCTACTTGGTACAGAAACCGTCACGCTTCGATGTGCTGGTCACTGAGAATATGTTCGGCGATATTCTCTCTGATCTTGCAGCAGGCTTAGTCGGTGGTATGGGCATGGCTCCCTCAGCAGACATCGGAGAGAAGCACGCGGTCTTCCAACCCGCGCACGGCTCGGCACCAGATATCGCCGGGCAGGGTATCGCCAACCCTATCGCTACCATTCTCTCTGTCGCTCTGATGCTCGACTGGTTGGCAACACCAGAGACAATTCAGGGAGCGGAATGGATACGCCGTGCGGTGCAACAGGTGCTTGCCCAACCGGAGAACCGAACTCGCGACTTAGGAGGGACGCTGTCTACTCAGGAGATGGGAGAACGGGTTGCTACCCAACTCCGAACGTATATGTAATCGTCCTCCTTCCCGAAGAGGGCAAAAGGAAGAGGGCAAAAGGAAAGGATTTGAGGATGTCACCACGATTTGTTGACCTAACGCTGACATTGACAGAGGGGATGCGCGGCTTCTCCTCGGAAACGGCTTGTACGATAGAAAGCCACGGGTGGAACGCGACAAATCTGCATCTCTACTCGCACGCCGGAACCCATATGGATGCCCCCCAGCACTATGCGGTCAGCAACGAAACAATAGACCAGATACCGCTCTCGGAGTGTCAGGGGGCTGCTTGGGTGGTCAACCTGACCCCCGTCGCCCCGAAAGCCCTATTGACTGTCGCCCATCTGGGGAAAGTTTCTGAACATCTCTCACCCGGTGAATCCCTTTTGCTACGCACCGATTGGAGTCAGTACATTCGCGAACCACAGTATCGCGATGCCCTGCCACGGGTTTCAGTAGAGCTAGCCCGTTGGTGCGTGGCAAAGCAAGTGCGGATTTTAGGAGTGGAACCGCCCGCAGTTGCCGACCCGCATAACCGTGCTGAAGTCACCGAGGTACATCAGATCCTGCTTTCGGGCGGTGTGCGTATCGTGGAGGGATTAACAAACCTAAACCAGCTGATGCAGGAACGGGTCTTTTTTGCGGCATTCCCTCTTAAATGGCAGATGGGGGACGGTGCGCCGTGTCGTGCCTTTGCGGTAGAAGGGGTTTCCCCGGAGGGATGGCAATGCAGGGAGTAGCCATTGGGGCAGGGTACTTTAGTCAGTTTCATTACGAGGCATGGAACCGGGTAGTGGGGGTGCGGCTAACGGCACTTTGTGATACCGACCAAGAGAAGGCGGAAGCACGAGCGCGAGAGTTCAACATCCCGAAGGTCTACACTGATGTGGCGGAGATGCTGGACACCGAACAGCCCGACTTTCTGGATATTATTACCCCACCAGCAACCCATCTCCCATTCGTGCGTCAAGCGGCAACACGCGGAATTGCTGTCCTCTGTCAGAAGCCACTCGCTCCCACCTGGGAAGAGGCAGTGGCAGTGGTGGAGACCAGCGAAGCACATAATATCCGCCTGATGGTGCATGAAAACTTCCGCTTTCAACCGTGGCATCGGCAGGTGAAACAGTTACTGGACATAGGGACGATTGGCACGTTGCACGCGATTGCCATACGCTCGCGCACGGGTGATGGGTGGCAGGAGGATGCCTACCTGAACCGTCAACCCTACTTTCGCACCATGCCGCGCCTCTTGATATACGAAACCGGAGTTCATTTCCTTGACCTGATGCGTTTTTATGCCGGAGAGGTGGAGCGGGTCACCGCATGGCTTTTGCGCCGTAACCCGGCTATCACTGGGGAAGACTGCGCGGTTCTCGTGGCTGAAATGACAAAGGGAACTCTTATCTCATGGAACGCTGACCGTTACGCCGAACCACTCACCCCCGATAATCCCCGTCTAACCTTCGGTGACTTTCTGTTTGAGGGAAGCACTGGACGAATCACGATTGCGACGAATGGAAAAATCTACCATAAACCGTTGGGAGAACCCGAACGGGAGATTGACTACTCCTACTTCACCGATAAAGGCTTTGGAGGGGACTGTGTTTTTGCTACCCTCACCCATTTTATCCACTGTCTCCATACGGGGAAACCGTTTGAGACAGAGGGGCGCGACTACCTGCACACACTATCTGCACTGGAGGCGGTCTACCAATCGCACATGGTGAAGCAACCTTGTAGAACCAAGAGAGTAGATAATAAACCAATGGAGTAGATAGAGTAGACAGAATAGAGTAGACAGAAAGGAAAACCCAATAGTGCAAAAGCGTTTTGACCATATCGCCATTGTTGTTCGCGATACTGAGGAAGCCCTCACCTTCTACCGGGACAAACTGGAACTACCCGTCCTTTTCAGCGAGGTGATGGAGGAGCAAGGGGTACGCCTTACCCATCTGGATATGGGCAATGGACACCTGCAATTAGTCCAACCGCTTCATGACGACCATGCGTTAAGCACCTATCTCAACGAACGGGGGGAAGGGTTACACCATCTCTGCTTTTTGGTGGATAGCGTGTCAGATGCTTTGGAGCAACTACCGGCGCAGGGACTGCCGACGCGAGATACACAACCGCGCCGGGGTCCAAATGGGCGCAAGGCGATTTTCCTCCAACCTGCCGCGACACGCGGCGTGCTAGTCGAACTGACCGCCGAACCGAAAGCCGAATAAGAATGAATACGAGCGTTCCCGACCGATTACCTGCCAGTATCTTGAAAACGCTACCAATACCTCTGCCCTATGCACCACTTCCCGCAATCCAAGAGTTACTGACTCTATCTCGGCGTAAGGTGGTAGTTCTGGACGATGACCCGACGGGAACACAGACAGTGGCACAGATTGCCGTTCTGACCCGTTGGACTATGGACGACTTGGCACGGGAGTTTCGTCGTCCTGAGGCAGGCTTCTACGTCTTGACGAATACGCGCAGTATGTCGTGGGAGCAGGCAGAGGCAGTCAATCGTGACATTGCCCAAAACCTCATCCTTGCCGCACAGCAGACTGGGAACTCTCTCTCCCTGATTAGCCGGAGCGATTCGACACTGCGCGGACATTTCCCCGGCGAAACCGATGTATTAGCGGAGTGCTTGGGCGGTGTTGACCTTGTTCTACTTGCCCCGTTCTTTGAGGCAGGAGGTCGTTATACTCTGAACGATACCCACTATGTGAAGGAGGGGGAGGAGTGGATACCAGTTGCCCAAACACCGTTCGCCCAAGACCACACTTTTGGCTTTCGTTCGTCAAACCTGCACGAATGGATTCACGAAAAGTCACAGGGACAGATTCCCACCCCACGGATAGCCTCGCTTTCGATAGAGAATATTCGTCAAGGACCGGAGAGTGTTGAAGCGGTCTTGGACACGCTTCCTCCCAGAACCATCTGTATCGTAAACGCGGTAAGCCAGTGGGACATCGAAATCGTTGCTTTAGCCGCACTGCGCTTGGAAAACCGAGGCAAGCGTATTATGGTGCGTAGTGCTGCTTCGTTCGCGGCAGCACGGCTGGGGCAACCAGCACACCCCTTGCTTACAACAAGCGATTTTCCTCCTAACAAGAGAGTGGGAGGCTTGATAGTGGTTGGGTCGTATGTCCCAAAGACCACCACGCAGTTGACCGAACTACACAAGATATTCGCTGGGGAAGTTATCGAAATTCCCGTGCCGGACTTGCTTCGTCTATCGTCCCGTGATGCTTGGGTTGCCGACACCGCTTCCCGAATAAGTCAGGCTCTGGCAACAGGCAGGGATGGGTTGGTTTTCACCAGTCGCACACTGATTACCTCCAAAGACATGGGATGGGATAATTTGACAATTGGTAAAGAGATCTCAGAAACACTGGTTGCCTTAGTGCGCTCACTGAACATCTCCCCTCGATGGCTTATCGCAAAGGGAGGAATCACGTCCAGCGACATCGCCACTGACGGTTTGGGAGTGCGTCGGGCGATAGTTCGGGGACAGTTACTCCCTGGTGTCCCCGTTTGGGAGTTGGGTGATGAGGCAAAGTTTCCCCGAATGCCCTATATCATCTTCCCCGGCAATGTCGGTTCGGCGACAGCACTGGCGGAAGCGTACACCGCTCTTGCACCACAAAAAACCACTTAAAGGAAAACCTCTAAGCCGTCATACGCGACCAACATTTCCATCGGTTGGACACAGGTTTACACGGAGGTAGTGTAGCGGCGGGTCTAAAAAGCGGACTTCGATGAGTGTCGCCATGATAGACAATTTAGCCGTTACACTACCTGTTATGATGGGCAAAATTAGCAGAAAGAGCAATGAGAGTGATGCATCACTGAATTACAATGTCATCCAGTCCCAAGGAACCCTCGCCTCCTTCTCCAACCAGTATCAACTCGGCACGAGTCGTCTGTAAGGGAAGTGTCACGGTCTGTTCAAACGGATGCCATTCGCCTGAATTTTCCAGTGTATGTACTGTAAGCCATTCTATTTGCTGCCCATTCGCGTCCAAGCAACGTAGGGCAATCCCTGCATAGTTATACCGCCCTTTACATTTTGCAAATCCCGATAGGGTGATTTTCTGTCCGCCTTTGAGCGAACCACGTAGGAAAAGATTGGTGCTGGCATGCGCCGCACTACCCCTCGTATTCAGACAGAGCGATGCAGGAGCGGTATGAAAGTCTGTTGTATCCCAGAAGGCACGTGCTCCGCCCTTCCCAGTCCAAACTTGTCCCCATCCTGCTGGTCGTCCCTCCTCGCCCAACTGTGTCATCGCTCCATTTTCAGCAAGATTTCCTACTGTTGCGTTTGATGACGGAGATTGACCCTTATTTGCACTCCTGTTGGGGGGTGTTTTAGCAGTTATTTTTTCAGTTGTCGTAGTTGTCGTAGTGGTGGTATCGGGACTTGTGGCACGAAATGCCAAAAAACCCAAAGTCGTTATTGTCAGCAGTAACGTGACTATACCAAAAGGTTTTAAGATGATACGCATCGGTGACTCCAAACGGTTTGTTGTAAGTTCGAGAATACTTCCTTCCCGTTCGGGTGGAACCGCCATAGAGGATTAGCCCCATGGCGGTTTTAGAAACAATCCGTCGCTTGTTTGACTCCGCGCACCGCGTCTATGGCAAAGTGCGCGGAGTCCCTGAGGAACTATTGAGGCTGTCCGTAGTAAATGCCCCGTCCTTGTGTTCCCACAAAGACAAGACCAAATTCGTTCAGACTTGCTTCCATTACCCCCGGTTCGGTACCAAGAGCAGTGCTAGGAACATCTATTCGGAGCCATGTTGCTCCACGGTCAACAGAGCGAAATACCCCGTCCACATTATTGACTTTTCCAAGAACGAAGAGGGTGGGATGGGTATATCCTTGTCCTGCCTTCCCTAAAGCGAGTAGGGAAGCACGCTGAACAGTTGCGATTTTGGTGAAGGTACTACCGCTGTTTGTGGAAACGTGAAGTCCCCCTTCACCAGTGGCGAGCCACAACTCTCCCGCAATCCCAGGGGCGGATTTCAATATTCCATTGCTATCCCAGGGAAGGTCCGAACGAACTACAGTGAAGTTTGCCCCCCCATTGGTCGAGAGGTATATCTTACCTTGTCCATCATAGTAGTAGAAGGTTCCTCCCTGCACCGTATCTGCCGCCAATGGTTGTGTCCATATCCACGGTCCGATAGGTCCATTGGGGAGACCACTGACACTTTGCCATGTCTGTCCATTATCGGTGGTTCTCTTTGGCTGGTTTGTATCTGTTAACACGACGAAATTGCGCTCATCGTTCGCAGAGAGAGCCACGCGCAGGGGACGCAAGGTGGGGAAGTTGGAGTGCCATGTTGTTTCGCTCCAGTTCCAACCCGCATCTCTGGAAGTTGCAACGGTATGGTAGTTATCATGTCGGTTCCCTCCGACGCGGACGACAAGAGCAGAAGCGTTGAACCGGTTGGCAATGTGATAGGTGTCTTGTAAACTCGGTCCGCTCACTCCACCAAAGGTACGCCAGGGGAAGGTCGTCAACCCGTTGCTATGATTAAATCCATCCACATCTGCCACCCCCGAAAGTAGCACCGGTCCACTCTGTGAACCACTGGGTAGGTGTAGCAAGGAGAAAACAACTACCTCCTCATGCCCACGTACTACGGGTCGCCATGTTGTCGTCCAATCGGGAGCCTGCCCCCAGACAGACTCAGCCCGGTATATTCCATACCAGTTTGTGAGCCAAGCGCGTCCGTTTACCTTCGGGTCAAATGCCAGTCCTGCAATCCACGGAACACGCTTCATATAGTCAAACCACCACCAGTTAGCCGAGTGGTCATAGACATTATTCTGAACATACCAAGTTTGCCCACTATCATAACTGTGCCACATGAGCGTATCTGTCGTGTCGGTTTCGCCACGAGTGACGAGCAGTTCAGAAGTATTGAAGGGGTTCACACTGATACCGCAAAACGGTACATTCAGCCCTTGTGGGGTAATACTTTGCCAGAGGGTGCTACCGCTTGCCATTTTACTCACGCCGGTATTGTGCGTTGCATATAGGTTTCCTGCACCGACTGCCATCCGCAGAACGTTTTGCGGGCTACCATTCAGTTTCTGCCAAGCGTTGCCGTTATCGGTACTTCGATAGATACCATCGCCATACACCGCCGCATAGACACGCCCCGATGTTCCGGGGTCAAAGACAATCGCGGTGATACCGATTCCTGCCACAGGATTACCGACATTCCGTTTTGCCCACTTTGACCCCCCATTGGTGGAACGCCAAAGACCGTTACGACGGGAGCCAAACAGCACGACACTAGAGTTGAAGGGGCTAACGACGAGCCGCTCTCCTCCCCAGCGTTTATCCTCATTGCTGCCCATTTTTACAGTTTCTGTGGTAGAGAGGGTCAGTTTTGTCCAGTTCTCCCCCCGGTCAGTGCTTTTGAAGATGGCTCCGGGTCCTCCCCAGTCGGCAGTATACTTCCCACATGCCATATATACGACTGCCGCATTTTTGGGGTCTATCGCCAAGGACTCAACTCCGTAGAAATTGCTTTCCAGTCCAGACTTGAATTTGTCATTGAGCGGTTTCCAACTAGTATTGGTTGCATCCCACCGGTAGGCTCCTCCTACATCGGTACGAACGTAAACCAAGTCTTGCTCTAGAGGGTGGCATACCACACCGGTTACAAACCCTCCCCCACCGATATCCACATTCTTCCAGACATACCCGTTCTGTGCTTCAACACGTTGGCATGACATCAGAAGACCTGTAGTCAGTAAGACCACAACCCCGGCGAGATGCCGCCAGAGGGTTTGGTGTGATTTCGGAGCAATCATCCCTGATGCTCTCAAGTCTATAGGCGGTTGCTTTACCATGATAAAGATACCTCACTGTTTCTTGTAAGTAGTTCTCAAACTTCCTGCTACGTGGTACCACCAGGCAACAGTTTTGGTGGGAGGCAGACTTGAGTTGGTTCGTTTTCTCCGCGCATCTGACGAATCAAGATGTTTACGGCATTTCGACACAACTCCTCGACTGCAAGCCCAACACTGGTAAGGGGTTTTTCGAGATATTGCCCTTCTCGCAAACCGTCAAATCCAACTATGGCAATATCATCGGGGACATGTAACTTTGCACGCTGGACACCACAATACAAGCCTATGGCTACTAAGTCATTCACACAAAACACAGCACGAGGACGCTGTGAAGGCGGCAATTTTCCTAACATCTCTCCTATCGCAAGACCATCCGCTCGCAAGTCCTCAATAGATTCTGTCGCAGGAGTTTCAATAAACTGTGTCGTAACTCCACGAGCGGCGCAATAGTCTCGAAATCCCTCGTCGCGCTCACGGATACGCTGGAAAGTTCCTTGTCCCACTCGTTGTGGTCCAACGTATGCTAAAGACCCCTGCTCCGCGTAGCCTCGCTCCAGTAGATGCTGCGCGACCAACTCTCCGCCGTGATAGAGGTCGTTCGCAACAAAACTGGTGGCAGGGTCATCGAAACGTTCGTAACCAAGATAAACCACAGGAACTTCACGGGCGGCTTCTCCTAATACATCGGCAATACTCTGGTTGGGATATGCCCAGATCAATGCACCATCCACAGGCCATCCTCGCAGACGACTATGGGTATGATAGTTGCCCCGCACAGAAGGGGTGGCTTCGAGTAAAACTTGATAGCCTGATTCCGAGAGAAATTGCTCTGCAATTTCCAGTATCTCGACAAAAAAGGGATTACGTAGCCCAGAGATAAGAAGCCCAATGGTGTCAGTGCGACCTCGCCACAACCCGCGTGCAAGGCGATTGGGTTGATAGCCCTTTGTTGCCGCAACCCGTTCAATTTCGGCGCGTTTTTCGGGGGAAACGCGGACGCTGGCACCACTCAAAACGCGACTAACAGTGCTAACAGAGACTTGAGTTATTTCAGCGATACTTTTAAGGGTAATGGACACTGAACCGGTTACTTTCTCATGGACAATCCTTTGCTCATTCTAATCTTGCTATGAGCAAACGTTTGCTCATTATTTCATAGATTGATAGGGTTGTCAAGACGCGGAATTTCTGACGCAGACGAAACATAACGGGATTTGTCACCGTTGTTTTGAGAGGTACGCAAGAGACTATTGAACCGAGAAGACAAATTGAGATGCGGTTTCCCCTGTTTTCGATGTGGAAAACTTAACAGAAATTTCGCATACGTTTATAAAAAAGAGATTATACAGAGGAGATTTTGTTGAGAAGTGTTATGCTTAAAGATGAACTTCTAAACCGTCATACGCGACCAACATTCCCATCGGTTGGACATAATCTTCCATCTCTTCGTGGAGGAATAAGCCTGTATGGGCAATGTGCGTGAGATAAAACGGTGTGTCTGGTTGAATCGTCCCACTCTTTAAGAGACATTCGCGGGCGTTTTGCGTATCGGCAATACTCATATGACCATCATAAGGGTTGTCTGAGTCGCCCTTACCGCACTCCATAATCACACAGTCAATCTGGCAGGTGGCTAAATACTCCCATGTCTCATCGTCATACCACCCCGTATCCGAAGCATAGAGCAGGGTTTTATCGTTGTCCCCCGTCTTTTCCGTAACAAGGAAGTTCAGGCACAACTCATCCATCTTATGATGCGCTGTTATCGGAACAACCGTTAAACTTCCCACTTCTGCCTCCTCATAGGGAGCCAGAGTATGAAAGCGAAGCGGCGCACGCTCATAGAAGTGCGCCATTTCAGGAATCATCTTGCGAATCAGTTCGTTGGTTGCCCAAACATTCAGACTCTGCTTGCGCCCCGGTGCAAAGTTCGGCGAAAGATACTGTAACTCCCGTACCGCGAAATGGTCATCGTGGGAGTGTGTGAAGAGCAGATGTTGCAGTCCCGCAAAGTTGATTTGTGGGTAGGCGTGGGCATTGGCGAGCGTATCTGGGGAGAGATCAATCTTAATCGTATCGTTGAGCAAAATACTGGCTCGCGTCCGCCGATTCTTGCCTCCCCGTTGCTTCGCCTCGACACAGAAACGACAGTCGCAAAACAGCGCAGGAAAACCCTCTGCCGCACCCGTTCCTAAAAAGAAAACCTTCATTCCCCGCGCCCTTTCCAGAATTCCCTTTCTTGCATCACTGCCTATACAACGCTTCGTTGCGTTTCGTATTCCGAAAATTATACCAAATACTCTCCTACCGTGTATAATTAAAGTGAAATATCGTGTGGTGAAAGATTCCTCACCATCACGGTGCGACTTCTCCCGGTGGAGAAGACAACTTCTCTCGAAGACCAACCCTTTTCCCAAAACGGGGCGGTAACAGGATAGGCAAGATAGGTAGAACTTTAGGTGGAGGTAAAAATGTCGTTACTACTCAATTCGCCGGGAATCCGCCAAAACATCCAACGAGCAACGCGCCGTGTCCAACTCCTGCGAGCAAGACACCACGGCGCAAACGGTCTGATGATTGGCTCTGCGCTCTCAGGCGCGGTGCTACTTGCCGAACGGTTACGCCTTGTTGACCCCTCCGCCTACGCCGTAGAGTGGTTGTTCCTGCCCCCCGTTATCGGACTGATTGCCGGGGTCATTTGGGGAGTCACCCGACCTGTCCCCGCTCTTGCCCTTCTGCGCCACCTAGAAACACATCTGGATTTGAAGGAACGACTCTCGTCGGCTTTCCTCCTCTCCGATAAAGAGAGCGACCCGTTTGTCCTCCGGCAGCGCACCGATGCGGAGGCACACACCGCCACTGAGAGCGACCTCCGAAACGCGCTACCGTTCACCCCTCTGCCACGACGAGTCTACTTTGCCGGAGCGACCACACTCGCCGCATTTCTACTCTGGTTCCTACCCACATTGCCCGCATTTCAAAGTCCGGCAGAGCGAGCGGAAAAGGCTTCGCTCAAACGCGATGGGGAACGCCTGATTCGTATCGCCAAGAAAATGGAGACCGAAGCCAATACAAAGCAGTTGGAGACGGCGAAACAAGCGGCGGCAAAACTGGCAAAGTTAGGCGAGGAGATGAAGAAAGGTCGCCTGTCGCAACAAAAAGCGATGATGCAAGCGGCAAAACTCTCCGAAGAACTCAAAGAGGCACAAAAAGCCCTCGCCAATCAGACGGCGGAAAAGTCTCTGGCGACGGCGGGGCAGGAAATGCGGCAAGCAATGGCATCCGCACAAGGGATGTCTCAACCCAATAGCGCGACGGATAGCAAGAACGCAAATGCCAAAAACAACCTCAATGCCCCTCAAAATGCAAAGGCGCAAGAGGTGAAAGACGGTAAGGACAGCAAAAAACTGTCCGAGTCACAGAAGGCAATGAGCCAAGCGGCAAATGCGATGTCTCAAAACAATGCACCGTCCCTTGCCGAACAACTTTCCCAAATGGCAGACCTTGCCCAACAGGGAAAGCCCGGTGACGGCGCAGAGCGGCAAGAGATGGCAGAGCAGTTAGCCGCCCTCGCAAAAGCATTAAAAGGAACCTCCTACGAGTCCGCATCACAGGCACTCCAAGAAGCCTCCGAAGCGATGCAGTCGGGGGATAT
>Ga0224722_1000619_pt1 | contig 20437 bp, 22 predicted proteins | sample Balambano_FR1_Me_FD_161646 | JGI IMG/M metagenome (GOLD analysis project Ga0224722, IMG submission 161646) | Freshwater sediment microbial communities from Lake Towuti, South Sulawesi, Indonesia - Balambano_FR1_MetaG | ecosystem: Environmental > Aquatic > Freshwater > Lake > Sediment | place... | reverse complement strand
TATTTACTGAGCCATGAGCGCAATCTATCAACTGTCTGCGACCCAGCTTGCCCAGGCTATTCACAGCCGTCAAATTCGTGCGTTGGAGGCGATCGCAGCCTGTTTTGAGCAAATCGATCGCCATAACGATCGCCTCAAGGCAATGATCACCCTTTGTCGAGAACGGGCTGAGGCGGAAGCCATCCAGGCAGATGCGGCGATCGATCGAGGAGAACCTGTTGGGGTGCTGCATGGCGTGCCGTTTGCGGTGAAAGACTTAACGCCCACGGCTGATGTGCGCACGACTTTTGGATCGCAGATTTATCGGGATTATGTGCCGCGACAGGATGAACTTTGCGTGGCGCGATTGCGATCGGCGGGTGGTATTTTGATCGGCAAAACCAATACCCCAGAGTTTGGCATGGGTGCTCACTGTACCAATACGCTGTATGGACCAACGGCTAATCCCTACAACCCCGATCGCAGTTCTGGCGGTTCGAGTGGCGGGGCAGCCGTTGCGGTGTCTACTGGCATGAGCTATCTGGCTCAGGGAACCGATATGGGCGGGTCTTGCCGCACCCCTGCCAGTTTTTGTGGGGTGGTCGGAGTTCGCCCTTCTGCGGGACGCATTCCCCGTTATCGTAAGCCGCTGCTGTGGGATTTCCTGGACACAGACGGCATCCTTGCCCGCACGGTAGAAGATGCGGCGTTGATGCTCTCGGTGATGGCAGGGGCAGATGATCGCGATCCGCTGTCGCGGGGGAGTGCAGCCTGGGAGATGCCTGATTTCTCAAAATCAATCCCCCCGGTGCGGGTGGGTTTTAGTGCGTCTCTTGGGATTGCGGCGATCGATTCTGAAGTCGAAGCTGTGTTTCATCAGGCAATGACTCAGATTGCTGTCCATCTGCCTACAAAACCAGCGCATCCCGACTGCTCAATGGCGATTTTTGCCTTTGAAGCGCTCCGTGCTGCAACGTTGCTGCATAAGCAAAAACATCATTACGAAAAGTATTCTCAGTTGTTGTCTGAAAGCGTTCGCTGGAATATTGAACGGGGAATTGGGATTTCAGCCGCAGATTTGCTGCAAGCTGAAGCTGAGCGCGATCGTCTTTATCTGAATTTCCTGCGGTTTTTTGAACGCTATGATGTTCTCGCGACCGTCGCCGCCAGCGTTCCTCCTTATTTACACACTCAGCCTGAAATTTTGAAAATAAATGATACTCCGCTTCATACCATCATTGATTACTTGATGATTACCTACACGATTTCCCTCACAGGTCTTCCTGCTATCTCAATTCCTTGTGGCTGGACAACTTCGGGTCTGCCGATCGGAATGCAGTTAGTTGGTAAACCGGGCGGCGAAGCGGCGTTGTTTCAGTTTGCTTATTTTTTGCAGGAAGTGCTGGGCTTTCATCATCGCTGGATTTAAGGGCTTGATTGTGATGGCTGGAAAACGCTCGACTCGCATTCTGGATACGCCCCACGGCTGTCCGGCGGCTGGTGTTCGGGTCAAATTCTTACAGGAATCAAAATTCACCTTGAGCAAACCGGGAAATTTGATTGAGCCTAAACCCGATCGGGGGATCGGTACGATACCATCCTTTAATAACGTATCGGCAATAAAGATCAGCTATGGAGCCATCACTGCCCACTGAGGTCATCCTCAGCCACCCGAAACGATCGCTTGGCAGCATGTATCTGAATTGGAGTCCCCAACCCGGAGCCTACCTCGATTTTGAAGGTAAAACCTACGCAGTGCTGGAGCGACATCATCGCTATCAGTTCAAAGCAGGCAAATATCGCCTCGAAAAAATCGCCCTTTACGTTCAGTGTGTTCAGCGCCCCGCTGAGCAGAGCCAGTTTAATGGACTTTGGGTGATTGGCGATGTGACCTGCCGCTACAATGCCCGATCGGAGCTGGTACGCTGTGCGGTGAATCCCTGTGGCCCCTGCGAGGGCTGCAGCCATTATGAAACGACTGCCGACAATCATTGACAATGATTAATCACCTATATTAACCGCCCAGCGTTTCGCCTACTTGGAGCCGCATTCCATTCACAAAATCCCAGCCCGGCTGCGATCGTTTTCCAGCAGGCTGCACTGCTTTGAGCAGCAGCACGCCCGACCCGGTTTGCACCACTGCGCCCTGCCCTTTGAGCAATCCCACGATCGTTCCTGGCTCAGCATCTTTGAGTTTGTCGGTCTGGTTCCACTCCTGCTGAAGCCGATCGAGTTCTGGAGGCGTGGCTGACAGGGAACTGTCGAGCGGCAGGGTGACGCTGATCTTCAGCATTGCGTCTCGAATTTGGGTCATGCAGTTGGGATAAAAGCCGCGAATCTGGTTGTGCAGTTCTAGTGCCGATCGCGCCCAGTTGAGCTGATAGTCTTCTTTCTTAATCAGAGGAGCGTAGGTCGCTTCTGCATCGTTTTGGGGAACGGGCTGGATCAGGTTTTGCTCCAAGCCGAACAGCGTATCGACGAGCAGCGTCGCCGCATCAAAGGACAGGGTTTTTGCCAGATCGAGGGCATGATCGGTCAGGGCGATCGGTGTGACTGACTTGAGCAGCATTGCACCCGTGTCCATTCCTGCATCCATCAGCATGGTTGTAATCCCGGTTTCGGCTTCGCCGTGGTAAAGGCTCCACTGAATCGGCGCAGCCCCGCGATATTTCGGCAGGATTGAACCGTGCGCGTTAATGCAGCCCAGACGTGGCATATCGAGAATTTCCTGCGACAAAATCTGCCCGTATGCCACGACCACAAAGGCATCTGCCCCCGCCTGACGCAAGGGTTGCAGCACGGTTTCATCTTTTTTGATCCGCTGCGGCTGCCACACCGTCAATCCATGCTCGATCGCCAGTGCTTTCACCGGAGAAGGCGATACTTCATTTCCCCGTCCCCGTCGCTTATCGGGCTGCGTCACCACTGCCAGCACCTCGATCGCCTCATAGCGAATGAGCCGCTCCAGACTGGGAACCGCAAACTGGGGAGTGCCAAAAAAGATGATTTTCATAATCGACAACCGGAAACACGCAGACGGAAATCAGCAGCCACAGCCGCAGAGGGTTGCTTTAGTGACTGTCAAGCTACTTTGGCTCAATAATAATCTCAATCCGGCGATTGCGCTGGCGGTTGATTGGGGTGTCGTTTGCCGAAATCGGGCGACTGTGTCCGTAGCCTTCTACCAGCCAGTGATAGCCTTCCTTTAACTGACCGCCAAGATATTGCTCGATCGCCTTTGCCTGCTGAAACGATCGTGCTCGATCGGCGGCTTCGGTGCTTTGCGTGTCGAGGTGCGCCGTGACTCGAATCGTTGCGCCTGGATATTGCTTGAGGTCGCTGACAATGCTGTTCAAAATCGCTTCTGTTCCCGGTTTCAGCGTCGTCTGATCTGATTCAAACAAGGCATCGCTGGGCAGCGTCACCATCAGCCGATCGTCTTGCCCCACGGTTCGGCTGGCGGCTGGAGGAACGGCGATCGCAGAATTAGAGCGGGTCGCTGTGCCCGGACTGGTCGCACCGGGGTTAAGCTGTTGCTCGATCGCCCGCAGCCGTTCTGTAATCTCGCTGCTGCGGTTGGGTGTGCCCAGCCGATTTTCAATTGCTGTCGCTCGATTGTTGATCTGATCAAGTTCTTGCTGAAGCTTCGTCAGTTCAGCTTGCAGCTTTTGCCGATCGGCAGCGGTCAGAGGCAGTGCAGCGGCATCGGCTGCAGGGGATGCGGCTGAACTGCCAGGGGCGATCGGGGGATTCGGCGTTCTGGTTTTCCCCTGCCAGATCTGGGGCAATCGCTCAATCTGCCGCATCACCGTGTCTGAACTGTGCAGCAATCGCTCAAAAAACGGCGTTTCCTGAACTTGAGCCGGATAAAAATGGGCGATCGCCATACCTGCAAAGACAGCAATACTACCCCCTGCGCCCAGCACCAGCAGCCGAAACAGCCAGACCAAAGCTGACCAGCGGTGACGCGATTTCGGGGCGATCGGCTCTGCTGAGGGAGTAAGCAACTCTCCGGGCGGCGCAGCCAGCTCGTTTGCCTCGATGGAACTGCTTCGCATCGGTTCTGCGGCGTTAGAAGGGGAAGTCGAGGGAGATTGGGTCATACACACCTCATGCACATCCTTACATTCCTGATGATGCTAACTCAATTGGTCAGAAAGTCGAGCATTTTACATGAGTTTTTTCCTGGGTTTTTCCAAAGTTAATGGCTTCTGTTAAAAAAAGATTTTTTGGGAATAATAATTTTGCGCTGTCCCAACGTGAGTACTGCCTTGCACTCAGCAAAATCAATCATCGCTGAGGATTGAGCCGCCTGCGGCAACGCTGTATTTCGCAACATTAAGGCGAGTGAAAACTTTTCTAAGCAAACTATCCTGAACGATGATCCCTTGCTATACATGAAGGAAGAAAGAAGGAAAAAAGGTTTTGCTGTTTGGGCGCACTGCTCCTGTCGCTGTCGTCCAGAGGCTGTCTCAATGAATTCACGGCTTCCAGGGGGAAGGGCAAAGCGCCCGTCCCGATCGCTTTTGTTGGCAGTATTGCTGTTTGGTGCCGTGTGGGGTGCAGGCTACCGTGGTGCTTTATCTCACTCCGTTGATCCAGGGGATCGATCGGGGGATCGTGCTTTGCCTTCCAGTTCTGCTCCTGTTCCCCAGCCTGCCCATTCTCACACCAATCATCCCATGACCTCAGTTCAGCTTGATCCGCTCGATAGCCCCTACCCGGTTCCCTGGAACTGGATTATGGCAGTGTTGACCGAAGCAAAAGCAGACGCAACGCTCCGATTTCGCTATTACCGCAGTCCTTCCTTAATCTCGCCGGATGGAGAATACGCTGCCTATAGCCGCATCCAGGTCGAACTGGGAACCCATTTCACTCAAAGCCGGGTGGCAAGCGTTCTGTTTCTGGAAAATCTGAAGACTGGAGATCTGCATACGATTACGGCTTCTTCTCCGTTTTCCGACAATCCGTTTATGGCAGAAATGATGGCAGAAACAGAGCCAGACGAGGCAGGACGAATCGCGATTTTGATTCCGGTTGCCTGGTCAGAGTCGGGCGATCGGGTGCTGGCTCGCGAGTTTGAGTCGATTTTCGGCAGCGATATTGCTTCTGACTTTGCAGTCGTCTGGCATCGATCGTCAAACCTGACCCGCACGATCGCCCCAACCCACGTAGACTATAGCAATGCAGTGCTGCTGGGCTGGAGCCAAACCGACCCCAATCGGGTGCTGTTTCGAGCAGGCAATCTGGGTGATCCGGAATGGTCGCTTTATGCGGTCGATGCCGACGGACAAACCCGCCAGGTCGCTCAAGACCAGCCGATCGTGTTTGGACGAATGGTGAACAATATCTGGGCAGGACCCCAGGCATACGTTCGTCCCTGAGTGCGGCGATCGCGGCTCTCCCATCTGGTCTGCAAAACTATGGGATAAGGGGAGCAATGGATTATCCCTGATCCTGATCAAGCACCCTATCAGGGCGAGGGCGAAGGTAAGGGCGAGGGCGAAAGTAAGGGCGACTCTGGCGACTGCCCATGCCAGGGGCTAACTTCCAGAACACCGTCGGGCTTAAAGACCACACGAAACTGGGCGATCGGTTCCTGGCTGTTTGCTTCGCTGGGGTTATAGCGCAAGTCCAGCAGGGGCGTTTCGTTGACGTAGTTGAGCGCGGGGTCGTTGGCAAACTTAAAGCCCAGCACTTCGCCTGAGGGTGCAACGCCCACCCGGTAAATCAGCTCTTCGTTGAACGTGGGTTCGGTTGTCCAACCGCGATCGAGGCGATCGTACAGCTCAACCTGCAGCCGCTCTAGTTCGATCGGCTCGGTGATCTCAGGTCGGCTTGTCAGGATGGCTTCAGCCGCCGGGTTTGTTGCTGCGTTCGCGGATTCTGTTGTCGCTTCAGGTGTCGCTTCAAGATTTGCGGCTGCGTCAGGCGAAGCTGTTGGAGAAGCGTCAGGGGAAGGCTCCGTTAGGCTGGCGGCTGCGTCAGGGGAAGGCGAAGCGTCAGGGCTGGCGGCAGGCGATTCAGTCGGAGTCGGCGAGCTGCCCGCAGCAGGACTGGCGTTAGGCGAGGCTCCTGGCTGGGTTTGGCTGGTGGAATTGGGCACAGGTTCCGGTCGGCGCACTTCGGGAATCGGCACAAAGAACAGGGCAGCGGCGGCGGCAGCCAATCCGGCAACTCCCAGCAGGGCAGGTACGGTTTGCTGCGCTGCAGGTTTCTGCACGGCAGCATGGCGTTTGGGCAGCGGTACTAAATTCAGCGACAGATCCGACGGAGTTTGACCGTCTGCCAGCATTTGGTCGATCGCCTCAACTAGATCAAAAAGCTGAAGGGTGGTGAGGTCAAACTGGGCAGGCGTGGAATTGACTGGGCTATCAGCATGAACTTCCTGCGGCTGAATCAGAAGACGATGCAGAGTTGGTCCAACCTGGGCAATTTGAATCGATTGTCCGCTGTGCTTTGCTGTTCCCCCCACTCCATCGTGAGAAAGCTTGGATCGATGAGGAATGCCGCTGAGATAGGTTTGCGCGTATTCGCTCACGGTGGACACAAGCTGATTCAGCAGATCTCGTCCGCCCGACAAAGGCTTTTCCTGCCCTGCCAGATAGCACTGAAAGCCCGTAATCACTGACAGCAAAGAATGCGCCATTCCGCCGTTTGCAGTCGGGTCGCTAATGCCTTCGAGAACCAGGGTGCAGTTCGGCAAACTGTATTGCCGTTGAATCGTCATGACACTTCTCCATCAAACAAGCTGCTCCAGAGCCGCTGGCTTCCCGCTGTGCCCGTACAAAACAGGAGCTGACCCAGCAAATTAAGTGCCAATTCGTTGAGCTTTTCATCGGAACTATAGGCAGTGACTGCCGATCGCTTTGGGTTCATCCGCGATCGAAAATGGGCGCGAAACCGCTCTAGATAGTTCGATAACCGCAGATTGTGGTCAGGGCTGAACTGTTTTTCGACGAGCTGCTCATAGGCAAAGATAAGCTGACGCACCAGCACGGTTAGACGACGAGCCAGATGGCAGGTAATCACCACCAGCGCTTTGCCTTCGGTGAGGCTGAGCGGACGACGCTGGCTGTTTCGCCGCAGCGGGTTGGTTGCTCGCAGTTTCCACAGTGCCACGCGGTTCGGGATGATGTTCTGCAAATCGAGTTCTTTGGCAGCCGCTAAGATGGCTTCAGATCCGCCCAGATCCAGCGCTTCGATCGCCAGCAGCAATAAATCAATGTCTTGACGAGTCCGACGTGGACAGGCTCCCTCTGGCACATTGGGGTCAGGGAGCGGCAATAAAATTGCAGGAACCGATGGGATGGGTGGACTACTTGCTTGCATTACCCTCAAAAAGAAAAATCAGCAGAAATTCTAGCAAACTATGCTTTGCCCAGAGTGCAGCACAATTGCGGGAGTCTGCCCAGTCCATTATCCTAGCATCTCCCTCTCCGCAGGTTGCAACTTCATTCGGTTGAGTTTGCTGTATCGCAGACGGGGCGATCGGTTTGATTGTGCCCCTTTGGATTGTGCCCCTTTGAATTGTGCCCCTGCTCTAATATGTCCTGAATTGCCGATTGCTGCCCAGTCTTTATCTTTATGAATTCCCTGGATTCTCTGCTGGATCTACTGGGTCCACAAGCCGATCGCGATAAATCTCACGATAAATTCGGGGCTTGCTGAACTGCTAGCAGAAGCAGGATCAACCTATGCAAAGATAGGAAAGAGATTTGGATGCAAATCAGACTGTGCCCTCTGCGGTGCAGGTGTGCAGTTGAGAGGTTATTTCTTGAGACGTTAGTTTATGAAAGTTGGCGATCGTGTACGAGTCAAAGAATCAGTTGTGGTTTACAACCATCCCAGCCATCGCAACGAAGCGTTTGACATTCAGGGGATGGAAGGAGAAATAATGGCACTCGCCAACGAGTGGCAGGGCAAGCCAATCAGCGCAAATTATCCTTTTTTAGTCAAGTTCGACAATAAATTTAAGGCGCACCTGCGCGAAAACGAACTGGAACCAGTTTAGATAGACCAGACAAACCCATTCGGAGCCGCAAAGTGCAGAGCTACCTATATCAGAGCTACGTAAAGTGTGGCAACCAGGGTGCGGGCGCACTGCCCGCGTAAGTCCTATTAGCAGGCGATCGAGTTTAAGGTGTCGTGGTCGATGTCGCAGCATCAGCAACCGCGCGATTCTCGCTCGTTCTCACGGTAACGACCTGAGGAGGGGTTGCGTCAGGTGGATAAATCATCTGTATCTCAACCTGCCGTCTTGCCCCACGGGGCATTGTCAGTCGAATCAGCGGCTGCCCTTCCTGCCCGCGTCGCTGCACCAGGTGCATATATCGAGTCTGGGGAACGCCAAAGTCATTGATGAAGCGAATCCGAATCGTGCCTCGGAAAAAGATTTGGTCGTAGGGCGGGTTGCGGAACCGTAAGCCATCTCGCCGCTGCTCGTCCTGCATTGGGGTCTGCATCATCACCGTGATCTGCTGCGTTCCATCGGTGTTGTTCTTCAGGGGCAGCGTGATGTTGTACTGCACGCCATAGTTACCATGTGCTCGGTATGCAGTGTCTGGGTAGCGCACCAGCATCGGCGCACTTTGAATCTGTCCAGTTCCAAAGGTATTGCGGTCTACCGTGCTGATGACATAAGAGAAAGCCCGCCCTGGCAGCGGAATGCTGAGATAGTCTACAGAATCATTGTCTGTTGCCGTCGCCGTCCACTCTGTTCCCTGGGAAACCCCGGCGACTCGGCCGTAGAAAAAGCGTGTGAAAGAGCGGCTGTTTGGCGGGGTTGGGGTTCGATCGCGTGGGCCCGCAAAGGTTCCGTTTCTCAGGAGATTTTCCCATTCCGCCTGAGTCGGAACTCGCTCTACTCCTGCTGCCATTTGCGGCGCATACATTGCAAGGCTGGCGACATAAACAGGCCCACTGCTGTTGAGCTGCATCAAAACAGTTCGACCATTGCTCGGCAGCGGACGATTGGCAGGTATTGGGAGACGACTGACCGGAACAGCGTTATTTGTGCTAATTCCCGTTGCCAGAGGACGCCTCACCGTATTTCCTGTATCTGGTTCATTTTGCGCTCCTGTAGGTGCAGCAGGAGGTGCGGGTAAACCTGGAATAATATAGCCCTGGGGGAGCGTTCCGTTCGTTGCAACGGTTAATCGCCGCAGCGGAATCGGCACGTTTGCCAGAAGATAAGTTCCGCCAGGCGGAATGATAACTTGAGTGGGCCAGTGAGCTTGCCGCTGTCCTCGCAGCACATCGTTGGTTGTGCGGCTACCCGGTCCTGCAAAGACATTTCCCATCGGGTTTGCCACATAGGCTGGCAGATCGAGGAAGGGAGCCTCTTGGCTCAGGTAGCTGACACTCTGCCCAATCTCAATTTTGACGGGTTCCCTGCCAGGGTTAGTGATTAGAATTCCCAGATATAGAGTGCGCACGTCATCGGGAGTAATGCCCCTTGCGATGTGATGGGCAAAAATATCGAACCGTCCCTGAAAAGGATAGTTCAGGTGAGCGGCTGGCGTTCTCATTCCTGTCTGCGGGAAGGTTGAGAGCAAAATCCCCTCTGTCTGGATCAGCTCTGGACTATTGCTGTTGAAAACAGGAGTTTTGTCGAGTTCTCCCGGTAGTGGACGGACTTCCTGTCCCTGCACAATTTCGATCGGGCGAGATTCCAGTGGTCGAGGAGGCTGGCGATCGGCTGGCGGCGAGGCGGGCGGTGGCGTTTGAACTGGTGCAGCAGGCGATCGAAGTTCAGTAGGAGGAATTACAGGAACCCCAGGACGAGGGGCAATAACTTGCGCAAGGGAGAGAGCGGAGAGAACTGTTATCATGAGCGAACCGAACAGATGCCGATAGCAGTAGACCAAAAAGAAGCAGTAGACCAAAAGGGAAGGAGAAACCAGTCATTTGCCCGGTCAATCCCCTTCCTGTACCAGGCGTTAATGTGCCCGTTTCGGAGCGATATAACTCAGGAAAAACTTCTGTGACCTCTTCTGTAATCTCTAACGTTTTTAAGAGCGGCAAATAGGAGCGGCAAAAGTTAGGGGACTACACATTGACCCAACCAGGAATTCTGGCTGCACCACGATCGAAAACAGGCAGATGCGACCTTCCAAGACGGCAGATCTGCCAAACCCAGGAATTTCAGAAACAATGCTTCTCACCATATCATCAAGTGCATCATTCTCTACTGAAAAATAAGACATGGGTGACGGATGGGCACTGAGAAACCGCAGGAATTTAATCAAGATTAGACCAATGCCTGCTTCATAAAATTCCTGGAGTGATGACCAGGTACAAGCCGGTTTTCAGCCTGAGTTCGCGAGGAAACCCTTATTGAGACTATAAGGATTTTTACTGGGTACTCTCCGGTCATCGGTAAGATTCACCAAATCTTCGCAGTGAAAATGAAGAGTCAGGAAAAACTTTATCGTGAACCTGGCATGAAGCGGTTGCAAAAGTGCATTATCTTGTTTAATATTAGAAATCGTGCAATACAGGTTTAATTCAAGTCTTCCTAGCCTGAACTGTATGAGCTTGGGCTGTAAAAGTTCCGAATCGCTTCGGCAACACCATTCAGCAAAAGCACATCCAAGCAAAGGTACATCTGGCAAGCGGCATTTGCGGGCATAGTTTAGTGGTAAAACCATAGCCTTCCAAGCTATTGATCCGGGTTCGATTCCCGGTGCCCGCTTCAGAAACTGAGAGTAAAGAACTGAGAGCAAAACTGGGAGTCAGTTGGAAATCAGTGTTGATTGTGTTCGCTCACCCGAACGAATCGCACGCCTGTGACCTCCCTGCCATGCACTCGATCGGTACTGGTTTCCGGTACTGACTTCTGCTGCTCTATTGAATTGCTGACCGATGAATTACTGACCGACTGAAAGATTCTGATGGACGGAGCAGGTTAAACTAGAAAAATTGGCTTTTAGGCTGACTGTGTCTGTTTGGGCGAATGGGAGCTATGACATCGTTTTTGTTGGAAGTTGGAACCGAGGAATTACCGGCTAGCTTTGTGAATGATGCGCTAAATCAGTGGCGATCGATGATTCCTGCAAGCCTGACAGAAGCTTTTTTGAATTTCGATGCGCTTGAGGTTTATGCGACGCCGCGCCGTCTGGCAGTTCTGGTGAGAGGCTTGCCTGCTCAACAGCCCGATCGCGAAGAAGAAATCAAAGGCCCGGCGGCTCAGGCTGCTTTCAAGGATGGGAAGCCCACCAAAGCAGCTGAAGGATTTGCCCGATCGAGGGGCGTGGATGTCAGTACGCTAGAGATTCGCTCGACCGATAAAGGTGAGTTCGTGTTTGTGCAGCAAAAGATTGCGGGTCGTCCATCTACTGAAGTGCTGACCGAACTCGTGCCGCAGTGGATCTCTGGGCTGGAAGGCAAGCGGTTTATGCGCTGGGGCGATGGGGATTTGCGCTTTCCTCGCCCGATTCGCTGGCTGGTTGCCCTGCTCGACGATGCCGTTTTGCCGCTGACGTTGACCAACGGTTCTGAAACCTATCAGAGCGATCGAATTTCTCAGGGACACCGGGTGCTGCATCCTGAACCTATTTGCCTCAGCCATGCGGATTCCTATGTTTCCAGTCTTCGAGACGCTTTTGTGGAGGTGGACTCGGCGCAGCGTGAAATTAAAATTCAGGAGCAGGCTCAGGTTGCAGCTCAGTCCATTGGGGGCTATGCCTCGATCGATCCTGGGCTGCTGCAGGAAGTGCGCGATCTGGTTGAACATCCTACCGCAGTCGTCGGCAAGTTTGACGCGGCTTTTCTAGAGCTTCCGGCGGAAGTGATTGTGACGGAAATGGAAAGCCATCAGCGCTATTTCCCGGTGCTGAAATCTGAGGAATCGTCTGAGCTGCTGCCCTATTTCATCACAATCTCAAATGGTGATCCGCAAAAGTCAGAAATTATTGCCGCAGGAAATGGGCGGGTGATTCGGGCAAGACTCTCGGACGGCAAATATTTCTTCGATGTCGATCGCAAGCAGCCTTTAGAAGCCTATCTGCCCCGGCTGGAAACCGTGACTTTTCAAGAACAGCTCGGCTCGGTGCGGCAAAAAGCCGATCGCATTGTTCAAATTGCGGATGCGATTGCAACTCAACTGCAAGTGAGCCAGTCGGAGCGTGCCAATATTCAGCGGGCTGCGCTGCTCTGCAAAGCCGATCTGGTCACGCAGATGGTCGGCGAGTTTCCCGAATTGCAGGGGGTGATGGGCGAAAAGTATGCCCTGGCAAGCGGAGAACCTGCGGCGGTTGCCAAAGCGATTTACGAACACTATTTGCCTCGCGGCGCAACCGATCGCCTGCCCATGACGCTGCTGGGTCAGGTGGTGGGACTGGCAGACCGGATGGATACGCTGGTGAGCATCTTTAGCATTGGGCAGATTCCAACGGGTTCTGCGGATCCGTTTGCGCTGCGGCGGGCTGCAACGGCGATCATAAATATCATCTGGGCTGCAAGCCTGCCGATCGATCTGGATCGGTTGATCGAACAGGTGATTAATATTCTGAAAACTGCTCTGCCCAAAGGGGTTAAGCAGATAGAGACGCTGCAAACTCAGCTCCGCAGCTTTTTCTTACAGCGCATCCGCACGCTGCTGGAGGACGATCGCGCGATTGACTATGACCTGGTGAACGCGGTTCTGGGCGAAAACGACCCCGAATATACCGATCGTGCCCTGCATGATCTGCTGGATTTGCGCGATCGGGCACAGTTTCTCCAGGCAATTCGCCGGAATGGGATGCTCGACAAAATCTATGGAATGGTTAATCGGGCGTCTCGACTGGCAGCACAGGGCGATCTGGATACGCAGCAGCTCGACCCGCAATCCGTGCTGCAGCCCCGTCTGTTTCAGCAGCCTTCTGAGCAGGCGTTCTACGACGCGCTGATGCAGCTTCTGCCGCAAACGACTGCCGCCCGCGATCGCCGCGATTATCAAAAGCTGGTCGATGCCCTTGGTCAGATTGCTCCTGTCGTCAGCAACTTTTTTGACGGTCCGCAGAGCGTCCTGGTGATGGATGACAACCTCGACGTTCGCAAAAACCGCTTAAATCTGCTTGGATTGCTGCGAAACCATGCCCGCGTTTTGGCGGATTTTGGAGCGATCGTGAAAGCAGGCTAAAAGCTAAAAATCGGAGCTGGTACGGGTTTCACGGCACGGTCAGCGATAGACTAAAGCAGCACAAGTGACACATTTTTGTCACAAGATTTGACCATAATAAAGAAACACTGAACGCGATCCTTACTTTTTTTCAGATCGCTCCACACCACTATGGTCTTAACCCGTTCCATCAATCATGCTGGGTTTGCTGTTTCGCTGTTGGCAACAACGCTCCTGGGCAGTTTGTTCGTTCCGGCTCAACATGCCGCTCATGCTGCCCAGCCCACGCTCTTCGCTGCTTCTGAGGTGCGGCTAAACCGCGATGGAGAACCCGTCGGAGTGAATCGAGAGGCAGTTTTGGCTCTGGCTCTGGCTGGAAGTATTGCCGCAGGGGTGGGTGTGAGTGCAATTCATCGGCAGATGCATCCCAACTGGGCACAAGAACACCTGGAGTCGCAGAGCAGGAGAAATCGCGGGGCTGTGAGCCATGCTTCTGGCAGTCAGTTTCACTCTGCCAACCCCCGCCTTCAGCAACGACTTGTTCGCCTGCTGCATGACGATCGCGGGGCAGCTTCCCGGCTGGTTGCCCAGGCACAGATTCGCTATCCAGGGCAATCCCCCAATTGGTATGTCGAGAAAGTGATTTACGACCTGGAGCGCGATCGGGGTCGAGTTTAGCGCTCTTGCCAGAAACTACCTTGTGAAATCCGTTCGGAATTCGTAAGGGCTTACTGCGGACGGGGGAAACTTGACATGGGCTTGAAGCTCTCAGCAGGTACGCCTTCTAAGGCTCGGCTCATAAAGTTGCGCCAGACCGGGGCAACCATCGTTCCACCTGTTGCCCCAATGCCGATCGGACTGTAGTCGTCGTTTCCAACCCAGATTGCAGTCGATAGCTGCGGCACATAGCCCGCAAACCAGATATCCCGCTCGGATGAAGTTGTGCCTGTTTTGCCCGCCGCAGGGCGACCAATTCGAGCAGAGGTTGCGGTTCCGCTGGTAATCACGCTTTGCATGACGTCATTGAGCGCGGCAGTTGCCCACGGATCCAGGACAAGCTGAGGTTTTGGCGTGTTGTCGAGCAGAACTGCGCCTTGGCTATCAGTCACCTGAACAATCGTCGTCGTCGGAGACTGCCAGCCGCCGCTTGCAAACGTGGCATAAGCCCCTGCCATTTCTAGCGGAGTCAAATCAACGGAACCCAGCGGCAGAGAAGTCACCGGATCCATCGGACTCTTGATGCCCAGCGTGCGGCAAATTTCAATCACGCGATTGATGCCGACCGATTGCCCCAAACGAATCGCCGGAATGTTGCGCGACACCGCAAGCGCCTGCCGAACTGAGATTGGGCCATAAAAGCTGCCGTCATAGTTTTGTGGCGTGTAGTAGCCATCTCCATCGGGATAGCTGACCGGCGAGTCGGAAATTGAGGAATTGGGGTCGTATTGTCCGGTTGCAAAGGCAGCATAGTAGACAAACGGCTTGAAAGCTGATCCGGGCTGCCGCAGAGCTTGCGTGGCGCGGTTAAACTGGCTCTTGCTGTAGTCTACGCCGCCCACCATTGCCTTCACATAATGGGTACGCGGGTCAACCGCTACGAGCGCCATTTGGTCGGCATAGACCCCCTGACTCTGGATCGAGCCAATTCCCTGACGCACGGTTTCTTCGGCGATGCGCTGCAGGTTCATGTCCACGGTGGTCTGAATGCGCATTCCGCCCTTGAGAACGGCATCCTTCCCGAAGCGATCGCTCAACTCCTGCACCACAGCATCTGTGATATAAGGAGACTGACTGCCCCGAAACGCGGTAATTTCTCCAAGCTTAAGCTGTTCTGCCTGCGCTGCCTTCATTTCTTCGGCAGTGATCCAGCCCAGTTCGCGCATCCGGTTGAGCACCGTTGCCTGCCGTTGCTTGGCAAGCTGCAAATCGACAAAGGGGCTGTAGTCTTCAGGAGCCTGGATGAGTCCCGCCATCATAGCAGATTCTCCCAGCGTCAGCTCCGAGGCGTGTTTATTGAAAAAGCTCATCGCCGCCGTTTCAACGCCGTAGTTGTTGTGCCCCCAGTAGACCTGATTCAGATACATTTCCAGAATCTGGTCTTTGGTAAACACCTGCTCTAACCGCAGCGCCAGCACCGCTTCTGCCACTTTTCGATTGATTGTGCGGCGCGGGTCGAGAAAGAGGTTTTTCACCAACTGCATCGTGACGGTCGAGCCACCTTCCACCGTTCGCCCTTCTTCCAGGTTGGCGAGAAACGCACGGGCAACGCTGGGGGGATTAATGCCGTGGTGTGAGAAATAATAGCTATCTTCGATCGCCAGCACTGCCCGCTTTAGATGGGGCGAGATTTTGTTTAAATCCACCACTTCCCGGTTTGCTTCGCCGTGTAGACTGGCAAGCAACCCGCCTTTCATGTCATAGATATAGCTTGTTTCAGACGGCACATAGTTCCGCAGAACGCGCACATCCGGCAAATTGCGAAAGCTCAACGCCAGCCCGACCAGTCCTCCTGCCACAACCGAACTGGAGAGCATGGTGAGTGCCAGGATTGTGCCTGCACTGACTTGCGCAACCCCCTGAAGGTATTGCAGAACCGGGGAAGACTTGCCAGCCCGGTGGGGCTTCTTGACCGTCTTTCGCGGATTAGCAGGATTCGGTTTAGCGGTGTTGGAAGACACAGTCGTGTTATTCCCTTAGAGTTTTGCAATTATAGTAGTCTGGTTGCCCATTTATAGCGCAGCGAACGACCCTTCTTGCAGAGACTATTGCTGGAAGTGTAACCAATCTTGTCTCATCTTGACCACGTCTTTCTGCTCATCGCTGCTGCAGCTCGGCTAAGGACGGGAGGTTTAGGAGGTTTATGCTTGCCTGAGGGGTGATACCCCACACCCCTTCCATATCAAACTTCGATGTCCAAACCAACCGGGCAACAGCCATAAAAATCTGTATTATTTCGTTAAATTCTGCCGCGTATGCCTGCTGAACAATCGATCGACTCCTCCCAACAATCTTTCTCCTGGCTCTGGCGCGGCACGACCGAAGTTTTTCCGAACCAGCCAGATTCAACGGATCCGAACGAAAACCTGACCCAGCGCATCTTGCAAGCCGATCGCCCTCTGCGCGTCAAATTAGGCATCGACCCGACGGGCAGCGATATTCACCTGGGACACAGCATTGTTTTCCGCAAGCTAAGGGCATTTCAGGATGCAGGACACAAAGCCGTTTTAATCATTGGAGATTTTACCGCCCGCATTGGCGACCCCACTGGAAAATCGGAAGTTCGGAAGCAGTTGACCGCAGAACAGGTGGCTCAGAATGCTCAGACCTATTTGGAACAGGTGCGTCCCATTCTTGACTTCAACCCGGAGAAGCTAGAGATTCGCCATAACTCCGAGTGGCTGTCTAAGCTGGATTTGAGCAAGATTCTGGATTTGCTGGCGACGATGACCGTGGGACAAATGCTGGCAAAAGAAGGCTTTGCCGAGCGCTACGAGAAACAGACGCCAATTTACCTGCACGAGTTTCTCTATCCGCTCATGCAGGGCTATGACTCGGTTGCGGTGGAGGCAGATGTGGAACTGGGCGGCACCGACCAGAAATTTAACCTGGCAGTCGGGCGCGATTTGCAGCGTCATTTTGGGCAGCGTCCGCAGTTCGGCTTGCTGATGCCGATTTTGATTGGGACAGACGGCGTGCAGAAAATGTCCAAGTCGCTGGGCAACTATGTGGGCTTGAACGAGTCGGCGCAGGAGATGTACAACAAGCTGCAAAAGGTTGCCGATAGTCAGTTGACCAACTACTACGAATTGTTAACGAACCTGCCGCTCGATCGGCTTCCAGAACAGCCGCGCGATCGCCAAGTTCAGCTTGCACTGGAGGTTGTGACCCAATATCACGGGAAAGAAGCTGCCCAAAACGCAAAACAGGCGGCGAGTGCGGTTGCGGGCGGAAACGTTGCAGAAGCTGCGAACGCCGAAGAATTTTCGATCGCCTCGCTGCAGTTCCCCGTCAAGCTGTTTTACCTCCTGAGCGCCAGTGGACTGTGCAGCAGTAGTTCTGAAGCTCGCCGCCAGATTCAGGGCAAAGCCGTCAAGCTCGACGGACAGCCGATCGACAATGTGGATCTGACTTTCAACCAGCCAGAAGAACTGGACGGTAAGATTTTGCAGGTTGGCAAGCGCAAGTTTGTTCGTCTGGTCGCTTAAGGTTTACCCCAATGATTCACTTGTCTCCTGCCGATCGCATTATTGTCCCCCTGGATGTTCCCACCGAGAAGGAGGCTCTGGCGTTGGTCGATCGCCTGCCGCAGGTGGGTTTCTGGAAGGTAGGCTTGGAGCTGTTTGTCAGCACGGGGGGCACAGTTCTCCGGCAGCTCAAGGCACGACAAAAGCGCATCTTTTTGGATCTGAAGTTTCACGACATTCCCAATACGATGGCAGGAGCCTGTCGATCGGCTGCTCAGTATGATGTTGATTTGCTCACCGTTCATGCCGCCGCCGGACGGATCGCGCTTGAAGCTGCCCAACAAGCTGCGATCGAGGGAGCTAAGACTGCCGGATGTTCGCCGCCCAATCTGATTGCTATTACGCTCCTGACCAGCATCAGCCCACGGGCACTGGCATTTGAGCTAAAGATTCCGCTGGAGCTAAACGATTACGCGCTTCAGATGGCACTGTTAGCACAGGAAAGCGGTCTGGCAGGAGCAGTTTGCTCGCCGCAGGAAGCCAGCCAGCTTCGATCGGTTTGCGGGGACGACTTTTTGCTGGTGACGCCAGGGGTTCGCCCCACCTGGGCAGAGGCAGGGGATCAGAAACGATCGCTCACACCCTCCGAAGCCCTGAAAGCGGGAGCAACCTATCTGGTGATTGGTCGTCCGATCACGGCGGCGGCTGACCCTGCTGACGCTTTTGCACAGATTTGCGAAGAGTTGACCTGAATTGAATCAAGGAAGTGAATTCATTAACGGGATGCTGAAGCGATCGGGCTGGATGGCTGGAGTGTTAGGGGCGATCGTGAGTTTAGCTCATAGCGTTCTGGTTCATGACGTTTTGGTTCATAGCGTTTTGGCTTATGAGGTTTCACAGTTCCCGATCGCGCTGGCTGTGTCTCATCAACCAATGCCGATCGCGCAGAGTGATTCAAGTGAAAAAATTGCTGCTTCCGGCTATCTTCGTCCTCAAGCTACCTGCCCCGCTCGCCTGGAAGCGCTGATCCCCCTGATGCTGCGAGATTTGCCCAGCTATGCCAACCGGGTGAGCCAGCGAGCCGCTCTAGCAGATGATCCGGCGGATAGCGCTACTTATGTAGTAATCGCAGGTCGAGCCGAATATGAGCCGCTGACTCAGGGACCGGGAGCATATCTGCCTGCGCCAGATAGCGATTTGCCGCAGGTGTTCTTCACCACGCTGGAACGGCAGTATATTCACGATCGCCTCGTTACCCTTCAGGTGTTTCACTGGCTGTTTCTCACGCAGACGAGGGTGGGCTGGCGACTGGTTCTGATGCAGTCTGCGATTGCCCCAAAGGGGGAACATGCTTCGCAGCCCGGTTATCCGCCCAATCCGGTAGACCCTGCACCTGCCACGCCGCCTCAGGACAGCAGCCAGGGAGTGATTGCTCAGGCAATTCGCTTGTGGCTCAGAGACTGTGAAGCAGGAAGCGTTTATCCATGAAAATAGGCAAAACAATAGGCAAAGCCAGGCAGATATAAAAACACCCCGATCGCGCTGGTGTTGCTTCAAGCAGCTTTGGCGATCGGGGCAGGAATGAGGAGAAAGTTGCTTGATTACTCAGCAAGATTTTCGGCAGGATTGTTGAACACAATCGCAAAGTTATCGCGCTTTGCCTGGCTCAGCAGCCGTAAATGTGCCTCAGCATCGGGACGACGACGGAAGCGAGCCACCGTCACCGGAGCTTGTTCAGAAAGGCGCACAACGCACCAGGGATTGAGGCGATCGCGGTAGGCAGAAGACTGAATTGGGGCGGTTTCAACGGTCGTCGCTTCAACGGTTGCAGTAGAAGTTGCAGCTTCAACAGTCGCAGCAAAATCAGCCGCTGCAGGCGTTTCGGTGGGTGTCATAAAATCACTCCTAATATGGGAAAATACTGTGCTGTTATGCCTCTAACGGCTCAGTTAGAAGGGCAATTCATCGAGAGCAAAATAGATTAAAGGCTACGATCGTAGCTCCTGTCAAGTGCAATTCATCATGGGGCGAATTCGGCTCAAAGTCAGAGAATTTACGCATTTCAACGGTTGGACGTTGAGGGAAGTTTCCAATCGCACAGGGATTCCTTACGCCACGATCAAGAAGTATGCCCAGGCAAACAGCCTGGCGACAGTAGACTACACTGCCCTGCAAAAGCTTGCTCAGACTTTTGATGTGCTCATTGAAGAGTTGGTGGAAGTTCTGGAAGAATGAGCGGCTCATTTCTGGATACCGCTATCGTTCCCTGAGGCTGCCTTACTCTACCAGGTTTCCTGGCGATCGGATTAACTGATTTCTGGTCTAATTTTCCTGCCGAATCTCGTCCAGCTTCGATCGCACCGTCTGAACATCCTGCCATGTAAGCCACTTGGGGCTGCCCTTATCGCGAGACTGATTTCGCAGCAGATAGGCGGGATGCAGCATAGGCATACAGAGGCGGTTATCCCACTCCAGCCACTGTCCGCGAATCTTGGTAATGCCGCGTTTATCGCCCGTCAACCCCCGCACCGATGCCGCGCCCAGCAGCAGAATGATCTTGGGGTCGATCAGACGGATCTGCTCCATCAAATAGGGACGGCAGGCATCCATCTCCTGCACAGTGGGAGTCCGATTGCCCGGCGGACGGCATTTGACAATATTGCTGATAAACACATCCGCTTCCGTGATCCGCACCGACGCCAGAATCTTGTCGAGGAGCTGTCCGGCTTTTCCGACAAACGCCTGCCCGGTTTCGTCCTCGGTTTGCCCTGGGCCTTCGCCCACAATCAGGATTGGTGCTTGAGGATTGCCGCGACCGACTACCGCATTCGTCCGATTTTCTCCCAACTCACAGCGATGACACCGATTGCAGTGCTGCGAAATCTCTTCCATTGAGCGATAAGTGCCCGGCGGAATCGGAACTTTGACATCAGTGGGAATCAAATCGGGGTTGAAGTTGGAAGGCGGAGTCGAATCTGCGGCAGGGGCAATGCCTGCCAGGTTAAACAGATCCATTTGATCATCGCTAGCCATGAGTCCTGCGTGGGAGTGCGCCCGGTGGAATGACAATTATTCTTTGCAAAGACTGTATCTTAAGGCATTCAAGGGCGATCGTCCAACTGCTAAAGGGGAGAATTGGGGGAGATGGGTAGGTGGGCGGGTGGATAGG
>Ga0224722_1000618_pt1 | contig 20494 bp, 13 predicted proteins | sample Balambano_FR1_Me_FD_161646 | JGI IMG/M metagenome (GOLD analysis project Ga0224722, IMG submission 161646) | Freshwater sediment microbial communities from Lake Towuti, South Sulawesi, Indonesia - Balambano_FR1_MetaG | ecosystem: Environmental > Aquatic > Freshwater > Lake > Sediment | place... | reverse complement strand
TGTTGAGGGTAACAGTAATAATGGTGCCTTGCCCAACTTGACTAACTAGATGCCAAGTAGCTCCAATGCGGGCTGCTCGTTCTTGCATTCCTGCCAGACCAAACCCTCGTGCGGGCAATTGCGGATCAAAGCCGCAGCCATCATCACGAATGGTTAGTTGTATGGTTTGAGGCATATATCTCAGGTAAATTTGGATAAGCTGGGCGTTGGCATGACGAAGGGCATTGGCGATCGCCTCTTGGGCAATCCGCAGTAGGTTCATGCCCAAGTCAGGGTGGAGACGGTAGGAAACTCCCTCAATTCTGAGGCGAATCGGAACCGACTGCCCAGAGGTTGTTTGCTCAACGAATTTGGCAATGGTTTGGGCAGGGTCTTCGTATTCGGTTGTTTCTAGGTAGAGTGTCCAGACCGATCGACGAGCTTCTGCCAAACCATCTTGTGCCAGGGTTTGTGCCGTTTGCAAGTGTGTCTGGGCTTTTTCAGGTTGGGTAGCAGCAAAGTAATTCACCGCTTGCAACTGCATTAGAATGCCGCCAAAGGCTTGCGCTAGGGTATCGTGAATTTCTCGTGCCATGCGGGTGCGCTCCTGAAGTAGAGCAGATTGCTGGGCTTCTTCTGCCAAATGACTCAGTTCCACAGCTAGGGTAAGTTGCTGAGCCAAGGCATGAGCCATTTCAATGGTTTGACCAGAGAAGGTGCGATGGTTGGGCAGGTAAATCGCTAAAGCTCCGATGTTGGTGTTGCCGACGGTAAGAGGAATGTCAAGAAATGGAATAAGTGCTGATGCAGGGGCTTGGAGGCAGTTGGTCGGTTGGTTGGTAAGCAGTTCTGGCTGCTGCTTTCGTTCGCTTGCTGTCAAAATTTGCCCGTGCCAGTAGGTCAGGTGCACGTAGGGCTGGCTTTTGGGCTGGGCGTGCACCCAATATTCGATTAGAGGGGCATCAAATTGTTGGGCAATGAGTCTAAGTGTGTTGCCAATGAAGCGATCGAGGTCTGGGTCGGCAGCCAGACTGTCCAACGATTGTTTTAGAGCCGTATTGGCTTTGACAAGTTCAGCTACTCGTGCGTGCTCGGCTTGCAAGATAATTTTTTGGGTACGATCGCGCTGAATGGCGCTGCCAACACAGTCGGCGATCGTGCGCAACACCGCTACTTCCGCTGGGCTAACCCAAATCGCCTTTCGACAATAGTCAAAGCACAACATGCCCCACCATTGGCTATTTACTCGAATCGGAACAGAATAGGCCGATTTAACCTGGGTAGCTGCTAGAACATTTCTCAAAGGTTCATCCCATTCCTCTAAGAATCCACCAAAACCATCACCTCTTACAAAATGTTGTTCTAGAAAACTTTGCCCAATATCGTTAGCCATGATGCACCGCGAACCTGATGCAGGCTTTGGAATGATAAAGTCGGGCATGGCCCACTCGTAGATAAAGTTGTAGCAAACAGGCAAGGCGGATGAGGCATCATAGACATTTTCTAAAATGCTGATGCGATCGCACCCTGCCCCATCTAGAAACATGCCCAGCGCAGTGTTAATGGCCTCATCAAAGTTTTCTACAGTGAGCAGCACATTAGCGGCTTTGGCGGCTGCTTCCAAAAGGCGATCGCGCCCTTGCAGCACTTGAGTGTAGGCTTCTAGGTCACTATTTCGTTGCTGAACAGTTTGTTGGCGTTCCCGTTGGAGGCGATCGCGCTGGATGGCGCTACCAATGCAGTCGGCGATCGTCATCAACATAGAAACTTCAGCCGGGCTGATCCGAACGGGTTCGCGACAATAGTCCAGACACAACACACCCCACGACTGACCGTTTACCCGAATAGGCACCGTGTAGGCTGCTTTAATCTGGACAGAGGCAAAAAAGCTGCTCATGGGGTCGTGCCATTCTTCTGTCAATCCGCCAAAGCCTTCTCCCTCTAAAAAATACTGTTTTAAGAATGCTTCACCGATTAATTCGGCTGGCAAAACCTTTGAGCCCAGAATAGTTGTGGGATTTTGGAATCCAGGCATTGCCCACTCGTAGATAAATTGGCAAACAGTCGGTAATTCAGATGAGGACTCGAAGACATTTTCAATAACGCTGACGAGTTCGCAGTCAATCCCTTCACCAATCACTGCCAGTGCAGTATCTATGGCTTGGTCAACACTTTCTACGGTGAGCAAAACATTAGCGGCTTTAGCCGTCGCTTCTAGAAGTCGATCGCGACGTTGCAAAATGCGATCGTAATCTTCCACGTTAAAGACTCCTTGTTGAGCAATCTGTTTGCCCCTTAATTGGCAACGTTTTTGACTATACATGATCCTTCCTTTTAACCAAAGCTGGTGCTAACACTGACAGATACGCTTTGGGCAACTTATCTACTTCAACAGGAACAGGTGTGAAGTTGTAATCCCTAATACCTTCTCCGTTAGAGAAAAGGGAGTGGATTGACGATTCCCTGCATGCACAGAATTGGGGCAAAAGTAAAGCTATGCGCAAAATGAGACAGCCCGAAAGAACACCGCTAGCCATTAGACCATACGAGCTCTCCCGGGCTTTTATCCCTCCGTGTAACGACCAACTGACCTCAATGGTGGGCTAACCTTGAGCATCGATCGCTTGCTACTCTTGGACCAGACACCTAGACATTGCTATCTAAATCGGAACCCTAGAAGCAATAGTTGACAAATTCAAATTTTAGATATCGGTGACAGTAGTAAAGATGGAGATTTCCATCAAACGCGTTGGTATTAAGAACAAGAAAACTAGGTTTTACACTTCTATTATAGGCAGTGCTAAGTCAGAAGTCTTACCAGTTTTTGCGATATCTTTGCGAAATCTTGCTACTGCTGTTGCAAAAACTTTTTGGGGCTAACCCCAACCATACGTTTGAAGTGATAATTGAAGTGGCTCTGGCTGGCAAAGCCCACAGCAGAAGCGACTTCAGCAATATTCAAATCTCGTGTAAAAAGAAGCTGCTTGGCGCGATCGACCCGGCATTTCAAATGATATTGATGTGGTGCTAAGCCAGTCGATTGCTTGAATAAACGAGCAAAGTGATAGGGACTTAATTGTACTAAGCTAGCCAGATCTGCCAGTCTTAATTCCTGATCTAAGTGGTCATAAATATAGGCAGTAACGTGTTGTAACTTTTGTTGTGAAAGTCCACCTGAATATGACTTAACTTTTAACTTACGGTTTGAATAATGAGAAACTAAATGAACAGCTAAAGCATTGGCCATTACGTCAGCATACAGTTTAGTCGCTAAGCCATCAGTTTCTAACGCTGTTCTAAGAGCAATTCCAATCTGATAAATCAGAGGATCAAGAGATGATTGCAAGTGAGGAACCAACTCAATGCGATCAGTCTCAAAAAGTTCTAGACCAGCTTGTGTGACAAGACTGGGGGCAACAAATAGATCCAAAAATGCAACGTCTTTATGCCACTCAAAGGCTTGCCAAAGCTTTGCGGGGAAGATGGAAATATCAGAGGGTACGGACTTTCTGATGGTCGATTTTCCATCTACTATCAGTTCAACGTTGACAGGTGTCCCTACATTGATGCAAAGCGTATGATAGTCAGAGGTATGTTCAGGAACACGATAAGGAGGTTGGCAAAAAAGGCCAAGATTTAATCGATCCCACCCAGCTTTCTGGCTGGAAAGTACAGGTGAAATAGGAAGCAAAAAAGGATTTACTAAAGCATGTGTGGCAACGGGCAAGGGTGAGGAAGACATGGTACTAGTTAATAATCTTTAATTTTTTGATAAAAAACCTGACTCAAACTTACAGTCAAAGACGAATGACTCCTGTGACTTGTAACACATTGTTGTTGGTTAGCTGAGTTGCGATCGCCGGAAACATTACTAGGAGCCAACGATTATGAGATCTGGCCACAAATGGCTAGGGCAGTACTCATGATCCTGTAGACGAGATTGCTGGGGAGTGGCAGGTCATAGCTAGACCATGATTCCGGGCACACAGACTTGGGTCATAACGTGGGTTCACTTTGCAAAGTTTTTCCGAAGCAGAAAGGTTGTTTCCTAAACTATACGGATAACGGCAAATGGTTTTGATAAGAGATTGTATTGACTTAGTAATGAGGCTGGCATGCAAGTGTTGGCTGATTCTGACCTGAGGTTAAATAAATATGCATTATTGGCGGCTGCAATGGATTCAGGGTTCATAACTTGGGCGGAGTAACAGCCATGACTCAGGTGGTGCTTCAAAAGGCGATCGCGTTGATTCTACTCATCGCTGTTGGTTATGTGCTTAAGGGGAAATTTTCAGATGCTGCTGCTGTTGGGGCACTCCGCAACTTTATTCTAAACGTGGCTCTCCCAGCTACGATTTTTCTATCCACGATTGAAATTGATACACGCATTGACCTGTTGATCTTGCCAATGTTTGCCCTGGGAATCAATGTTTACCTGATGGCAGTGGGCTGGTTGTTGGCTTCCTGGCTGATTCCCAAGTCGGAGAGCACCAAATTGCGAGCACTTATTCTGTTGTTTCCGTCGTTGGCACCGGGGTTGACAGTCTATCCCTTCATTGAGCAGTTTTTGGGGCGGCAAGGATTGGCATGGGCGGCGTTGGCAGATATGGGAAACAAAATTTTTGTGTTGGTGGGGTTGTACCTGCTGGCCATGTTTTGGTTTCAGATGGCGGCAGAGTCCCAGAAATCACGATCGACCAAGTTGCAATGGCACAGCATTTTACGGTTTCTATTGACGGAGCCAGTCAATTTGGCGATCGTAGCAGGGTTTGCATTGGCAGCTTTTAACCTGAGAGCCACGTCGTTACCGCTAGCGCTACTAGACTCGATCCAAAAGTTTGCCCTGTGTGCCACGCCGTTAATCCTGTTTTACGTGGGCATCACACTTAAGCTGAAATTCTTCCAATTGGGAAAGATTTTGATTGTGCTGCTGGTGCGATCGGGAACAGCCTTTCTATTTAGTGCTGGTGCGATCGCCCTACTTAATCCACCGGATGCAGAAACGTTGATGCTATTCGTCGCACTGCCCCAAGCATCCTGTAGTCTGTGGCCACTGCTGCATGCTACTGCAATCAACACACAGCAAACTAAATTGACAGGTGCGCCCTCTACATTTTTTGACACAGAGTTTGCAACAGCCTTGTTGGCAATGTCATTTCCGTTTTCCATTTTTGTGTTGTTAGTTGTATTTTCTAGTGGAGACTTTTTTAAGCTACCACTGCATCTAGGCTATGCCGGAGCTGGACTATTGGGCATGTTTGGACTGTTGATTGCTGTGAGTCGGTTGCCAGTGCAGGTACAAAGTCCGATCGATGTGCAGATTCACTTCAGAAGCCCAGTACGACCAAGAGAATCAGTGCCGCTGCTACCCAATGAACCCAAAGCGCCAGCTAGTAGTTTACCTGACGTTACAGAAGAGGCGCTGACTAACGGTAAGGGTGCTGAAACTTACCAAACTGAGCAGTTGGAAAAACTGCATCGTCTGTTGCATCGCTACCTCTCTACAGAACTGGGCAATGATAAGATTTCGCTTCAACTTCAATTCTTCTTCAAAGATCGGGAATTGATTATCTTAGGGCAGCATACAAACGGCACCATCCTGAATCTAGACCACACCTTTGAATATCTAGAAAGGTCAGTCAAAACCCTGGATCTAGATTTTGCCGATCGCCTGCGTCTGTACTTCAGAACAATCGGCGATCGCAAGCCCTATGCGGGCTACACCATCCGCTTACGTGGCGAAGATGATGCAACCTATGCGGTTAAGTCCTAGATAAGGATTAGCCTGGATTCATATGGCTACCACTATTAATCAGTTCTCCCGGAGCGGGTTCATGGTTTCTACACCCTGGTATCAACGTCAGCTCAACCAACTCACCGCGCTTCAGCAAGAGTGGCAACCTCGGCGGCGGGCATTGTCCCTGTTGTTAATTGCAGGGTCTATTTTGGGTGTTGGGGTTACAGCACTAACAAGTTATTGGTTTGTCCGAGGGCTAATTCTCGATAGTCTCAAGGAAAAAGCTCTACTTAGGGTGCAGAAATCTGGTGAAGAAATTGACACATGGCTGAGCGGCCGCCTCAGCGAAGTGCGGGCAATGGCCAGCACCTACGATGTTCGTTCCATGAACTGGGACATTGCAGGTCCTTATTTGCAGTTGGAACAAGACCGTTTGCCTGACTATTGGATGTTTATTTTGGTGAATGCTGATGGAAATTACTACACCACACGAGTTCCAGGGTTTGCCAAAGACAAATCTGGTAAGCCCTTGAACTTAAAAGACCGAGAATATTTTCAGACAGCAATGCAGGGTGAGACCCAAGTTTCAGACATGGTTATTTCTAAAACAACAGGTAAGCGCCAAATCAATATTTCGGTGCCTATTTGGTCGTTTCCCCCAGCCAATTACGAAACGTTGCCAGACGATCGCCTTAAGCTTCGTCAAGAAAGTCTAGCATTCTACAATTTCCCAACTGACCCTACCGCCAAACCGCAGGTCATTGGTAACTTGGCAGGCAATATTCCAGTTTCCCACGTGACGCAGGTGGTGTCCAAAACTGAACTTGGCAAAGGAAGTTATGCCTTTGCACTAGATGCTAAAGGCGTGCCGATCGCGCATCCTGAACCCAGATATTTAGATGGCATCAAGAGCTTTCTGAATTCGGATAATCGTGAGTTAGCGTCTGTCGCTCGCCAAATGGTCGATCGGCGCACCGATATTCAAATGCTGCAACTCAATGGGAAGTGGGTCTATGTCGCCCATGCACCGATGAATCAAGCAAGGTGGTCGGTGGCTCTGGTCATTCCCCGAGAAAATTTAGAAGAGAAATTGGTGCCTCTCAATCTGCTGGCGTCGGTGGTGGGCGCGTTGATTGGGGCAGCAACATTTTTTGCACTGCGGCAAGTGCATTTGTTAGAAAAAGCGCGAGAACTAGCTGGGAAAGAGGCACTGCTGAATCGACTTACCGATCGCATCCGCAACTCATTGGAATTGGATACAATTTTGCAAACAACGGTGGATGAACTGGGCACCTTACTCAAGCTGGATCGCGTCGAATTTGCCCGCTTGCAGCCCGATCGCCAGCGCCTAGAGATTGTGTGCGAGTACCGTCGTGACGGTGTACCCGTGCAATTGCGAGAATTTTCGCTGCAACGACTGGGTGGCATTGCAGAAAGAATGTGCCGTGGTGAGCGCATTCGGGTTAGCGATGTGCGAAATATTCCTGAACTATCGCCTGCTATACGGCGGATTTATCAACGTTTACTGATTGGCAGTTATGTGGCACTGCCTGTCCGGTTGCCAGAGGGTGATAGCTCTGGATATTTGATTTGTGCACGTAGCAAGCCATGTTTGTGGAGTAACCACGAGGTGGAACTGCTAACGGCAGTGACCGATCAATTAGCGATCGCCATTAACCAAGCTCGACTCTACGCCCGCACCCAAGAACAGGTGGATATTGTCAGCCAGCAAGCGTTGCAACTGACTCAAACCAGTTCGCGTCTAACAGAAACGCTGGCACACCTGACGGCGATTATGGACAATCTGGTAGACAGCCTGTTGGTCACCGACATGCAGGGCATGATTACCCAACACAACCCAGCGTTGCTAAAAATGTTTGGGATTGAGGAACCTAATATCATTGGGCTGAGTTGCTGTGAAGTGTTCAGTCGAGAAGTGACCAATCTCATCGCCCAAGCGGAACAGCAACCGATGCAAGTATTCACGGCTGAGGTGGCCTTGTCGGAAAAACGAATTGGGTTGGCAGTGGCGACAGCGATTTTCAAAACGGGCGATCGGGCAGGGCAAAACTCCAATGTAAAGGAAGAAACCTCTGACATCATTGGTACCGTTGTGTTGGTGCGGGACATTACATCAGAGAAGGAAGTCGATCAAATGAAGACCGATTTCATTTCTACGGTGTCGCACGAATTGCGAACGCCGCTAACCTCAGTGCTGGGTTTCACAAAAATTATTCAAAAGCGGCTGGAGGAGGTAGTGTTTCCAGCAGTAGCCACCGACGATCGCAAGGTACAACGTACCATTCGCCAAGTAGATGAAAACCTCAAAATCATTGCCTCTGAAGGAGAACGGCTCACCACACTGATTAATGATGTGCTAGACATTGCCAAGATGGAGGCAGGCAAGATTGATTGGCGGATGGAGCCGCTGTCAATTGTAGAGGTAGTTGACCGGGCGATCGCCGCTACATCGGCTCTATTCCAAACACGAAATTTACTGCTGGTGAAGGAGGTTGATCCAGACCTGCCTATGGTGTTGGGCGATCGCGATCGACTAATTCAAGTAGTGATTAATCTGCTCTCCAATGCTGTGAAATTTACCGATGATGGCTCGGTAACCTGTCGTGCCAGCCAACAAGGCGATGGGCTCGTAGTGAGCGTGGTAGATACAGGCATGGGCATTGCTCCTGGCGATCGGGACAAGGTGTTTGAAAAGTTCAAACAGGTGGGGGACACTTTAACAGAAAAGCCAAAAGGAACCGGCTTAGGCTTGCCTATCTGCAAACAAATTGTGGAGCATCACGGCGGGCAAATTTGGGTGGAAAGCGAAATTGGACAAGGCAGCACCTTTTCCTTCAATCTGCCGATTCTACCAACGGATGATTCTACCCAGATTCAGCGCATTCACTTGGAGACGCTGCTGCAACATTTCAACCATACGGGTGAGGATGTGCAGACCAACCCAAACGGATTGAAAACTATTCTGATAGTGGATGATGAAGTGCCTATTCGACACTTGTTGCGCCAGTACCTGGAAGCCGAAGGCTACCTCGTAGAAGAAGCTAGAGATGGGCGCGAGGCCATTGCCCGGATTAAGCAGGTTAAGCCGCATTTGGTCATTTTAGACATAGTCATGCCGGAAATGAATGGCTTTGATGCAGCGGCAGTGCTGAAAAACGATCCACAAACGATGGGCATCCCAATCATTATTTTGTCCGTAGCACAGGAGGAGCAGCGCGGTAACCGCTTGGGGGTCGATTGCTACTTGACGAAGCCAATTGATTCCGAAAAGCTGTTGCAAACAGTGAATGATTTGATTTCTCAGGGAAGTTCGCGACGTAAGGTACTAGTCGTAGATGAAAACGAACCAGGAATCAAAACACTCATTGATGTGCTACAAAGTCGTGGATTTACCGTTATGGAAGTGTCAAGCGATACCGAACTGGTTGAAAAAGCCTTGGTCGCCCAGCCTGATATGGTAATTGCTAATGCCCGATTTTGGGAGCATTCGACGGCTGTTAAAACCCTCAAGTTTGAGAAGGGCTTTGAAAATATCCTATTTCTCCTGATTGCGGAGCAAACTAATAATGGCTCAACTCAGTCTTAAGCGGCTCCTTTCCAGGAAAGATACGCTAGCCGTGGTGCACCAACTGCTAGAAGCGATCGCGGTGCCAGTTTACATCCAAGACAACAACGGCATCATGCTCTTGGGCGATAATCGCCACGTGGCTTACCACCGCTATGCCGTTGAGGCACAAGGAGAGATTCTGGGTTGGGTCTGCGGCGAGGCTAAGGCATCTGGAATCGCAACGCTGCTGAGCTATTTGGCCAACAAGGAAGCAGAGCGTAAAAGCCTGGCGCAGGAAACCCTCGATCGCTATAAGGAAATCACAGTCCTGTACAACATTTCTGAGAAAATCACAGCAACACTGCAACTACAAGCGGTAGCTACCTTAGTGCTAGAAGAAGCACAGAAATTAATTCAAGGCAACAGTGGTGGGGTTAGCCTACTCGACCCGGATGCGGGTAATTACACCTCGGTAGCCACCTTCGGCACAGGAACTGGAGCAACGCTGCAAATCCAGCCAGGGCAGGGAATTGTGGGCAGTGTGGTACAAACAGGCGTAGGTGAAATTGTTAACGATGTTTTGATTGACACACGCTGTACGCTTGCCGAGCGTCAATGTCGATCGCTAATCAGCGCACCGCTAAAAAGCCATGACCAAGTGATCGGGGTGATTACACTCACCAGTGATAGCCCAATTAACTACACGTCGGCTGACCTGAAACTATTTAATGCTGTAGCGTCCCAATCAGCAGTAGCGATCGAAAACGCGTTGTTGCATCAACAAAGTTTGCGGGAAGAACGAATCAAGAGCAACCTAGAGCGCTACGTGCCTGCCCAATTGGTACAGGCCATTCTAGACTCCAGAGGGGAGATTTCTTTGTCACCGACTCGCCGCCATTTGACAATTTTGTTTTCGGATATTCGCAATTTCACAACCCACTGCGAAGAATTGGACGCTGAGACAATCGTTGGTTACCTGAATGAATATTTCACACACATGGTAGAAGTGATTTTCCAGCATCAAGGCACAGTCAATAAATTCGTGGGTGACATGATTGTGGCCCTGTTTGGTGCACCCTCACCATTGGAAAGTAGTGAAAAGCGGGCGATTGAAACCGCGATCGCCATGCAGCAATGTCTGCGAACTATCCCGATCAATTGGATTCGCGATTACTTTCACACGGGTATTGGCATCAGCTCTGGCCCAGTGATTGTGGGTAATATTGGCTCGCCTCAGCATACAGACTACACTGCGATCGGCGACGAAGTAAACACTGCATCCCGGTTACAATCCCTAGCTACAGGCGGGCAAATTTTGGTAAGTCGTAGCGTCTACGAAGCAACCCAACACCAGTTTCAATTCAAAGATGTAGGGTCGATTCAAGTAAAGGGCAAGCGACGAGCGGTTGAGGTCTTTGAAGTGCTGTATCAATGAGGTATTCTCAAGTCCACAGCCTAGAATAAAACCATCACTGATCGGTATCTCTCCAAATTGGGGCTCTTGCCTTTAACGAATGCTTTAAACGTCAGCCCTTTCCCCATACTTCATCTAACTGAACCAATGACGAAAAAAATTCTGATTGTCGATGATGAACCCCACATTCGCTTGCTAATTGAACAAGCCCTAGAAGACCTGGAAGATGAGGGGGTTGAACTATTAACGGCTAGCAATGGGCAGGATGCGTTGCAAGTAATCCAGTCAGAAATGCCACAGCTTGTCTTTCTGGATGTCATGATGCCTCAGATGAATGGGTTTGATGTTTGTAATGCAGTGAAACACGAACTGGTACTGTCAGATGTCTACATCATCATGCTGACCGCAAAAGGACAAGAGTTTGACAAGCAGCGCGGCCAAGATGTGGGTGCAGATTTGTATATGACTAAACCATTTGACCCAGACGAATTAGTTGAAAAGTCAATCCAGATTCTGGGACTCGATGTCTAATCAAGCCTGCCGGCGATCGCAGTTCAACCACAATTGAGTAATGAATTGATATCAACTTCGGATTTACAGAATAGTATTGTAGGAATACACCCTAAATCTGGAAAACACCTATGGCAGAGTCAACTACTAAGCGCCCTAAGTCAACGATTGTTCGTCAGGAAATGGTAGATAAAACAGGAGCATTTCTCGAAGATCTTCCCGAAAAGCCTCGGGATGAACTGTCGCTAAGAGAAGCAGTGAATCGACTACAAGACTCGATTAAAACAGCTCTCGCTAAAGGCTATACCTATCAAGAAATTGCTGAGATGTTGACAGAACAGGGCATTAAGATTAGTGCCTTCACACTCAAAAATTATGTGCCTGCGGGTAGACGACAAGCAGCGAAAAAAACCCGCCGTGGACGTAAGCCAGCAATAGACTCGCTTGTGGTAGATGTGGCTAGCATAAATGGAGCCACCACTGATGAACCTGAAGCGCCAAAATCGACGCGTGGCCGTAAGGCAGTTGCTAAAACTGGTTTGTCTGAGGAAGTGACTGTTTCTCGTGGGCGGCGATCGGCCTCAAGCACCGCAGCGAAGTCAACCACCACAGCCAAAACCACCCCCGGTCGTCGAGGTCGTAAACCCAGGAGTGCGGAATAACGTAAATTTGGTTCAGGATTTGTTTAGATTTGGTTGAAGACCTTACTAGTGAAGGATAAGCAGGTCAATCTGAAATCAGATTGATTGGACGATCGGCATTGGCATGGCGAGCAACCGAACTGGAGAGTGTTTAGCAATACTCCCTAATCAGGTGTTTTTTGGGAGCATTTGGACTAGCCATTCTCCTAAAAGCATTTTGTAATGACTATTGATTTAGCTTCGCTCATGAAAGAGCATCCAGAACTGGTGCTGTTCATGCTGCTGGCGTTAGGCTATTTAATTGGTAATTTGCGAATTGGTAAGCTTGATCTGGGTGCTCCCCCTGGCATCCTGATTGCAGGCTTATTGTTGGGTCATTTAGGATTTGATATTTTTCCCGGTATTGAGACGATCGGGCTATTTTTGTTTCTCTATGCGGTTGCGTTTCAGGCAGGGCCAGCATTCTTTACGGTGGTTCTGGCAGAGGGGACTAAGTATGTGAGTTTAGCGGCGATCGCAACAGCAGTAGCATTTTTGGCAACCTATTTGTTTAATCTGGTGTTTCAGTTTGAGCCCGGTGTATCAGCAGGGCTGCTCGCAGGATCGATTACATCACCAGCAGGAGTCGCTGCTGCACTAGATGTCGTGAAAGGTAATGCTGCGCAAATTAGCTCATCACTGACAGCAGAAGACATTATTGAAAATGTCAGCGTGACCTATGCGTTAACCTATTTAATTGGAGATTTGGGTGTAATTTTGCTGGCGCGCAGTCTGCCGGGATGGTCTCGGTTTGATTTGAAAGCAGAAGCAAAACAAGCAGCAGCAGAAAAGCACATTGCTGATGGGGATAGTATAGGAAACCTTGGTGCGCTAATGCTGACTCTACGCGCCTACGAAGTGAAAAATAATACCTTAGTGGGCAAAACGGTGGCTGAACTTCAAGAGCTGACAGATTGCTCTGTGCTGGGATACAAACGTCATGGCATATTGACTGAAGTCGAGCTTGACCAAACATTACAATTGGGCGATCGCCTCTCAATTTGGGGGGAAATTGGCCAGCAAGATTATCTGGATGAGTTGTTTGGGGCAGAAATTGCAGATCCTGATTTGCTGGGGTTCAAAATTGTTAACCAAGAAGTAGTGGTTACCAAGCCAGAAATGGTTGGTACTACGCTAAAAGATGTGGGCATTACCCGTACCCATGCTTGTTATGTCACACGAGTAATGCGATCGGGCATTGAACTAGAGGTGAGTCCCGATTTGCCACTGGCGAATGGAGACGTTCTGTCCATTTCTGGCTCAGCGTCACGAGTAAACAAACTTGCCAAACAGTTAGGCTACGTAGAACGAAATGTCAACGCCACAGACTTACTGACATTTGCCAGTGGTGTAGTAGTAGCTTTTTTGATTGGTCAAATTCGTTTGCGGTTTGGGGGGGTAGATATTGGTCTGGGTGCGCCAGGTGGGTTGCTGTTGGTGGGCATTTTGCTAGGCTATTTGCGATCGATTCATCCTACCTTTGGTCGAGTGCCTCCCGCAACGCTATGGGTGTTCAGGGAATTAGGGTTGCTGTTGTTCCTTGCGGGCGTTGGTGTTGAAGGGGGCAAGGGTATTGCCAAAGCGTTGGCAGAGATGAATCCGGTAGTATTGTTATGCAGTTTGGTGGTGGCAACGTTGCCAGTGCTGGCAGCCTTTGCCTATGGGCGGTATGTTTTGCGGATGAACCCAGCGCTGCTGCTGGGAGCTTGTACAGGGGCTGTAACCTGCACTCCGGCAATGGCAGCGGTCAGTGATGATGCCCGCAGTTCTGTGCCAACGATCGGCTATGCAGGCACCTATGCTTTTGCCACAGTGTTTAGTGCGATCGCTTGTAGCTTGATTGCACGCTTTTAGTTAACTAGGCTGACAGGCTCTGTGTATTAGGGTTATTCCGCTCCAATGCGCCAAATGCGGATGCGATTTTGATTGGCGCTAGCAACAAGGGTGCCGTCAGGGCTGAGGGCGATCGCACCGGAATAGTCAGGAAGGCTGCTGACTAATGCACCATTATCAACGTTCCAAGCCTTGATGCTGTAGTCAGTGCTGCGACTCACCAGGATTTTGCCGTTGTTGCTAAAGGCAAGGGTAAAAATACTGTCAGCATGACCAGGCAGGGTTTTGACAAGGCGATCGGTTTGCATATCCCACAGCGTAATTTGATTGGTAGCACTTTCGGCAGTGGCAATGAGGCGGCGATCGGCGCTGATAGCAACAGCAGTAACCAGAGAAGCATTGCGTTTGAGGCGGCGTAGCAATTGATTGTTAGATAAATTCCATACTTCAATATTGTTAGTATCATTGCGATCGCCGACCCACAGCAACTCTCCCTGATTGCCAAAGGTAATGCTTCTCCAGGTACCAGTGTTGGCAGGGGCAGGTAACGATTGCAGTAATTTTCCAGTTTTGAGATCCCAACGTTGCACCTTGCCACCAAATTCTTGCGTTGCCAAAACCTTGCCATCGGGGCTAATGCCAACCCAATCAATCCTTTGATCAGCAGGTTTGACTAGAGAGTACATTGGAGTCGCTGGCTCGATGTTGCCATCCCACACTTGAACCGTGCCATCGGCGCTAATCGTGGCTAGGGTGCTGCCTTTGGGACTAATAGCCATCCCGCTGATGAATATATTTTCGGTAAGGGAGACTTGATGAACTAACCGATCGCCCACATCATTGGGCATGTAACCTGCTGCTTGCAGGAAGTTTTGTAACTTGACGAAGTAGGCAGCGCGATCGGCCTCCTGGTAGGCTTGCCGCACTTGTTGCCAACCTTGTTCACCTTCGCCTAGCAGATACTTATCCGCCAGGTAGGCCACCAGAATTTGCCCTTTGGGACTGTCGGGCTGGTTAACCCATTGCCAAATTTCCTGAGCATGGCTGCGAACCAAGTCAGGATATTCACGAGTAACGTCTTCCAGAGAGCCTTTTTGCAAGCGCCATACCTGAGGCGGACGGACGGAACCGGCATAGCCACCAAAGGCATAGGAGAAGCGATCGTCTTGGCTGAGCAGCACCCATCCCCCCGGTTTATTAAGAGTAGTGAGTTGCGGTGCAGCAGGAAAGTTACCCCAGAAGTGGGTTTGTTCGGTATAGGTGGGTTGGTTGGTGGTGCGGGTGAAGAGTTTGGAAATGGAGCAGCAGTGGGCACCGCGGGTAGCTAGCAACACCATAACCTCTGGGATGCGATCGCCATCTAGGTCTGTTATGAGGGGGCCATCTACTCCGAGAATAAAGTCTTCCCCTGCCAGGGTAATGGGCTGGTTCAGTACAATGCGATCGTTCTGCCGCAGGACTAGCGTTGGTAATTTGAGACCATCGGCCTGTCGGTTGACGCTTAGTTCTGCGGTGAGGCCATCAGCAGTGGCAGTTTTCACAATTTGTTCAGTTGATGGCAAGCTAATCTGGTTATATCTCAGCCGTTCGGTAACCGTGTATTGCTGGTTGGCTGGGTCGTAGCGGTAAACCAGGTAGTAAGTTTCGGGTTGCGCCTGTACTTCCACAACAACGACAGGTTCATCTGTGCCATCGCGATCGACCACGGCTACGGTTTCCACACCGCTCAAAGGCTGGCCGTTGGCTTGGATAATTCGCCCTGAGCGCACGATTTTCCCCTGGCGGGTAATTTGTAAGCGTGATTCTTGGGGACGAAACCCACCCAGGGCGTAGGGCAAGGCCGATTCCTTAAAGGTTAATTCGGCTTGTACATTTCTGAGGGAAACTGTTTTGCGGGTTTCTAGGGTAGGGACGCTCTGTTTAGCGGGAGCTGCTGCGGCACTCGATGGAGTAGTTAACAAAGTAAGTATGGGTAAGACGTGGATACCCACGCTGGATAAACCGATCGCCAGTCCCCACCTCAAGACCTTATACATAGGTTTTCTCCTCGGTTGTGCAACTTGAAGCCGATCGCTCTAAATTGTAGGTGGGCATGGTAGAGATGCCTGAATTTGCAATGCGTTAAGGCATTTTCCCAAACTCGAATCGATCGGTTAACGACTTGCCACTGATTAACTACAACCTATGGTGACCTATTCCTGGACACATGATTACATTTTGACTAATGGCGTTAAATTGCACTACGTCACGCAAGGCAGTGGACCGTTAATGCTCTTTTTGCATGGGTTTCCAGAGTTTTGGTACTCGTGGCGGCACCAGATTCCTGTGTTTGCCCAGCAGTACAGGGTAGTTGCACCCGATCTGCGCGGCTACAATGACAGTGACAAACCAGAAGCACTTTCTGCCTACACCGTATCGGAGTTAGTTCAGGATGTGCACGGCGTGATTACAGGTTTAGGCTACGATCGCGCTATTTTGGTCGGGCATGATTGGGGCGGGGCGATCGCCTGGAACATGGCCTACGCCTATCCAGCTTTGATTGAGCGGTTGATTGTGCTGAACATGCCCCATCCAGCGCAGTTTATCGCCGGACTAGGCAATCCTCAACAGTTGTTGCGAAGTAGCTATATTTTTCTGTTCCAGTTGCCACTGTTGCCAGAATTGCTGTTGCAATGGGACGACTATCGGGCGATCGAGCGGGCATTTCGTGGCATGGCTGTTAACCCCAGCGTCTTTACAGATGCTGACATTGAGGCGTACAAAAATGCCTTTGCCAAACCAGGAGTAGCAACGGCAGCATTGAATTATTATCGCAATCTAGGGCAGCCTCTATTAGGCGATCGACAGTGGCCAGTGTTAGATATACCAACGTTAATGATTTGGGGAGAGCAGGACACGGCTCTGGGCAAGGAGTTAACTTACGGTACAGAGCAGTATGTACGCCACCTGCAAATTCGCTACATCCCAGATACTAGCCATTGGGTGCAGCAAGAAAAACCCGACTTGGTTAATCAGTTCATGCAAGAGTTTTTGTCGCAGTGACGTTGCTTGATTAAGCAGATAAGACAAAGCTAAATTAGCCATTGGTATAGTCTTTGCGACGGAGCCAAATGCCACGCAGGCCAGCTTCACGGGCAGTTTGGTAGTCTTCCTGATAACTGTCCCCTATGTGCCAGGCCGCTTGGGGCAAGCACTGATGCTTTTGGAGGGCGATCGCAAAAATAGTTGGGTCAGGTTTGGCAACACCAGCTTCAGTAGAAATGGTAATGGAATTAAACAGCGGTTTTAGCGCTAGTGCTTCCAACACAGGGTAGATGCGCGAATCGAAGTTGGAGACAATACCCAGGGAAATACCATTAGCTTGCCAATGAGTTAGGGCTGGAACAACGTCAGGATAAACTATCCAGGGATCGGCAGTGGCAAAATGTTCGTATAGGATAGAAAAGAAGGCCGAAAAGTCTGTGAATTGAGCTAGGGCTCCCACTTGCCGAAAAGTGCCGATCGCAATTTTCATCCACCAGTTAAATTCCTGAGCTTGTAGTTCCGCAGGGTCACATGGGGCAAAGGCCGGAGAGCCAGCCGCTTTGAATTGCTGAAAAAAAGCTTGATTGAGCACTGATGCAGGAACGTCTACACCAAACTGGCGGGCAATCTCGCTGTAGATGTCACCAACACTATCGCGCACGCCAAACAGAGTGCCAACAGCATCTAAGAAAATTACGCTAGGTCGAGTGGGTGAATTGGGTAACATAGTCTATGTAGTTGTTTACGTAACGTTGCTATGAATTATTGGATGCTACTCAATCACTTTCGTAGTGCTGGAAAACGTTGCTTAATGAGATCGCATCAAGTAGCCGTTGTGGGAGCGATCGGACTGGTACTTTTCACCTGGTTAGGCTGGAGTTTGCCAGCACTGGCTGTGGACATCACCACCCAACACGGAACCTGTGCCTTGCGAGAAAAAGCTGGCAAACGAACTGTTCCTTGCACGTTGACCCATCTAGACACTGATTTTGAACTCAGCCGACAGTATCAAATCGATGATCAGTTGTACTTTGTCAAGCGATCGCGACCTAACACCAAATCACAGTGGGTGGTTCGCTACGGCAAGCACCTAGCTGAAGCTGATGCGCCTGGTAAGCTTGGAAAAGCATCCTTGTGTACTCAAGATTTTATGTGCAAAACTCCAGATTGGACAGTCGAGTTTACACCCGATGCCTAATGGCAATGCTGGTCTAGCAGTTTTCAATCAGTTAAGGTCTCTGTACAGGACAAAACTTACAAGATCAGGCTCTGGGAAGGCTGGGACCTTTGTATAACAGGCTTCTTATCTAGAAGGCTTTAAAGAGCTCTCATCTATTCTTTTATAGGATTTTTGTCCTGTACTTAGACTACTGATACGTTCTGCTACCTTCTAAACATTCTTTGAGATGTCTTAACTTCCTTATGCAGCTTTTGAATTACAGGAGCACAAAGATAGACCATCGCAGCACGGCTGTCTACACCGAGTTTGATAAAGATACGGCGGAGGTGAGTGGAAACAGTCCATTCACTAATACAAAGCTGATTCGCAATTTGCTTATTCACTTGCCCAGAAGCAACCAGTGTAACAATTTGCAACTCTCGCTCAGTCAGTAGGGCAATTAGACCAAGTTCAATAGGTTCTGCTGATGTAGCTTGTTCAAGCTTGACGATCGCAAAAATCTGTCCTTGCACTTGAAACCGACCAACCTCTACATAGTTTTGTGATAACAAAGCGGATTCATCTAAGACTGATTGAGTGTTTGATTTAGTTTCTAAACTCATGATGAAAAATTGATTACCATCAACTTGAAACTTGCTCAAAACAGCAGGTAGATTAGGTGGCTCTGTCTCTGGAATCATTAAGTCAGACAATTCATTCTGTCTCATAAACCCCTGTGGAGCAAAGGAAGTTGGAATGCCAATAGAGATAACTGACGACTGAGCTAGGACAGGTCAGCGTAAGTTTAGGCAGGCTCTATGTTTAGTTTCAGATTGAGATGACGGCTGGTCGTAATAGGTTGGTACCCCCTAACGTAATGGAGGGAACGAAATTGAAGCGATCTACAAAGCTGGCCTGTAGGTTAACAATAGGCTGCAATTAACCTGTCGGACTAGTTAACAAGGACGCAACACTAGGTCGATAACCACTACAGTTCTATCCTCATGCACAATAATACCAATGGTGGTACTGCCATTCCGGAGAAGGAGCTAAATCGAGTATCTCCGCTATAGATGGCAACAAAATTGCCAAACCAAACGGCGTCCGCAATTTTTTGGATTAATAATTGAATGTCATAACCTCCGCGCCAGACAGTATTCTTGCCTAAGCTGATATCCATAATTCCGGCAAAAATACAGTGAGTAATAGGAATTTGCAAGCTATGGCTATTCTGTTGAATCCTCCAGCGAAACAGCAACTGAGGAAAAAATTTTGTAACATTAACCTCTGGGCAGTCTAAAAGGTTTAATTCCAATTCATAACCATTACTTTGAATGCGATCGCTAAGTTGTAACACACCAGAGGAAAACCGACTAGACCATGCCCTATCCCCTATGTGTTTCTGTGACTAGAAGAATGCTTTAAAGGAGTCAGCTTGGGCTTTAAGCGCAACTTAGAACGGCGATCGCAAACTCTAGAAGCATGATTCCTTCGTAACTGCTTCTCGGTAGTCAATGTAGCCAAACATACTCGAAGGGCTTTCCAAACACCCTCTCAACGTTGTCACTTAAATGTGCTACCTCATTCAATCGACCAAGATCATGTGACTAGCCGCCTAATCTTCTACATGTTTAATCTGGTGGTAGCAATTACTCAACTGAGTCCCATTTATGAGGCGTTATGCTGCTCCACCACTGAATTTACCCCAGGTAAGTTTGGGATTTATTCCTAAAGGGTATCTAGGCACTCAATCAACGCTGAAGCATATTCAAGCGTTAATTCGAGTGGGGGCAAAGGATTTCTATGTGCGCCAAAAGGCGATCGATATCCTATTGGAAAAAGCGATTCAACCTAAGGACTATCTGGGAGAAATCAAAGCTTTATTTGAGTGGGTACAGAGAAACGTTCGCTACACCAAAGATCCATTTCGGGTGGAGGTATTGCACTCAGCTTCGCGACTGTTGGAACTACGGGCGGGTGATTGTGATGACATGACCATTCTGCTGGGTTCTATGTTGGAGGCGATCGGGCACCCAGTGCGGCTTGTGATCACGGGCCCCGATCCCCTGCGTCCCAAACTCTTTAGCCATATTTACCTGGAGGTTTTCCACAAAGGGCGATGGATTCCTCTAGACGCCACCATGCCCTACCCAATGGGCTGGGAGCCTCGAACATTTGTCAAACAAGTCATTCCGATCAAGAGGAACGCCGATATGTTACATCAACAAGCAGACTTGCAGGGTGTTGCAGCGATCGCAACCTCACCCAACTGGATCCCCAGCTTAATCCAGAACGTGCGACAAGGTGGACTCCCACCCAAAGATCCGCGTGTGAAATCCCTTTTGGAGTTATTACATCAGCGGCAATTGTTACACCAAAGTCCCCGATTCGCCAAATTACTTAGGTTTATGTGGCAGCGCGGATTATCGAGCCACCCTCGTCCCAAGCAAGCCAGACGAATCGAGGAATTAATGCAACGTTGGAGGATTCTACCCGGTTCAACCACACCAACCGTTCGTCCAGCCATTCAGCAGATGTCTATTCGTTCTACAGTGACGGTTCCTGCAAAATCTGTGGCACCATCCCCTAC
>Ga0224722_1000617_pt1 | contig 20547 bp, 19 predicted proteins | sample Balambano_FR1_Me_FD_161646 | JGI IMG/M metagenome (GOLD analysis project Ga0224722, IMG submission 161646) | Freshwater sediment microbial communities from Lake Towuti, South Sulawesi, Indonesia - Balambano_FR1_MetaG | ecosystem: Environmental > Aquatic > Freshwater > Lake > Sediment | place... | reverse complement strand
CAGATAGCGCGCGCCGCCCGAAACCATCGAGCGCGAGGTCGTGGCCGTGCGAAGGGCCGGCGCGCGCTATCTGTTTCACGATCAACCCGACTACCCCGCGCTGCTGGCCGAACTCGATTCCGCCCCGCCGATCCTCACCTGCCGGGGCAGGCTGGCGCTGGCAGGCGCGCCCTGCGTCGCGTTGGTGGGGGCGAGGAACGCGAGCGCGGCGGCGGTCAAGCTGGCGCGCGATTTCGGGGCGGGGCTGGCCGAGGCGGGCTTCACCGTGGTCTCGGGCCTCGCGCGCGGGATCGACGGGGCGGCGCACGAGGGCGCCTTTCCGGCCACCATCGGGGTGATCGCGAGCGGGATCGACATCGCTTACCCCCCGCAGCACGCCGAGTTGCAGCAGCGGATCGCGAGCGAGGCTCTGCTGATTGCCGAACAGCCCCCCGGCACCGAGCCGAGGGGTAGGCACTTCCCCTCGCGCAACCGCATCATCGCGGGGCTCGCGCTGGGCACGCTGGTGGTCGAGGCTGCGCCGCAATCGGGCTCGCTCATCACCGCAAGGCTGGCGGGCGAGGCGGGGCGCGAGGTGATGGCGATCCCCGGCTCCCCGCTCGATGCCCGCGCACTGGGCTGCAACCAGCTGATCCGCGACGGCGCGGTGCTGGTGCAGACACCCGAGGAAGTGATCGAGCTGCTGCAGAGCTTCACCGGCGCGGCCCGCTCGCGCTTCCGGGTGAGCGACGGGGCGGGCGATTTCGACTACGCCGAACTGGCAGACATCGAAGCGGGCGGGGACAGGGCCGACGCTATCGCCGCGCTGCTCTCCAACGCCCCGGTGGCGGTGGACGAGTTGATCCGCCAATCGGGCGCGAGCGCGGCGGCGGTGCACATGGCGCTGCTCGAACTGGAACTGGCAGGCGAACTGGTGCGCGAGGCCGACGGGAAGGTGCGGCGCTCGGGACTGCGGAGAGAGCCATGAACTACAGACGCGCAGCGAGAGAGGAGCCTGATTTCGGTGCGCTGCTCTCGCGAACCTTTGCCAACCTGCGCGATATCGGGCGCGAAGTGGCGGCCTATGTGGCGGCGCTTCTGGTGCTCGCATTCGCACTGCCGTTGGCGGGGACCGAGATTACCGGTCTGCTTGGCTTCGTCCTATATATTTCCGGGCAATATTGGCTCTATCGTCGGCTGCTGGCGACGCGCGGGTTGATGCAGACGCAGCGGACCCATTTCCTTGCCTTCGTTGCCCTTGCCATATTGCTCATCCTCCCGATCCTCTTTGGCATCGCGCTGCTGGTTCTGCCGGGCCTGTTCCTTGTCGCCCGCTGGATCGCCGCGCCGTCTTTCATCGTCGCGCGAGGAGACGGCGCATTCGCCGCTGCGGTCGGCAGCTGGAATGCGGTGCGCGGCTCTACGCTCAAGGTGGCCGGAATGGTCGCGCTGTTGTTCGCGCTGGTCAGCGTCATCGGCTTGGCGGCGACCGCAATCGACCAAGCGCTGGCCGAAGTGGATGCCTATCGCAGTGCCAGGCCGGGCAATGTGGTCCAGCTCAACATCTTGCCGGTGCTGCTGCTCGGCCTTTCGGTGGCGACTTACGAAATGCGGGGACCGAACGACAATTCCATCGAGGAAGTATTCGGGTGATCGGGCCTCGCTGTTTCGCTTGCACAAGCCGCTTGACGCCGTAACGAGCTGCGCTTCACCCTCGCGCGTGTACGCACACGTAAGGGACCTCTCCACCCGCCATGCAACTCGTCATCGTCGAATCCCCCGCCAAGGCCAAAACCATCGAGAAATATCTGGGCAAGGACTTCAAGGTCCTCGCCTCCTACGGCCACGTCCGCGATCTGCCTCCGAAGGACGGCAGCGTGAAGCCCGACGAGGATTTTGCGATGGACTGGGAACTCTACCGCGACAAGCAGAGCCGCTTCAAAGAGATCGCCGATGCCGCCAAGGGCGCCTCGCGCCTCGTGCTCGCCACCGACCCCGACCGCGAGGGCGAGGCGATCAGCTGGCACGTGCGCGAACTGTTGAAGAAGCGCAAGAGCCTGCCCGCCAGCGTCGACCGGGTCACCTTCAACGCGATCACCAAGGCCGCTGTCACCGAGGCTATGGCAAAACCGCGCGAGCTCGATCAGCCGCTGATCGATGCCTACCTCGCCCGCCGCGCATTGGACTATCTGTTCGGTTTCACGCTCTCGCCGGTGCTGTGGCGCAAGCTCCCCGGGGCCAAGAGCGCAGGCCGCGTGCAATCGGTGGCGCTGCGGCTGATCGTCGAGCGCGAGCGCGCAATCGAGGCGTTCCGGGCCGAGGAATACTGGTCGGTCACCGCGCGGATGCAGCACGACGGCACCGAGTTCGCCGCGCGCCTTGTCAAGTTCCGGGGCGAGAAGCTGGAGAGGCTCAGTCTTGGCGATCAAGGCATCGCGATGGAGGCCAAGGCGGCCGTGGAAGCGGGCCGCTTCACTGTGGAAGGCGTCGAAACCAAGCCGGTCAAACGCAACCCTGCGCCGCCGTTCACCACCTCCACGCTCCAACAGGAAGCAGCGCGCAAGCTGAGCTATTCGGCGCAGCACACGATGCGGCTCGCGCAAAGCCTCTACGAGGCGGGCGCGATCACCTATATGCGCACCGACGGGGTGCAGATGGACATGAGCGCCATTCACGCCGCCCGCGATGCCATCGCGGCGCGCTTCAGCCCCGAATACCGCCCCGAAAAGCCGCGCTTTTACAGCACCAAGGCCAAGAACGCGCAGGAAGCGCACGAGGCGATCCGCCCGACCGATTTCACCCGGGAGCGCGCCGGGACTGGGGACGAGGCCAAGCTCTACGACCTCATCTTCAAGCGCGCGATGGCGAGCCAGATGGCGACCGCGCAGCTCGAACGCACCACCGTCACCCTGCGCGATGCGACCGGGAGCCACGCACTGCGCGCCACCGGGCAGGTGATCCGTTTCCCGGGCTTCCTCGCGGTCTATCAGGAAGGGCTCGACGACAGCAACGATGAGGATGGCGGACTGCTGCCGGTGATGCGCGCAGGCGATCTGCCGGCCAAACTGGGCGTCGATGCGACCCAGCACTTCACCCAGCCCCCACCGCGCTTCTCGGAAGCCAGCCTGGTCAAGCGGCTGGAGGAACTCGGCATCGGGCGGCCTTCGACCTATGCCTCGACCATCCAGACGCTGCGGGACAGAAGTTACGTGCGGATGGAGAAAAGCCGGTTCTTTGCCGAGGAATCGGGGCGGCTGCTGACCGCCTTCCTCGAACGCTTCTTCCCCACCTATGTCGCCTATGACTTCACTGCGGGGATGGAGGACGAGCTCGATGTCGTCTCCGACGGGGGCGAGGATTACAAGGCGCTGCTCGCGCGGTTCTGGCGCGATTTCAAGCCCAAGGCCGACGAGGTGATGGACAAGCTACCCTCCGAAGTGACCGAGGCGCTCGACGACTATCTCTCGGACTTCCTGTTCCCGCCGCGCGCGGACGGCAGCGATCCGCGTGCCTGCCCGCTGTGCGAGCAGGAAGGCCGCGCCGATGGCCGCCTGTCGCTGCGGGGCGGCAAGTTCGGCGCGTTTGTTGCGTGCGCGAATTATCCGACCTGCAAATACACCCGCCGTTTTGCCCAGGGCGGCGGCGAAGGCGGTGACGGGGCCGAGGACGGGATCATCGGCCAGCACCCCGAAACCGGGGCCGACATTCACCGCAAGACCGGGCGGTTCGGCCCCTATGTCGAAATGGGCGAGGGCAAGGAGGCGAAGCGCGCCTCGATCCCGAGGGATCTCGACGATTTCGACCTCGACTGGGCGGTCCGGCTGCTCGATCTGCCGCGGATCATCGGCGCGCACCCGGATACGGGGCTTGAAATCGAAGCGAATATCGGACGTTACGGACCCTACCTGCGCCATGATGGCAAGTATGGCAAACTCGGCGGCACCCGCGAGGTGTTCGAGGTGGGGATGAACCGCGCGGTCGATATCCTCGCCGAGGCCGCCAACCGCGGCGGGGCGGCGCGCGGCAAGGCCGAGGCGATTACCACGCTCGGCACCCACCCCTCCAGTGGCGGCGCAATCAAGGTGATGCCGGGGCGCTATGGCCCCTATGTGACCGATGGCACCACCAATGCGACGATCCCGCGCGATGCCAAGCCCGAGGAGGTGACCATCGAACAGGCGATCGCGCTGATCGATGCGCGGATCGCCAAGGGGCCCGCCAAAGGCAAGGCCGGGAAAAAACCGGCGCCCAAGAAGAAAGCTGCGGCAAAGAAGAAAGCGGGGGCCAAACCGGCCGCGGCCAAACGCAAGACACCAGCGAAAAAGGCCGCCGTCGCGGCCGAATGAAGCGGGGGGCGGTCAGCCCGTCCCCATCATGCCCGACGTTGGTAAATCATCAATCATTGCCGCGTATCACGCTCACCTGAGACCAGGGGCTGCACCGTGATTGAAATCGAAGTCCAGAACGAGACCCACCAGACCCAGAACCGCGTCCGCTTTGCCGCGGTCCCGCGCATCGGCGAAGGGCTGCGTCTGCGCGAACCTGACGGGATGTGGGCGAGCTACGACGTGATCGACGTGTGGTATCAGAAAGCCGAGTTCGGCGATGTCTGGATGCCCTATCTGCACGTCCGCATGACCCCGGGCGAAGGGCGCGAGAACGCGGTCGATCCCTATTCCGACGATTACGCCGCTGCTGCCTATGATGCAGGCTTTGCCGCGCTCGGGGGGGAGCACCAGCCGTGCAAAATCTGATCAAGCGCACCTCGGGGGCGCAGCGCCATTCGGGGATGGAAGGCAAGACGCTCGCCGAAAAGCTCGCCCAGAACGAGGCCGCGCATGCCCCGCTTCCGGCGGTCGGCAATGCCGCGCCCGAAACGGCCGCGCCAGCGGATGATGACGATACCGCCGCGATCGTCGCCGCCGCCAAGGCGATGCGCGGCCGCTATGCCGGGCGCGAGGCCCAGGCAGCGACCGCCCGGGTCTGCCTGATCGTCGACGACAGCCGGGTGATCCGCAAGGTCGCCGCCAAGATCGCGACGAGCCTCGGTTATGCCGCGATCGAAGCGCAGGACGGCGAGGAGGCGCTGGCGCGCTGCAAGCAATCGATGCCCGATCTTGTGTTGACCGACTGGAACATGCCCGAGATGGACGGGATCACCTTCGTGACGAAGCTGCGGAGCATCCCCACGCCGCGCGAACCGGTGGTGGTGTTCTGCACCTCGAACGGCGAGGCCAGGGACATCCACGACGGCATCGCGGCAGGCGCGGACGATTACATCGTCAAGCCCTTCGACGAGGCAGCCTTGCGCGCCAAGCTGGAGAAGCTGGGGCGGGGGTGATGGACAAAACCTCGTCGCCCCGTGCCTGACACGGGGCTTGGCTCGTCCCTCCATCACCGCACCCAGTCGAGCCCGATTTCCTCAAAGATTTCCTTGTCTTCGGCCCAGTTCTCCAGCACCTTGACGTGCAGGAACAGGTGCACCTTCACCCCCAGCACCTCGGCCAGTTCCGCCCGTGCCGCCGCGCCGATCGCCTTGATCTTGGCGCCTCCCTTGCCCAGCACGATCGCGCGCTGGTTGTCGCGGGCGACCACGATCTGCTGGTGGATTTCGACGCTGCCATCGGGCCTACCCACGTATTTCTCGGGCCGCACGGCGGCCTCGTAGGGCAGTTCCTCGTGAAGCTGCGCATAGAGCTGCTCGCGGGTGATCTCGGCGGCGAGCAGGCGTTCGGAGGCATCCGATACCTGATCTTCGGGATAGTGCCACGGGCCTTCGGGCATCATGCCCGCGAGCACGCCCTTCATCTCGGCCACCCCCTCGCCGGTCAGTGCGGAGACGAAGAACACCTCGGCGAATTGGACCCTGCCGGTAAGCTCCTGCGCCAGCGCCAGCAGCGGTTCCTTCTTCGCGCGGTCGACCTTGTTGAGGACAAGGATCTTGCGCTCCGGGCGGCCAGCCAGCGCCTCCAGCAGCGGTTCGAGTTCGTGCCGCCGCTGCTTGACCGGATCGACCAGCAGCAGCACCGCATCCGCCGCCTCGACCCCCTCCCACGCCGCGCTCACCATCGCGCGGTCCAGGCGACGCCTGGGGGCGAAGATGCCCGGGGTGTCGACCAGGATCATCTGCACCGCGGTCCCGTCCGCCAGATCGTGCAAGGCGATCCCGAGCATCCGCGCGCGCGTGGTCTGCGCCTTGGCGCTGGTGATCGCGACCTTCTGGCCGACGAGGCTGTTCACCAGCGTCGATTTGCCCGCATTGGGCGCGCCAAGCACGGCAACGACGCCGCAGCGGGTGGGGGTGGTGCTATCCATGATCGTCAATCCATTCGGGCCGGGCGTGCCGACGCCCCGCAACTGCTCTTTCCACATCGCAACGGCAATGTTTCACGTGAAACATTTAGAGAACGATTTTACCCGAACCGTTCAAGAAATGCCTTGGCCGCCAGCCGCTCGGCCTCGCCCTTGCTGGTGGCGGCGGCTTCGGATTCGCCAACATTGCGCACCGAAACCCGCACAGTGAAGCGGGCCGCGTGGTCGGGGCCGCTGCGGTCCACCACCTCGTAGGTCGGCATCGCCCGGCGGTTGCCCGCCGCCCATTCCTGCAACGCGCTCTTGGGGTGCTTGGATCTGCCCGCCTCGCCCGACAGCTCGCCCGCCCACAGGCGGTAGATCAGCTCCTGCGCGGGCGCAAAGCCGTGTTCGATGAAGCAGGCCCCGATCAGCGCCTCCATCACATCGCCAAGGATGTTGTCGCTGTCCGCCCCGCCATCCTCGCGCGCCTGCTTGCCGAGGCGGATGTGGGCGGGCAGGCCGATGCTGCGGGCGATCCGTGCGCAGGTCGCCCCGCTGACGAGGGCGTTCAATCGCTGCGAAAGCCTGCCTTCGGGGGCGTCCCCGGCGCGGTAGAGCCAGCTTGCCACCGACAGGCCGAGCACCCGGTCGCCCAGAAATTCCAGCCGCTGGTAATCCGCGACATCCGCGCCCGATCCGTTGAAGCTGCCGTGGGTCAAGGCCTCCAGCCACGGGGCCTCGTCCAGAACCTCGCAGCCGAGTTCGGCGAGCCACTGGCGGGTGCCGGGTTCGATCCGGGTCACAACAGGTTGCCGATCCGGTCCCAGCGCGCGGCCGAAAACCAGGTCCAGGGCTGGGACCACTGCGCGCTGCCATCGGTCGACCACACGATCATCGCAGCGCGGCCCACCAGCCGTTCGACCGGGACCAGACCCACTCCGTCGCCCGCGATCGCCTCGAACCGGCTGTCGCGCGAATTGTCGCGGTTGTCGCCCATCACGAAGATCATTCCGGCCGGGATCGTCACCGGGGCAAACCCGTCCGCCGGGGTCAGCCCGAAATCGAGCACCGTATAGGCCGGGCCGCCGGGCAGGGTTTCACGGTAGGCGGCATAGCGGCAGGCGCTGCCGCCGTTGTCGCCAGGCACCACGTCGCCGCCCCATTCGCACCCGGTGTTGGGCGAGGTCGGGATCAGCGCCGGGTCGATCCGTGCCTGCGACACCGCCGCGCCGTTCAGCACCACCCGACCACCGCGCACCGCGACCGTGTCGCCGGGCAGGGCGATCACCCGCTTGATGTAATCGCGCCCGTCGACCGGATGCTTGAAGATCACGACATCGCCGCGCGCCGGGTTCGCCGCGAACACCCGGCCATCGGGGAGCGGCAGGTCGAAGGGCAGCGAATGGCGCGAGAGGCCATAGGGCCATTTGGCGGCGATCAGATAGTCGCCGTTCATCAGGCGCGGCAACATGCTTTCCGACGGGATCGAGAAGGGCGCGAACACCGCCGTCCGGAACGCCAGCACCGCCACCAGCAGCTTCGCCAGAAACCACACGAAGCTGCGCCCCCCGTCGCTGCGGCGCGGCGCGGGGGCGACGCTGTCCGGGGCAAGCACGCCGAGCGATTGGGTCTTAACATCCATTGCCCATGCCCTTACTCGCACCGGCACGGCTGCGCAAAGGGGAACGGTGATGGACGAGGCGGGCAAAGAACACGGTGAGGCGGCGCGGGCCGCCGCATGGGCGCAATTGGCGGCGCGGTTGGGCGCGCTTGCAACCCCGACACTCGCGGCGCTGTTCGCGAACGATCCGGCGCGGGTGGAGGCGATGACCCGCCGGATCGATTGGCCGATCGGTTCCGGGCGAGCCGCCGAGACGGCAGGGATGCGGATAGACTTTTCCAAGACCCACCTCGATGATGCGGCGATCGCCGGGTTCGAGGCGCTGGCCCAAGCGGCGGGTTTCGCCGCCGCGCGCGCGGCGCTTTTCGATGGCGGGATTGTCAACGTCACCGAAGGCCGCGCCGCCAGCCACGGCGCGCTGCGCGGCAGCGGCACGCCCGCGGCCGTCGAGGAGGCCGAAGCGCTGCTCGCGCGCATGGCGATGCTGGTCGAGGCCATCCACGAAGGCGCGCTGGGCGAGGTTCGCCACTGCATCGCGATCGGGATCGGCGGTTCGGCGCTCGGCCCGGCGCTCGCCATCGACGCGCTGACCCGCGATCTGGCGCTGGTGGATGTGCATGTGGTCGCGAACATCGACGCCCTCGCGCTCGAAGCGGCGTTCGCCGCCTGCGATCCGGCCACCACGCTGATTGCGGTCGCCTCCAAGACCTTCACCACCATCGAAACCCTGACCAACGCGGCGAGCGCGCTGAAGTGGCTCGCCGACAACGGGGTCGAGGATCCCGGCGGGCGGGTCGTGGCGATGACCGCGGCACCTGCCAAGGCGGTCGAATGGGGGGTGGACGAGACCCGCATCCTGCCTTTCCCCGAAAGCGTGGGCGGGCGCTATTCGCTGTTTTCCAGCATCGGCTTTCCGGTGGCGCTGGCGGCGGGGATGGACGAGTTCCGGGCGATGCTGGCCGGGGCCAAGGCGGTCGACGACCATTTCCGCGCTACCGAGGGCAGGGCCAACGCCCCGCTGCTCGCCGCCTTCTGCGACCAGTACTACACGCGCTTCAGAGGCTGCCAGACCCGCGCGATGTTTGCCTATGACGAACGCCTGAGGATGCTGCCCGCCTATCTCCAGCAGCTCGAAATGGAATCGAACGGCAAACGCGTGACCGCGGCAGGCGCGCCGGTCGACGGTCCGACCGCGGCGGTGACGTGGGGCGGGGTAGGCACCGATGCGCAGCACGCAGTGTTCCAGCTGCTGCACCAGGGCACGCACCTTGTCCCGGTCGATTTCCTCGTCAGCATCGCGCCGGGCGATGATCTCGACCCCGCGCATCACCGCATCCTTCTGATGAACTGCCTTGCCCAGGGTGCAGCGCTGATGGCGGGAAAGCCTGCCGAGGATCCCGTGCGCGCCTACCCGGGGGACCGGCCTTCGACCACCTTCCTGATTGACGATTGCGACGCCGCCGCGCTGGGTGCGCTGATCGCCTTCCACGAACACCGCACCTTTGCCAATGCGGTGCTGATGGGGATCAATCCCTTCGATCAGTTCGGGGTTGAGCTGGGCAAGGCGATCGCCAAGCAGATCGAGAGCGGGGAAGGGGAGTTCGATCCTTCGACCAAGGCGCTGATGGCGGCGGCGGGATTGGAGTGATGCAACCCCGCCACAGGCCGGGGTGATTCCCTGAGGTGGTATTTCATTAATTCTTCATCATTGTTGCATTTTTTCGTCACTGGAAAACTTGCGCAAAGCCTGAAGCCGCTTTTGGCGCATTTTGCGTCGAAATTGCCCCTGTGCGACGTTCGATTTGCACTGCATGCCCATTGGCCTATTCTGCGCGCTTGTCGCTCCGTCGGAGCCCATCCTTGCGCTGTGGGTCTGCCTTTATGAAATGTCCGGTTGTCTATCTGCTTGCCGCAGCCTGCATGATCGCGGCTCCGGGTGTTTCCGCGCGCGACGATGCACCCGGCGATGGCACCGCGCGCTCCAAGGTCAAGCCCGCGCGGCTGATCGAATTCACCGGCGACCGCGAGTTCCTCAAGGAATCGGCGCGGCTGCGGGTGTGGCGCGGCGAGGTGGGTTATACCCTGTCGGTCGATGCCGCAGGAACGCCGGTGCAATGCGCTCTCACGCAGCGGTTCCGGATGAACTACGTCAACGACAAGCTGTGCGAAGTGCTGATCAAGCATCACAGCTTCGAACCCGCGCAGGACGCCAGCGGCGCGCCGGTCGAAGGCAATTACGAGGGTCGCCTCAACTTCCTTGAAATGCGCGACAAGGGCTGATCGGCCCCGCCGGTTTTTCGCGTCCCGGCGATAATCCTTTGACAAACGCGCGCCGAGCGCCCATGTGCGCGCCATCGAAGCGCGCTTGCCACGCGTGAAGCGGCGGAACGCTAAAAGCACCCGCCCCGGCCGCGCCTCGGTTTTTCCCAAGGACTTCCCTTTTCACGCGGGCGGTTTGAACCCCCGCGCCGCGCGCCCACAAGGCTTGCGCGCGCCGCACATTATTTGCGAGTAACACATGACAACTTTCGCTGACCTCGGGCTGTCGCAGCCCGTGCTCCAGGCCCTCGACATGAAGGGCTATACCATTCCCACCCCGATCCAGAGCCAGGCGATCCCGCCGGTGCTGGCGGGCCGCGATCTGCTCGGCATTGCCCAGACCGGCACCGGCAAGACCGCTGCCTTTATGCTTCCCGGCATCGACCGGCTGCGTGCCAGCGACAACAATATCCCGTTCAAGTCGTGCCGCATGCTGGTGCTTGCCCCGACCCGCGAACTGGCGGTCCAGATCGGCCAGAGCGCCAAGGATTACGGCGCGCTTGCCGGGCTCAAGGTGCAGGTGATCGTCGGCGGCACCTCGGTAGGCAAGGATCGCAACAAGCTCCACCGCGGCACCGACATCCTCGTCGCCACGCCCGGGCGGCTGCTCGATCTGGTCGACCAGAAGGCGCTAAACCTTGCCGGGATCGAGGTGCTGGTGCTCGACGAGGCGGACCAAATGCTCGACCTCGGCTTCATCCACGCGCTGCGCCGCATCCGCGAACTGGCGCCTGCCGACCGCCAGACGCTGTTCTTCTCCGCGACCATGCCCAAGGCGATCAAGGAACTGGTGGGCGGCTATTGCCGCAATCCGGTGCAGGTGTCGGTGACGCCGGAAAGCACCACCGCTGAACGGATCGACCAGTATCTGTTCATGGTCCAGCAGGACGAAAAGCAGGCGCTGCTCGAAATGATCCTCAAGCGCCGCCACGAGGTGCCCGGCGCGATCGAGCGGGTGCTGATCTTCACCCGCACCAAGCACGGCGCCGACCGGGTGGTGAAGAAGCTGAGCGCGGCCGGGATCGAGGCCAACGCGATCCACGGCAACAAGTCACAGCCGCAGCGTCAGCGCGCATTGGACGAGTTTCGCCGGGCGCGGGTGCCGGTGCTGATCGCCACCGACGTTGCCGCGCGCGGGATCGACATTCCCGGCGTCAGCCACGTCATCAATTACGAACTGCCCAATGTGCCCGAACAATACGTCCACCGCATTGGCCGCACTGCGCGCGCAGGCAAGGACGGGGTGGCGATCGCCTTCTGCGCCGAGGATGAACGCGCCTATCTGAAAGACATCCGCAAGGTCACCGGCGCCGAGCTCGAACGCCTGCCGCTGCCCGACAATTTCCGCGCGGTGGTGGAGGGCGAAGGCCCGACCAAGCCCGCGCCGCGGGTGCCGATGAAGCGGGTGCAGCCGCGCCCGCTCGGACAGCGCGCGCCGCAAGGCGAACATCGCGGCGAACATCGCGGCGAACATCGCGGTGAGCGCCGGTCTCACGGCGAGCAGCGCGGCGAGCGGCGGCCGGACGGCGAACGCCGCGGCCACGGCGAGCAGCGCGGCCACGGCGAGCAGCGCGGCAAGCCCGGCGGTGCCCGGCCTGGCAGCGGTCAGCGCCATCACGGCGGCGCGCGTCCGGCAACGGGCGAAGGCGGGCGCGGCGAAGGTCAGGGCCACGGCCAAGGCCAAGGCCAAGGCCAGGGCCGCGGGCGCGGTGGCCGCGGCCGCGGGCGTTCCGGCGGGGGCGGGGGCGGTCGCCAGCGTTCCGCGCGCGGCTAACCCAACCTGGGCCTGCGCGCCATTCGCTCTTTTCTGAAATAGTGCTTTTCGCGCGTCGATGGTTGCCGCCGTCGGCGCGCATCGCCATATGCGCGGCGCCGCAGACGGGAGCAGCACGATGGCGCAGGATTATGACTTCGACCTCTTCACCATCGGCGCGGGCTCGGGCGGGGTGCGTGCCAGCCGGGTTGCCGCGGCGCACGGAGCGCGGGTTGCCGTAGCCGAGGAATACCGGGTCGGCGGCACCTGCGTGATCCGCGGCTGCGTGCCCAAGAAGATGCTGGTCTATGGTGCCCATTTTGCCGAGGACCTGGTCGATGCGCAGCATTTTGGCTGGACGATCGAGGGCAAGCGGTTCGACTGGACGGCGCTGCGCGACCATGTCCAGGCCGATGTCACCCGGCTCGAAGGGCTCTATGGCGAAACGCTCGGCAACCATGGTGTGACGGTGCTGCACGAGCGTGCGACCATCACCGGGAGCCATCAGGTGACGCTGGCGAGCGGGCGCACGGTGACCGCGAAAACCATCCTGATCGCCACCGGCGCGCATCCGCTGGTGCCCGAATTTCCGGGGAGCGAGCATGTCATCACCTCGAACGAGGCGTTTCACCTCGACAGCCTTCCGCCGCGCATCCTGATTGCCGGCGGCGGTTATATCGCCAATGAATTTGCCGGCATCTTCAACGAGTTCGGCTGCAAGGTGACGATCGCCAACCGGTCCGACACGATCCTGCGCACCTATGATGCGGCACTGCGCGACCGGTTGCTGCAGATCTCGATGGTCAAGGGCATCGAGTTCCTGTTCATGGCCGGTTTCGAGGAGATCGCCAGACAGGCCGACGGCACGCTGCTCGTCAAGCTGACCGGGCAAGCGCCGCGCGAATTCGATGCGGTGATGGTGGCGACCGGGCGGGTTCCAAACACCACGGGGCTGGGGCTGGAGACCATCGGCGTTGCCACCGGCAAGAAGGGTGAGATCATCGTCGATGCCTTCAGCCGCACCAATGTCGAGGATGTCTATGCGGTGGGCGATGTGACCGACCGGGTGCAGCTTACTCCGGTCGCGATCCGCGAGGGTCAGGCCTTTGCCGACAGCGTGTTCGGCCCGGGCGAACCCTATGCGGTCGACCATTCCTGCGTGCCGAGCGCGGTGTTCAGCCACCCGCCGATCGCCGCTGTCGGCATGACCGAGAGCGAGGCGCGCGACAAGCTCGGCAATGTGCGGGTCTACCAGTCCGATTTCCGCCCGATGAAGAAGGTCGTGGCCGGGCGCAACGAACGCAGCCTCTACAAGATGGTGGTCGATGCCGCCAACGACCGGATCGTCGGCATCCACATGATCGGCCCCGACGCGCCCGAGATCATGCAGGCCGCAGCGGTGGCGGTGAAGGCGGGTCTGACCAAGGCCGATTTCGATGCCACCGTGGCGATCCACCCGACCATGGCGGAAGAACTGGTGCTGTTCAAATAGGCCTCAGACCCCGAACCGCGCGGGGCTGAACATCGCCGCGCCGAGCCCCGCACCCGCGCAATCATCGGGGAAGGGCTGCACCAGTACGATGCTCGCGGCGATGCGCGAAAGTGCGGGCGCGGTCTGGAAGCCCGCTCCGCCTTGTCCCGCACACCAGATGAAGCCAGGCGCGCCCGCCGCCGCCCCGATCACTGGCAGCTCGTCAGGGGCAAAGCTCCTCAGGCCCGCCCAGCTGTGGGCGATGCGCCGGATCGCGAGCGTCGTTGCCTGTTCGACCCGGTCGGCGGCGATGGCGATGTCGAGCTCCTCGCTGGCGGCATCGCAGGGCGCGCTCGGGGTCTGATCCATGCTCGAGGCGAGCAGCTGGCCGCGCCCTTCGGGAAGCAGGTAGAACCCTTCGCCCACCGTCTTGGTGAAAGGCCAGGCGCGCACGTCCTCGCCCACGGGCGCGGCGAAAGCGATCACCGTGCGGCGACGTGGCTCGATCGCGATCGGCGTCACCCCGGCCATCTGCGCGATTGCATCGGCCCAGGCTCCGGCGGCGTTGACGATCAGCGGGGCGGTGTAGCGATCCGTGGCCGTATCGATCCGCCAATCGCCCCCGGATCGGGTGATCGCGTGGACCGCCGCGCCCGTCACCAGCGCGCCGCCGGCCGCGCGCAGGGTTGCGAGATAGGCTTGCAGCATCGCATCGGTATCGAGTTTGAGCGCGCCATGATCGACCAGCGCCGCCGCACAGGCCTCGGGCCGCAGCACCGGCAGCAGCGTCCGCGCCTCGTGCGCGCCGATCAGGGCATAATCGCAGCCAAATGCGCGGTGCGTGTCCTCCAGCGCATCGAGCGCTGCGGCCTCGCCCTCGCGGGCGATATGCAGCGCCGGGTGCCGGGTGCCGTGCGCGGCGAGTTCGGGCAGGCTGAGCGCGGTCAGCGTGCGCACCGCCGGAGTGCCCAGCCCGAAATGCGCAACCGCAACGCTGCGGCCCGAGGCGTGGTATCCGGCCGCGGTTTCGGCCTCGAGCACCACCACCCTGGCGCGGCGCGCCAGCTGCGCTGCTACCGACAGCCCGGCGATCCCGCCACCGATCACCACGATATCCGCCGTCGGCACCCGATGTCCTTTCGCCCGACCCCCGCCAATTTTGCCACGTTGACGCTGCAAGAGCGCTAAGGCAACGCAGGCGCAAAGGCAAATCAGAGGGGAACCCGCCGCGTGTCTGCAAATATCGCCGAAATGGAACGCCGCCGCGAAGCTGCCCGGTTGGGCGGCGGGGCCAAACGCATCGCTGCGCAGCACGCCAAGGGCAAACTGACCGCGCGCGAGCGGCTCGACGTGCTGCTCGACGAGGACAGCTTCGAGGAAGTCGATGCCTATGTCGAACATGACTGCACCGATTTCGGGATGGAGAGCCAGAAGATCCCCGGCGACGGGGTGGTGACAGGCAGCGGCACCATCAACGGCCGACTGGTGTTCGTGTTCAGCCAGGATTTCACCGTGTTCGGCGGATCGCTGTCCAAGCGCCATGCCGAGAAGATCTGCAAGATCATGGACATGGCCATGAAGGTCGGCGCGCCGGTGATCGGGCTGAACGATTCGGGTGGGGCGCGCATCCAGGAGGGCGTCGCCAGCCTCGGCGGCTATGCCGAAGTGTTCCAGCGCAACGTGCTGGCGAGCGGCGTGGTCCCGCAGATCAGCCTCATCATGGGGCCGTGTGCGGGCGGCGCGGTCTACTCGCCCGCGATGACCGACTTCATCTTCATGGTGAAGGATTCAAGCTACATGTTCGTCACCGGCCCCGACGTGGTCAAGACCGTCACGGGCGAGATCGTGACCCAGGAGGAACTGGGCGGGGCGATCACCCACACCACCAAGACCAGCGTTGCCGATCTGGCCTACGAAAACGACATCCAAGCGCTGCTCGCGACCCGGCGGTTCGTCGATTTTCTGCCGCTGTCGAACCGCGAGGCGCCCCCGGTGCTGCCCGTCAGCGACCCGTGGGACCGGCTGGAGATGAGCCTCGACACGCTCATCCCCGACAATGCCAACCAGCCCTACGACATGCACGAATGCATCGCCAAGGTGCTCGACGAGGGCGATTTCTTCGAAATTCAGCCGGCCCATGCCGCCAACATCATCTGCGGGTTCGGCCGGGTGGAAGGACGCACCGTAGGCGTGGTCGCAAACCAGCCGATGGTGCTGGCGGGGTGCCTCGACATCGCCTCGTCCAAGAAATCCGCCCGCTTCGTGCGCTTCTGCGATGCGTTCGAGATCCCGATCATCACCTTCGTCGACGTCCCCGGCTTCCTCCCCGGCACCGCGCAGGAGCTGGGCGGGATCATCAAGCACGGCGCAAAGCTGCTGTTCGCCTATGCCGAGGCGACCGTGCCCAAGATCACCGTCATCACGCGGAAGGCTTACGGCGGGGCCTACGACGTGATGGCGAGCAAGCACCTGCGCGGCGATTTGAACTACGCCTGGCCGACAGCGGAAATCGCGGTGATGGGCGCAAAGGGCGCGGTGGAGATCATCTTCCGCAGTGAAAAGGACGACCCGGAGAAGATCGCCGAGCGCACCAAGGAATACGAGGATCGGTTTGCGAACCCGTTCGTGGCGGCGCAGCGCGGCTATATCGACGAGGTGATCTATCCCCATTCGACCCGGCGGCGGATCGCGCTGGGGCTACGCAAGCTGCGGACGAAGCAGTTGGAGAACCCTTGGAAGAAGCATGACAATATTCCGTTGTGAGGAGTGCCCGTGATTTTCAAGCTTGTCGTAGCGCTTACCACCGGAGGATCGGGGTATTGGCTTTGGTCGCAAGCGAATACATGGATTGCATCTGGCGTCATTCCTGCAATTTGGGATGAATCCGGCAAACCGACGAAGCGAGGCGAACCGGGGTTCAAACGGTTTGTCATCTGGACCAAGATACTTGCGGCATTCGTATGGCTGTTTTGCGCGATGTGTCTTGCTTCGATGATTTTTGGATGGGGTGATTAGAAGACTTCGTCACCCTGAACCCCATCGGGGTCGCCACAGACAAGCCCCTCCCCTTCAGGGGAGGGGTTGGGGTGGGGGCTGCCGACCATGTGCACAGCCGAGAGTGCCCCACCCCGCTGCGACTAGCGAGCAAGCTCGCAAGTCTCGCTGCCCCTCCCCTGAAGTCGAGGGGAGGACAGAATGAAATTCCGCCGTCTCAACCACATCGGCCTCCCCACGCCCTCTATCGCTTGAACCCACCCGCGATACACATTATAAGGACATGATAAGGAGTGTCCGCCATGCAAACCGAACGCGTCACCTATCTCACCAATGCCGAACAGAAAGCCGCGCTTGAGGCCTTTGCCAAGGCGCGCGGTGAATCGGTCGGCAGCGTCCTGCGCGAGGCGGCGGCGCGCTATATGGCTGAGCCGGAGCCTGAGCCGACAGCGGATGAAGAAGCTGCGCTGGAAATGCTGGCGACAGAACTGGAGGCCGCAATTCCCCGATGGAACGCGCGATTCGATTCGATGGAGGCTTCCATCAATAAGGCGCGCCAAGCGATCGACGAGGCTCTGGCTGCGGTCGAGGCGACCAAGTGAGCACCTTTGATCAGATATATGCTGGCCTGAAAGCGGTCATGCTCATGGAAGAGCGGTTCGAGCGTATTGATACAGAGATGAAGGGCCTTGGGGGGGATTTTGCCCGCCTTGCCGCCAGCCACGCCGAACTCGCCCAACGGGTTGCGGGGATCGAGGGCTTTCTGAAGGCGGCGACCCGCACTCCCTATGGCGACACACCGAAGCTCGAAGGATGAGCGGCAGCGAACTTCCTCTCTGGTATCCGTTGGCCAACGCGACCGATGAGCAGATCGACGCGTGGCACAGGGCCGAACATCCGCCCTTCGATGAAATGAGGGAAGCGCTTCCGTGGCTTCGCAGCGAAGCGCAGTTACGCGGTTGGCTCGACGCGGCGCGCGATATCGAACCTGAGCAAGTGCGCAACCTGATGGAATGGTTTCCGGCAATCGGGCAGATACCGGTTCCCCCCAAACGCTTGACCGTCAAGGAAGACTAATGAAACTCGGCCGCTTGAACCACATCGGCGTTGCCACACATAAGCCCCTCCCCTGGAAGCGTAGCTGTCCCGAAGGGGCAACGGGAGGGGAGACCATGAAACTCGGACGGCTCAACCACATCGGGGTCGCCACGCCCTCCATTGCAGACAGCATCGCCTTCTACCGCGACGTCATGGGCGCGACCAAGATCCACACGCCCTTCGACCTTGAGGAGCAGGGCGTAAAGGTGTGCTTCGTCGATACGCCGGGCAAGGACGGGGCACTCAACGGCACGCAGATCGAACTGATCGAGCCGCTGGGTCCGGACAGCACACTCGCGGGCTTCCTCGCCAAGAACCCGCTCGGGGGGCAGCACCACGTCTGCTACGAAGTCCCCGACATCGCCGAGGCGCGCGGCGAATTCGAGGCGCTCGGCAAGCGTATCCTCGGCCCCACGCGGATCGGCGCGCACGGCACCCCTATCTTTTTCGTCCATCCCAAGGACATGGGCGGCGTGCTTACCGAGATCATGGAGTCGCCCGAGGAGGGCGCGCATTGGTCGAACTGAACTTCCGGAGAAAGAATGTCCTACGAAACGATCCGCGTTGACCGCGAAGGCCCGCTTGTCACGATCACCCTCAACCGCCCCGAGCGCCTCAACGCGATGCCTCCGCACATGGCGGACGAGATCGGTATGGCGTTCTATGATCTGGGCGATGCGCGCGCGGTGCTGATTACCGGCGAAGGCAAGGGCTTCTGTTCGGGCGCGGACCTGTCTGCGCGCGGCGAGACCAGCGCGGTGACCGGCAAGGGCGGCAGTCACAAGGCGCTGAACAATCACTATAATCCGGCGGTCAGCCATCTTGTGCGCGCGAACGTGCCGGTGATTTGCGCGGTCAACGGCCCTGCCGCCGGTGTCGGCTGCTCGATTGCGCTGGCGGCGGACTTCACCATCGCGGCCAAGAGCGCCTATTTCCTTCAGGCCTTCGTCAATATCGGGCTGGTGCCCGACGGCGGTTCGACCTGGCTGCTCGCCCGTGCCATCGGCCGCGCGCGCGCGACGCGGATGATGATGCTGGGCGAGAAGATTTCGGGCGAACAGGCGGAAGAATGGGGCCTGATCTATAAATGCGTCGATGATGCCGATCTGATGACCGAAGCGCGTGCGCTGGCCGAGAAGCTCGCCAACGGGCCGACGGTGGCCTACGCGACGATGAAGCGCAATATCGCCACCGCGCTCGATCAGAACCTCCAGATGGTGCTGCTCGCCGAGGCCGAGGGCCAGCGCATCGCGGGCGCCACCAAGGACGCGATGGAGGGCGGGATGGCGTTTCTTCAGAAGCGGAAAGCGGAGTTCAAGGGGGAATAGGGGCCTGTCATCCTCGCGCAGGCGGGGATCCGGCTCCCTCTCCCGCACCTTACCCGAACAAGCTGGACCCCCGCCTTCGCGGGGGTGACAATCTAGGCACCGAGATGACCGACAATCCCACCCCCGCCGATTGGAAAGCCCTTGCCGACAGGGAGGTGAAGGGCCGCGACCTCACTTGGGCGACGCCCGAAGGTTTCGCGATCAAGCCGCTCTACACCGCAGAAGACCACTCCGGCTTCGACCCCGGCCTTCCCGGTTTTGCGCCGTTCACGCGCGGCGTGCGCGCCTCGATGTATGCGGGCCGCCCGTGGACCATCCGCCAATATGCGGGCTTCTCCACCGCCGAGGAGAGCAACGCCTTCTACCGCCGCAACCTCGCGATGGGGCAGAAGGGACTGTCGGTCGCCTTCGATCTTGCCACCCACCGCGGTTATGACAGCGATCACCCCCGCGTCGTCGGCGATGTCGGCAAGGCGGGGGTGGCGATCGACACGGTCGCGGACATGGAAGTGCTGTTCGACCAGATCCCCTTGGATTCCATGTCCGTCTCGATGACGATGAACGGCGCAGTAATCCCGGTGCTGGCGTTCTTCATCGTCGCCGCCGAACGTCAGGGGGTAAGCCAAGCGCAACTCGACGGCACGATCCAGAACGACATCTTGAAGGAGTTCATGGTCCGCAACACCTATATCTACCCGCCCGAACCTTCGATGCGGATCATCGCCGACATCATCGCATATACCTCGGCCAACATGCCGAAATTCAATTCGATTTCGATCTCTGGCTACCACATGCACGAGGCCGGGGCGACGGCAGTGCAGGAGCTTGCCTTCACCATCGCCGACGGAAAGGAATATGCCCAGCGCGCCATGAACGCCGGGCTGGATATCGACGCCTTTGCCGGGCGTTTGAGCTTCTTCTTCGGCATCGGCATGAACTTCTTCATGGAGATCGCCAAGCTGCGCGCCGCGCGCACCTTGTGGTGGCGGGTGATGGACGGCCTCGGCGCGAAGGACGAACGCTCCAAGATGCTGCGCACCCACTGCCAGACGAGCGGCGTGAGCTTGCAGGAGCAGGACCCCTACAACAACGTCATCCGCACCACGGTCGAGGCGATGGCGGCGGTGCTGGGTGGCACCCAGTCGCTCCACACCAATGCGCTCGATGAAGCGATTGCGCTTCCCACGGACTTCAGCGCCCGCATCGCCCGCAACACCCAGCTGGTGCTGCAAGAGGAGAGCGGGATCTGCAACGTGGTCGATCCGCTCGGCGGCTCGCATTATATCGAGGCGCTGACCTCCACGCTGGTCGATGAAGCATGGAAGCTGATCGAGGAAGTCGACGCGGCGGGCGGGATGACCGCCTTCGTCGCCACCGGCGCGCCCAAGGCCGCGATCGAGCGCGCGGCGGCGGAAAAGCAGACCAAGGTGGACAAGGGCGAGACGGTGATCGTCGGCGTCAACAAGTACCGCAAGGAGCAAGAGGACGCGCTCGAGACGCTCGAGGTCGATAACCAGAAAGTCCGCGCCGGCCAGATGGCCCGCCTCGCCAAGGTGCGCGAAGGGCGCGACGAGGCGAAGTGCCGCGCGACGCTTAGCGCGCTGACCGAGGGGTGCCGCTCACAATCCCCCTCCCCTTCAGGGGAGGGGTTAGGGGTGGGGGATGTCAATCGCGCTCCATCCGACAACCC
>Ga0224722_1000616_pt1 | contig 20559 bp, 17 predicted proteins | sample Balambano_FR1_Me_FD_161646 | JGI IMG/M metagenome (GOLD analysis project Ga0224722, IMG submission 161646) | Freshwater sediment microbial communities from Lake Towuti, South Sulawesi, Indonesia - Balambano_FR1_MetaG | ecosystem: Environmental > Aquatic > Freshwater > Lake > Sediment | place... | reverse complement strand
ATGCTGTGCGTGAGGAGCGGCGCAACGGTGCCAAGATTGAGTCCGTGCTAACTGCCAGTGTTGGAGCAACCCCCACCTTAGCAAAACAGAAGATGGATGAGTGGTGGCAACTCTCGACATCGGCTCGCCCTGATGCCATCATTATCGGTTCCGATTCCCAAGCATGGCGTGGAGTAGAGCGTTCCATACTCTTTCATGGAAAGCGGGTTGGGATAGACCCCGACGACATACTTTTAATTGGGATGACGGGGCAGAACCCCGACCCCCTATTAGATGGCATGGGATTGGGGTTCTGTGTGAATGATGCCGCATATCGTCTCATCAGTTCTGTGCTGGTCGAACAGATTTTGCTACCCTTACTTAAAGGGGTGACTCTGGAACAGTGTGTGTATCGTGTAGTGCCTCCTTTAGAACCCGTTACTTCTACCAACGAACCCTTTGTCCGATTTTTAATTGAACAGTATCGTGAGTCACAACGGGGGAACCCGGTATCTCTCCGAAATACAACCACAACATAGCAAGTCGAAGGTATCACACCACTTGTTATTCAGTGACTACACTGCGAGCAGTGCGGGAGTCCGTTGGTGTGAAGGTGAGGGAAAGGGTAGACACTCTCCCCTGTACCGCGACCTCGAACCAGAGACGGCGAAGGCGTGTTTTTCCGGCACTATCGGTAAACTTGACATCTGTTGTCGGAATCTCTTCCACACGGCAAGTCGCTTGTCCGCTATCCCATGTCACTGCCATCTTTCCTGTTGTCCCCACTATCTCTGCCCTCCCCGGTTCGAGGAGGCGAAGTTCGCAGTCTACCGTGATGAGAGGAAGCGCAAAAGTCCCTTCGCTCTCAGTAAACTCTGCCGTATCCGTCAGTGTAACCGTCGGGGTTTCTCCACGATGCAGGGTGAGAGTTCGGGTCAGCATTCCTATCTTGGCTTCCTGTGGGTAGGCCGCGGCAAGATTCATGGTGAGGGTATCTTGTGATTCGCTCTGTTCAAAACGAACATCAGAGGCACGAAATGCCTTTCCGGCTTTCTGCTCCTGCTGATTGACATAGGGAACTGAGTGACCTAACGAGCGAGCGGCGATATTCTCATAGCGCACCCCGGAAAAGAAAAAGCGGTCATAAGTCGGCGACCCCAATTCTGTGATAAATGGCTCCTGTTGCCAGTGAAGAATAAACGAACCGATATCGTTATGGTTATGGTTTTCGGCATTATGCCCGCCTTTTGCCGCCAGAATCAAGGCATTATCAGAACTGTCCGAGCGGGCAATAAGCCACTGTACATCTGGTAGATAGCTGGTGACAGGGTGGATAGTCTGTGGCAGTTGGGTTTGCACATCGGGAGCCCAGACGAGGGTTCGCAGAACAAACGGGAGATGCCGATTGCGGTTCCCATAGCCGGGAAGATCTTGGGCAATCAGGCGTAATGCCCACTCCTGCAAACCGGAAACCTGCGTTCGCCCTCCCAACCAGTAGAGCCAACCGGGAGCCGGGATAATCTCTGTCGCACAGTCTGAGAAGTTGACAAAGGTATCGCCATAGAGACGCACGCGCAAGGGGAACGCCGCAATCTCACGCCAAATCGGGTCGGCGAGCGGGTCGGAAATGCCGTTGGTACGTGCTGCCAACCGCTCTGCCGCCATAACAAAGTAAGAAACCCCATACGACCAGTAGCCTGTGCCTTCATCCAAAGCTCCTGACTGCTCAAAAGTCTCTTTGAAGAAAGTAAGCGACCATGCCGCCTTACGAACCACCTGCGCTTGTCGGTCTACATCGTGGTTTAAGCCTGCCAGAGCCGCACAAAGAATCCCTCCGGCACAGACGGCTGTCCAGTTGTTTAGGCGTTCTCGGTCATGCTTCCAAAGCCACCACCAATCGCTTCGTGCCAGAAACGGAGTAAATACCCGTCGGTCAATCTCCTTGCAGACACGCTTCGCGATTCGTGAGTCTATTCGATTCCATGCGGGTTCTAAAAGTTGCAGAGCCTCGGCTAGCTCCTGCGCCCGCATTGCGCTCCAGAGGTCTACATAGGGGTCTTCAGGGTCGGGGACAGTTTTACCTTCGTGTGCCGGGGTTGTCCATGTGGTCATCTCGCACTCTGCCCAAATCGCATCGGCGGCACGGTCAATCCACTGGTCTTCGCCAGTAAAACACGCAGCAAGGACAAAGGCATCTAAGCGGCGGGCAAACTCCCCTGCTACCGCTTCCCAAGTGCGCCTGTCCCCGGTACGAGTCCAAAGCAGATATTCGGTCAGCGTGGGGGTTCGGACACCCGGAACCTTTGCCATCTCCTCCGCATCCGCCATGACTGCCTCGCGGATAGCGGTTCCATGCCGGGTCTGGGCAAGACGCTCCCATTCGGTTCGGTTGTCAATGGTGGGAAAAGGGGTTGTTGGTGTTTCGGCTAAGACGCGGCGCAGTGCATCCATAGGTAGCAGACGGTATTGGTCGGGGTATTGCATTCAAATCATTTCCTTCATTGGGATTCTCTACACCATTCGACACCGAGGCACGCCGAACCTGCCTTGACAGATTGCTCAAAATTGCTCAAAATTGATTATAATTGCTCAAAAAATCGCGCAAGGAGAGGACAATGCTCGAACATTTTCGCCCTACTCAAGAAATATTAACGCTGGTTGCTGGCGTTGACGAGTTCAAGGGAACATGGCAGGCATAATGCTCAGGTGGAGGTGCTGTTGGCAGGATTAGATACCCACTCCTTTCGCTCACGCGATGAGGAGGAGGTCGCTGGCTACGCCGCACTGATGAAGACTATCTTTCAAAGTGCCTCACATATTTCCCTGACCGAAAACCATATTAAGCAGTTGCACCAGATTTTGCTTCAATACAGTACCAAAGACGAGCGACACCGAGGAAACTAAAAGAGTCTCCCCAATCATTTGGAACAAGCAATCGTAAGTAGAGTGATTTAGCTAGAGGATGCAGATACTATGGTTGAAGAATGGAAAATTCTGAATGAATTTCCTGTTACCATATCCTCATTCGAGTTGCTACTCAATAAAAATAAAATGATTGACTGATAGTAAACAAGGAGACTATCGAATCCTCATGCCACAAACCAGCAATAGTTCTACACGAACCGATTTGATTCTCAACCTTGCTCCAGTGCAGTTCAAGGAACAAGAGATTGTCATAGGAGTGTCTCCATATCATGATCACGAGCAGCTATCTATGCTTAGACATGAACACCAAGAGACTCATGTCTTCCGACGCGAAGGGGATGAGATCATAAGTGTCTCAATAATAGCAGGTGTGGAACCGTTGGGGGATTTCACACGAACTATTCGTCTGCCCGAACACCTTCCATTGTGCGCGGCACTTATCCGTAACTCTCTGCTGGATTTTCTCAACTCGCGTGGTTTGCAAAGCTATGGTTACGATCCCATTGAGTATGTCGTCAATACGGTTGCCGACGACCTACTCCGTGCGTCCTTGCCACCCGGAGTCTCAGCACCGTCATGGCTATCAGTTAGGGTATTGAACACGTTAACCGTCCGCTCTATGTCTTTGGAGAAACAAGAGCCATTCATTGCCGTCGCTCTTGACCTGCGTGCACAGCAACTCGTCAACGTCCCATGTGATCAGCTGATTGCGATGGGACTCAACATTAAAGGACTATATGTCAGTGAGACGCTTCCGGTGGAAGACCCGCGACTGTTCCCACGCAAGCGCCTGTTGGGGCGTGTCTGCTCTGTCCGCGATGGCAAGCTCTCGTTGGAAGACGTACGCCAAGAAGATAGCCCAAACTCCGTAGAAGCGAGTTCCGTATATCTGGAGCCTCGCATCGATGCGTTCAACATTTGCCTCAAGCACGCCTTCAAACAGAAATCAGAGCAGGTCAAAAGCAACCTTCGCCGGAACGGTCACAAGCTTCAGAGTGGACCAGACAAATTGGATCGGTTGAAAAAACGCATGGAAACGCTGGTGAACCGCAAAGCACCCTTCGAGATGCTTCCAGGCGTAACATTTACGTTCCAGCCCTTTCTCGCAGAGCGCACGAGCAAAGTTTTTCCAATCGTCAAGAACGCTGAAAGACCTATCTACGTGTTTGATCCGACAGGAGTGCGTACTAAAGAGATGAGCGACCTAGGTCTAACAGAATTTGGCCCCTATAGCGCATATGGCAATCTGTTCACTCCAAATACACCCAATATCATAGTCATATGTCAAAAGAACAAGAAGGGACTCATTGAGCAGTTCCTTGCCAAGTTCAAGACCGGCATCGCTGGATCGCGCTTTGCCACAGGTTTTGTGGGCAAATACCGACTCGCCGATGTGAACTTCGACCTGAATTTTTTGACCGACAGCGACAGTGCTGAGGACTATCAAGACGCAGCAAACCGAGCGATCCATGCCTACACGCGGGCTGACAAGCGCATCCACCTAGCGTTCGTCCAGATAGAAGAGAGTTTCCGTGAACTGCATGGTGGAGCGAATCCGTATTTGGTCACGAAGGCGGCGTTCCTGACCCATCAGATACCCGTTCAGGAGTTCACTATTCAGAAGGCAACCCAACCAGACAAAAATTTGGCACACATCCTCAACACAATGGGACTGGCGATTTATGCAAAACTTGGTGGTACGCCTTGGCTTATGCCATCAAACCGAGTGATCGCGCATGAACTGGTTTTCGGTATGGGTAGCGCGCAGGTGAACGAAGATCGTTTTGGAGAAAAGCGCCGCTATGTCGGTATCACCACTGTGTTCAGTGGTGACGGCAACTACCGTCTCGCGAACCTGTCCGAAGCAGTGCCGTTTAAGAAATATCAAGATGCACTCCTCAAAAACCTGCGCGAAACGGTCACAAAAGTCCGCACTGACAATAACTGGCAGCCCGGTGATACGGTGAGGCTAATATTTCATGCCTTCAAACCAATGAAGTATGCTGAAATTGATGCCGTGACCGAACTGATGAAGGAACTGGGAGATTATGAGGTCGAGTTCGCGTTTCTGCATCTGGCGGAAGAACATCCCTACCTGCTGTTCGACACCGCGCAGCCAGGAGTTTATTCTTATGAGGTGCGGGCTACGAAAGGTATCTATGCTCCAATGCGTGGTGTCTACTTCCGCCTATCTGAATATGAAACGTTAATGTCTCTAGTTGGAGCACGTGAGATAAAGAAACCTGAGGACGGACTACCGCGTCCCCTGTTGCTAAAGTTGCACCCACGTTCCACATTCACTGACGACATCTATCTATCGCGACAGGTCTTCATGTTCTCTTGCCATTCATGGCGCAACTTCACGCCGGGAGCACTTCCGGTAACGATTCGGTATTCAGCTCTGATTGCGCGGATGCTCGGTGAGTTGGAAACGGTGCCGTCCTGGAGTCCTGGAGTCATGTATGGTCGCATCGGCGAGACAAGGTGGTTTCTATGAAGTCAGTAGGAGACTTCTTGCTGGACGATGCGCGCTCCGCGTTGTTGCGAACCGCGAACACAGTGCGGGAACGCAAAGGGGTCATGGCGGCGGCTGTTTGCTGGCTCTTATCCGATGAATCTGCCATTGCAGACATTGAGGCAATGTCTGATGCAGCTGAGGGCTGTCGCGGTGGTATGAGAACCTATCGAGAGGTTGCGATACTGGGTCTCGCCTGTGCCGTATTGCCGAAGCCGTTTAAACATCAGGATGCACTGGAGGCAGGATTGCAGTGGCTCACGGGATTGCCATCCACCAGTGCTGGTTCCGCCTACGGTTTCGCTACCGACCCAGTCGCCATGCTTGGTATTGCACTCGGACTGCGGCACTCACCAGAATCATTACTACTATCTGGAAGAGAGTGGATGGCAAGATTTGTAGCAGATAGCTATCGTGCACAGGATCTCAACGATGAGGCGCAAACTCTGTGGTCTGTCGTTGGAACTACAGCCGGTGTTGATAGGCAACTGCCCTTACCTATGTCCCCTGAACTTGCAGATGTGCGGATTACAATGCGCTCGAAAGGGCTAATACCAGATGTCTTTGCTACCCAAGGGGAAGAAGACGAAAAGCAACTGCTCCAATTAATGAAGCAACCTGCTGAGCCGCACCTTGTCCCCTTTCGTGCTGCTGTTCGTGTCGCTGCCTTCGATTGGGTTCGCCGTGCACTACCGACCATAATTCCAGCACGCATGACACCCCCAGATGTGGTCACTCTGCTAAAACAGATTGAGTTCGCACTGAAACGCTGGACTTGGGAAGACAACCCGAAAACGTCCACCTGCACGGCGCAAAAATGGAATCTTGAGAACGAGTATCACTTGCAAAATCTTCTCTGGTTTCTCTTGGCTCCGATTTTCTCTGACCTTACCGATGAAGAATATACTGTCCAACTTGGCTCCAAGAATCCTCGCCTTGATATTGGTATTCCATCGCTTCAACTTATAGTTGAAGCAAAGTTCATGCGAGCCGCAGACCCACCAAAAAAGTTCATCGAGGAGATTGCAACAGATACAGGTTTGTATCTCGTAGAAGGAAGTCGCTACAAGCAGATAGTCGCTGTAATCTGGGACAATGCCGGGCGCACCCACCTCCATGATGGGATGAGCCGAGCTATCAAACAAATCGAGGGCATCTTCGATGTTGTTGTACTTTCTCGCCCTAGCACATGGACATAGTAATGCACAACGCATTGTTCATGCCTACACCACACACCCGCGGTGTGCGGATAGCAGGGTACACCTATGTACCGTATAGTTCATTAGAGAGTGTGATTGAAGAGAACAAAGAGGCATACTACCTAGCCCTACGCCGTGCACAAAGTGGTCTGCGGTTACAAATCGGTGTGAAAAATGAACCCAACTGGGAACCGTGGCTTCTTTTTTTCCTGCGCTCCTTAAAAACTCAAAAAGACCGTTTGATGCAAAAAATGGCACGCGAACAACTGTTAGAAGGGGCATTACCAGAACTTTCTCTGCGGATTTTGGAGATGATTCGAGAACGGGGGCGGATTCAGAGTTCCGATGTAGTAAAGGCAACTGGCGAAACTCGTGGGACGGTGCGAAATCGCCTGAACGCTTTAGTTGCACGAGGTTTGATAGCACGTCATGGGCAAGGTCCCGCCACTTGGTATGCACGGGTCAGTGTGGCATTAGGAGACGAGCAAATTCCTACGGAACGGGTCGAGTAGCGGTACGGTATAATAAGAGCGTTGGGCTTGACCACAAGCCAACCCTGTAAAACCGTATGGAAGACCTGACACCGCGACAGATTGTTGCTGAACTCGATAAGTTTATTGTGGGGCAGACAAAGGCAAAGCGTGCCGTTGCCGTTGCCCTCCGAAACCGCTACCGCCGTTCGCGGCTTGCCGAAGACCTACGCGATGAAGTTATTCCCAAAAATATCCTGATGATTGGACCGACAGGGGTCGGGAAGACAGAGATTGCGCGTCGCTTGGCAAACCTTGCCCATGCCCCGTTTCTGAAAATCGAAGCGACGAAGTTTACCGAGGTAGGATATGTGGGGCGCGATGTGGATTCTATGGTGCGCGATTTGGTGCAGGTGAGTGTGCGCCTTGTCGAAGTGGAGATGATGGAGTCGGTGCGCGAACGTGCCGAGGAGGTCGCTGTAGACCAGATTATGGAGATTCTCCAACCACGTCGGAAACAGACCTCGAAGAACCCCGTTCGTACTGCCCAAGAACAGTTTTCTGACATACAAAAGCAGTTAGGGCAGTTATTCGGAGTTCCGGTGCAAGTGGCAACCACACAAACGGTTTCCCCACCAGCAGAGGAACCCACCTCTGAAAGCCCCGACGACGACTATGAGCGCAAGCGCAATGAGCAAGAGGAGCGTATCCGAACCCGATTACGCGAGCAGGTAGCGGCAGGACTGCGTGACGACGATGAAATCGAAATTGAGGTGGAGGATAGCGGGGGACCTCAGTTTATGCCCCTCATGGGTAATCCAATGGGAGGGGACGATATGCGCGGGGATTTACAAGGCTTCCTCGGGCAGTTGGTTCCGCGCCGCAAAAAGAAGCGCAAAGTGCGTATCAAAGAAGCCCGAAAACTGCTTGCGGACGATGCGGCACGAAGCCTAATTGACCAAGATGCGGTCACTCGTGAAGCGATTCGTCGTGCCGAAGAGTCTGGCATTATCTTTATTGATGAGATTGATAAAATTGCGGGACGAAGCAATCAGTTCTCCGGTCCCGATGTCAGCCGCGAAGGGGTACAACGAGACCTCCTCCCCATTATCGAAGGCTCGACGGTGCAGACCCGCTATGGAAGCGTGCGTACCAACCATATTCTCTTTATCGCGGCAGGAGCGTTCCATGTCTCCAAGCCATCGGATTTAATACCAGAACTGCAAGGGCGACTCCCGATTCGGGTGGAGTTAGACAGTCTGCGAGAAGAGGATTTTCGGCGGATTCTGACCGAGCCAAAGAATGCCCTCACCCGACAGTATGCCGAACTGCTGGCGACAGAAGGGTTAACAATTTTGTTTCCTGAAGACGGGATTGCCGAACTGGCGCGAATTGCGGTAGAGGTGAATGAGCGTACTGAGAATATCGGCGCACGGCGGTTGCAGACGATTATGGAGCGAGTATTGGAGGACTTAGCATTTGAAGCACCGGATGTTCCTGAAAAGAGTATCACGGTGGATGCAACCTATGTTCGCTCGCGTCTGTCCGATATTGTGAAGGACGATGAACTGAGCCGCTATATCCTGTAGTCTTGAAACCCTGCTCTGGTAAAACTGCTCTGGTAAAACTGCTTTTATGAAACTCTCCCCAGAAGCCGAACTCTTCTTTACTCGCGGAATGTTACACCTGCGCCGTGGCGAAAAGGCGATGCCTTACGCTATGTCTATGCAGGAGGATAAGACACCCCCCGGAACAGATGTCTTGCTCTCGCTGGTCAGTCTGGCGACTGTGGCAACATCGCGGGCAGTGGGAGCCACGCACTGGATTGAAGAATACCGCGAAGAGATGCAGAAAGCCATTGCGAACTTCGATAGGGTAGTGGAACTTGCCCCGGACTACCCGGAAGTCTACTATCGCAAAGCACAGGCGCACCGCTACTTAGCAGAAACAGACAAAGCCAAGGAGTTTGCCAAAAAAGCCACCGAACTGGAACGCGACAATCAAGAATATACCCGATTTCTGCGGGTACTGAACGGAACCGCAGGAAATAAGGCAGGCAAAGCAAGCAAGATAGGGGAGGTCAGTAGTGCCGAAATCCGCGAGATGACGTGGGACGATGTGATACTCCCCCCTCGCACCAAGCGCGAACTGCGTCAGATGCAAGCCATGCTGGAGAATGCAGGTTTAGCTCGTGAACTGGGTATCGAACCGCCCACGGGTCTGCTTCTGTATGGCGCACCGGGAACCGGGAAAACCACGATTGCACGGGTCTTAGCCTCGCAAGCAAAATGCCGCTTCTTCAGTGTGACCCCTGCCGAAATCAATTCGATGTGGATGGGCGAGAGCGAAAAGGCGGTTGCTAAACTGTTTCAAGAGGCGCGTGCTTCCGCTCCCACGATTATCTTTTTGGACGAAATAGATTCGCTTGCTCCGATTCGTAGTGGTGGAATCAATCAGTATTCAGACAAAGTGGTAAACCAGTTTCTGCTGGAGATTGATGGGCTAAAGTCGTCGGAGGGGGTTTTTGTGGTTGGGGCAACTAACCGCCCCGATATGTTAGACCCGGCGATTCTGCGTGGGGGACGACTTTCGCGGCAGATTGAGATTCCGCTTCCCGATGCGGACGCACGACTGGCGATTCTAAAACTGCACACCAAGAACACCAAACTTTCGCCCGATGTAAACCTGCAAGAACTCGCGACACAAACCGAAGATTTTAGCGGTGCAGACCTCAAAGCACTGGTAAACGAAGCAGGATTGCAAGCCCTCATCCGAATTAGTGATACCGGAGGCGAAAAGTTTGTGACTCCCACCGATTTTGAGCAGGCTTTAGAAAATATTGCGCCGGGCGATGCCGAGGAATAGTGCATAGTCCCGTCACAAATCCGTTGAAACACGCTATACTATAGTATCATGGCAACTGTGGAACTCACCGGTGTTGGAGAGTCCGTGGGTCTTGTCAACACCCCGACCAGTATCTCTACCGACACATCCAATGACACCTCTGCCAGCGCAATGGTTCAGGAGGAGGTGTTGCCCCATGCCACGTTTGAACGGATTCATCAAATGTGCAAGGAGTCCGATGCGCTTGCACGAACAGAGCCACGGAATGCCCTCACCATTGCCACCGATGCCGACAACCTGCTCACCGATGTCGAGATGATGCGACCCGAACTGGCGCAGACACAATCTTTTCTTTTGGCACGAAATGCTACGCGCTGGGCAATGGCAAAAGCGCATGAGCGGCAGAGTGAGTACCCGATTGCGATTCGTTTGGGACGTGAATCGCTTGAATTTGCCGAAAATGCCATTGACTTAGCAACCAACAGGGAGGAACTGCGTCAAGCACGTCTTGCCTATGCGTTCTCGTGCAATATCTTGGGAACCTGCTATGACCGTACCAGCGACTTTGTTGCCTCCATTGCCTACCGTCGCCTCAATCTAGAGATTCAAAGCGAGTATGGGAGTTCCAAAGACCGCGCCCATTGCCTGATGGAGTTGGCAAACGCCTACTACCGCTTGGCAGACTACCCGGAAACCCTAAGTGCGTTTCAAGAAGCCCTGGAACTCATGCAAGAAGTCGGGAATAAGAAGGGGGTGGGGTCTGCATGGAACGGTATTGCCAATGTGCAGTATAGCCAACAGCAGTATGCGGAGGCGGGCGAGTCGTACCGCAAGGGTTTAGCCGCCTTCGAGGAGTTAGGAGACCCCTACTGGGAAGCGGGACTGCTAGGAAATTTAGCGGGAGTACATAACCAACTGGGCGAGTATGCACAGGCGCGGGACTGTTGCCTGCGAAGTTTGGTGCTACGCGCCCGTATCGGGGATAAGCATGGGCAAGCGTTCTGCCATCAGGTTCTGGCACAGACATTTGGAAAGATGGGAGACTTTAGCAAAGCCAAGCAGTATGCGATGCGTAGCCTCACCTTTTTTGAGGAGATTCAAGACCGGACAGGAATGGCATATGCCGCAAGCGTTTTGGGAAAAACCTGTGTTTCTCTGGGGGAGGTGCAGGTCGGATTGCGCCATATGCTGAATGCATTGCAGACCGCCGAAGACATCGGTCTTCGGGAAGTGGTCTACCAATCCTGTGAGGAGATTAGCGAGACATACGAGCAGATAGGTGATTTTGCCAATGCGCTCAAGTATTTCAAGCGGTTTCACACCGTGCGGGAAGCACTCTTTAACGATGAAAACAGCAAGCGTCTGCAAAGTCTACGCGCCCAATTTGACACCGAACAGGCAAAGCGTGAAACACAACTCTACCGGGAGTACAACCAAGAGTTGGAGTTAGCCAATCACCGGCAGGCGGAACTGTTGGAGCAGTTACAAAAGCAGTCTGCCATTTTAGAACAACAGGCTCAAACCGATGTTCTTACAGGCTTGCTAAACCGACGACACTTTGAAGCAACGTTTATCCAGAGTTTTGCTACCGCACAAGCAACAAACACCCCGCTTGCCGTGGCTCTACTGGACTTAGACCATTTCAAAGAGATAAATGACCGGTTCTCGCACGGTGTCGGCGATGCGGTCTTACGAACGGTGGCAAAGATATTTGAGCAGCACTGTCGCAAAAAAGATGTGGTGGCACGCTACGGAGGCGAAGAGTTTATTTTCCTTTTTCCGCAATGTCGTGAAGAAGAAGCCGTGCAAATCTGTGAAAGGATTCGCACCGCAGTGGAGCAGTATCCATGGTCAAACCTACACCCAGACCTCATTGTAACCATTAGCGGGGGGATATGTAGCACGGTAGAAGTGCCACACCCGGAAAAGATGCTCTCCCTCGCGGACACCCAACTCTACCGTGCCAAAGCCGAGGGCAGAAACCGCATCTCCACCTGCCGATAGTCTTTAGAATCGGACGCTCAGACCAAGTTCTCTGGGTTCAAGCCATGCAGGTCTTCGGGGATAAAGCGACCATCGCGGCGAATCAGTTCATCGTCAAACCAAACGTCCCCCCCCCCATATTCAGGACGTTGAATCAGCACCATATCCCAATGGACTTGGCTTCTGTTGCCATTTCCCACCCCCTCGTAAGCATTTCCCGGTGTGAAGTGCAAAGAACCCGCAATCTTTTCGTCAAAGAGCGTGTCGCGCATAGGGTGCAGGATGTACGGATTAAAGCCCAGGGAGAACTCACCAATATAGCGTGCGCCCTCATCGCTATCCAAAATCTGATTGATACTATCGGTGTCGCTCGCTGTTGCCTCGATAATCTTGCCATCTTTCAGAGTAAGGCGCACATTCTCAAACAGTTTCCCCTGATAGATAGTCGGTGTATTGTAGTGAATAACTCCGTTCACACTCTCTTTCACCGGGCAGGTGAAGCACTCTCCATCGGGGATATTGCGTTCGCCAAAGCACATCCTTGCCCCAATTCCCTGAATCGAAAAGGTCAAATCCGTTCCTCGCCCTGTAATTCGCACACGGTCTGCCTTCTCCATGCGCTCCGCAAGCGGTTTCTGCGCCTCGCCCATCTTGGCATAATCGAGGGTACAGACCGCAAAGTAGAAGTCGGTAAACTGCGCTGTGGACATCCCGGCGGCTTGTGCAAAGGCGGGAGACGGGTAGCGTAGCACCACCCATTTGGTATGGTTGATACGCTGTTCCCCCACTGGTTTCCACCAGAGTTTCTGATACATCGCCATCTTTTCGGAAGGAACATCAGAGAGTTCTAAGGCATTATGGCTTCCGCGCAGACCGATATAGGCGTGCATGGACTTCATTCGTGCCAGTTCCTGCTCGGCAATAGTTGCCATCTGGGTTTCGGTGGCATGGGTAAACAGGGTACGTAGCACTCGATTGGAGCGGGTCTCCACAAACGGGGTTCCTCCGGCTTGAACCGCACACTCCATCAACGCGGTAACAATATCTTCCGGTGCATCAAACGCTTCACTCAGGATATTCTCCCCCGGTTGCAATCGGGTGGAGTGGTGAATTAGCACGTTGGCTAACTGAATCACTCTTGGGTCGGGCATAAAACTTCCAATCCTCCGCCCCTATGGTATCGCAAACTTGCTATTTTGTGGAATTTGAGAGCATGGGACAGAGGGAAAGACTCTAAAAACGGGCGTTCTCGATATGGCATTTGCCAGTGCCGTCGTCAAGCCAATCTCGGAGCAGGGCTAATGCCCCCGGTTTGCCGTCGCCAATATACTTCTCGCGGCGTTCTCGATAGGCTTTCAGAATACGCTCTGCCTTCTCGCGTAACTGGGTGTCCTCCGCATTATCCACATGGTCTTTGGGAACCGCATAGACAAATCGCCCGGTAGGACTGGAAAATACCGGGAGGTTGATAAAGCGACGTGGGACTAACTGTTGGTCTTTTTTATAAGACTCGGAGCCAGCAACAAAGAAATCCACCGCATAGTCGGGGTAGCCGAAAAGATAGCCTAGACCTCTATCGCGTGCAGAGGTCGGGTTATGTTCCATAATCAGCGAGACCGCGAACGGGTCGGTGTGCGGCGTGATTCCTAGGGGGTAGAAAAACGAAGCGTGTTGCTCAATCGTGCGACGAACGGCGACACGGTTAAAGAGTGCCGCCTCAAAGTGTCGTGTGGTTTTATCTAATCGGTGAAACGGCAACACTTCCGCAAAATAGAACTCCCCGCAACGGAATTGTGCCAGAATCTGCCGTGCCTCGTCAAGCGCGGTGATGTCCGGGGTCTCAATGTTGAGGCGATACCGCTCAAAACCACTGCTCATCGGTTTCATGCTACCAATCAGGGTAAAGAGTGCCTCGCTATCCATCATCTGTAACAGCAGTGCCTCCGCTTTGGGGCGCAGGGTTACGGGAAGCCGCTCAAACGGAAAACATTCGCTACGCGAAACCGCAGGCAGACTGCGCGGACTTTGTGCTACCACAGAAGCGGTTAGGTTCTTGGGAACCGTTTCCTCTTGGGCGAACACGGAGGGTGTGGCGACTGCGAGCCAACCTCCGACCAAAAAGCCTATACCAAGGGTAACGCCGTAACGAAGCAAAGAATCAAATTGTCTTTTCACGTATTCGTTTCCTAACGTCCCGTCTGCTTATTCAGGGAGAAGTAGTAGTTGTAGCGCGGAATATTCGGGTCGCCTGCCGCAATTACCGCCGGAAGAGGCACTGCGCTCAGTTCCCCTAAGTTGCGCTCACGACGGGCATCAAACGACGCGCCTGCACCTGCCGGGCGGAACATCGGGCGCATCGCTTTTGCGTGACCGTCTGCCCAAAGGATATTAGCGACTCCGGTATGCCGTCCATGCACACGATTGGACAGCCCAAATACGCCGTTGTCGCGATTGTTTACCACATCAAAAGGCGGATTCAGGAAGATTGCCTTGGTCAGAGTATTGTTTCCTGTGTTAAAGAACGCGCCGTCCACCATCAAGACGGTGTTTGCCGTCTCTTCGATTGTTGCCATCGTGGTAACACTACCAGCACCACTCCGTAAATCGGGAAAGAGAACCGGATAGACCGCATACCCCGGTGTACGATGTCCGTTGCGCCAGTTAGAAAAAGCAGGGGGGATACTGACTGCCGACGGGTCATCCTGAATCTGGGCATTTTTGGTGTAGGGCGTAATCAAACCGTCGTTAACATCGAAGTACAGATTGCAGGAAGCGGAAGGGCAGGGGTCATTGCTAAACGGTGGCGCATTAAATGGGGGAGTGTTTGCCGCCCACGATGCACCGAACCAATAGCGGTTATTCAAAGTAGAGACATTGTTAATACGCACCGCATAAGGAACAATGCACTCATCGTAGTCCTGTGCATACATAAGATATGCCAAGCCAATCTGTTTGAGGTTGCTTAGGTCTGTTGCCTGTCGTGCCTTCGCTCGTGCTTGGGCAAAAACAGGGAACAATATCGTGGCAAGTATCGCGATTATAGCTATCACGACAAGTAGTTCAATAAGAGTAAACGCATTTCGCGAACGGTTCATTGGTGCAGTCTTTCTGTATGTGAAATCAATTTGCGATAATATCGTAAATCGTCAAGAAATGCCAATAGGGTTTTGCCTGTCGCAAGATATTTATTCCTTCCGGTAGGGAGAGCAGTGGGAGTCGCTCAGGCAGGGAGGAGAGGTATCAGGGGGTGAGAGAACTGGGCGAACGCGGAACGGCGGTGGATTCGCGAACAACCAACCACGGGGTTGCCAAGACGGGGGGTGGGGCAGGCTCCCGGCGCAACTGGGCTAAAAGCAGTTCCACTGAGTTACTGGCTAACTGCTCCAACGGGCTGTGGATGGTGGTAAGACGCGGGCGTGCGGCGGTGGCAAGCACATTATCATCAAAGCCCACCACAGAGACATCGCCGGGAACCTGCAAACCGTGGGCGGCACAGAGGTCTAATGCGGTCAATGCCAATTCATCGTTGTAGCAGACAATCGCGGTAGGTCCATCGGGGCGAAGGAGTGCCTGTATCAGACTCCCGGTTTCCCGGTGCATAAAGATAGGCGTATTGGCTGGGGTTAGCCCTGCCGCGCACGTTGTTTCAATAAAACTAACTTTACGCTGTCTGCCGGAGGGAACGGTATCATTCCCGTACCAGAAGAAGGCGATACGGCGATGCCCTAGTGCTAGAAGATGCTCCACGGCTAACTTAGCCCCAAAGGCGTTATCGGTGTGAACCTGCCATGCGCCCGCATTCCGCCCCACCGTGACACAGGCGACCCCGACCTGTTCGGCAGCCTCAATAAACGACGAAACATTCTCTTTGACTACCAGAATTACCCCATCTACCCGTCGGTCTGTGACATCGGCAAGGGAGACTTGCCGCGAACGGTTTTCGGAGAGAAGCAGTGGGTTCAGTCCGGCGGCAAAACTGGCAACCGCAATCGCTAAAACCAAATCCTTATAGTAGACATTTCCCGTGCCAATGGAGAAGGATTGGGGGTCTTCAGGGAGGGAGATGGGCGAGACAATTCCCACCGTGTTCATACGCCCCGAACGAAATGCTGCTGCTAGCGCATTACGACGATACCCCAATCGTTCGGCGGTAGCAATCACTCGCTGGCGGGTAATCTCTGGGACACGGGTATCGGTACGCCCGGAGAGAACATAACTCACCGTGGTACGCGAAACTCCGGCGGCTTCCGCCACATCCGAGATGGTGGTACGGCGTTTTGATGGGGTTGTGGGTGTTGCCATAGAGATAACTTACCAAAAAGATACCATCTGGTGTAACGATTCACCAATAGATAGACTTAGTATGGCATGAAACTACTCCTCTGTCAAGAGTTTGAGAGGTTCCCCGGAAGAATTCTGGTGATTCGTTACACCGAAAAAGTGTCGGTCTGTTGGGTTGCAATAACGACAGTGCAGAAAGAAAGGGAAGGAGTATTACTACAGGAGAGATAACTGACGGGTAGATCTTTGAGAAAGTCAAAACACAGCGAGGCGACACATCTATGGGGATGAAGATTCTACAAATTACTGCACCGGGCGAATCGGTGCTACAAGAGATTGCGATTCCGCAACCGGAACCCGGTCAGGTGTTAATGCAGATTCGAGCGGTGACAACCTGTCCACAGTGGGACTTACATCTTCATCATAACGAGCCGATGTTTCCGGGGCATCAGTTTGTCTACCCGTATGCGCCGGGACAACCGGGGCATGAGGCAACCGGAGTGATTGCGGCAGTGGGGGAGGGCGTGACCGACCTTAAACCGGGAGACCGAGTAAGTGCGTGGCGCGATACCGGGCATCACCGTCCGGGATGCTACGCGCAGTATGTGGTGCATCGTGCTGAGAATGTGATTCGAGTCCCGGAAGGACTACCCGATTCCGCCTTAGCCCCCGTGGAACTGGCGATGTGTGTGGGAACCGTCTTTCGGATGCTACGGGAAATGAACGCCTTGTCGGGCAGACGAGTGGGGATTAACGGCTTAGGTCCGGCAGGATTGATAGCCTTGCAGATGGCAAAAGCAGAGGGAGCCAGCGAAGTTTGGGGGTTTGACTATGTTCCCGCACGACGGGAATTAGCAAAGACAATCGGGGCTGACCAGTGTTTTGACCCTCGCGACGACCTGACGGAACTCCTCCCGACTCGTCCCGGTAAAACCGCCCTCGAAACCTCCGTGGACTGTATCGGTGCAAAAGCCTCTGTGGAGTATCTGATGGATAGAACCTCGGATGTGGTAGCGTTATTTGGGGTTCAACGCGAAACCTATGATTTTCAGGTACGCCATTACAGCCTGCGCCTCTGTGGGTACAAAGGACATGCTCGCGAATCCGCAGAATACGCGGTGAATTTGATTGCCGCCGGAAAATTGAACCTTGCCCCGTTGGTAACACACGAACTCCCCTTAGAGCGATACAGCGAAGCGATTCAACTGCTAAAAAACCAACAGGCAATTAAGGTTTGCTTCCTCCCCTGGGCAGAACCCACTTAGTCGCCTGTTTTACCCGACCGCATGCGTTAATTCGATTTTTTACCCAACCGTATGTGTGGGTTCGGCGGGGGAAAGACCATCGGGGTTGTTCACCTGTACGCCGGGAGGAGCAAAAACCGGTCCCTTCAGAAGGGGGTCATTGGTCTCTTGCATCCATTTCTCCAAGCGTCCCCGCATCTCGTTCAAAGGTACAGTATAGCGTGGGTTTGTTACCAAGTTATTGGTCTCATTGGGGTCAAAAACAAGGTCGAAGAGTTGCTCTTGTTCGCGGGGACGAGTGCGCCAACCGCTCTCCAGAAGGACATCTTTGCTGGGGCAGTCATCGCAGTTGGGGAGAACGGGTGACTCTCGTCCATCGTAGCGACGGATATACTTGTAGCGTTTGGTGCGTACCGCTCGCTGAGGCTCATAGGCGGCATGGAATGTTACTTCGCTAAATATCTGCTCATTGACCTCGTCGTCGTTGCCAGTCAAATGGGGCAGTAGGGATTTCCCCTGCAACCATGTCGGGTAGTCTATCTGAGCAAGGTCGCAAACGGTTGGAAAGAGGTCTATTTGGGAAACTAAGGCATCGGAGACGCGCCCGCCGCGCAAGGCATGGGGATAGCGCAGAATCAAAAGTACCCCAATACCGTGGTCAGTCAGGTGACATTTCATCAACGGGAAGGCGATACCGTGGTCTGTGGTACAAAGAACAACTGTATTTTCCGCCAAGCCGTTCTGGTCTAAAGCATCCAAGACTACCCCGATTTTCCTATCCAAAAGGTTCACGGAGGCGGCATACTCCGCCATGTCCGCTCGTATCTCTGGGGTATCGGGCAGAGGAGCAGGGGGACGTAGGTACTGACCGTTATCTGCAATACGTCCAGAGGGGTGAAAATGGTCGCCTCGGCGGTGCGTCTCTGTGAAGCCGATGTCTAAAAAGAACGGTTCGGTAGGTTGTGTATTCAGAAAGTCGGCAGAAACTTGCTCAGCATTGTTGGCATTGCCGATAATATACTCGTACCCGGTTTCTGTGACTCGGTTGGCAGTGGTGACGTGCTGCATTCCTGCCAATAGAGTTTGATAGCCTGCTGAGCGCAAAACATTTGCCAGATGTTGACTGTTATCGTTCAGCGAAAAGCCACGATGTGCCAAGCCCAACATCCCGGCAGAGTGGGGACATTGCCCCGTGAGCAGACCCGCACGACTGGGAGAGCAGGTGGGACCGGCGCAGAACGCTTGGCGAAACAGAACCCCTTCCTCCGCGAGACGTTGATAGTTGGGGGTATCGAAGGGAAAACCATAGGGGCGGATATACCGTCCCGTGTCGTGGGAGTGGATATAGATAAAGTTCGGTCTTTGCACGACTCTCTACTTCTTCGTCGTGGGGGTTTCTTCCTTGTTTACCGTGGGCGAGTGTGCCTCCTTCCCCTTTTGAATTTTTTCAAAGACGATATACATGAGACCGAACATCCCGATAGCCAAAACGGTGTTCACATTGCGGCGAATCTCCACGGCATCAGGGTAGAGTAGCAAGAGAACCCCCTGTACCGTCACAGTGACACCCAACCACACCAACCAGAGGGTTCCCCAAATCCCGGTTACTCTCCAAACGGTTTGAATCTGTTGCCACCATGCCCCAAGCGGTTGTCTTTTTTTCATCGGGTTCCTGCTCATTTTTATCGTAGCCTCTGTTGGATTATACGCCTTTCCCACCTATTTTCATCTTTCACTTGCAAACTCAGAGAGCAGAGGAGCGGAAGAGAGAATAAGACGTGAAACTTTTTGCCTGCACCGTGGTATAACGTATCGCTATGGGAAACAAAGAGGATAAATTGGGGGGTCGCAAGACTATCACCGTGAACCGGCGGGCGCGGCATGAGTATTTCATCGAAGATACCTATACGGCGGGAATTGTGCTTGTTGGAACTGAAGTGAAGTCGCTGCGTGCGGGAAAGGTCAACCTTACTGATGCGTTTGCCAAGTTTGACAAGAGCGGCGAGCTGTGGCTACAAAATATGCACATCTCCCCGCACACCGAAGGCAACCGCTTCAATGTCGAACCAGTACGTCCCCGAAAACTCTTAATGAAACGCGGTGAATTAGACCGCATTCAAGCCCAATTGGAGCAAAAGGGGCTAACACTAGTTCCATTGTCGCTCTTCTTTGAGCGTGGCTTTGCCAAGTTAGAACTGGGAGTCGGGCGCGGGAAGAAACTCTATGATAAGCGCGATGCAATTGCCGAACGCGATAGAAACCGCGAGGCACAACGCGCCTTAGCCGGACGCGATTAGTGCTTACGCCACCACGCTTTCAATCGCACTTTGTAGCGCGGGAATCAGCTGCTTTTTCCGAGAGACAACCTCTTCTAAGTCGAACTCACCGTCGCCGACACGCCGGTAGGGAATCGCCTCGAGGAGGTTGGGTTCTCCCCGTACCAGCATCCGACTGCGCCCTGTAACCACATCGGTTATCATCAAGCCAATCAGTGCCAACCCTTCTTTATCCAGACGCTCATCCAGTGCCGCCAGAAGCTCTTCGCGTCGGTCAGGAACTATCTGCATTCCTGTTACTTCCACCTGCCCGATACTCACCTTCACACGTCCCATCTCATACTCTTTGCGGTCTGAATCCAGTATCTCCTCTGGGGTACGTGCACCAATTCCCGGCGCAGCATGAAGCAACTCATCCCCATACAGTTTAATATCAATCTGGCAGGCAATCGCCAGCCACTCCGCTGCCGCTTTATCGCGTTCATCGGTGGTGGGAGAGCGAAAAACCAGAGTGTCCGAGAGAATTCCCGATAGCAGAAGTCCGGCAATGGGGCGTGGCGGCGTTTTTCGTCGGTTGCGACATAACTCCGCGACCAGTGTAGAGGTGCTTCCGACGGGGTCCACAAAGAACGGTATCGGTGCGGCAGTGGGTGGGTTCCCCAACCGATGGTGGTCTAGCACCCCAACAATCTCGGCTTCATCTGCCCCGGCAACCGCCTGCGGTAGTTCGTTATGGTCTACCAGAATCAACCGGGCGCGGGGGGGATGAAGCAGTTCCCGTTGCCCCACCATCCCCACATATTTCCCAACTTCGTCTATCAGGACAAATTCGGTGGCTTCTGC
>Ga0224722_1000615_pt1 | contig 20563 bp, 21 predicted proteins | sample Balambano_FR1_Me_FD_161646 | JGI IMG/M metagenome (GOLD analysis project Ga0224722, IMG submission 161646) | Freshwater sediment microbial communities from Lake Towuti, South Sulawesi, Indonesia - Balambano_FR1_MetaG | ecosystem: Environmental > Aquatic > Freshwater > Lake > Sediment | place... | reverse complement strand
ACTAAGAAAGTAATCTTCCTGATTGCTTGATTATGATTGTCTTGTTAAGGCTTACCATTATGGTTTCGATTCCCCTGGTCTTGGAGTCTTCCGTGAACTCGTGGCTCACACTAAAACAACGCATTGGGTATTAGCGGGGGAGATTTCTACCTTCCCTTTGATGTATCATTACTAAATTATGTCGTTCTCGATCCAGCGGGCGGATATAAATCTGGAGATGTAGAGCTAGAACAATGGAGCAATTATCCGAATATCCGAAACTATGTATTCGATAAATTGCTTCTTTAGGAAACCGGATTTCTTTCTGATGCAGAATAGCACGGCAGAGCATGGAACCTGGATTGTTTTCGACGAGTCAGGTTGAATTGAAATCAGGTTATTCTTTTTGCGATCGAATCCGTCATGCGTCGATTCACTGGTCTATTACTGGGGCTGAGTATTTTAGTTCCCGCAAGTCTCGCTCAGGAAACCCGCGCAATGCTCGAAACCTTACCCACCGGGCAATACTACTACGTTCGCAAAGATACTCCGCCGCAAACTCAGGCAGGCTATGTGCTGCTTCGCAAAACGGGTCGCACGGTGATTGGTGTCGATGGACGCATTCCGGCACAGCCCGTTTGCTTTCGCGGGTTTATTGCCGCCAACCAAATTACTCATGCGACGCGAGTTTATCCCCCCTATCAGCCGGATTCTCGCTGGGAAGTCGATCGCGATGTGATGGTCGAGTTGAGCACCTACGAGCAAGTCGATCGATCGCCCACCGCAGAACAGCTTAAAACGCTGCAAACCTGTATTCAGTATTTCTGGCGATAGCGTCTGGCGGTAGCATGCAGCCAGCACCAGACGCTACAGTGTATCGATCCGGTGCATCGACTCGATCAGCTCTTCAACCGCTTCGTCATCCTGGCACTGCTTCACCTGCGACCTGAGCCAGTTCAGCTCGTCCGGCTCAATCTCCTGCGACTGATAAACCAGCAGTGTTCCTGCAAGACGCGCCAGCGTAATGGGTTCATAGGAAAGGTGATCCAGCAAACCCAGCGCATCATGATAAAGCTGCTGAGCTTCGCCTTCGTCGATCGGCTGCCCCATGTCAGCGGCGATCGCTTGCAAACTGTCCTGAATCGCAAATTGAAGTTCGGAGTCGTGAGCGGAAAAGTGGGGCATATTTTTATTTGTCTTGATCAATGGGCTTTGAAGCAGCCGAATCATTACGCTAGCGTACTTTACAAAACGCGCAGCACACTGGCGATCGTTTGCACAGACTCCATCGATCGAATTTCTGCTAATGCTTGGCGAAAGTTGCCTTCGCGGACATAGTGCGTAATCACAACAATTTCTGCTGAACCGTCGCGCATTCCTGTTTGAACCACGGATTCCAGGCTGACTTCATGATTGCCAAAGCAGGTTCCCAGCTTCCCAATCACTCCCGGACTGTCCTGGGTTAAAACTCGCGCATAGAACCGCGTCACCAGTTCATCGATCGGCGTAATTTGGCTGTAGTGCTGGTGAGAACAGGCAAGCAGTGGATCAAGTAAGGGTTTGCCATCTGGCTGCATAACCGTTTCCCGCCCAACCTTCAAGATCGCAGCGATGTTCAAAATGTCGGCGACAACCGCGCTGGCGGTCGGTCCTGACCCTGCCCCCGGACCAAAAAACATGACCTGCCCCACAGGGTCACCTTCAATCAAAATCGCATTATACACCCCATTCACGCTGGATAGCGGATGGGTTTTGGGAACCAGCGTCGGGTGAACCCGCACCTGCAACTGCTCCGAGTCGTCTGTTCTTACAGGATCTCTTGCAGCATCTCTTGCAGCATCTCTTGAGGCGTCGCGCTTTGCAGTTGCCAACAGCTTGATCACAAAGCCAAGCTTTTCGGCATAGGCAATATCCGCTGCAGTCACCGATCGAATTCCTTCACAGTGAACTTCTGGCAGCTTGATTCGCCCCCCAAATGCCAGCGATGCCAGAATGGCAACTTTATCGGCTGCGTCAAGCCCGTCTACATCTGCAGTTGGGTCAGCTTCGGCATAGCCCAATCGCTGAGCGTCTGCCAGCACATCATTGAAGTCACTGCCCTCCGCCTGCATCCGGCTTAAGATGTAGTTTGTCGTCCCGTTCACAATCCCTGTGACTGTCTGTATTCGGTTAGCGCAAAGAGACTGCTTCAACGGCTCAATCACAGGAATTCCACCAGCAACCGCCGCTTCAATTAGCACATAAACCCCCGCCGCGTTTGCCGCCGCAAAGATTTCGTCGCCGTATCGAGCGATCGCTGCTTTATTTGCAGTGACAACGTGCTTGCCGTGAGCAATCGCCTTTAACATTAGGGAGCGGGCAGGCTCTAAGCCACCCATCACTTCCACGACAATATCAACTTCTGGATCGGTGACGATCGACTCGAGGTCAGTAGTGAGCTGCTCTGGCGGTAAATCGGTCGAACGGGCTTTATCAAGCGATCGCACGCCCACGCGATGAATTTGCAGCTCTTGCAACAGGGGATGACGCTGTGCTGGATCGAGCAAAATAGCGGCTGTGCCTGAACCTACGGTTCCCAGTCCCAATAAACCAACCTTAAATGCCACGGGCAATCACTCACTCAAACAGGTCTACTTCACAATTGTAGGCGGGGGCGGCAGCAGAAATGGCAATCTTGGTATTGCGCTCCTTCCTCAAGCTGCTCCAGAGAACTGAGCGATTGATTTTTCTTTTGTAAAATCTCCGTAATCTCCACACCTCTTTGCAAGCAAATGCTCTGTATGCCGCGCAATCTTCACACCTCCTTAAAAATCTCTTGATGATTGCCCGCTTTCAGCAGAGGGTGAATGCAATAAGATGGAGGTATCCTCGGATCGATTAGAAATGCTGGTTTAGGGTAAAATCAGGCGGCTAAGTTGGTCGGCTAAGTCTAGTTAGCTGAGTCTGGTTGGCGAAGCCGTTGATGAGTTCCCAGGAGCAAGCCATAGTGAGCAAAAGTCTGGGTCTGGAATGGAGAGTCCCGTTCAAGACAGCCGCTGCTCCAGGCATGCAACGAGGTGTTCCTGTAAGATCTGTCCGGTATAAGTGTGTTGCATGTGTTGCCTGCTTCAGGCAAGCTACGGGAGCTGATTGAGATGGACAGCGAAACTCGGCAGTATTATCGGGTCGCCTCGCGAGAGAGACCACTCTATGCTGTCTCGGCAGACCGAGTCATAGGTGGCTGTAATCAGCCTCCCCCCAGCGCAGTCGATCGCGCGCCAGAACTCGACTACCCGCCCCAACTTGAGGGTGAGACGGCAGAACAGATTCTAGAGCGTTTGCGGCAGGGGCAGCTCTGGGTTGTCAATAGTCGGCGGCGCAACGGACTCATTCTCTGCAAAGAATTTCATGCTGAGTTTGCGGGACCAGGAGCAGCGATCGGCAGCGTTTTCGATCGAGACTGCCAGCGTGTCATTCCCGTTGGAAACCTCTCTCTACTGCGTCCTGAGCATCATAAAGACCGCCAAAACGCCTACCTGATCCGGCGACAGTGGATTAAGCTAACCCAGCAATCGACCGACCAGTCTGAGCCAGATAAGCGTGCCCAGATGGTGCTGACCCAATTTGAGACGTATTTTGATCAAGAGACGATCGCCCGTATCCCTGACGAAATTTTCGCGCTGCTGGTTGGCGTGCTGCCCTATTCTATTCGCAAGACACGCCGCACCCCGGGCAAACTGAACGTAAAGGTTAAAACCTGAGGCGAAAAAGCTGGCTTCCTTGCACCGAAATTTAGCGAACCAGAGCGAATCAGAAGTAGGACTTGCTTAGTTGACCAGCTCAGTCAACCAGGTGGTGTTCCATCGCATAGCGCACGAGTTCAGCTCGATTGTTGGTCTCAGTTTTTCTCAGTAAGCTACTGACATACTTCTCGATCGTGCGCGGACTCAAGTGGAGCTGTTCTCCAATCTGGTTATTTGACAATCCCTCTGATAGGAGTGCCAGAACCTCAATTTCACGATCGGTAAAATCGGGCGTTTCCTGTCCGGAGTCCGGCGACTGTGCAGCGGGCTGTATTGCGGGTTCTGTCTCAGAATTTGCCAGTGTCGCATGAGACCGCCACTCCGTTGCGATGAGCTGCGATCGTTCCAGCAAATGCCGAACAACGGCTCCAAGTTCTTCAAGCTCGAACGGTTTGGCAAGGTAAGCATCGCCACCCAACTGATAGCCGCGAATCCGCTCTTGTGTGTTGCTTCGGGCGGTTAGAAAAATCACAGGCAGCAGCCGAAATTCTGGTTTGAGCCGCACTCGACGAACCAGTTCGTAGCCATCCATCTGGGGCATGGTGACGTCGGTTACCAGCAGGTGGGGTCTGTAGCGATCGACGAGATCCAGTGCCTTCATCCCATTTTCAACGGCAATCACCGAATAGCCTTTGAGTTCAAGATAATCGCTAACTGCGAGACAAGTACCCGGATCGTCGTCAGCGACAAGAATGGTCAGGGGCATGGAAAATAACCTTTTGACATCTTTTCTGACGTCGATAGCGTTAGGACTGAACTACGTTTCATTTTGAATACTGGAACTGTAGCGTTTCTTCAGTTCTATGATGTATTTTGCCGATCACTTTTGGATAGGGGGTCTCAGCGAAATGGCACTCGATCATCGGTCGCTACGTCTCAGGGAAGATTGAGATCTTTCCATCCACCCCTTTTCATGCTGAGAATGGATTACTACCTGGGAGAGGAGTCGAACGGAGTCATGAAATCATCCCTGCTATCGGGCGATGCACAAGAGCGGATTGTGTTACCCAGTCAACCTGATATTTCAGCGGTTGTGCCGCTTTATAACGAGGTCGAGAGCCTGCCCGTTTTAATCGAGACGATCGCTCACACCCTGCAGGACAATCAGCTTTCCTACGAAATTATCTGCGTTGATGACGGCTCAAAGGATGGTTCTACCGAACTGTTGAAGCAGATGGCTCAGCAGCGTACCGATCTCAAGGCAGTTTTGCTCCGCCGTAATTATGGTCAAACCGCAGCAATGGCAGCGGGGTTTAACCAGGCGCGGGGGCAGGTGATTATTACGCTGGATGCCGACCTGCAAAATGATCCGGCTGATATTCCCAATCTATTGGCAAAGCTGGCGGAGGGCTACGACCTGGTTAGCGGCTGGCGCAAGCAGCGGCAGGATGCCATGATCACGCGACTGGTTCCCTCTCGCATCGCTAATTGGCTGATTGGTAAGGTGACAGGCGTGCAGATCCACGACTACGGCTGCTCTCTCAAGGCTTATCGATCGGAACTGGTGACAGACATGAATCTGTACGGAGAGCTGCATCGGTTTCTGCCTGCCCTAGCATTTATCGAGGGAGCAAGAATCGCTGAAATCCCAGTTCGGCATCATGCCCGTCGCTTTGGACAGAGTAAGTACGGGTTGGGGCGCACGTTTCGCGTCTTGATGGATCTGCTCACCATCTTTTTCATGAAGCGGTTTCTCACTCGTCCCATGCATGTTTTTGGATGGTTTGGCTTGCTTTCAATGCTGCTGGGCGTCGCAACCGGACTCTACTTGACCTTTATTAAGTTCGCGCTGGGAGAAAGTATTGGCGATCGTCCTTTACTGTTTCTGACGGTGGTGCTATTCCTGACAGGCGTACAGCTTTTTAGCTTTGGGCTGTTAGCAGAGCTGCTGATGCGCACTTATCACGAGTCCCAAAAACGCCCGATCTACCGAATTCGAGAAATTGTTGGGGCAAAGCTCCCATCTCATGAATAGTTGCAGCTCGTCGCTCTGTTATCGCATCCGTCCCATTAGATGAGTGTGCCAGTCTCTTGATACGTCCGATCGAGCAGGCGGAACCTCAGTAATTTTGATAGAGTCTTTAGATGAATTAAGAGTTGCTAACATTTCTGGCAGTTTTAGCTGTAAACCATTCCTGACCTATGAAACGCCAAACTTCTCCGATGCTTCGTCTTTTTGCCGCTCTGGCGGCAAGCGGCTGTCTGCTGACTGGACTGGCTGCAACCGCTCTGGCGCAAGGATTGCCGGGGCTAACGATTTTTAGTGGCGTAGACCGAGAGAATCAGCTCAGCTATCGGCTGGACTACTACGGTAGACCGGGAACTCGCGATCGGTACTATCTCAATATTCCGGCGACTAAAATGGCGTTTGCAGTATCTGAGTTTGCCGTCACCTATCCCGAAACCTATCGCGGCAGGTTTGATCCTGAGCAGGTCGAAGTTACCTCAAACGGTGAAAAGATTCCGGTTGAAGAGGTTGTGTGGGATCAGGACAACCGCGTACTGGAGATCTATCCTCAAGAACCTGTTCCAGCAGACACCCGCGTTCAGCTCATTCTGTCCAACGTCAGAAATCCCAATCGCCCTGGAACCCACTATTTCAATGCAATGGTGCGCTCTCCGGGTGACCTGCCGATGATGCGCTACGTCGGAACCTGGATTCTCAGCATCAGTAACCAGGGCAGTGCGGCTCCCTAGGCTCCTTGCTTCCCCATGTTTGAATGATATGATTAGAAATCGTGGATTTTTAGGATAGTCGGGAGCAAAGCGGTATGACTAAGCGCACCCTGGAAGGAACTCGCCGGAAGCGCAGACGGGTTTCTGGTTTTCGCACCAGAATGCGAACCAAAAATGGACAGCGGGTAATTAAGGCACGGCGGCAGAAGGGTCGGGCTCGACTCTCTGTGAGCTAGGTGAATTGTCTGACGTGGCTCTGCCCGGATGCCATCGACTCAAGCATCGCGATGACTTTAGCAGAGTCTATCAGTCTGGTTTAAGGCGATCGACCGCTCATTTGACGCTGAGAGCATTGAGGCTACAGCCGATCGACATTACAATCGCCGGTACAAAGGCAGACTGTACTCGAATCGGGATTTCGATTAGCCAGAAAGTGAGTAAACGGGCAGTCGTCCGAAACCGGATCAAGCGGCAGATTCGCGCTGCGTTCCGGCAATTTCTTCCTAATTTGTCACCTGGCTGGATGCTGGTGATTGTTGTGAAGCCAAGCGCAACTCAGTGCGGTTATGAACAATTTCTGCAAGAATTAAAGCAGCTATTGACGAGTGCTGAGGTGTTGCATGGCGATTAAGGAAGAAGTTTATTACGAGGGCGGACCCCATATTGGGGAACTGATCATAAACATTCTGTTGGGGTTTACGGTTATCTGCCTGCCGCTCACAATTGGTGCAATCGTGCGTGCTCTCTGGCTTCGCTATCGTATTACCGATCGCCGAATCTCAGTCACAGGCGGCTGGATGGGGCGCGATCGAGCTGACTTCATTTATTCAGAAGTCGCCAAAATCGTCACCGTTCCAAGGGGTTTGGGAGCCTGGGGTGATATGGTGGTCACATTGAAGGACGGCAGCCGGATTGAGTTGCGGGCTGTTCCTAAGTTTCGAGAAGTGTATGACTACATTAGCCAAAAGATTCCGGCAAGAGCACGGAACGTGAGCGGGGGTCTGGGTAAGTCCAATCAGTAGTTTTCCAGTTCATCCGTGTTGAGGTAAGAAACGCTCTGATTCTCCTGATTCTAGGCATTTGAGAAAGCCCCAATTGGGTATTCAGCTTGTTGACTCCTTACCTCTTCGGTTTTCTCTACTCATAATCGCCAATAATTTCGGTACGCTAGATTTGGACTCACTCGAAGGACGCAGGTAGACAAAGCGCATGGACTTTGGTGTCGGATTTTTATCAAACAATGTAATGCTGCCAATCCTGGATTTCTTCTACGGGATTGTGCCGAGCTATGGTCTGGCGATCGTCGCGCTGACCCTGGTAATTCGCTTTGCGCTCTATCCTTTGAGTGCAGGCTCAATTCGCAACATGCGTCGGATGCGAGTTGCTCAGCCTGCAATGCAGAAGCGGGTCAAGGAAATCCAGGAACGCTACAAGGACGACCCGGCAAAGCAGCAGGAGGAAATGAGCAAAACCTACAAGGAATTTGGCAATCCGCTTGCGGGGTGTTTTCCCGTTCTAGTGCAGATGCCAGTCCTGTTTGCGCTATTTGCTACTTTGCGCGGATCGCCATTTTCTGACATCAACTACAATGTCAATGTCCAGATTTTGCCGCGTGAGCAAATCGAACAGGTTCAACCTCAAGCATTCACAACGAATCCCCAGAATATTTACATTTCAGACGGGGTTCATGTTCCTGTTGCCGCACTCCTTCCAGGTGGAAATCAGCTAGTCGTGGGCGAGAAGACTCCGATTCTGTTTCAAACCTCTAGCGGTGAATCGCTGAAGGAAGTGCTGACAGAGTATCCTGAAACAGAGCTGAAACCAGTTTGGAAAGTGACCAAGGGCGAAGATCTCGTTCAGATTGACGAAGACGGAAATCTGGAAGCGCTCCAGCCCGGCGAGGCAACGCTTCAGGGAACAGTACCCGGACTGGCGGCAAATAAAGGCTTTTTGTTCATTAAAGCCCTGGGACGGGTCGGAGTCACTGATGCAGATGGCAGCATCAACTGGGACATTGTTGGCATGGTGGTCTTCTTTGGACTCAGCCTTTACATCAACCAGCTCATCTCAGGACAGGGACCGAACTCTAATCCGCAGCAGCAGACGGTAAACCGCATCACGCCGATTATCTTCTCTGGGATGTTCCTGTTCTTCCCATTGCCTGCGGGGGTGCTGATGTATATGGTAATTGCCAATATCTTTCAGACCCTGCAAACCTGGATTCTTTCTAGGGAACCTTTACCTGAGAATCTGCAGAAGCTTGTAGAAGCTGAGGAAAAGGCGCAAGGCAACGGTAGAGAAGCATTGCCCTTTGAGCCAGTTCGCTCTAAGAAAGAGGCAGAGGAACCCAAGAAAGAAGTAGTTAAGAAAGATACCTCTAAGCCTGCAAATAAAACGTCACAAAACAAGACTGCTAGAAAGGATACTGGGCGTACTGATCAGAAGAAAGGTTAGGGGCAGGTATGGACGACACCTCAGTTCAGCACGGCAAAAAGTGGCTAGAGGAACTGCTAGTTTTAGCGGGACTGCCTGCATCCGTTGAAGCTGACGCGGATAAGGTCGCTACGGAAGGAAGCTGCTGGCTGACCATCAACGATCGTTCTCTGTCTCCCCAGCAAATTGAGATGCTCTTGGGAACAGATGGTGCAGTTCTAGATGCAATCCAATACTTGGCGAACACAACGCTAAACTTGGGACATTCTGAGGAGCAGCAAACTGCTTTTACGGTCGAATTGGGAGGCTATCGGGTTCGGCGGCAAGCAGAGCTTCAGGCTCTCGCCGATCGGGCAGTTGAGCAGGTGCGGGAAAGCGGGGAAGAGTACGAAATGACCGCGCTCTCAGCAGCAGAACGACGTCAAGTTCACACTTACCTAAAGGAATTCGCTGACCTGGAAACCTTCAGCAGGGGAAGAGAACCCGATCGCCGTCTGGTGATTCGTCCGTCTACTGCTGAAACTGCTGAGCCGGAAGAGTAATTTAGGCGTGATCTTGTGATCCTGGAGCAACCTGGCTGTAAGACAGTTATTCTGTCCTTCTCCAGAAGTGATTGCTCTATCGAGAAAGCTGGAGGACTACGATCCGCAGCCATTGTTAGACTGATAGAAAGGGCTAAGGCAGAAGAGCTTTTTTCTGTCTTGGCTTTCACCTGTGTAAAGGGAACTGATTATGGAACGAATCTACATCCCGCAGCTTTTAAAGGCAGTTGATCAGACCGAAACTATTCCGGTCCGCGAACACCTGGCTGAGCTGGAAACGCTGACTCCAGTACAGGGAGGTGTCAGGGTAACGCATCGGGCTGGCTATCTGGAAGTCAGTGCGCAGGCGGAGGCGATTGTAACCTTGACCTGCGATCGATGCCTGCAGCAGTACAATCATCGGCTTGTTGTCGATGCGTCTGAAGTGATCTGGCTGCAAGAGCCGATCGAACCTGAGGAAGAAGGCGCAGAATACGAAGTTGCCTTTGACGATCTTGTCGAGACTCTGCCGCCCAATGGATTTTTCGATCCTGAAACCTGGCTGTACGAGCAGTTCTGTCTGGCACTCCCTCAGCGCCAGCTTTGTGACCCGCAATGTCAGGGAATTCCCTTGAAGGAGAGCGGGAAAACACCGGGGGCAGTCGATCGGCGCTGGGCTTCACTGGAAGCTTTGCGAAACCAGCTACCGCAGTAGCCCTCATTACTGAGAACAGCAAGAAAATCAGCAGTTGGGACTGAGCGCAGATTAATTTCTAATCGGGAGTTGGTAGAGTGAAGTGAGAGCTTCTCGCGAAGCGACTTGCCCTAATTTCAAATCTTCATCCTGAACCGTTCACGGGACTCTGACTGCTGATGGCTTTTAACGACGAGTTTGAACTGCTGCTGCGTGCCCGCTATTCCATTATCTACATCCCGACGCGCGAAGAAGAACGGGTTGAGGCTGCCATTGTGGAATCTGCAAAACGGCAGGGTAACCGAGGCGTTTATTTTTGGGATTTTGTGGACGGCTATCAGGGAAACCCCAACGATGCCGGATTTGGACGTCGTAACCCTGTCCAAGCACTGGAGTTTGTGGAGAAGCTGCCTGCAACAGTTCCTGCTATTTTTGTTCTAAGGGACTTTCATCGGTTTCTTGACGATATCTCGGTCGCCCGCAAGCTGAGAAATTTGTCTCGTTTGCTGAAGTCTCAGCCGAAAAACATTGTGCTGCTGTCGCCTCAGCTCTCAATTCCGGAAGACCTGAGCGAAGTCCTGACCGTTGAGGAGTTTCCGCTGCCCGGAACCGAGGAAATTCACACCGAACTCAATCGCCTTATCTCTGCCACCGGACAAACCCTGGATCCAAAAACGCTTGATGAACTGGTGCGCTCCTGCCAGGGACTTTCAATGGAGCGGATTCGGCGGGTTTTGGCAAAAGCGATCGCCAGTCGGGGTGGGCTTCAGGAAGAAGACGTTGAGCTAGTGCTGGAAGAAAAACGGCAGACCATTCGCCAGACGCAGATCCTGGACTTTTATCCAGCAACTGAGAGTATTTCTGATATCGGTGGGTTGGATAATCTCAAGGACTGGCTGCTGCGGCGGGGCGGGGCTTTTACTGAGCGAGCGCGGCAATATGGTTTACCCCATCCTAGAGGGCTGCTGCTGGTTGGAATTCAGGGAACCGGAAAATCCTTAACCGCAAAGGCGATCGCCCATCACTGGCATCTGCCCCTGCTGCGGTTGGACGTGGGACGTCTGTTTGGGGGATTGGTAGGCGAATCGGAATCGCGAACGCGGCAAATGATTCAGCTTGCTGAGGCGCTGGCTCCCTGCATTCTTTGGATTGACGAGATTGACAAAGCTTTTGCAGGAGTCGAAGGCAGGGGCGATGCGGGAACGACCAGCCGCGTCTTCGGCACATTTATCACCTGGTTGGCAGAAAAGAAATCCCCCGTCTTTGTTGTTGCGACTGCGAACAACATCCAGGCTTTGCCGCCCGAAATGCTGCGACGTGGACGATTTGACGAAATTTTCTTTGTGGGGCTGCCCAGTCAGGAAGAGCGACGGGCAATCTTTGCGGTGCATCTCTCGCGCTTGCGCCCTCACAACCTGAAAAGCTATGACCTCGATCGCCTTGCTTACGAAACGCCGGACTTTTCTGGAGCCGAAATTGAGCAAATCTTGATCGAGGCAATGCACCTGGGTTTTAGTCAGAACCGGGATTTCACAACGGAGGACATTTTGGAGGCTGCCAGTCAGCTCATTCCCCTGGCACGCACGGCTCAAGATCAGATTCGGATTCTGCAAGATTGGGCAGAAAACGGTAGGGTGCGACTTGCTTCCCGCCAAAATAGTTTAGGTAGCAGAATTCAGCAACAGTCCATACAATAGGGTGTCGTTGAATTCACCTTGGGATTAGGGATTGCACGATGAGTTTGACCAGCATCAGTCAGTTTGTGTTGGGGTTTGCGCTGGCGATCGGCTTGCTATTTGCTTCAGGCATGGCGGCAACTCGATATTTGCTCACCCGCGTTGCCACTCCGCCACCCAGACCTGCCTTTCCGAATGATCCGTCTCCGTCTCCAGTTGCCTCGCCTGCTGCCCCCCCGGCTGCTTCTCCGGCTGCGAGTCCGGCTGCGAGTCCGAGTCCAACGGCTCAGGGATATGCTGCACGGGTCATTCAACCGATCGGTCTAATTTTGAGACAGGAAGCCAGCGTAGACGCAACCCAAATTGGCGGGGTTGACTTTAACCAGCAAGTTACGGTTTTAGAAGATAGCGCAGATGGCGCATGGCAAAAAGTTCGATTGGCTGAGGGAGTTGAGGGCTGGGTCAAGGGAGGCAATACGGAACGGATTAACTGATTCGCATTCTCAAAACCGTGCTCTCAAAATATTTTCAGCAGTTATCGCTTTTTTCACTCTGTTAAGGTACGAGGGGGTGTGGGGGACCTCTCCCCACGCAGGGGCGTAGCCCCTGCATCCCATTTTTTGGACTTCATTTGCCTGGAAAAGGCTGTAAGTTACAGAAATTAAATTGAGGATTTGCGTCGCACTTGCCGGAGACACTGCTTTAGATAAGGCAGATTGGGTGTTTCTCTGCCATATCGCCAGCGCACATAAGCCTCTGTGATTTCTTCGATCGCCTTTGCCTGGTGGAGCGGATAGTAGTTCTGGCAGGCGTGGGCGTATTCCAGTGGCGTTTGGGCGATCGGCTTGCGAAAACCCTGGTGATCGAGCCAGCGCAGCATCTGCTGATAAATTGCTTCCATCGGCGGCAAGCGCCTGAGCCAATGCTGGTATCGCCACTGCTGCCAGCCCTGCCAGAACAGCCAGCCAAGAAAGCCGAGTCCGGTGAGCAGTCCGACTCCAAGGAACAGTCCGACCCAGCCGCGTGTGAATAAACCCAGCAGCCAGCCAATCGCCCATCCTGTAACGCTGCCAAGACGCTCAAAAATGCCGTTCAGCCAGCCCGTCAGCGGTGAAGGCAGCCATCCAGCAATCCAGTTCCAGAACTGCTGCAGCACACCGAACGCACTGGACTCTTCGATCGACGGCGGAATCAGCGGATGTCCAGGAATAGGGTCAAAGCTAAACCAGCCGAACTTGTGGAAATACACTTCGGTGATGGCGTGGGCATCGGTGTTGCGAACCACATAGTAGCCCGTGAATGGATTAAACTCTCCTGGTGAAAAGCCCACTACAAGGCGAGCCGGAATCCCGATCGATCGCAGCATCACCGTTAGGGTCGTGGCAAAGTGATCGGGATAGCCCCCTTCATATTTGAATAGAAACGCTTCTGCTAAATCTTCCCCATCCTCCAGAAACGGCAAATTTGGCTGAATCTTATAGTTCTGCTTGAGATACTGCGCTAGAAAAAGCGCCTTTTCATAGTGCTCGTTCAAGGGTTTGGGCGATCGAGCCAGGATTGCTTCTGTTTTCTGCCGAACTCGTGCTGCCACGTCCGCAGGCAACTGCACATAGGGTTTCAGCTCATTTGGATAATTCTGAGGTGCGGATCGCAGTTGAGTTCGATCGCGATAGGGAACTGCAGAAATCACCGTATAAGTTAACCCCTCGGACAAAGGAACGGGCGATCGCAGTCCGCTTTCCGGGTCGATCGCGATTTGATTGGTGGGAAAGTACAGCTCTTTTACTTCATAAAGCGCCGGGATCAGGTTGGGCAAATCGGCAACCACGGTGTAAGACTGCACGACCTCGCGGGTTCGGTTGAGTGTGATTGACCAGGGCAGACTAAAGCGAAATGTCCAACTCGGTCGCTCTAGTTTCTGCACCTCTGCTTCTTGATTGCGCGAAATTTCCCAGCCCTGTCCGGTGTAGCGATCGAATGCCAGCATCCGCCAGAAGCCCGGAGCCTGCGATCGGATTCGCATCACAACCTGGGGCTGCATCACACCACGCAAATTTTGATTAATCTTTGTATTGAAGCCGTAATAGAACTGGGAATTGAGCGTGCCTGCGCCTTTTGTGGGAGCTAAATCACCTGCTGCACCGTTTCCTACTCCGGTCGATCGGCCTGGCTGCACATAGCCAGAGTTGACAATTTGGCTCTGATTGAATTCCTGCTGCAGCGGTATCTCTGCGCTTACAGGAAAAGTGCGAATTTGATAGCCGGGAAAGCGTGGCAGCAGCAAAAAAATTCCCAGCCCCAAGCTCATGACCACCAGCAAAACCCAGCCAATCCTTTTTGGAGCCAGGTCAGCACGAACTTGTTTCAGCGTTGGTGAAGCCAAGCCAATCTGCGATCGATAGTTCAAAATCAGCACCGGAATTGCCAGCCCCAGGAACAGCAGCAGCACAGGCGCAAATGCCAGCGTTTGGCTCAGGGTTGCCGCCACACCGATCAGAATCAATCCGATCACTGCGGAGTAGCCCAGATCTTTCCGGCGCGGCGTATCAAAGCTGTGGAACACCTGAAGATGAATCAGCAGCGTTGCCAGTGCGATTCGGGTATCGTTGCGTTCGACCCAGATCCGCATGAAAAAGAGTGCCAGAGCCAGCAGCATCCCGATCGCAATACAAAACTTCACAGGAATATTGCGCTTGCGGCGGCGATAAGTGCTCCAAACGGCTCCCACGGTGCTCACTGGAACTGCCCACAGGCTCAGACCGATCGTATCCGTACTATCGGCGGCAGCGACATCGATCGCCACGATACCTACAGTGACTAGCCCTTGAACCAGCACTCGTAAAGGAATGGAGTCTTCTGGCTCCGGAAGTGGCTGAGATTGGATGCGCTGCCAAATTTGACGAAGCAGGGGCAACTGAAGAACGGGATTGAGTGAGGCTTGAGGTTTCCCAGCAGGAGAAGACATAGACTGCGATCGCAATTTTCGCTTCTATGCTAACCAGTCCTGTCTGCTGAATAAGAGCGCGATGCTACACAGTTCCACCAGCAGGATAATCGGCAAAATTCCGTAGATCTTACAGGTATCGGAACGCTTCCTCTGGCAGCTTTGGTAAAAAACCCGGTAAAAAACCGAGTAGACCTATGGCTCAAGCATCAACCGTACCGCAAATATCAGCGGCATATCGGCTTCAGCTAACTCAACGGTGAGCGTGGCTGCTTGCTCTGCGGCAGTGCAGATTAGTTTCCCTTCTGGGGTAAACGGGCTAAGACTAACGCTCAAACTGCCTGCCTGGGTAGAGGAAGCAATCGACTCAAGGTCTCCCTGCTGAAGCTGCACTGTCCCGCCCATTGGAAGCTGCACTTTGACCTGCACTTTGCGCAACTCCGGCTCATACTGCGCTTCTAGCGTCATAACTCCTGCGTCAGTCAGCCAAGAACGCTGAATTAACGAGTTATCCGGCGACAGTGTTAGCGTCATTGCTTCAAGCATTTGGCGGGCTGCCAGCAGCGACAGCACCATTTGCTGCGGGCGAGAGGCTTGATGATAATCAGTCGGCAAATTGGGATTGGAAGCTGTAGGTCGTGACAGAGAAGCCGTCCCACTCCGGACAGGCGACGTGAGAACCAGCCCTGCCAGATTATCGAGTGTTGCTCCTTCTCCAGGAAACAGTGACTCAACCGCCTGCACTAATCGTCGTCCGTCACGCAGGGAAGACTGCACGAGGTGGCGGCACTGGTGAAAAAGAGCTTGCAAGACTGAATCAGGTAGGGCGATCGGCAAATTGAATGTTTTGAGATGAGCTGCCCAGAGTGAAGCAGGCTCACAGACTGGGCAGCTCATTATCCCTTCGTCATATGGCTGCTCAGATTCAGCGTAGGATTCGTAGTCGTATTGATAATCGTGCTGCTCAGTTTCCCAGGGGAATCGCGGCGGATTACGCTCAATTTCCGTCTTGAGTCGATGTTTCAGCAGCGCGTGAAAACGATGTTGCACAGCAGGTATGTCTCCGAAAGCGAGTTGCAAGGGTTCCTCATCAAGCGGCATACTCAAGTCCTGTGGTTTGGCAATAGGTTGACTCGCCGGGTTAGCTGAGTCAGCGACATTGTCAAGAATGCCCGCCTCCCCCACAGAACCGAGTGGCTCAGCAGAAAATTGCAGGTTTACTGACCCGGTCTGCCCAGGCTCGGTTGCCTGGTTCCAATCCCCTGATGGCGTACCATTTGCCGGGTCTAGTGTTTGCAATAGCCACACAACGAATTGCTGCATGGCTTCTGCTTCATTATTCATCAGTAGAAGTCCCTGCTCCGGATATTAAATTGTTGCGAATTTCCCAGGCTTGTTCAAGTAATTTAGACCATTGTTTTTGCAGTTGGGTCGGAGTCATGCCCAACGCCTGAGCGATCGAGCTATCTACCATGCCTGCCTGTTTCCGGCTGAGGAGTTCCTGCTGTCGGGGAGTCAGGCGATCGGCAAACTGCTGCCACTGCTGAGGAGTGAGTCCAAAATTGCGCTCCAGGTCAGCTTCCAGCCATTGATGCACCAGCTCCCAATGGTGAGACAGCGCAAAGCGAATCAGGTGATACTTGAATCGCTGCTGCAGATAGTCTCGCTGGCGGGCTGTGAGTCCCAGAATTGCCTCGATTTCGCTGGTCGGCAGATCTTTGAGCCGGAGCGCGAAGTAGTCTGCACAGTCCTGCTGCTGTCGTTCCTCCAGATAATTCATCAGTTCTGTGATGACGGTATTTCGCAGCGTATCTTCCTGTAATTCCGGCTCCTGCGCCACCATCTGCTCTCTCACCTGAGGCATCGAAACCATGCTGCGCGAGGTTTCGCTTTCGTTAAGCGTACCTTCGGCTGCCTGCTCCATATCTACCATTGTTTCAGGCGGCTGCTGCTGAGAAAAGGTTTGTGCCCGCAGAATGATGAGCTGCTGACTGCGGCGACCGGGAAGCGGAATCCGGCGTTTGCCGTACCGTTCTGTAAACGCCATATATTCTGCGAGCTCTAGCAGCGTTCGAGGGCGGTAGGTCGCAGGCAACTGATTCTCGCGTCGAAAGGCATTCAGCGACTCGATGTAGAACCCCTGCAAAAAGTCTTCGATTAAGGTCAGGCGTGCCTGATAGCTAGACTGAACCTGGGGCGGCGTAATGTAGCGGTAGACAACCGCGCTCAACGTGCTGTGTAACTCAACCCTACCCCGATGCGACCCCAGCTCATAGTATTTGAGACATTGCTTTAGCCGATGTCTTGCCAGCGTTGTAGACCAGGTTTCGACTTCACCCGACGCTTGAATGCGCTGGCTTTCTGAGCAGATGCGAGAAACTTCCTCGGTCAGTCGATCGGCGACTGCTCGACATTGGGAGGCAGGCGATCGGGTCGATTGCTGAAGTTCCTGGAACAGAATCTTGAAGATTGCCTCCACGCGACTACTAGGCTTTTCCCGATGGAAGATCGACACAACGTTCGCACATTGAAGCTTGTGCATAAGCGGTAATGAGATGCGATGAACAGGTATCAGTTCACAGCACAGCCTGGAGTCAAAAAACCTCCTGACTGCCTGCAATCAGCCCTGATGGACAAGATGAAAGTTTGGTGAGTCTAGTTTGAGCTTTTTGTTTCGAGCCTTTTGTTTCGAGCCTTTTGTTTCGAGCTTTTTACAGAGGTCTCCCGGATATCGTCTTACCGTCTGGAAGAATGCGGTAGTTGCGTCGCCTGATTGTGTCGTCTGTGGTAGAGCGGTCTAGACTGGGAGGACACCCTTCACTCAGATTGCTACACCCTGATCCAGTATGAAGCTTGATGAACAAATCCAGGTACTGATTGATGACGCTCCTCGCTATGGAGCAGAGCCAACCGATGTTAATTATATTGCACCTGTACTGAAAGCTATTGCGGAAAGATTACAGCACCCTCAGTATTATATTTTACAGAACCTCGATCAGCACTGGCTGATGATGACCATTGCGGATCAAACCCACCCGGGAGTTACGAAGACAGTTGTGTACGCTTTTCCCAGCCTGGAGACTGCTAAAGCAAATACCAGTACGCTTAACGATCCGCAGCTTGTTGCGTTACCGATTCCGGTGATTCATTTACTATTCCAGATGCTAGCAATGAAGCCGGTCGATAGTATCGTCTTTTTTGAGACTTCAGCAAATCTCCAATCTGGCATCGAGTTAAGCAGGCAAAATCTTCAAACTTTAATCGAACAGCATCTACAAAGCCTAAGAGGTGGTAAGATACCACCCGACATTGCCTGAGTCGAGTGTGATCTTGCGCACACGACCAAAATATCTTCTGGAGTGATACGTAAAATTACTCAGAAGAATTGGATTCAGCACTGGCTTGGAGGGCAAGAAACGCTTCTTTTGCGGCTGCCTGTTCTGCTACTTTTTTAGACTGCCCCCGACCCTGCCCCCAGCATTGACCATTGATCCAAACTTCGGCAGCAAACCGTTGGCTGTCGCCGTGTACCGGGTTTAGCTCTGTGACGCGATATTCGGGCAGCGCCTGATGCAGGCTTTGCGTCATTGTTTGCAGCGCTCCTTTATAGTTATGCAGGGCAGGGTCGCTGCGAATTCCTTCTCCAAGCTGCTGCAGATGTCCATCGAGCCAGGGATGAATCAGGTTCAGGTCGTGGGTGCTGAGATACAAGGCAGCGAGAATAGCTTCCAGAGCAGCCGCCAGACGAGTATCTTGCCCGATGCGATCGGCAGAGGCACTGTTGGAAAGAATCAGATAGCGATCGATTCCGTAGCTTTTGGCAATGTGTGCCAGGAGGCGATCGCTCACCAGAATGCTGCGAATCGCGGACAGTTCTCCTTCCGAAACACCAGGATATTGCTTATACAAAAATTCACCTGCTGCCAGCTTCACGACTGCATCGCCGACAAACTCTAGCCGCTCATAGTTTGCTGTGGAAGAAGCAGTCGGATCGGTGAGTGCCTGATCAAGCAGCACCCAATCCACCCGACTCTCGGCAGGGAGTCCCAGTTTGAGAATAAGCTGCTGAAGCTGTTTTTGGCGGCGGGGGTCAGCAAGCATAGCAGGTCGAAAAAATCTTCGCCGAAACGAAGCGCGCCAGAATCAAGTTTGCCAGGTGTCAGAATTAAGCAGGATTAATCGGGAAGAGGCGGTCATAAGCCGGGTTCTGTCACCAGAGGCAATTGCCCCAAGCGGCAGTTATCTATCTGGGATGCCTGTCACCAGACACCTCTAGCGGATTTCGCAGCATCCGAAGACGCTACCCGGAGCGGGAAAAAGACCAACCCTTGCTCCTTCGACCTTGCTTCCGACCGGGGTTTACCGAGCCAACGCCTCTCGACGTTGCTGGTGCGCTCTTACCGCACCTTTGCACCCTTACCGGATGGGGAATGGGCAGTGGACTGTGGGGATGAATTTCTTCTCCCGACTCCCGACTCCCGACTCCCCCATCAGGCGGTATCTTTCTGTGGCACTTTCCTCACGCTCGCGCGCACTGGGCATTACCCAGCAGGTCTGGTCTTTCGGAAGCCCGGACTTTCCTCAGGCAAAAATTGCCCGCAACTGCCTCGCCTCCTCTTCCCTTGCTTCCAGTCTATTACTTGTTGAAGATTCTCTAACCTGTCCTTTTTTAATCGGGGAGCCAGGGAAAGTATTCCATCAATGATGCTTTTTCAATGATGAAGGTGCAGGGAACATAAGCCCAGTATTCCCGCTTGGCGCCGTCCGTGATGTTCACAATTTGAAACAGCAGACGCATGGTGAATTGGAGCGTGGCTTCGCGTTCGCTAAATTGGGCAAACCGTCCGGCATCGGCTTTTTCGACCTGCTTCAGATCGACGATCGCCCCTTTTGCAACTAACGTTGTGCGATCGTCATTGGGCTTGACCAGGTCTTCGGGCGCGAGAACGGCTTGGAGACTGCGACCCGGAGGAATGATGCTTTTGATTTGCGGCTCAGACAGGCTGTCGGGGGTAAGGTCGGGAATTAGATGGATAACGCGCCGGACTTTTCCGGCAAAGTTCGTAATCGAGCTGCTGTCCCAGTCGATCGCGATCGTTGCCGTAGCAGACTTATTTTGGAACACGCCCGTGACGGTGGCAGGCTGACTGGAAAAGCCGTAGCGTCCTTTAAAGCTGAAATTGATATCAATAAATTGGTTGAGCGGCACATCGGCAATGTTTTCTTCGCTCAAAACCTGGGTTAAGGCTGCCCGATCGAATTGAACAATCGTCTGCTCTTCCAGGGAGTCGATCGCCCGATACACCACATAGGCAATGCTGATTAAATAAACCGCCAGAATAATCAGATCGGTCTGGTTCATGCGGGGAGCAGGTGGAATTCGCGAAGGGCGGGCAAAAAGTTTTTGTTTTCGTGCTGCGATCGGCTGAGCTTGATCAGGGCAAATCGCTGGAGGGGCGTCAGGCTTGCCCACTGTTCTAGCGCGAGTGACACTCCGACGGAATCGCTCTGGTTCTTCACGCTTTCAGGAATCTGCGCCGCGTTTTGCCAGTCGGGATGGGGGTCGATCGGCAGGTCTGAAGGGGTTTCGCCGGAGTGTGCCTGAACGAGCTGATGGAGGTGCGATCGATAGGTTTGGATTTCTGCTGAAGTCTCGCAGGGCAATTCGACCAGGGTTTGCCTTTCAGTTTGAGAAAGCTGATTCCAGTGGGGCAGCTTGAGCTTTACGCCGCAAGTATCGAGTTTATAGCGGACACACATGGGAATGCAGCGCAGGGAATCGACAAAGTCAGACTCGAACTGGAAGAAGTCGGGCATAGTGCGGTGAGTGGAGGGGGATGAGAGGTAAGTATAGCGGG
>Ga0224722_1000614_pt1 | contig 20568 bp, 13 predicted proteins | sample Balambano_FR1_Me_FD_161646 | JGI IMG/M metagenome (GOLD analysis project Ga0224722, IMG submission 161646) | Freshwater sediment microbial communities from Lake Towuti, South Sulawesi, Indonesia - Balambano_FR1_MetaG | ecosystem: Environmental > Aquatic > Freshwater > Lake > Sediment | place... | reverse complement strand
ATACAAGACCTATTTAATGTGATTACAGCCTATCGACAAAGCTATCCTCAAGCTAATGTAGTTATTAATAATCTAGTTCAAGAAGTTGAGTTAGATTTCATCTTAGATGACCTACCCAAGCTAATTCACTCAATGCATGTGGGGAGCGATCGCATTCGTAGTATTGTATTAGGCCTACGAAACTTCTCACGCTTAGATGAGTCTGACATGAAACCTGTCAACATCCACGAGGGAATTGACAGCACCCTAATGCTTTTACAACATCGCCTCAAAACAAAGCCCAATGGCACAATGATCCAAATCATTAAGAACTACAGCGACTTACCTGAAGTTGAATGTTATGCTGGACAACTCAATCAGGTATTTATGAATATCTTGAGTAATGCCATTGATGCCCTTGAAGAGACTCGCGAACACACAACCTCACCACAAATTACAATCTCAACCCAACAAATCAACTCAAAGTTTGTTCAGATTTACATCGCTGATAACGGCCACGGCATATCTGAGGAAGTACGCCAAAAAATCTTCGACCCATTTTTCACAACCAAACCTGTTGGTCAAGGTACTGGACTAGGTCTATCAATTTGCTACCAGATTGTAGTTGATAAACATAAGGGACGTTTGACATGTGAATCGACACCTAGTCAAGGCACACTATTTATGATTGAAATCCCTTTGTTCCATACCTCTCTAGATAGTGAAACTCAAACAATGCTAGCCAAGGAATAATCCAGTCCTTAAACCCTCAGATCTATGGACTGGATTACCTTCAAGTAAAGCCATTTAAGATAGCCCTAGCAAAGTTCCATCAAACTTTAGCATCAATGTGGCCTAGAAAAGCCTGGAGATACTGTCACTTCCTGATTTAACTAGCCAATACTAAAGTGCGTTCAGGGATGCTCTGTTCCCTTTCTCGCATGATGACTTTTTCCATCAGGTATTCAATGGTTTGTTGATTAACCCATCCTTGAGTAGACACAACTTCACCCAAGCGCTTTGCTGTTTTTTCTTGCTCAACTAAGGCAACCTCTAACTGCGCTGATGTAAGCAACCCGGCCTCAACCAAGTAAGTTCACAATGGCTTACTCACTGGTGCAGGCACGATCCCCAGCCATTGTGCTTATATTGCTTAGTAGATTTAATTAACTTGATATGAAGCCTAGCCACTAGTTTTTCCTTGAAGAAGATATATTGCTAGTGCCAGCATCATAGTTTTAGAGCAATATCTTTCTGTATTTCTTGACAAATTTGTTGAATCATTTGGCGCAGCCATAAATTGGCAGCGTCACGATCGCTCAACTTACTCCAGGCGATTGAAACTGACCACGAGGGTAGTTTAAGAGGAATTTCAAAAGCCTGTAGTGGGTAGTGTTCTGTAAAATGTTTGCACAAGCAAGAGGGAATCGCTGTCAGCAAATTGGACTGGGCAATCATCATGGGTAGGGCAAACCAGTAGGGAATTGTGACTGAAATTCGGCGATGGAGTCCTTGTTCAGCTAGCACTTGGTCGATCGCCCCGATCGCATCTCGACGCAGTGTGAACAAAGCATGGGGAAATTGAACAAACTGACTTAAGCTCACATTGCCACTTTCCAGAGCAGGATGACTGATTCGACAAATGCCAACAAACTGTTCAGACAGCAAAGGTTGCTCAAGAATATGGGGCGGCAGATCGTTAAAAGTTCCCAATGCCACATCGATAATGCCGTTTTCTAACAACTCTACAAAGGATTCCTTTTCCACCGTAATCAGACGCAGATCGACGTGGGGAGCCTGTGCTTGAAACAGGGTTACCAATCTCGGCAAAATCAAGCTAGCAAAGTAGTCAGACGTAGCAAATGTAAACACTGTATGGGATGTTGCTGGGTCAAAGGTTTGTAAATCCAGCAGGGTGGCTCGAACAGTATTGAGCGCTGCCATCACCTGGGGTGCGATCGCTTCAGCTTTGGCCGTGGGTTTCATCTCCCGCCCGACTCGAATAAACAAATCATCGGCAAAGAGCGATCGCAACCGTCCCAATGCTGCGCTCATGGCTGGTTGTCCCACATGGATACGTTGGGCAGCACTGGTGACACTGCGCTCGGCATACAGCGCTTCAAAGGCCACTAGCAGGTTAAGGTCGATCGAGCTAAGATTTATCATTTCAATTGATTTATTTCATTGAGAACATCGATTTGATTTATCTTTATCTTGCCACTATCGTAGGTAGTAAGCAAGTTAGAGGCATTAACCATGACAGAGGTAGAGACACAAAACCTTGCAATTGCCCGTAAGTTTATTGAAGAGTTTCTGGGCAAGGGCAACATGAGCCTTGCAGAGGAATTGCTGGACGAAAATGTGCAGGTAGTTACAGGACTCAAACCAACCGGCCCGATCGATGGACGAGACGAATACAAGCAGGTGTTTAGCGGTTTTTATAATGCTTTTCCTGATGTGCGCCCATTGGTGATTGAAGATATTTTCGCAGCCAATGATCGCGTCGTTGTTCGATTTAAGTCGTTTCAGAAACATATCAGCGACTACTATGGCATTCCTGCCAGCGATCGGGTCATTACATTTCACGAAACTCATGTCATGCGAATTGCAAATGGCAAGATCGTAGAGAATATCGTTAGTGCTACTAACTTGGAATTTGAGATGTTGATGGCTCCCGTATTAACGCCCCTAATCCTTACCTAAGCTTATGAGTTTGCCAGACATCTACGCTAAGGCACCGATCGCCCTTGTGCCTGCACAATCCGTTGCTACCTTCCCAACCAATACATTTTTAGAAAATTTAGCGATCGCGCCATCGGGTGATATTTTTATTACCAATCATGAGGCTGGTGAAGTTATCAAACTCAGTCCAGCAGGCACGATTACCCCCTACGCTAAGCTAGACGGTAAGGTTAGTGGTATCGCTTTGATCAAGCCCGATCAACTTTTAGTCAATGGCTGGAATAGCGAGGGAATTTCCTATATAGCAATTTTGGACAAAGGTGAAGTGCAATTCCTGCAAACCTTGCCTGAAGCTATGTTCCCAAATGGCATTACACCCCTGTCATCAAGCTCTTATCTCATGGCTGACTCTTACCGAGGAGCCATTTGGTTGTTCGACATAGCTACCAGGAATAGTCATATTTGGCTGGAGCATCCCTTACTGGCTCGTAGTGATGATAGCAGTACTTTTCCAGCAGCTAATGGATTGAAACGGTTGGACGACTTCCTTTACGTTTCTAATACTCAACAAATGTTGCTCCTTAGAATTCCACTAGCAGCAGATCTCAAACCGCAAGCACCAGAAATTTTTGTAGAGGGTACAAACATTGATGATTTTGCATTCGATGAGCAAGGCAGCCTCTACGGTGCAACTCACGTGTACAACAGCGTAATTCGGATTGATCGCGATCGCCAAACGACTATCATTGCCCAAGCTGAACAAGGCGTGACAGGCTGTACCGCAGTTGCCTTCCACAGTACAAGTCTGTATGTAGTCAACAACGGTGGCATGTTCCTGCCGCCAGCAGGTGGTGTTGAACCAGCCCAGGTAGTTCGGCTAGAGATAGGCACTAGTGGTGCACCGTTACTAAGTGAAGGTTAGAACTATGCGGAGCGATCCCCCCGTCACAGTCGATGTTGTGCAGCGCGTCAAGTCAAACAAGGGGACGGAATTTGAAGCCTTGTTGGAGCAGATTATTGCGGCAGCTAGTGCATTTGAAGGTTATTTAGGCTCGTCGGTTTTTCGCCCCAGTGAGCAAACCAATCAGGAATATCGAATTATATTTAAGTTCGATCGCCTAGAAAATTTGAAACACTGGGAAAATTCTGATATTCGTCAGCAGTTTCTTGCTAGAGCGCGAGAGCTGACGGTGGATGCGGGCAAGTTTTCTATTATTACTGGTCTAGAAACTTGGTTTACATTGCCTGCCAAGCCAGGACTACCCCCGCCTCCTCGCTACAAGATGTTACTAGTATCTGGAGTAGCGATTTTTGCTGTAAATCAACTGCTAGCTGTGTTACCGCTAACTTGGTTACAAGGGCTACCACCTTTAGTGCGATCGCTGATTTTAGTGTTTGCTACTACTGCATTGATGACCTATGTGGTTATGCCTAGACTGACTAAATTGCTGTCTAGGTGGCTATATCCTAGTCACTAATTTCTTTGCAATTTCCAGGAGAAGGAGCAAAATTATGCCTAACGTTTGTTTAATTGTTGGCATGGGCGAGGGTAACGGGATGTCGATCGCCCGTCGTTTTGCCAAAGAGGGATTTGAGATCGCTATGATTGCCCGCAATGAGGAAAAGCTCAAAGGCTATCAATCTACGCTGAAAGCTGAGGGCATTACCTCACATTATTTTTTGGCAGATTCTGGTGATGCCGCAGCGTTAACAAATGCTTGCACCGGCTTGCAAACCCAATTGGGAACTCCAGCCGTATTAGTCTACAATACAGCCGTACCACGTATGGAAAGCGTGCTACAAACCAGCTATGACACTTTGGTAAATGATTTTCGGGCAAATGTGGCTGGGGCGATCGCTTGCGTTCAGGCTATTTTGCCTGGGATGCAAGCCCAGCAAAAAGGTACTATTCTGTTTACTGGTGGTGGCTTTGCCATGTATCCTCACCCCGATTTTGTTTCTCTCTCTATCGGCAAAGCAGGTATTCGTGTGCTGGCTAACACACTACACACTGCATTAAAAGATTCTCCAATTAAAGTAGGCACTGTGACGATTTGTGGCACGGTTAATGGGGGTGATCCTAAATACAGTAGTAATGCGATCGCTGAAGAATACTGGAAGCTTCATGCCGCAGAAAATGCCGACTATGAAGTAATTTACTAACTTTAGACTCCTACCCAAACCTTGTTACTACACCCAAATTAGCTGGATTTGAGCTTGGTTTAATTGAATCAGACGCTATCATGACTACTTGGTTAGATAGTTACCATTAAAGGTACTAACTGTGCTGATGGGTTAACGATATTCCGAGGAGCGCACCGTGAAAACCAGTGGGTTGCTGTGTTCCCAGTAGCTGACTCAGGCGAATAACAGGTGCAGGGTACCGTGCTATGGATTTGTTTGAGCACCGACAAGTAGAGATAATAGCCGTGGAAGCCCCTTTGGCGGCACGAATGCGTCCCCGCACGCTGGAGGAGTTTATTGGTCAAGGAGCGATCGTTGGGGAAGGACGGCTACTCCGACGGGCAATCCAGGCGGATCAATTGTCTTCGCTAATTTTCTATGGCCCTCCTGGTACTGGCAAAACGACCCTGGCGCAAATCATTGCCAACACCACTAAGGCTCATTTCATAGCCCTCAATGCGGTATTGTCAGGGGTAAAAGATATTCGAGCGGCGATCGCCACAGCCCAGGAACGACGCGGCTACCACAACCAACGCACTATTCTATTTATCGATGAGGTGCACCGCTTCAACACAGCACAGCAGGATGCCCTATTGCCCTGGGTCGAAAATGGCACAATCACGCTGATTGGTGCCACAACAGAAAATCCCTATTTTGAGGTGAACAAGGCGCTGGTAAGTCGATCGCGCCTGTTTCAACTCAAGCCTTTGTCCCTGGAGGATTTGCGGCAAATTGCCCAGCAAGCATTGACTGACCCAGAACGAGGCTATGGGCAGCGATCGGTACAGATTGAGCCTGCCGCTTTAGATCATCTTGTTCGCACAGCCAACGGTGATGCCCGCGCCTTGCTCAATGCCTTGGAACTGGCCGCGGAAACGACACCTACCAACCATGAAGGGGCGATCGCTATTTCCCTGGCCGTTGCAGAAGACTCCATCCAGCAGCGAGCTGTGCTTTACGACAAAGAAGGTGATGCCCACTTTGACACCATCAGTGCATTGATCAAAAGTGTGCGCGGTTCTGATCCCGATGCCGCCTTGTACTGGCTAGCTCGTATGATCTACGCTGGAGAAGACCCGCGATTTGTATTTCGGCGGTTGTTGATTTTGGCGAGTGAAGATGTTGGCTTGGCTGACCCACAGGCCGCTAGTGTAGTGGTTGCCTGTGCGGCTGCCTTCGATCGCATTGGCATGCCGGAAGGTCGCTACCCATTAGCTCAGGCCACGTTATATCTGGCTACTACCCCTAAATCAAACAGTACAATGGGCTTCTTTGATGCCTTGGCAGCAGTGGAGCGAGAGCAGCAAAGCGATATTCCCAATCCGTTGCGCGATGCCAATCGGGATAAGCAAGGCTTTGGGCATGGAGCAGGCTATCTCTATCCCCATGCCTACCGCGATCATTGGGTCGCCCAGCAATATCTGCCCGCCAGTCTGCAAGGACAGGTATTTTATCAGCCATCTGACCAAGGTTACGAAGCCACCATTCAAACCCAGGTAGTGCGTCGTCGCGAAGCCCAGTTGGCGGCATTGGTAGAAGGCATAGGCACAGCCACACTGGAGGTACTAACTGTCAGTCCGACGGACTCGGCGCGGGAGCGGTGGTTGCAACGGGCACTGTCTCAAGCGGGCGATCGCCTCGGCCATGTGCGCGATCGGTTATTTGATCTAGCCAACCTGCAACGGCATCATCTAGTGTTGGACGCCAATGCAGGTAGCGGTTTGCTCACTTGGGAAGCTGTACGCCGGGTACCCGAAGGCGGTGTTTATGCACGGGTACAGAGCGATCGCGATGCGCTGGCTCTAGAACAACAAGCCGGCCAACTTCCAGAATTAGCCCGTCCGATAATTATTCGCGGTGACTTAGCTGAATTGCCAGCAACACTGTCACTACGATCGTTTGATTGCGTGGTAGGGCGCAATCTCCTGCTGCATGAAGCCGATCCAGCCCGTGCGATCGCCACTCTGGCCAATCTGTTGCAGCCAACCGGGACAATTGTCTTGGCCGAAACCTTACCTGGTCAAAGTCAGCGACTTTATCAACTGCTGCCACCAGACCTGCTAGCCGCCAACCTCTATCAGCAACTCACCGAGGCGGAAGAAGCGCTGTATCGGGCTCCTCCTTTGCATTGGAGCAGCACTGAATTGCAGCAATGGTTTCAGTCTACAGGTTTGACCACAACCCTACAGCAGGAGGCATTTACCATGCCAGTGACGGTGACAACCGCCTTGCTCAATCGCTGGTTTACGTTAGGGGCTGAGCCGCCCAGTTATGCCGATCGCCTAGCGGCTATCCTTTCGTCAAAGACCCTTGAGACAGTGCGCACCGCCTTCAAACAGTTGCAAGGGCAAACGGTAAACTGGACTGGGGCGATCGCCTGGGTACGGGGTGATCAGTAGTCCCTCACTCCGCCGTTGGGGTAGGATCGCTAGCTGCACTTTCTGGTTTCAGCAGCGGAAAGGCAATGACATCGCGAATGCTGGCTGCATCGGTTAGCAGCATCACTAGGCGATCGATGCCAATCCCTAATCCTCCTGCGGGCGGCATGCCATACTCCAACGCAGTCAAAAAGTCTTCATCCACACTGTGGGCTTCCAAATCTCCAGCCGCTTTGCGGGCAGCTTGTTCTTCCAATCGGTGACGCTGGTCGATCGGGTCAGTCAGCTCCGAAAAGCTATTCGCCGTTTCCCGTCCCACAATAAATAACTCAAATCGTTCTACCAAACCGGGCTGCGATCGATGAGGCTTGGCCAGCGGCGAAATCTCAATCGGGTAATCCAAGATAAAGGTTGGTTGGATCAGCGTTTCCTCCACCTTTTGTTCAAAGGCTTCATTCAGCAATTTGCCGATCGACGCACATTCATTTACATTTTGCAGTCCTGCCTGTTTGGCCGCTGCTTTGGCCTCATCGAGACTGGCAAATTGGCGAAAATCTAGCCCTGTTGCTTCCTGAACAGCGTCGTACATAGTTACTCTACGCCAAGGCGGAGTCAGGTCGATCGCCTGCCCTTGATAGCTAATAGTCAGCGTACCCAGCACGTTTTGGGCTGCTGTGGTGATGATAGCCTCCGTCAGCGCCATCATATCGCAGTAGTCGGCGTAGGCTTGGTAAACCTCGATCGTTGTAAATTCTGGATTATGCCGGGTCGAAACGCCCTCATTACGAAACACCCGCCCCAGTTCAAAAACTTTTTCAAATCCGCCCACCACTAGCCGCTTCAGATGCAATTCGGTAGCGATGCGCAGGAACAAATCCATTTCCAGTGTGTTGTGATAAGTGACGAAGGGACGCGCTTCGGCTCCACCAGCCTCTGACATCAGCACGGGTGTCTCAATTTCGATAAACCCTTGCTGATCTAGATAGCGCCGCATCGACGCTGTAATCAGCGCTCGTCGCCGGAAGGTTTCCCGCACCTCTGGGTTCACAATCAGGTCAACGTAGCGTTGGCGATAGCGCTTAGCAATATCAGTCAATCCATGCCACTTATCAGGCAACGGTAGCAGTGACTTAGTTAGCATGGCGTACTGCTGAACGTAAACTGACAGCTCACCGCGATCGGTTCGCTTGATGGTACCCGTCACACCAATGATATCGCCCGCATCAGTAAGCTGCTTCAAATGCTCGAAGGCATCGGCAACATCGGGCATAGCTTCCGTAATGCGCCCCTTTTCCAAATAAAGCTGAATTGTGCCAGTCTCATCCTGAAGCGTAAAGAAGGCCAACTTGCCGAATACGCGCCGCGCCAGGATACGTCCAGCCACAGACACAGTCATATCGGCTTCCTCGCCGTTGGCTAGCTCAGAAAATTTAGCCTGCAATTCAGCCGCATGATGGGTTACCTCCCAGCGGTAGGCATAGGGAGTTAGGCCAGATTGCTTAAGCTGGTCAATTTTTTGTAGGCGGACAGCGCGGAGATCTTCTTCTGCCATGAACTTGTTTTGAACGGTGACAACGCGCTCTGGGCAACGAAATGCTGATTCAAGCACAGACCTCATTATAAGGAGGTTTGGCAACGGGGTAGCACTCAAACCAGCACAAACATAGGCAAAATGGCTGAACCCATAGTTCTCTACTCGGCATGCCAGACAAGGAACTGGCACCGCTGATCTAGACACTCTCCCTTAGTCAGTAAAACCCGATGCTCTCCGTAGGAACGATACCTTGATTTGTAAAAAACGTTGACGATCGCTTGCCGATTAATGTGAAGCTTACGTGAGGCAATCATTTTTATTTAGCTAAAACTATTTAACTTCCGTAGTTCACCGCAAGCAAGGTACCTGAAACCGCTTAAAAACGATCGCGGCATCCGCTCAAAAGCCCATTCTTGCTCTAGAAGAAGCTCAAGCTCTTTTGCTTCAAAGTAACTCAGGTTGATTACGGTCGTACATGCGTTTTTGCGATCGAGGGTGAGCAATACCGGAAAACCTCGCATCTCCGTAAACCTACGCAAGCTACGGATCGTAGTCCCGGTCTGCTTTTTGAAAACTTCATGAAGCCCTGAGTAAACTTACGGAACCTATCATTTACGAACACTCGTAATTGCTCTGAACAATCAAAGATGGCTGAGTAGGAAACTCCGTAGCCCTCACTAAGGGGGTCTTACCCCCGCAGGACAGCCGCAGAACTGGCAATGAGTTATCGGTAACTCGAACACTTTCCCTTAGATTGGCCTCAGCGGTGAGTTCATACCCTCGTGTCTACCTGCCTGATCTCTAATGCATTTACCGGGTGTTCCCACAAACGGATTGAGTAAGGTGTCCATGATACGAGCATGCAAAAGGATTCATGAAAAGAGCAGATTATGGAGGCTTTGCCATATAACGCTTCTACCAACTACTGAGATGTATTCAAGACTGTCTCAAGTTTGAGTTTTCAGTAGTGCGATCATGCAATTTTTCTTCCCATCTCATCAGACAGAATTTCAACTCAAAGCGGTATCATCTGCTTTCCTTAGGCGATAGTGTTTGTCGCTAGCAGATAGATCATCAAGTTTGTTTCAATGACCTGCGCTTGCAACTCAGCTTCGAGTTTGTGGCTCTATCAGCATGCCAATTATTTAGTGCCTAGTTCAGGTCACAAAGTTTTTTTGTCAGTTTGGATGTCCTCTATCTGACTCAGTCAGATTCAACTTTGGAGCGTTTACTTATGTCTAGCACAACCAATGTTCTCGATACGTCCACTGGTTTTTCTCCAGCAGCAACCCAGAGTTCAACCCCTCTGACTACTAGCCCACAAACTCCTTCCTGGACAGGTTCTAGCGCTAACGGTTTGCTAGGCCAGTACTATAGTGGCCGAAATTTCGACAACTTAAAACTGAGTCGCACTGATGGCACAGTCAATTTTGACTGGGGAACGGGTTCTCCAGATGCTGCGCTTGGAGTAGACAATTTCTCAGTGCGATGGTCTGGGAAATTGCTAGCAAAATATTCTGAAACCTACACGTTTCACGCTACATCAGACGATGGAGTAAGGCTATGGATTAATGGTCAGCAAATTTTGAATGGATGGTGGGATCACAGCGCCACTGAGTTTCAAGGCAACATTACGCTTCAGGCGGGACAAACTTACGACCTACGCATGGAGTACTACGAAAATGCGGGACGAGCTGTTTCCCAATTGCGCTGGTCTAGCCGCAGCCAAGCAAAGGAAGTCATTCCTCAAAGCCAGCTATTTTTGCCTTCTAGCCAGGTTTCTAGGGATACGATCGCACCAACGGCCACAGCTAATACTAGCAATTTGACTGCGGCAACCACAGTTCCTTACCGGTTCACAGTGACCTACAGTGACGATCGCGGTATCGATGCCACTACGATCGACAACAATGACATTCGGGTAACCACCACAAACGGATTCAACCAGCTAGCTCGTTTGGTCAGTGTTACCGCAGCCACTAATGGTATTGCTCGTTTAGCTACCTATCAAATAGATGCACCGGGCGGCACGTGGGATAGTACCGACAACGGCACATACACGATCGCCCTACAAAGTAATCAAATCAAAGACACCAGCGGTAATACAGCGGCTGCCAAAACTCTGGGTAGCTTTCAAGTCAACATTGCCCCATCCCCGATTGTTGCCAATGGCAATGGTTTGAAGGCAGAGTACTTTGACAACATCGATTTCACCAATTTGAAACTGAATCGAACAGATGCTTCAGTTAATTTTGATTGGGGCTATGGTTCTCCTGATGCTTCAATTCAGCCAGATACCTTTTCTGCACGCTGGACAGGTCAGGTTTTGGCAAAATATTCCGAAACCTACACATTTTCAACCACTAGCGACGATGGTGTACGCCTGTGGGTGAATGGCCAAAAGATTATCGATCGCTGGGTAAACCAAGCAGCTACTGAGGTAACCGGCTCCATCACTCTGCAAGCTGGCCAAAAGTACGATATTCGGCTGGAATATTACGAAAATGGTGGGCGTGCCGTTTCCAAACTAGCCTGGTCTAGCCGCAGCCAAATAAAGGAAATCATTCCTCAAGGCTATTTATTCTCGGCCAGTTTTCCAGGCGACACCACAGCCCCAACCGCAACTGCATCCCTCTCTACCCTGACAACGGTGGGCGGTAGCGCCTACAACTTTGCAGTTACCTACACAGACAATGTGGCCATCAACACCAGCAGTCTGGATGGCAACGACATCCAGGTAACTGGACCAAGTGGCTTTAACCAACTGGCGCAACTAGTTGGCGTCAGCACAAATGGTACCTCTCAGATTGCGACTTATCGGATTTGGGCACCGGGGGGTAGTTGGGATAGCTCGGACAACGGCACCTACACGGTGGCACTGCAGGCAAATCAAGTCAGCGATACTAGTGGCAACGTAGCTGCTGCAAGGACTCTGGGCAGCTTCCAGGTGTCGCTTACAGCCCCTGCCCCGATCGACCTCAACGAGGCTCCTGTTATCACCCTGCCAGGTAGCCTATTCACCACGCCCCAAAGCACTAGTCTGGCTGTAACAGGTATCCAAATTGCTGATGATGCTGGGAATGCCCCCATTACGGTGACGCTCACCGCTACGAATGGCATCCTAAAAGTGGGGGATGTTTCAGGTGGGGTAACTATGGCAAATTTACGAAACAACGGCACAGGCAGCGTGGTGCTAATTGGGACGCTGATGCAAATCAACGCGACCCTGATCAACCCAGGTGGGTTGACTTATACTCCGAATGCAGGATTTTTGGGGAGCGATCGCATTAACGTTGCGGTTAATGACAATGGCAATACCGGCAGTGGCGGCGCTAAAACCGACAGCAAATCCTTTGATGTCTCCATTTACCAGTCCACTCCTCCCAGTAATGGCACCAAAAAGTCACCGATCGGCATCAACCTCAGCCAAGTTGTGGACTACTCCCCAGAATGGGTATTTGTCGATGCCTTCAAAGCCTCTCGTCCCTGGATTTCCCAGAAAGAGGGAGCTTCTTGGGGACAGGGCGGTACTCTCAACCTAACCAAAGAAGGTTGGATTGCATCGCTGCAACCTGGTCAATACGCCACCACTATCATGTTTACGGGTATTCCCTACCCAACAGGGCGCTACACCCTGTTCTACGAAGGAGAAGGCACTATTGAGTTTGGTCTAGGGAGCGCCAAAATCATTAGCCGTGAGTCGGGCAAGCTGATTGTAGATGTGCCTAAGGGAGAAGGAATTTTCCTAGAAATTCGGGCTACCAACCCCAACAACCCCATCCGTAATATCCAGTTCATCATGCCGGGATTTGAGAATACCTACAAAACTCAACCCTTCCATCCGATATTTCTGGAGCGCATCACCCCGTTTGAATCACTCCGGTTCATGGATTGGCAAAACACCAATAATTCCAAGCTGACAACTTGGGCCGATCGCACTACCCTGCAACATGCCACTCAGGCTGATCCAGAAGGCGTTGCAGCCGAGTACATGATCAAACTAGCCAACACACTCAAAACCGATCCATGGTTCACGATTCCCCACTTGGCCGATGACAACTATGTGCGCCAGTTTGCCACCCTAGTACGCGACACCCTTGACCCATCCCTGAAAATTTACGTTGAATACTCCAATGAAATTTGGAACTATGGGTTTGAGCAGACTCGCTACGCTGAGCAACAAGGCAAAGCGATGGGGTTGTCCTCTGATAACTTCACAGCAGCTCTGCGCTTCTACTCCCAGCGATCGGTTGAAGTATTCAAAATCTGGGAAGAAGTATTTGGAGCCAATAGCAACCGTCTGGAGAAGGTACTGGCATCCCAAGCCGTTATCTCCTATGCTGCTGAGCAAGTCCTGAGTTGGAAAGATGCTTACAAGCATGCTGATAGCTATGCGATCGCCCCTTACTTTTACGGCGGTGACCTGACTGACTCCAGCAAAGCCAGTCAAACGGTGCAAATGAGCGTTGACCAAATTGTCGATCGCTTGCTACAGAGCATCCGTACCGATACCAAAAAGGCCATTACCGATAGCCACAGCGTTACCCAACGATTTGGCATCGACTTAATTGCCTACGAAGGTGGCCCCCACCTGACCAGTTACCAAATGCCAGCTAACTTGGAACCGCAGCTAACCCAATTGTTTAACAACGCTAACCGTTCTCCCCGTATGCGGGATGTCTATCGCGAGTACCTAGAAACATGGAGTCAAGCAGGGGGTGGCTTGTTCAACCAATTCAACAGCGTCAGTTCCTACAACAAGTACGGTCAATGGGGTGCATTGGAGTATCAGAATCAAGACATTAACACGGCTCCCAAATACTTAGGCATTCTGGATTTCATTAACTCTGATAGCTAAGCGCCAAACTATCCAGAACGCTTAGCCAGCCGTTACTCGTGTGCCTGCCGTTAACCTACTCGGTTTTCTGCGGGCACATAAGTATTTGCACTCAAACACTAGCACCAGTGACTTGAGGAATGAGGGGTAAAACCACCACTTCCAATTAGAACGATTCCTTGCATCATGGATGCGTGGTATTGGCACAAGGGATGCATTGCAATGACACAGTTGACCAAAATTCAACTTGAGGATGGCACAGCCATTTACATGGAGGTAACCGAAAACGTAGATACGCTCCAACCTGGCAACGGTTCCCACGAAGCAGGTCGAGTGGCAAAGGGAGGAACTGGCACTCCCACGCAGGTGATGACCCAAAATTTTCGGGCGATCGAAAGCACTATTCGTACCTACACTCACTACACCTTAAATGCCTTTCGTCAAGTAGCGGTAGCCAACATCAACAAAGTCACTCTTGAATTTGGTATCAAAGTGGGCGGTGAAGCAGGCATCCCCTACATCACCAAAGGTACGGCTGAAAGCAACCTCAAAATTACGGTGGAATGCACCTTTCCAAATTCAGCCGCACCGCCCCCACCACTGCGTCCCTAACCAAACGGTTTAGTCAGTATTGGTTTAGTCAATATTGATCGACGTTGGACCAGAGGCACTGCCAGCCGAGGTTGCCGTTAAAGAAGTTTTGCGGAAATCGGCATAGAGCTTGTCACGCCAGTTAAAGAAGGGCTCGAAAGTGCCTATGTCGGCAATTCCCGGAACCCCTTTGCCTTTGAGGCTAGCGGGAATATCCAGATAGTCGCCTGCAGGAAATTTGATGTACATGCTCAGCCCAGCCACTGCAAAGTCTGCCAGGGTGGGTTGATCAGTCACCAAGTAGGGTTGCTCCAGCAGAATGAAGCAAAGTGCTGTAAGCGATCGCTTGATTGATTCTTTGGCCTCCTGAATAGCATCAGGGCCACCGACTCCCAGCCCTAATACACTAAATAGCTCATTAGGAACTGAGCCGACGAAGGTTTTGAGCAGATCAGGGGTAGTGTTAGGCAGCAAGGCCGATCGCCAACTTTGATCCTGGCTAAAGGCTCCAATCAAGCACTTGCGAGCATTCAAACCAATAGACTCATCAGCCCATTGCTCCATTTGCAAGCACAGACCTCTGAGTTTAGGGTCATTAGGAATAATAGGCTTGTCAGGATAGTGCTTTTCCAGATACTCAGCGATCGCAGTGGAGTCTGCAATAATTTCGCTGCCCTCTTTCAGAACAGGAACTTGCCGCTGACCAGATATCCGCATCAAGTCTATCTGCCCAAAACCAGGGGTTACCTCAACTTTGCGGTAGGAAATTCCTTTGTAGTCCAGGATGAGCCGCACTTTTTCAACATAGTGAGAGAGCTCAAATTGGTACAGTTCCAGCACGGTTGCCTCCTCGTGATACGAGCTTGTTCAGCACTGATACTGTAACGTCAATTGGCGATTCAGTCAGTTAAGGAAACCCGATCGTGTGGGCTGAAAAGAATAGGATAAGCCAGATAGCCCACAATTGTTATGTAGCTGACGTTTCTTTCTGCTCCAGCCACTGAAAACGATTTAACTTTTTATGCAGACGCAAACTCCTGTACATACAGGAACAGTACCCCATATTATGATTACCACATGTTGTCTTGTGGGGATGCAGATCAGCCATGATTGGATTTGTCTTAACGCTGCTAGGCTCTGCCTTAGCCTTAATAATTACTGCTAACTTGGTTCCAGGGTTTAGAGTAAACAGCTTTGAAGCGGCATTGATTGGGGCAGTGGTGCTGGGGTTTGTCAATGCGATCGTTCGTCCGATAATCACTATCCTGACGCTGCCGTTGACCATACTGACGTTGGGGCTGTTTTTGTTTGTGGTAAATGCGATCGCCTTTTGGATCATGACTCTAATTGCCCCTGGAATTACCGTCAGTGGCTTTGGGGCGGCACTAATAGGGTCAATCGTGCTGACCATTGTTTCTACCATCATCTCCTGGATAGCCAGATCCTTTGATCTTAGACGTGGCTAATCTCAGGTCAAAATATAGGTTGAGAGTAATAGTGATATTGGTCAGCAGTTCTATGGGCTGTCATCAACTGCAGCCAGAGTCCTGATGATGGATAGGTTGCAACCCCTAGCTTGGTTCTTGAGGCGGGCACGGCACGGGTTATGACTCAAACGTTTGACCATGAATTGATGACGCGCCCTAAGGTGAGCGATCGAAACCAACCTAAAGAAAGTCAGATTCGCAGGTTCTTGCGTAAGATCTACTTTTAACGTTTGTTCTGGGTTGACTCTCATGCCTGTTGATTCTGTTTCCCTGCAAGTAAACGGTGAAACGCACACCTGTTTACCTGATACTTCATTGCCTGAGTTTTTAGTTCAACTGGGATTAAATCCCCGGTTGGTTGCTGTGGAATACAATGGCGAGATTCTACATCGTCAATTTTGGGAAAAAACGACCTTGCACGCAGGCGATCGCCTAGAGATTGTCACGATTGTGGGAGGCGGCTAGCTTTCTACGATTCCGTCTTACTACTTCTTAGGAAGTGGCTAAAATGGCTCTCGCAACACTTGAATAATATTTTCAGTCACTTGCTCGAAGGTATCGTCGTGACTGATGACAAACAGTTGGCGAAAGCTTTTGAGGTTGGCGATTGCCTCAGCAAGTTGGCGACGGCGAGGCTTGTCCATGTTAGTCGTCGGTTCGTCAAAAAAGGCAATGTTGATATTCGCCAAAACTTTGAGCAAGGCTAACCGGACAGATAAGGCGGCGCACATTTGCTCCCCACCAGATAAATTCACAAATCGGCGCAAATGACTACTTTCCCGTACCAGGATGTCATAATCAGCCCCCCACTCCAGGCTGACGTTAGGCCGGTTCAGCAGCTCGCGAAATAGGCGATCGGCTTCTTGAGAAATACTCTGAATATAGAAGGCTGTGATGCGAGGCCCAGCTTCTTTATAGGCTTTCCGAGCAAAGGTGATGAAATCTTCCTGGCGTTTGCGCTGCTGTAGTTGCGTGGCAGCTTGGATGCGTTTGGCTTGGGTATTTTGCAAGTGCTCCAACTGCTGGGTCAATTCTTCCTGGTAGCGTTCCATTTCAGGAAGCCTTGCCCGCAGAGTAATGCAAGTTTCATCCAACTGGCGATGGGTTTCTTGCAAAGCTTGCAACTGTTGAGCATCGAAGGACTGGGCATAGCGATCGTGCTGTTGTTGTTGCTGCTGGCGTTGCTCGTGCAGGAGTTGCAGTTGCTCGGTGGCATCAGTAACCTGCTGCTGACGCGATTTGTAAGTATTGGCCAGTTCTCGGTGTTTGAGGTAATCTTCGTAGGCTGTACGATGCTGATTTAGTAAGGCTTCTTGCTGCTGAATTTCCTGATGCAATGTTGCGAAGGGCAGCAATTTTGCCTCTAAATCCGCGATCGCCTGGTTTTGCACAGCAACTTCCTGCTCTAGTTTTTGAATTTGTTGCTGAAGGGTAAGTTGGTTTTGCAGTTCTTGTTGGCGCAGGCGGCACTGACTGCGAGGATCGTTAAGCGCTGCCAAATCTTTGATCACAGCAGCGAGTTGCTCTGGTAAATCAACAGTAGCGGCCAACAGCGCTTCTCCTGCTTGCACTTGCGCGGCTAATTCTGTGATTTTAGCCACTAGGTCTTCTTGTTCTTGCATGAGTCGGTCGAGGGCTGCTAAGGCCAGTTGGTGTTGCCGAGCTTGTTGTATGTCAGCTTCTACTTGGTGTAGCTGGTGTTGGAGCTGGGTGATATCAGTTTGTTGGGTCAAGTCAGCCAGGATAGTTTGCAGTTGGGAGATCGTCCATTGTTGCCCTTGCTTGCCCTGTTCCAGGGTAGTGGCAATGCTAGCCAGAGATTCTGCCCACAACGGCAGCGATTGTTGCAGATCGGTGAGGGTGGCGATCGCGCGATCCACATTGGTTTGGTGGCGATCGGCAGTTTGTTGAGCTTGTTGCAGCATACATTGCAAGTCGGCTTCAAACTGAGCAGCCGCGGCCAAGTAGCTTAACTGTTGTTGACAGCGCTGTTGTCGCCGTTCCAGTTCAGGTAAACGCTGTACTGACGCCTCTAAGCAACGGAGTTGAGCAATTTCTTGCTCAAGCTGGCTAAGGCGGGTTCGAGTTTGGGTGAGATGCATGGCCTGATGACTCACGGCCTGTTGCTGGTCGCGGCGAGTTTGCAGTTGCTGGTTAAGCTGCTGTTGCTGCCGCTCCAAATCTGTTTGTGTTTGAATCAGGGGTTGCAACTGCTCAATCTCGCTGGCAGCCGTGGTTAGCCGTTCCCATTGTGCCAATAAGGTAGCAAGACGAGTTTGGTGACCGCTCAAATGCTTTTCCTGCTCCTGTTTCTGCAACTGCAGGGCTCGTTCTGATCGCTGCTGCGATCGCAGTTCCTGCAACTCCGCTTCTACTTTGAGATAGCTTTGGTAGGCATCACGATGACGGGTACAGCGATCGACAGCTTGCTGAGCCTGCTGCAGAATCTCTTGATTTTGGGTCAACCAACTTTGCTGAGTTTGGATTTGGGCATCTAGCTGCTGCAAGATAGTTTCGAACTGCTGTACCTGAGCGGCCTGGGTTTGCAAGTGCTCAATTTGCTGAGTTAAATCCGCTTGGGCTGCGGCCTTTTCCTGCAAAGTGCGTTGAGTTCGAGCAATGGCCTGTGCCTGCTCCTGAGCCTTTTGTTGGGTTGGCACCAGGTTTTGCAATTCGCTATCGTAATGAACAATGTCATTTTCTAAAGCCTGAGCCTGGGCTCTGGCGTGAGCCTCTAGCTCTTTAAGGGCATCCGCTGTTTTAGGATATTCATCCACATTAAGGATGGTATCAAATACTCGTTTTCGTTGTTCTTTGGCAAGCAAGAAATCAGCAGTGAAGGTACCCTGAGGCACGCCGATCGTACCAGCAAACAATTTGCCTAGGTCGGTTTCTCTTGCCACTCCCAAATGCTCTCGCAACCAGGGCATAACCTCTTCTTTGATGCGGGTGAGGGCTAAGCGTTGGTTTAATTGCGGGTCATAAATCACGTAACCAGACTTGGTGCAGCGGCTTACCTCGTAGGCGCGATGATCATGTTCAGAGACAAAGGCCACTCGCACTTGAGCGCTAGCAGCTCCATTACAGATTAAATCTTCCTTTTTGTAGTTACCGACGTAGTCAAACAAAGCCCAGGCGATCGCCTCTAAAATGCTGGTTTTGCCAGCTCCGTTTTCCCCGCAAATGGCATTAAACCCAGGGTGAAACTCAAACACCCGATCGCGATGGGACTTAAAGTTTTTCAGAGTCACCGACAAAATTTGCATAACGTTGCCATTACCTGCCACGAATCATGTAGAGTATAACGCTGCGATCGGGCATTACTCCATAAACAAGCGACCTCGGTAGATTTCTAAATCAGCAGACGAGACACTATCAAATAAAACCAAGCGATAATGCTTTTCCATAGACGATGCAAACTCTATCTTGATTTTGCTCAAAGTCAAACAGCGCAATCAAACTATCATCCATAAATGGTGCAACAATTAAACGACAACAAGAAATGTGTTAATGGTTTACTCATAACTTTTTTATTAAAGAAAGTCATCGCTAAATGGATAGGGTTCTGACGGAAATTGGCCGAGCCAGCGAAGTAGTACAACCTCTTCATTCATCTGTTCTTTAGTAGCTGTTGATAAACGAGTTCGGAATAAATCAATTCCAACTAATTCATACCCTAAACCTTGAGCAATATCACCTAGTAGCTCACCTGTGCGAATCATAATTTGTAGATAAGATTTTTGATCGCCGACAACATAGGCTAGCTGTGCACCTGGACGAAGAACCACCCTCAAGTCTGCCAAATGCTTTGCCATCCCGCCAAAATAGAGCTTTACAGCTCGATGATAGAGACGTTCAAAACCACTGGTTTTACCAAGCGCAATTCTTCGCTCTTCAATAGCATTGGCAATCTGCTGGATTTCTGGATGGTTAGATACCCAAACATCATCACTATCTGCCTTAAAAACATTGCGAGTATTAGAACGAATTAGTCCCTGTTTAAGCAGCCGTAGCTCTTTCTTGTTCTGAATAAAACCAAGCAAAACAGACTCTAATCGAGTTGTACGAGTGTAGTCCTTTTCATTGGGATAAGGCGGTGATGTTATAACAGCATCGATCGAGTTTGGTTCTAAGACACCTAGAATTTGGCGGGCATCTGCATGATGAATTATGCTAGGCACATTTTTCAAAGCTTGTAGCTGAGAAAGATCGTTGGCCATTGTGATAACTTCTTGCAGCCAAGCTTCTACAACAGGAGCATCACTCTTTGCTTTACCTACACCAACTTCTGGGCCAAAACGAAGATTGCTAATAGATGTAACAACGGCTTTTGCTAATGCTAACTGTAGATGATTGGAATAGGCTGGTTTAGCATTCAGCTTGATTTGCTCTAACAGCATCAAAGTTTTGTGCAGCGGAAGCGGGCTAATAGAGTTAGTTAATATAATTTTTTGGCTTTCATCAGGCAGAGTATGCAGTATCTCTTCTTTCCTTTCGATAAGAATTTTAGTGGCTTCACTAACTTGATGGGCTGAATCAAGTAATTCTGTTGGATCAGGAGTCCAATCTAACTTAACTGAACCAGCAAACCACGCCATTGGGTTTGCTTCTATCCCAACACTAGGAATTCCCAACTTCTTAGCTTCAACCACGGTTGTTCCCGTTCCACAGAATGGATCGAGTATTTGATGAGTACTACTCAGCTTGAACTTATTGATATAGTCCTGTACCAAATGAGGTGGAAAAGAAAGTACAAAGCGATACCAGCCATGAATAGCGCGATCGTCTTCGCGAATCTGATTTAATTCAGGGTCGCTAAAGTTGACAGATCGCTCACTAGTGTTGGATGTAGTTTTCAAAATACTCAAGGACGCTATATATGGCAGTTGCTTTTCA
>Ga0224722_1000613_pt1 | contig 20603 bp, 13 predicted proteins | sample Balambano_FR1_Me_FD_161646 | JGI IMG/M metagenome (GOLD analysis project Ga0224722, IMG submission 161646) | Freshwater sediment microbial communities from Lake Towuti, South Sulawesi, Indonesia - Balambano_FR1_MetaG | ecosystem: Environmental > Aquatic > Freshwater > Lake > Sediment | place... | reverse complement strand
CCCCATCTCCCACTCCTCCTGAACCCCCTGCCTTGGCTAACCAGTCTGTAACCACAACAGCGATCCAAACTCAACCAGAGACGCTAGAGATGGCTATCGCACAAACTACAACAGCAGTACAAACTCGCCCAGAAAAATCAGAGACAGCGATCGCTGACCAAACTTCAACTCAGGATCGCGTCGTGCGAGTGAGCGCTGAAAACTTGAATCGAATTATGGGATTGGCGGGCGAATCTTTGATCGAAGCGAACTGGTTGCAACCTCATGCCGACTCAATGACCTCCTTGAAGTGGCGATTGGTCGATCTATCGCGCAAATTAGAGCAATTGCAGGATACCCTCGATCGCGGAGCCTACCAGCAAGATGGTAGAGAGTTTTTGGAGCAGGCACGTCAGAAAGAGCAGGAATGTTTAGGGTTTCTCAGCGATCGCCTGAATGAACTGGAACTATATGCCCAACGCACGGCAAATTTGAGCGATCGCCTTTACCGGGAAGTGATTAGCTCTCACATGAGACCTTTTGCCGATGGAGTACAGGGCTTTCCTCGGATGATCCGGGATCTAGCGCGTAAATTAAATAAACAAGTGCGATTAGAGATCTTAGGAAAGTCTACTTCCGTTGATCGCGACATTCTCAAAAAGTTAGAAGCACCACTGACTCATATTCTTCGTAACGCCACTGATCATGGTATTGAATTACCTGAGGAACGCCTCGCAGCCGGAAAATCGGCTGAAGGCACCATTCGCCTGGAAGCATTTCATCGAGGTGGCATGTTGGTCATTACGATCGCGGATGATGGACGCGGCATTAATCCTGAATGGCTACGCCAAAAGGTGGTTAATAAGAAATTGGCGACACTAGAAATGGTGGCTCAGATGAAAGATGCTGAACTATTAGAGTTTATCTTTCTGCCTGGTTTCTCGACGGCCAAGCAAGTCAGTGAGATTTCGGGCCGCGGCGTAGGGTTAGATATTGCTAAAAGTATGGCGCAGGAGGTAGGCGGAACTGTTCGGGTTGTCTCCCAGGTTGGTAAAGGAACGAGCTTTCACTTTCAACTGCCCCTCACCCTGTCCGTGGTACGAACGCTGTTGGTGGAAATTTCTGGGAGTCCTTATGCCATTCCACTAGCACGGATTGATCATGTTCTAACCATCGATCGTGCCGATATCGCGGATATTGAAAATCGCCAATACTTCACGATGAATCAGCAGAATATCGGCTTGATTCCCGCTCATCAGGTGATGGATTTATCACCATCAACTTCTAATGCTGAAGCACTGTCTGTTGTAGTCATCAGTGATCAATCCAATGCCTATGGTTTAGTCGTGGATCAGTTTCTGGGTGAACGGGATTTAGTTGTCAGACCCCTCGATCCGCGACTCGGAAAAGTACCTGACATTAGCGCAACCTCTCTATTAGGGGATGGCACGCCGGTATTGATTGTGGATGTCTCTGATATGGTGCGATCGATGGATGCCATCCTCAGTAATGAGAAATTAGCCAGAGTTGGAATTGTTACATCAGAAGGTATTTCAGAGAAGCGTAAAAAAATTCTGGTCGTGGATGACTCGATTACAGTCCGAGAGATGGAACGAAAACTGTTAGAGAATCGCGGCTATGATGTCGATATTGCGGTTAACGGGGCGGAAGGCTGGAATGCAGTGCGGACGAATTCCTATGACTTAGTGATCAGTGATATTGATATGCCGAAGATGAACGGAATTGAGTTAGTTCGGCATATTAAAAACCACTCTCGCTTGCACGGATTACCTGTCGTGATTGTGTCCTACCGCGATCGCGAAGAAGACCGAATTCAAGGATTGGAAGCCGGAGCCGATTATTACCTGACCAAGAGTAGCTTTCATGATGACACATTGGTAAGTGCCGTCATAGATTTGATTGGGCGGTGACATGAGAATTGCGATCGTCAATGATCTATCAATTGCGGTCACTGCTCTACGCAAAGTAGTGCAAACTGTGCCGGATTATCAAGTGATCTGGACAGCAAAAGATGGTGCGGAAGCGATCGCTCGATGTGTGCAAGATCGACCTGATCTAATTTTGATGGACTTACTCATGCCTGTGATGGATGGGGTAGAAGCCACGCGGCAAATTATGAAAAATACTCCCTGTGGTATTCTCGTCGTCACCTCCAGCACTGAAAAGCATGTGAATCGAGTTTATGAGGCAATGTGTCATGGTGCTTTGGATGCAGTGGATACTCCAGTGCTAAATACCTCAGATAGTGCTCAATCTGCTCGTGCCTTGTTAGCCAAAATCGCAACGCTCTGTAAACTGCTGCAACCTGCTTCCTCCAAGCGATCTAAACTATCAACTACTTCCTCTTTTGAGTCTTCTGCCAAACTCTCTTTGTTTGAACACTCCAGTCTTCAATCAATGGCTCCACCCATCATTGTGATCGGGGCTTCTACGGGTGGACCGAAAGCCTTAGCCACCGTCCTGGCTCAATTGCCAGTTGGGTTTAAGGCGGCGATCGCGGTGATTCAACACGTTGATGCTCAGTTTGCATCAGGCTTGGTCTCCTGGCTGGATCAGCAAATTACCTTGCCCGTCCGCATTGCTAAAGTCGGGGAATATCTCGAACCCGGCACCGTTTTAGTAGCAGGCACGAATGATCACTTATACGTCAAACCCGATCTCACCCTGGGTTACACCAAAGACCCCCTGGACTATCCCTACCGCCCTTCGATCGATGTTTTCTTCAAAAGTTTGGCAGACCACTGGACTCGTCGAGGGACAGCCGTTTTGCTAACAGGTATGGGACGAGATGGAGCGGAAGGATTGGCAGCACTCCGGGCACGAGGTTGGCATACGATCGCTCAAAGCAAAGAAAGCTGCATAGTTTATGGAATGCCGAAAGCAGCCGTTGAATTGAATGCGGCAATAGAAGTATTGTCTCCAGACGCGATCGCCACAGCCCTCCTCTATGCCCTCAAACCCAAACGCTAAATCACCTCCTGTACGGGTGGATTTTGCCAAAGATTCTATGTTCACCGCTCAACTGTCTGATAAACCTGCCCCTAACCCTACCCACTCCCTACTCCAATGGACGACCAAATCACCGTTCTCCTAATTGACGACCAATCAATGATTGCAGAAGCAATTCGGCGGATGTTATCACCTGAAAAAGATATTACATTTCACTATTGCAGTGACCCAACTCAAGCCCTCAAAGCTGCAGCTAACTGTCAGCCAACAGTGATTCTGCAAGATCTAGTCATGCCTCAAATGGAGGGTTTATTGCTGGTGGAGTTTCTTAGATCTAAAGATACTTGCACCGCTCATATTCCCCTCATTGTGCTGTCGAGTAAAGAAGATCCGGTGATCAAGGCAAAAGCCTTTGAATTGGGCGCGAACGATTATCTGGTTAAACTGCCGGATGCGAGAGAATTGATTGCCCGAATTCGCTATCACTCCAAAGCTTATGTCAACTTCCTGAAGCGACAAGAGGCTGAGGCACTATTCAAAGCAGAGATTTTGCGGCAGTCTGCCTATATTGAGCAAGTAGGCAAAGTGACCACGGCGGCTTCTGATGTCGAGAAAGATGCCTTTCAACCAGATAAGTTAGCAGAAGTCGCTGAACGGAGTGATGAATTGGGACAACTGGCGCGAGTGTTTACGCATATGGTTAAAACGGTCAAAGCGCGAGAAAAAGAAATGATTGAGGCAAACCATAAGTTAGAAGAACTTTTGACTGCTTACAGTCGCTTTGTTCCCAATGATTATTTGCGCTTCCTTCGCAAGCAAAGTATTACAGACGTGCAATTGGGTGATCACGTCAGTAAAGTAATGGCAGTGATGTTTTCAGACATTCGCTCTTTTACCACCCTGTCCGAAAGCATGACCCCAAAGGAGAATTTTGCCTTTGTGAATGCGTATCTGAAGCGCGTAAGTCCCAAAATTCGCAATAATCATGGTCTGATTGTGAAATTTTTGGGCGATGGCATGATGGCGGTATTCCCTGATGGCGCTGATGATGCCCTGGCAGCGGGAGTTGCGATGTTCAAAGCTGTGGAGTTGTACAACCAGGAGCGTCAGCAAGACGGTCGATCGCCCATCCAGGTTGGCATTGGGGTACATGTCGGGCACATGATGCTGGGCATGGTGGGGGAGGAAAATCGGATGCAAGGCGATGCTTTTTCAGACAATGTCAACCTCACTGCTCGTCTGGAAGGATTAACCAAGTTCTATGGTGTGTCTCTCCTAATGTCGGAACAGGCGTTTGAACATCTGAGTCATCCGGAACATTATCAAATTCGCTTTCTTGATCGAGCGATCGTCAAAGGGCGCAATGAACCGATCGCCGTGTATGAAATTTTAGATGCGGAAAGTGATGCCGTGCGATCGCTCAAGTTGCAAACTCAACCTGATTTTGAACAAGGTGTGGAGAGCTACCGCACTGGAGATTTAACCCACGCAACAGCTTATTTTGAAAAGGTTCTTGCGATTAATCCAGATGATAAAACAGCGATACTGTATCTCGAACGAGTTACAGTATTAACCGAACGCGGAGTGCCTGAGAATTGGAATGGCGTTTGGGCATTTAATGAGAAATAATTAGGCAACCTGGCGACTCATTAAATCGGCAAAAAGTCCTGTGTGATGCATCAATTCATCAAAGGTGCCTTGTTGCATGACCTGACCATTCTGTAAGACATAAATGCGGTCGGCATTGCGAATCGTACTGAGACGGTGGGCAATCACAATGCGAGTGACATTTAATTGATCTAAACTTTCGCTGACGATCGCTTGAGTCCGGTTATCTAAAGCACTGGTCGCTTCGTCAAAGATCAACACTTTCGGTTTCAAGACTAATGCCCGCGTAATCAGCAATCTTTGCCGTTGCCCACCGGAAAGGTTTGTGCCACCTTCGCTAACAACTGTATGCATCCCCATTGGCATATTTTCCACATCTTCTGCAAATCCTGCCAAGCGAGCGACTTCCCACGCTTCATCCATCGTAATTAAGGCACCCGCAGAAATATTTTCAAAGATTGAGGCACTATTCAGACGACCATTTTGCAAAACAACTCCCAACTGTCGCCGCACTGCGGTAACATCTAATCCCGACAAGTCTTGCCCATCAAAGGCAATGGTGCCATCTTCCGGTTTTTCAAACCCTAACAATAAGCGCACGGTTGTCGATTTGCCACTTCCCGAAGGCCCTACAAGGGCAATAAATTCACCGGGTTTGGCTTCTAACGACACGCGATCGAGTGTTAGGGAACCCTCCTTGCAATAACGAAAACTAACGCGATCAAACCTTACCCCCCCTTGCAATCGTCCTGGATCTGCCTTGCCCCGATTCACCTCCGGCAGCTCTTTCAAAATCGGTTCAGCCCGTTTCCACATAATGGCAATATCCATAATGTCAATGATCGTGTTGCTGAGGCTGCTAGCACCTGTAATGAACGTCCCAAAGGCCGCATTAAATGCTAGAAATGTGCCAATGGAAAGTCCCGCCATCCCTGCCGTAGTCCCTGCTATTGCTAGATTAGCCGTTGCTGCTTGTGCTTGTAGAGTTAGAAATACCACCATGCTATAAATTGCGATCGAACTCATCGAAGTCATCGCAGCGTTAAACAGCATGACTCCATCTTGAACTTTAGATGTCATCATTGTGAAGTTGGTTTGCTGGCGGAAGCGTTTTGCCCAAAATGCAAAGGCTCGTTCTTCAGCACCTGCTACCCGGAGTTTAGAAATCCCATCAATCAGTTGCACTTCTAGACCCAGTCGGGCACCTGCTGAAGCTGCATTTGCCATCATTTGTTTACGAGAAACGATCGCAAAGATCGTCGTCACAATGATGTTAATGATAGCAATTGCTAACGCAACCAGAGCTAACTCAATGCTATACATAAATAGCAAGCCCAGATTAAAGAAGGCAAAAAAACCAGACAGGAGTGATCGCAGCACATTGCCGCTCAAAATTTGACGGATTTGATTAATGGCAGAAACCCGCGATTGCATATCTCCCGAAGAATATTGCCGGAAGAAGGAGACGCGCACCTTGAGTAATCGATCCCACACGGCGGCCTGAGTATGTGCATTCATATAAGTTTGTACTCGCGTCATAGCTGATCCCTGCACAAACTCAAAAAGGGTTTTGCCGAACGTAACAGCCATCATGCCCAACGCAATTTGAAGTAGCAGAGTGCGATTCGCATCGGGAATGGCTTTATCAATCAAAATACCTGTAGCGAGCGGCGCCACCATCCCCAATAGGGAAGCTGCTAAACCCATAATTAACAACACAATCAAATCGCGCTGTTGTCCCTGCATCACAAACTTGAACACATCTATTGACTTGAGTGCTTTATCGGCAAAGGAGCGGTAGAAGGTGTAGGCGATCGGTGAAATCTCGTTTGCTAGCTTAGGTGTGAACGGAAAGCGTTGTTTCAATTCCGGATCAAACACTTCGTAGCGTCCCGCTTGCGGCAACAGGGCGATCGGTTCATCTCCTGCACCTTTATAAGCTAGTAGAGGTCCACAATCCGCATTCCACCAATCGCCAGCCAAAATCACTCGGCGAGTTCGAATCTGAGAGGCGCGGGCGATTGCATCCAAAGGTTCTTTGACTCGTTTCATATCTTCCGATCGTCCAGGAGGACGGATGGTTAGCCCCAGAGCTTTTCCTACTGCGCCTGCAGCGATCACCAATGACGTACCCTCCTGAAAAAACTCAGACTCTTGAGGCCGGAACACTGCCGTTAATTCATTAATTGCTTGCTCTGTGGCTTTTTCATTCAGTTCTTGCCGCTTCTGGTATTGGGCAATCCGATTCGATAAATCTTGCTGCTCAAGCTCTTGCAAACTCGTTAAAAATTTCAAATGTAATTGTTCTAATTGCTCTTGTAGTGCGGCTGTAGAAACGGGTTCAGCAATCACCAATGGATTCAAAGTAATTTCAAATCCTTTAAAGATAGAACTTAAGCGATCGCTCCACTGCTGAAGTGGATGGAGAATCAGTTGTCTCTTCTGTTTGACCATTACTTGAGCCAACCATCCCTTTAGATTGAGTTGAATCAGGTGGGTTTCCTCGTAGGCAACGGCAAACACACTTTGTGATACACCATGAGTAATCGCAGGAATTCCAAACAACATATCCCCCGCTTTCACTTCAAATAAAAAGCGTCTGGCTCCCTGAGGCACACCATCGACAGTGATAACGGAAAATACTGCCATTGAACCTGACTTAATTGCCCAGAGGCACCGAGGTGATGTCAGGGGAAAGGGGCTGTTACTTTTTACCCGGTGCTCAGTGGGACTGGTGTTTTGCACAGTAGTCATAAGTCAGGCTTCACACTCGCAATCAAAAGGTTTGCCTCAGTGTTCCCCGCAATCTCTCAAAATTATTTTTAGTACTAAGAAGTTAAAGATTAAGTTTACGTGCTATCGCCCCCTTCCCCGTCCTAGCCACAGTTAATTTGGGAACACGAGTGCCCATTGCGCTGGATGAAACCACGATCGTCCCTGGTGAAAGAGGAGCGATCGTGGTTGTTTTGGAATGCGATCGCACGGCAATTCCCAAATTGCCAGGTCAATGTCGGAATCTGGATGAACCGATTCGGGAGATAATAGCGAACCAAACAAAACCACTTCCTTAACACTAAATTGCTCTTTCAAAAGGGCAGCAGCACTTTCTGCTTGCGCCCGTCCAACTCGCTGTCTCAGTAATTCGAGCAAACTCAATTAACTCTGACTCGAAATTGAATAAATCCAAAATTATCTCCCGCCACATTAGATACATCCCCCAAATTCACGATCAACGCCCCATTTGGATTCTCCTGAATGGGGCACGAGTTTTCTAGCGGCAGAGGGGTTAGGGGAGAGAAGAAATCGCCTGTAGCAGTGGGCGAATTGTTTCCTCGCTGAATTTGGGCTGTGTTCGGGACATAAGTTGTACCTCCCGGAATCAAGTCACACACGTTAACTGTCAAGGCTGGAGCTGTGCCGTCGGAGAGAAAATAAACCCGATAAGTGACTTCATCATTGCTTTGAACGGGATTGGTGAGGGGTAAGGCTGTAATGCCTTGGAGTTGAATTTGCGACCAACCCGAAGCGTTATCATCTGTTGTGCCTGGATCATCAATGACCTGAGCAAAGTTTACGCCAGGTAAGGGGTTTCCATTTCGAACTACATTTGTAATCCGCTTGACTAATCTCAGGCTAGGTCGGTTCTCTGGCGGAACTCCAGAATCACGACTAATCTGCTTCTGCAAAACAACAGGGGGTGAAGGAGGCAGTCCTAATTGCCCCCTTACCCGCTGATCCATGAAGGATGAAACTTCGATTTGAATTGTCACTTCATTCGGGGCATCCGCTGCCGGAGTTGCACAAAGTGAGATCGTACGAGATCCTGTGAAAGCTGCCAGAATAGCAGTATCAGGGTTGCCATCGCCGTCTGTATCTGGTAACACAGTAGTTCGATCGCTCGCTCTAAACTGGAACGTGTATCCTTGGGGCACCGTGGGAAGCCGCAGGTTGACAATATCGCTCGTGAAGAACAGATTCGTAATATCGATGTCGTAACACAACGAACCCTGCACTTCTACAGGTGGACGATTATGCACAGCCGTGAAGTTTCCGGCCTGACTTGGAGTGGCATCAAACACCACCAGACGATTGTTTGTGCCTGTGTTTGCCTCGAATAAGGTTTGGTTACTGGCGTTGTAATTAATAAAATCTGCCTGCCAAATTCCGGCATCCGCGATCGGCGTAATGGCCAGAGTATCGCCCCCAGTGTTCAAGTCACCGCCATTGTTCCAGACTGCATTACCTGAAGGTGTGCCTGGAATCGCGACTCCACCACCTGTAGGAGAAAAGTATTCAACATCGCCGGTGGCCGAAAAATTAGGCACATCCAGGTCAAAGTTGCGCAGAAATAGAGAATTCACATCCGGCCCTACCAGAAAGAAAAATGGCAGCGTGATGAGGGGTGCATTAATGTCTGTTGTGTTGCGCTGGAAGGTACCTTGAGTTTGGCCAATTAATGGCGGACTCGCAGCGGCCCCTCGCAACACGATTTCAAAGGAGTTATCGTCATCATTTAGCGCCGGCGTTGGATCTCCAGAGATCGGCAATGCTCCTGTTTCGCTGGTTACCTGGTAAACTCCCGGCGTTGTCACCGTGTAGAAGAAAACAGTGGCGGGGGAATCTGGCGTACCAGATGGGAAGACCTGTGTGGCGAGAATACTATTGTTTGCATCTCGCACTGTAAATCGAGTTGGGTCACAATTTGGCTGGGGAGGGCAGCTGCGATCGATAGGATTTGGAAAATCGTTCAGACTTCTTCCATTCACTTCATCATCGCCACCGTTACTTTGTCCGCCTCTAACGCCAATCTGGATCTGCCCCCCTGCGGCTGCGGCTGCATCCAGGTCTTGTTGCGTGATATTAATGAAGAAGCGATGCAACCGATCAGTACTGGCGGATGTTGCTGTTGTGTACCAGTCCCCAACGCCGGGGCCGCGGGCAGGCCCACTCGTTTGGAAGAGAACTTCAGGATTGGTCGGAAAAATGACATCGACCAGTTGCGCGATCGCAGGCTGCCAGGGATGAGTGACCAGTAGGAAAGCTGTGGTTAAACATGCGGGAACATGAAATTGCCAGCCTAACCGGCGACGTATTCTACAAATCCTCGTCCAGCCTCCTCCTGCCTGGGAGAGTTGCTGATGGTCAGGTAAAGTTTGTCCCGAGATCTCTCGGAATCGTCGTAGTTGTCTCACCTTAGCTTTTCCTCACTCCTCAAAAAAATTAGCTCGCATGGTAAAAACCGTAGCCAGCCAACTCACACACCAGCAAAATCTGAGCCTGTCAACGCTCACACTAGCTAAATTTACAGGGTAAAGTATCACAATTTTTGAGCCATCTGTGTCGTTTTTGTAATTAATAGCGAATAATACGGAGAAACATACTCGTAAATCGAGCATCTAGAAACCATAAATACACCGAAGGAAGGATTTGCTAGCAGCAGCTAGTCTGGACTTGCACAAGTTTAATTACCGGAGATCAATTCATGAGTCAGGTGCAACCAACCTCTCAACCAGAACTCGAGAAGCTAAAATCCTCAGAGCAACTACAATCAACATCCGTTGATGCGAATACTTCCCGTAGCGATGAGCTGACAGATGAGCAACTAGACGAAGTGAGCGGTGGGCTTCGTACCATTGTCCGCCCCAGAACTGAACCTGTTCAATAGGTTCAATTCATCTGAAGATTCTAAGTTCACAATCAATTACAACTGAATCAACCAGTTTGAGTTTGATGAATCAGTCAGCAGGTATTTTTACTCTATGCTGGCTGATTTGTTTTTAGGTCAAAAGATAATTACTTTTTTAGTCTTAATAAAAACGATTAGTTCTTACTCATTAGAACTTGTAGGCATGGGTGAGTTGCGATCGAAAAATCCATCTTGAGGATGCAAAATCTTTGTTTGGATTCCGCTAAATTAGGGTGGAATTTGCGCAGCGAAAAATTACTCATGAGTGTTCAACGTCAAAGTGGTGTACTGCTTCATCCCACCAGCTTGCCAAGTCAGCATGGAATTGGCGACATCGGGCGATCGGCTTATGAATTTGTTGATTTTCTCGCTCAAAGTGGTCAGCAGTTGTGGCAGATCTTGCCCTTGGGGCCAACCGGATATGAGCATTCACCCTACATCATGAATTTCAGTACATTTGCTGGCAATCCATTGTTGATTAGTCTGGAAATGCTAGCCCAAGAGGGTTTGATCAAATCTGATGAGTTAGTTCCACTGCCCCAACAGAATCTTGATAAGGTTGATTTTGAGCGGGTGATTCCCTACAAAATGAGGCTACTCAAGCTTGCATTTGAGCATTATCAGCACATTCAACCAGATACACTGAAACTTCGCTTCGAGCAATTTTGCCAGATGCAATCCTGGTGGTTAGATGATTTTGTGTTGTTTATGGCATTGCTGGAAGCCAATGGAGGTCAGGTTTGGACGCAATGGGAACCCACGATCGCCCGCCGAGAACTCACCGCGATCGCAGCTCAAGTCCACGCCTTACAAACACAAATTCAATTTCACCAGTTTTTGCAATTCATCTTTTTTGAGCAATGGTCGCAACTGCGATCGTATGCCAATGCCAAAGGAGTCAAAATTATTGGTGACATTTCCATCTACGTTTGCCACAATAGCGCTGATGTTTGGGCCGCGCCAGAACTTTTTAAGCTGCATCCGCAAACCTTCGAACCAGCCTACATCGCAGGGGTTCCACCCGATTACTTCAGTGCAACTGGGCAGCTCTGGGGCAACCCAGTGTATAACTGGGACAAAATGCAACAAACGGGATTTGATTGGTGGATTCGGCGGTTTCAAGCCACATTACAATACGTCGATATTGTGCGAGTCGATCACTTTCGGGGGTTTGAAGCTTACTGGCAAGTTCCGGCAGGTGAGACAACGGCCATCAATGGGGAATGGGTTAAAGCACCGGGAGTAGAGTTTTTTGAAACCTTACGCGATCGCCTGGGACAGCTTCCCGTCCTGGCTGAAGATCTCGGTATCATTACCCCGGAAGTGGAGGCTTTGCGCGATCGCTTCCAGTTTCCCGGCATGAAAATTTTGATGTTTGCGTTCCTGGAGGGAACTGACAATCCCCACCTGCCCCACAATTACGGGCCCAACTGCGTTGTTTATCCCGGTACCCACGACAACGACACAGCGCTGGGTTGGTGGGCTACCGCTACTCCCGCTGAGAAGACCCTATTGGCTCGCTACTTAGGCCACTCCACTCCTGATGATTTGCAAGCAATGGACATGAACTGGATATTGATTCGGCTAGCCTTAGCATCTGTGGCAAGACTGGCGATTCTGCCGCTCCAGGATCTTTTGGGCTTGGGCGGCGAGGCGAGAATGAACGACCCCAGCACGAATGCTGGCAACTGGCGCTGGCGCTACCGTAGTTCTGATCTCCTAACTCCAGAGCTTGGTCAAGCGCTGTTGGAACTGACTCAACTTTACGGACGAGCCTAATTGCCTAAGAACGGACGATCGGGAAAGCAGATGAAAAGGAAGACCAGCAAGACTGTTACTCTGAATAAGTGATGGTGACGAAAACGGATTGGTTATGAATTATCTTGTGGCAGTGTTGAGCGATCGCATTCAGGCCGAAGCCGCTTACTCAGAGTTGGAGAAAGAAGGCTTCCCCATGGCCAAAGTGTCTATTTTGGGGCAAGGTTACAAATCTGCCGATGAGTTCGGCTTAATTGATCCGAAAGAACGGGCCGGCCGGCTGGCAAAATTAATGTCATTTTGGCTTGTTCCCTTTGGTTTTGCAGCAGGGTTCGCTTTCAGTCTGATTACCAATCTCAACACTTTTGCCTGGGCTGGCGAAATTGGCAATCATGTCATTGGCGGCTTGTTGGGGGCAGCTTCGGGCGCGATGGGTAGCTTTTTCGTAGGGGGTGGTGTGGGGTTAACCAGTGGCAGCGGTGATGCCCTCCCTTATCGAAATCGCCTCAGTTTGGGCAAATATTTGGTTGTTGTACAAGGGAACGAAGTCGAAAATTTGAAAGCATCTGGGATTTTGCAGCGCTTTAATCCCGAAAATCTGCAAGGTTATAGCGAGTATTAAAAGCTTAATCTGGGAGAAATTTAAGGTGTGATAAAAATCACGGGAAATGATTTGGTAAATCACTCCCGACCTTAGCTCAAGGAGTAAAACTAAGAGTCAAAGTTCCACTCCTGAGATCGCTTACCATGTCTGATACCGTGTCTACCAAATCTGTCATCATCATCAACGCGATCGCGATTACCACAGCCCTTGCTGTTGTTTCTGGGTATTTGCCCCTCAACCTGACTCCACTGACTCAAATTCAATCCTTTCTCCATCAAGCTTCCCCTCGCAGGTAAGAACAGACTCACCGACTCATCGACTCACCGATCCACTTAACGCACTCATTACCTCCCACTCACTTCCTCACTCCTCCTCTACACTGGAAGCAACAGAGTCGGGATAGGTCAATGATGCGACTAAAGGTGTGGCAATGGCTAGTATTAGTGCTTCCGGTCGGAATCATCGTAGCTTTCTTGCTCACGGCTGCGGGAATTCAAATTCATACCTGGGGCTTGAGCTGGATCTGGGCGATCGTTACCCTTGTCTTTGTGGGTTGGCGGTTCCTATTAGTTAAGTGGACGCGACCGATGCTGCAACAGGTGGAAGCGGCGATCGCCGAAGTCACAGAAGACTTAGAAGCGAATGCCGTAACTGCTCAACCAATCGCTGGAAACACCACATCGCAACGAGCGGAAGCTGCACTTCAACAAGCACTAGAAGCTGCTAAAGACGATCCACCCATCTGGCAAGACATGGGAATTTTTTGGCAGCGATGTCAGCAATTAGTGGTGGATACCGCCCACACTTATTACCCAGAAGTCCAGCGACCCTTGCTCAACATCTACATTCCGCAAGCCTATAGTCTGATTCGCGGCACCGTGGATGATTTAGACCAGTGGATGAACAAACTTGCGCCTGTCCTCAATCAGGTGACGGTTGGGCAGGCAGTTCAAGCGTATGAGGTTTACCAGAAATTAGAACCCTCTGCCCGTAAAGCATGGCAAGTGTGGAGTTGGGCACAGTGGCTGCTCAATCCTGCTGCGGCCGTAGCGAGACAGGCAACCCAGAAGTACAGCGATCAGGCGAACCAACAGTTGCTAGTGAATTTGAGTCAGTCGCTGAAAGAAGCAGCCTTAAAGAACTTGAGCCGCCAGACGATCTCGCTCTACAGCGGGCAACTGCCTCCTCTGGAAACCTTCACTCCTGCGTCGCCGCCCAAAGCCCAAACGCAAACCTTACAGGATATCCTCAGGCAAGCCGAGCCCGTTGAAGCAATTGCTCAAAAACCCCTCAACATTCTCCTCGTTGGTCGTACTGGAGCCGGAAAAAGTAGCCTGATCAATACGCTATTTGTCCAAGCCCTAGCGCAGGTGGATGCATTACCCAGTACCGACACGGTGAAAGATTACCGTTGGCAAGCTGCAAATGGCGAAGCATTGACGTTGTGGGACACACCGGGATACGAACAAGTCAATCGCTCCGAGTTTCGTGAATTGGTTTTAGAGCGGGCATCGCAAGCTGACTTGTTGTTACTGGTCACGCCAGCACTTGATCCCGCTCTGCAAATGGATGTGGATTTTCTGAAGGATGTAAAAGCAGCAGTCACAGATTTACCCACGATCGCCATTGTGACTCAGGTAGACAAACTTCGACCGATCCGCGAGTGGGCACCTCCTTATGATTGGGAGTGGGGCGATCGCCCCAAGGAAGTTTCGATTCGAGCAGCTACCCAGTACCGGGCTGATGCCTTCGACCCGTGGTGTGAGTTTGTTTTGCCGATCGTCACGAGTGAGGCCCAAAGTGAGCGTCCCGCCTGGAACGTGGAGGAATTATCTCTCAGCCTGCTGGAATCGATCGCTCCCGTCAAGCAATTGCGCCTTGCTCGCTTTCTGCGTAACCAGCAAGCTCGAACAGTTGCTGCAGCCAAAATTATTGACCACTACACTTTTCAGATGGCCACCACTCAGGGGTTGACGGCATTTCTCAAAAGCCCCATCCTAACCTTCCTCTCGACCTTGACCACGGGCACACCGACGCTTGCTTATCTGCTAGCCGAACAAATTCCGATCGAGCAGTTGCCCGTTGTGATTGGCAAACTCCAGATGGCTTACGATTTGTTTAATTTATTGAATGAAGGAGATCCAGGTAAGCGAAACTTCGACCTCCTCTCCCTTTGGCCAATTCTACTGGAAAACCCCAACCCACCCGATCGCAATGCTTGGGCATTTGGACATGCCATCGTCGAATACTGGACACAATCCCTTTCTCCAGAGCAGTTGCGCGATCGCTTCAATTTTTACTTATAGCTGTAGCCATATCTAACGTGGCGAAAGCAAGTCAGAACGCCCAACCCAGTATTGGCTTTGCAACTTCCTCCTTATCCTAAGAACTATGGATTAAATAAAGTGGCATAGCCGTCTCGGCTGTGAGTGACAGGCAGGATGCCCATTCCACAGAACTTGCTACTTTATTTAATTCTCATTCCCTAAGCGTTTTGACCAAAGCTACATATCTCAAAAGCCTTGACATGTCTCGCGGGAACAACAAGCCCAGTGAAGCTACAGTAAGGTGTTTCAACTACGCCCAACCCGCATCTTTTCTAAGTTGCGCGTAGCCGAAACTGGGCCTTATTTAACTTCGGTAACCGTCGTCATCTAAAACGTGGTAGATGTGAATCATCGTGATGCCGAGGTTTCAGGTTCTCGGTCTCTACACGAGTTGCAACTGGTAAGGACTGGTGAGCCGTTCGAGTTGTTGGGTCAGCAGACTGAGGAATAGGCCCACGTCCGTAACAACACCAACAGACTCTACCGACCCTCGATCGCTCAGTTTTGTGACCACAGCCGGATTGATATCTACGCAAACCATCTTTACCCCGGCGGGAGTCATGTTGCCCACACCGATCGAGTGCAGCATCGAGGACAACATCAGAATCAGATCTGCGCCTTCAATCAACTGAGCGTAAGCAGCTTGGGCCTGAATCAAGTCCATTTCCGTATCTGGCAATGGACCATCATCCCGAATTGAACCGGCCAAGGCAAAGGGCACATCGTGTTTCACGCATTCATACAGCACACCGCTGGTTACAACACCTTGTTCGACGGCTTTTGCGATGCTGCCATAGCGCCGAATCGTGTTAATCACTTTCAGGTGATGCCGATGGCCACCCCGCACTGACACGCCCCGCTTCATGTCTACGCCCAGTGATGTCCCCATCATGGATTGTTCCAGGTCATGCACGGCGATCGCATTACCGCCCAACAATGCCTGCACATAACCGCCTCGAATCAACCGCGCCAGATGTTCGCCACCACCGGTATGGATCACAACCGGACCTGCGGTAACCACGACCTTGCCCCCTTGATCGCGAATTTGGCGCATTTCCCAAGCGATTTGTTCTACCACCAGTTCTACGCGCCGTTCGCTGGAAACACCCGCACCCATGAAGCTGAACTCTTGAGTGTTCCGCTGTTCGCGGGATTCCGTTTTACGAACGGTGCGAATGCCTTCGATGCCAACCACCACTCGATCGCCCTGCTTTAGATCACGGAGCAACTTACATTGGGCGATCGTCTGGCCTGCCGTCTCGCTTACCACGATCGCGGCATCCATGCGTTGTTTCTCCACCGGCACCCACTGGCAATTCACCCGCACCTCTGTGGGATAAATCGTTGTGACGTAAAAATCATCCGGCGCGACCCCATCCAGTTCCACTGTTTCCCAAATGATGTCGCACACTTCTTGTGGTGGGGGAACAGCTCCCAGGTCAATGAGTTGGGACATCAAGCTTTCCAGCACATCTCGGGAAGGCGCTGTGACTTTTACATCTGCCGCTGACGTACTTTGCCGCTGCTCACCCAGCTGGAAGTTTAGCACCTGGAAGCTACCGCCGCCATCCACGATTAGATCCAGCGCCTGATTAATTAAGCCGGCATCTAGCAAATGGCCTTCCATGCGAATCAACCGACTTTCCACTGTGGCGATCGCCCGGTGATCTGGCATCAACGGTTCTGTCACCCGCAAGGTCAAGCATTTTGCCGCTCCCCCCGCTTTCAAAAACTCAGTTAAAGGCGTTTCCACTACTTCAAAACCCAGCGACGACAGGTGTTGCTTCAAATCGTCTGTGGCTTTGTTCATAATCACTGTGCGATTCACGTTCACTGCATTGCAGGCAAAGGCAACGGCATCCTTTTCGCTAACCGCAATGCGCTTTTCGGCTGGAACGCGCAACTCAATCAAGCGATTAGAGTAAGCGTCAAAGGCAGGCGGGTAGTAGAGCAAATACCCATCCGTCAACGGACAAAAGCACGTATCCAGATGGTAAAACCGCTCATCCATCAAGCGCAGAGATAACACTTCGATGTCCAGCCATTTGGCTAAATAAGGATGGGAATCTAGTTCCGATCGAAAACCGTAACCGGCCCAGAGCCAGCGCCCTTCGCGATCAAGGAGTGCATCGCCGGCCCCTTCAAATGGCAAATCTTTAGGCAACACATGCACGGTAAAACCTTGTGACTCAAACCATTCCTGGAAAAAGGGTTCTTCTCCCTGCCGTTCTTTGTGGAAGAATCGGCTCAGCACGACATCATTGCCTAAAACCAGCCCTGCATTAGCCGTGAATACCATATCCGGCACGCCTTTTTGCGGCTGGAGCAAATCAACTAGGGCCCGGTCTTTGAGGATGTGATGCAATCCTTGCCACTGCTCAACAGCCCGATCGCGAGAGGATTTGTGGACATTTCCCTCCATCCAGGGATTAATTACATAGTCCACATCATAATGGTCAGGCGCACACATCAGGAAGCGAATTGGAGAAGTCATAACCCTTAGCTCTTTAGGTGGATAGACGCGAACAACACAGTTCAGCGAACACAATGTTTGAAAGGACAATCTTCAATCTTACTAGAGACGCTTCTCTAATCTTGTATTTGTGCGAGCGATCGCAAAAGAACTCAAGAAAATCAACAGTAAGACGAGTCAATCAGGTCTCCCGCCTCAACAGGAAAAGGATGGATTTTAGTTCCTAAGCCAGTTCGGCTGTTTGCAGGGAGACTTCCATTAAAAAACCCACCAGCCAATCTTTGACGTGGTGGGTCGCGCGACAGTCGTCTTCGTTGTAGACCAGGATCGAGTCGAGGTAAGTCCGATCGCCGGTAGAAAGCCATTGGGAGTACCAGCAGATTGATTGAGCACCGTTGGCGGAGGGGTCGCGCCAGTTGAAGCCCAGCCAGCGAGCGATCGGTTTGAGGGCGTAACTTTCGACCGGCAGGGCAACTGCGCGGGTGATGCGATCGTGCAGGTCAACAAAGCGGGAGAGCAAAGGTTGAATCAGGTGCGCGGGCGTACCGTAGAGTTTGGCCAACCGCTCCACGGTTTGCACTTCGTAAGGACAGAAATGGAAGATAGGAGCTTGCGGGTAGCGCCACACCAGATCTAGGAACTGCTGCCAAACTTGCACTTCGTCTTCGGGACGATCGGCGATTAACGGATAGAAGTCTTGAGAATTGGCAACCCGATCCACCACGAACACACCGTGCAAGTAGGCCAAGTTGAGGGTTGGTTCAGCTTCAATGTCAAAGTACAACTCGACAGGCGCAGAGGGAATATCCAACGCGGCATGGAGCGCATGGGGATAATGAAAGCCGGAACTCGCTCGTTTATTGGCAGCGATCGAGCTGTTGGAGAAGGGCATTTCTTCAATCAACAGAGCTTGATTATGTAGGGTTGAGCGGGCTTGCCGCACCAACTTATAGGCGGCTTCGCGGCCAAATCCAGGAATGGGTTCCAGTTCTGCGGGGTTCATTTCCGCGAGCGATCGCACGGTGGTTAAATTCAACGCTTGCAATTGCACATAACGGGTTGGTGTTACACCGGGTAGCAGCGAAAGATGATGCTCTGCTTTAGCGATCGTGTGGCAATGACTCAACCAGTGGCACAAGCTACATCGACTGCGCGCGATAAATACTTCCGGCTCCTGCCGTTGTAAAAGCATCTGGGTGCAGTCATCCAGGATTTCCTGCATCTTGGGTAAAACTTCCCACAGGTCTACAGCAAATCGGCCGCGCTCGCGCAGCAAAATCCAGACTGCTTCGGCCCAAGCTCCCTGCACTTCGGCCAGCACCATCGTATGGAAAGCAACCGCAATCTGGTATTCCATCTTGGGCCGCTTGCCCAGCTTAATTTCGATCGGTGCGTAGAGCCAATCGCCAAAAATCGATCGACCCGGTTGCCTGACTAACAAATCAGGATTGCTTTTCAAGACAACCCCATTTGCACTCTCAACCAGCAACACCCCCTGAAAAATCTGCTCTACCCCCTGCTGCATGAGTTCTACAGTGGCATTGTGGGCCGCTTGCCAATCTTCCGGGTTGTAGGAGGGTTGATGAAACTGATGTCTAGAAATAAAGCCGCGCTGATTCTCCTGGCTGTCTTGAATCAATTTCAAGAGATACTCGTTTGTGGCATCCCGTTCAGCGAGATCCCCATGGACATCCAGGTAAGCTCTTCGATGGCAGCGTTGGTAGTTCGTTAACTGCTCGGCATCTATCAGCATGACTTCAAGGTAACAGGAAATGGGAATCCTTGCAGTGTTTTCTGGAAAACAAGACCATTGATCTGCAACCGTTGCCGTCCCCGAATCCTGATAGGTTAGTAGGCAACTCTATTGTTGCGTTCTGGTTGTTATGTTATGACGGGTATCTCTACTCCGGCAGCCCTGGATGCTTTACGGCAGCAGTTTCCAGCACTCCAGGCAAAAGCTTATTTTAATTACGGTGGACAGGGACCCATGCCTCAGGTTGCCCTGGATGCGATCGCCCAGTCGTTTCAGAAGGTGCAGCAGTGTGGCCCGTTTTCCAATGCGGCGGGCGTGTGGGTAGTACAAGAAGCGGAACAAACGCGGCGGGCGATCGCGCAGGAGTTAGGGGTGGAGCCAGAAACTATTACCTTGACAGAAGATGTGTCGATGGGCTGCAATATCGCTCTTTGGGGCATTGACTGGCGCTTGGGTGATCATTTGTTGTTATCTGATTGTGAGCATCCGGGTATCGTGGCGGCGGCCCAGGAGATTGCGCGGCGCTTTGGGGTGGAGATTACCACATGCCCTTTGCAGGATACGCTCAATCAAGGCGATCCAGTGGCGATCGTGGCCAGTCATCTCAAACCCAGTACGCGCTTGGTGGGCTTGAGTCACATTCTGTGGAATACAGGTCAGGTCTTGCCCCTAGCAGAAATTGTTGCGGCCTGCCACAGCTATTCCCTGTCGCGCCCAGTGCGAGTGTTGGTCGATGCAGCCCAATCGGTCGGGGTGTTGCCATTGAATTTGGCTGAGCTTAAGGTTGATTTTTATGCCTTTACCGGACATAAGTGGTGGTGCGGCCCAGAAGGCGTGGGTGGCTTGTACGTGCGACCGGAGGCGATCGACGCGCTCCATCCGACCTTCGTTGGTTGGCGCAGTATCACTAGCGATGCCACAGGCACACCTACCGGCTGGAAACCCGATGGGCGACGGTACGAAGTAGCAACCTCGGCTTACCCACTCTATGCCGGACTCCGACAGTCGATCGCCATGCATCACCAATTTGGCACGGCTGCCGATCGCTATCGCCAAATCTGCACACTTAGCACATTGCTCTGGCAAAAGCTGACCCAAATTTCGACAGTTTCCTGTTTGCGCCAATTGCCGCCACAGGCAGGATTAGTGTCATTTCAACTGCTGGGAAAATCTCACATGCAACTGATTCGCTTCCTGGAAGCTCGAAATATTATGCTACGCACAATCCTCCGGCCAAATTGTGTACGAGCCTGCGTACATTACTTCACGCTGGAAGCAGAAATTGATCAACTTGTGGCCGCGATCGAAGAATTCAAGGATTAGCCGAATTATATAGCTGTCGCCAAGACAGTTAGGACGTAGACTAAGAGGTATCCACCCCTCTAAAAGCCCTTGTAATCATGGCAAAAGCTTACAGTTATGACTTGCGACAAAAGGTGATCAAC
>Ga0224722_1000612_pt1 | contig 20626 bp, 17 predicted proteins | sample Balambano_FR1_Me_FD_161646 | JGI IMG/M metagenome (GOLD analysis project Ga0224722, IMG submission 161646) | Freshwater sediment microbial communities from Lake Towuti, South Sulawesi, Indonesia - Balambano_FR1_MetaG | ecosystem: Environmental > Aquatic > Freshwater > Lake > Sediment | place... | reverse complement strand
AAAATGTACATCAGACCCGGACCTTCTTCCGATTCAGACATTTCTTTTCCCACTATTTTTGCCTGGGTAGTAATGCCCCGTTTTTGTAATTTCCGATAGTAACCATAATCCTGCCACAAACCAATGAGCGCCAGCAGCATCAATATTGCCAAAATAACAATGAAGATGTAAATTAAAACAGAGCCGATTTTTGCAAAAATAGTAGCCGACCCCGTGAGGGTTTCGTGGAGCCAGGCAATACCGGCAACCGCAGCCCACCAAAGTACGGCGCTTAGTACAGCCCCTCCAATGGCAATACCCAACAGGCGCAGCGGCGCGTCAATGGCATTCACCACCGGGAGCGTGGTGATGAATTTGTCGGTGTTGTTTTCGGGTGTTATTTCGTTACTCATTTTCTCTGTTTCTAAATCGCCCCGGTGCTTCGTCTCAATTTTTCCGTCCCAATTCCGGCAACACAAAATCATCCAGCGCACTCGGCATTGCCATCAGTTTTTCAATATCTTCTACGGTACGCGGTGCACGCGCGGAGAGATTTTCCCAGCCTTTCTCGGTAATTAAAATATCGTCTTCGATGCGCACCGCGATGCCCCACCATTTTTTATCGCACGGACTGCCTTCGGGGATGTAAATGCCGGGTTCGACGGTGATGACCGTACCGGGTTTGAACTTGCCGTAGGTGCCGCGGTCGTGTACGTCCAAGCCCAGGTAGTGCGAGGTGCCGTGCGGGAAGTAATTGTGCTGCTCGCCGGGTTTGATAATGCCGAGTTCTGCCAGGCGTTTGTCCACGATGGCTTCCGCTGCCTGGTGGGTTGACCAGAAGTCGTTGCCCACTTTACAAGCCTCAAAACCAGCGGTTTGCGCTTCCAGTACAATATTATAAATCGCTTTTTGCTCTGCCGAAAAAGTGCCGTCTGCCGGCACAGTGCGCGTTACATCGGCGGTGTAACCATGATATTCTGCACCCAAATCCATGAGTACCAGTTCATCACCGAGTTGAGTTTTATTATTTTCAATGTAATGAAGGATGCAGCCATTTTGTCCGCTGCCCACAATCGAAGGATATCCCTGATATTCCGAGCCGTACATTTTATAAACAAACTCATGTAATCCCTGAATGCCGGATTCTGACATAGTTGGTTTCATCGCTTTCATCACCTCTACCTGCCCCACACAGCTCACCTCAATGGCGCGGCGCAGCAGCACCAGTTCCTCCGGCAGTTTAGTTTCGCGCAGTTGTGCCATGTATTGCTCCAGGGTGGTCACATCGAGGTTGTCGTTGGGCATTTTGGCAATCACTTTCATCGCCATTTCCTGGTCTTTAGCTGCCAGAAATTCTTCTATCAGCGGGTCTTTCAAAGCACCGGGTTCCCAGCGGCTGCGGTTGTACAACTGCTCTTTTTTCTCCGACAGGGTCGTGTTATTATCTTTTATAATGGTGTAAAACTGCCGGGCTTGTCCGTTGAAATTTTTCGGAATTTTAGCTTTGGTTTTAAACTGTTCTATGAGGTCATACAAATCCGCTTCGCCGTTTTCATCCCGCGCATCATTTTTAAAATCAAAAAACAACACTTTATTAAAATTATTAAAATTCAAACCGTATTCTTTAAACTGCGCGTGGTCAATCACGGTAGCAAAACCCAGTTTCTGGCGCACCCCGTCGGGACCGAGCCGCCGCCCGTTCCACATTTCACTTTTCGGATCACGCGATTGGGCAAAAATGATTTCGTTGTACTTCGCACCGGAATTGGCTTGCTGGTCTTCCGAAAAAATCAACAGCACCGAATGCGGTTCTTTATAACCCGTCAGGTAATAAAAATCGGGGTCTTGGTGGTACTGAAAGTCCACGTCGTTGGCGCGGTTGCGCACGGGATTGGCGAAAAACACCGCCACCGAGTTTTTGGGCAACAGCTTGCGCAGGGCTTCGCGGCGCGATTTATGAAAATCACTGGAAAGGTAATCGGTGGGGAGGTCTTTTTGGGCTTGCCCAAGCACTGCCGTTACCAAAAAAAGCAACAAACCAAATATACGCATCGTGAGTGAGTTTTGAATGTACGAAGATATGCTACAATTTAAAAAACAACGCAGAACGATAAAGAAAAATTCAACATTTCAGAAAGGAATGGTATCTTTGAATGGGTTTAAAAAGATGGATAACTCATCATTTTGACCGGGTAAAATCTTTGATCTTACCTTCCTGTGAACATAGCCGCCTGCTTTCGCGTAAGACAGGTAGAAATCGTGTGCTATGAAGCAAATTATACTCCACTGGTTACAGAAAAAACAGGTGCTGCACACCTTACAGTCATACCGGCAAGCGGCGAAACGCCAGGTGGATCAGTGCCGGGCGTACCTGGCGGCGCACCCACGCGTGGGCTATGCGCTGTGGCTGGGCGGCAGGGCTTCTGTGTACTGCGCAGGCAGCGTGGTGCTGTTTTTGCTGGGTATTCAGTGGGGGCTGTTCGGAGCATTGCCCACGCGGGCGGCACTGGCGGGTATTTCTAATCCGCTGGCTTCGGAGGTGTATGCAGCGGATGGCACGCTGCTGGGACGGTATTATTTTGAAAACCGGAGCAACGTCAAATACAAAAATATCTCGCCGCATTTTATCCACGCGCTGGTGGCAACTGAAGATGCACGATTTTTCCGGCACCAGGGCGTGGATCTGCGGGCGTGGTTTCGGGTGTTTTTTAAAACCGTTTTGGGTCAGAATCGCGCTTCGGGCGGGGGCAGTACCTTGAGTCAGCAATTGGCAAAAAATTTGTATCCCCGACAGTCGAATAGTAAAAATCCACTGTTCATTACCAAATTAAAAGAAGTCTTCATCGCTACTCGTCTGGAAAGCCTGTATTCAAAAGAAGAAATTTTGGAAATGTATCTGAACACCGTTCCGTTCAGCGAAAATACGTTTGGCATTAAAGTGGCATCGCAGCGGTTTTTCGGGGTGTTGCCGGAGGCATTAAACCCGGAACAGGCGGCAGTGCTGGTAGCGATGTTGAAAGCCACGGCACTGTACAATCCGGTCACCAATCCGGCAAAATCAATGGAACGGCGCAATCTGGTGTTGCGGCAAATGGCGCGATACCGGTACATTTCAAAACAGGAACGCGATTCGCTCCAACAACTGCCTTTGATTTTGAATTACAACCCCTTACATCACAATGCCGGCTCTGCCACCTACTTTCGGGAGCATCTGCGGCTGGAAATGAAAAAGGTACTCAAAAACTACCGCAAGCCCGACGGCTCGGAATACAATCTGTACACCGACGGTTTGAAAATTTACACCACCATTGATGCCCATATGCAACGCTACGCCGAAGCCGCCGTGCGGGAGCACCTGGCAAAATTGCAACGCGACTTCATTCGCCACCTCGTGGGTGCGCCTGCCTGGGAAAACGATACGATTTTACTGCTCGCCAAGCAGCACACCCCGCGCTACCGCCAACTGAAAGCTGCCGGTTTTACAACCAAACAAATTGATTCCGTATTTGCAACGCCGCTCGAAATGACCGTTTTTGACTGGCAACAAAAAGAACGCCGGGTGAAAATGAGTCCGATGGATTCGTTAAAATATTATCTTTCTCTGCTCAATGCCGGTATGCTGGCAGTAGAACCGCAAAGCGGCGCGGTAAGAGTATGGGTGGGCGGACCGGAGTACAAATATTTTAAATATGACCATGTGAAATCCCGGCGGCAGGTGGGTTCTACTTTCAAACCTGTCGTCTATGTCACCGCCCTGGAACGCGGCACTTCGCCCTGCCACCGCGTGGGCGATTATCTGCGCACCTATTACGAATACGACAATTACACCCCACACAACTCGGACGACCACTACGGCGGTTCTTACACCATGGAAAAAGCCCTGATGAAATCGGTAAACACCGTAGCGGTGGACGTAGCCGTGCGCACGGGTTTGAAACAGGTAGCCCGCATGGCGGAAAAACTGGGCATTAGCAACCGGGTGCCGCCCGTACCTGCCATTGCGCTGGGGGCGCACGAGGCTTCGCTGCTGGATATGGTGACCATTTACAGCACGTTTGCCAACAGGGGGGTGCGCCCGGAATTGCATTACATCAGTCGTATCGAAACGGCAAAGGGTAAAGCAATTTATCACTATCAATCCGACCGGAAAACCTGGAAACGCCCCGTCTCCAGCGATCATGCCGACATTATCAACCACATTCTCTGCGCTGCGGTAAACAAAGGCACGGGCAGACGATTGCGCTATCGCTACCATTTTAAAAATCCTATTGCGGGCAAGACCGGCACGAGCCAACACCATTCCGATGGGTGGTTTGTGGGCTATACCCCCACGCTGGCAGCCGGCGTGTGGGTGGGTGGCGAGTCGCCCTCGGTGCGCTTTCGCGACTTGAACCTGGGGCAGGGTGCGAATATGGCACTGCCCGTGTGGGCATTGTTTTTTAAAAAGTTAGAGCAAGACATAGCTTATGCGCCCATTTTTGCTGCTAAATTTCCCAAATTATCTGACGAGCTAAAAGAAGAATTGGATTGCTACATTCCGCCGCCGCCGGTTGATTCCACCGTAGTACCCGCCCCTGTACCCGATTCTACGGTCAAAGTGGTGCTGACGACGAGTGGTTAAAGGAAAGTCAGAAGTGAGAAGTCGGAGGTCGGAAGTATAAGGTGTTATCTTTCGACCATATGCCGCCTTCCTATTTCGTTGCACAGCACTACACGACTTTAATCCTCAAAATGAACTTTCCAATTCTCTGTTTGACTTTTTCAATATGCTTTATAAATTTGGTATTAATGTCAAACAAATTAAATAAAATAACCTTCCTAAACTACTGTATTTCATTAAATTAAAATAAACTTTCAATTTGACTCCCTCCGTATTAATTATTCGTTAAGATTGTGACTTTCCGAACCTTTCTTCGTCCAAATGAGTAAAACAAAATAGAACCTGTTCCCATGAACTACTTCATTCATACCCTGGATTTAAAACGGCTCTTGCAATTGCTGGAAGCACTGCAACGCGCCGGATATACGATGACTAAACTGTGGGGAGATTTCCTGCGGCGGTTTCCCCTTTTCCTGTGGCTGCTGCGGGTGCTGGGCATCGCAGTAATATTGGGTGTGCTGGCACTGACGGCATTTTTGGGCAGCATTCGCTACGGGGCGTTCGGTCCGCTGCCTACGAAGGAAGATTTGGCGGGCATTTCCAATCCATTGGCTTCGGAGGTGTATGCGGCAGATGGCACCTTGCTGGGTCGCTACTATTTTGAACATCGCTCCAATGTGCGGTATAAAAACATCTCCCAACATTTTGTAAACGCGCTGGTTGCCACCGAAGATGCCCGTTATTTCCAGCACCACGGCGTAGATTTGCGGGCGTGGAGCCGGGTGTTTTTCAAATCTATTTTGCAAAAAGACGAATCCTCGGGCGGCGGTAGCACCATCAGTCAGCAACTGGCAAAAAACCTCTACCCGCGCGAAAACGGCAAGTACGGCAAGTGGTCGTTGGTGATTCATAAATTGAAAGAAGTGTTTATCGCCGTGCGCTTGGAAAATCTGTACACAAAGGAGGAAATTCTGGAGATGTACCTCAACACGGTGCCGTTCAGCGAAAATACCTACGGCATCAAAGTGGCGGCGCAGCGGTTCTTTGGCGTACCAACCGACAGCCTTACAGCGGAACAATCGGCAGTGCTGGTGGCGATGTTGAAAGCGACCACCACCTACAGCCCGGTTTCCAACCCCGATAAATCATTGGCACGGCGCAACCTGGTGTTACAACAAATGCAACGCTACGGCTACCTGACGCGTATGGAACTGGATTCTTTACAACAACTGCCACTCGGTCTAAATTACAGCCCTTTGAACCACAACGCCGGCATGGCAACGTACTTCCGCGAACACTTGCGCCTGGAACTGAAAACGCTGCTCAACGACTACCGCAAGCCCAACGGCATGGCGTACAATTTGTACACCGACGGCTTGAAAATTTATACCACGCTGGATGCCAATATGCAAAACTACGCCGAACGCGCTGTCAAAACGCACCTGGCGCAATTGCAAAAAGATTTTATTCAACACCTCCAAGGCGCACCCGCCTGGCAAAACGACACAATTCTGATCTTAGCCAAACAGCAGTCGCCGCGCTACCGGCGCCTGCAAGCGGAAGGTTACACCCTGGCGCAGATTGATTCGATTTTTGTCACCCCGGTGAAAATGAAAATTTTTGACTGGGACGGCGGCGAGAAACGCATCTTTTGGAGTCCGCTGGATTCTATCAAATATTATCTCTCGTTGTTGAATGCCGGATTTGTTGCAGTAGAACCGGCAACCGGCGCGGTAAAAGCCTGGGTGGGCGGACCGGAATACAAATATTTCAAATACGATCACGTCAAATCCCGGCGGCAGGTAGGTTCTACCTTCAAACCGATTGTGTACGCCACCGCTTTGGAAAGAGGCGTTTCGCCTTGTGTGCGCGTGGGCAACTACCTGCGCACGTATCCGCAGTACAACTACTGGACTCCCAAAAACGCGGATGGCAAGTATGGCGGCGTTTACAACATGGAAGGCGCCCTGAGCAATTCTATCAACACTGTAACCGTGAATCTGGCCGTGCGGATGGGTTCGCTGAATGTAGCCCGCATGGCGGAAAACCTGGGCATGAGCGCAGGCGTACCTGCCGCCCCTGCCATTGCGCTGGGGGCGCACGAGGCTTCGCTGCTGGATATGGTGAAAGTGTATAGCACATTTGCCAACCGGGGTAAGCGACCGGAGTTGTACTACGTGCGGCGCATCGAAACAGCGCGGGGTAAAGTGGTGTATCAAAACTGGGTGGACCGCGAGCAGTGGCAACAGCCGCTCACGCAAGACCACGCCGATATAATGACCCATATGCTGCGCAGCGCGGTGGACAAAGGTACGGGCAAACGACTGCGCTACCGCTACAAATTCACCAACGAAATGGCGGGTAAAACCGGCACCAGCCAAAACCACTCCGACGGCTGGTTTGTGGGTTACACCCCTACGCTGGCAGCCGGAGTGTGGGTAGGCGGCGAGTCGCCTTCGGTGCGCTTCCGCGATCTGCACCTGGGGCAGGGTGCCAATATGGCACTGCCCGTGTTTGCATTGTTTTTACAACAGTTGGAAAAAGACGAAGACTACCGGCAGATTTTTAGTGCGAAATTTCCAAGCCCATCGGCAGACGTGCAGGAATTGATGACTTGCTCGCGGTCGGCGGCAATGAAACCCAAAGTGGACAGCACGGCTGCGTCGGTAAAGCCTGTAAAGCAGGCAGGAACTCCAATGTTAGAATCTAAATAGGAAAGCGAAAACCTGCTGACAGCACTTGGGAGTGCTGTCAGCAGGTTTTTCGCTACACCACTACTTCAACGCCCGCCAATCGGCAGTAGGAATGATTTTTACCAATTCGATTTTATTGCCGGGCAATTGTTTGTACACTGCGGCATCGCCCATTTGCAGGTTCGGAGCCGATTCGCCACTGGTAAACGAATGCGCCATGAGAACGGTAATCTTGTTTGAAATCGGCTGCGCTTCCGCCAGGGCAATGGTTTGTTCGAAGCGGTCTTCTTCGTTGTAAATATAATAGGTCAGTGCCGGAGCGGTCTCAATCGGTAGTTTCAAATCCAGGCTTTCCGCGCTTTGAGTGCATCGGCAAAACTCGCTGGAAATCACTTTTCCCACGGGCAAATTTAGATTTTTGATGGCACTGCCCGTCTCCTGCCCCTGCACCCGCCCTTGCGGTGAAAGCTGCCGGGCAATGGTAGAATCACAACTTCTCCACCAATCAGTTTCTTTGGGTTGGAAACTATCGGAGCCGTTGGCTGCCGTCATGTGCCGGAAGTACACTACGTAGCCACCCTTTTGCATGGCTTTGAACAAGTCGGCGTGCGGCGTGACGGTGACTTTGCGACTGGCATTTTGGGGCGTATCACCGGAGGTAGTCGAAGCCGTAATGAGATAGATGCCCGCATTGGACGGAGCAAGGTACAAACCGCCGGTTGTAATGCTGCCGGTTGTAGTCGTCCAGTTTACTTCGCGATTTGCGCTAAAACGAATCGTATCACCGGGTCGTATCAGAAGTACGGTATCACCTGGGGTAAGAATTAGAGCGGGCAAGGCAGGATCGTCGTTTTCTTCACAACTTACGTTCCACAAAAATAAACTCATTAGAAACAGGAAAAACCAATACTTTTTCATTTGAAATCGGGTTTTAATTAAAAAACATATCCTTCCAGCTCGGGTGTCATCTGTCAGCGATGTCTTATACTAAAAGGAGCGCGCCGCTAAAATAGCGATTCTGAAATTTGTATTTTTGGGAAAAAATATCAATCGTCGCGAACGAGCAAAAACCAATGGATGTAAGCAGATTGTTATTTTATTTACTGGTAGGTATTTTGAGCATTGGAGTCCTGCAGGGATTGACCATCGGGGGCTTGTTTTTTTTCAAACAATCGGGTGAAAAAAGGGCGAATTATTTTTACGGTTTGCTGTTGATTACTTTTGCGCTGACGCTGCTGCACCATATTTTTACCATGACCGGTTTGTTTGAACGTTATCCGGGATTATATTTCTTACCGATTTATTACACACTGGCATTCCCGACCTTGCTTTTTTATTATGTCAAACTAAATCTGTACCCTGCTTATCAATTTCAATGGACAGATGGCAAGCATTTTATTTTACCTGCCGGACAGTTTTTATTTTTTATCAGTGTTTTCTTTACTACAGTTGCCTATAAAAGTGAATTGGGTCGGCAATTTTTTAATCCGTTTTACGGTGCGTTGGAGCAGTTATTATACCTCACCACTTTTTTTGCGTATTTGTATTTTTCCTGGCGGTACATCCGGCGCAAGCACGGCACGGTGCGGGAGCGGCAGGAACTCCGACAGGTGTTGTACCTGAAGGTGTTGGTAAAAATGTTGTTCCTACTGTTTTGTGTTCAAACGGTATTCGTCGTTTCCGACTTTATTATTTTTGAATTATTTTCCATTAACCTTCGATCCGTACGGCTTTACGCGGCACTTGGTGTGTTGTCGTTTGCAGCCTTGCTGTTTTGGCTGGGCATTTACGGTTTTCAGGTGTTGTTCTGGGGCAGGCGGGTGTTTGGGAGAATGAAGTGACGGAGAGACTAAGTGACTTGGAGACCTGGAGACCGTCACTCCGTCACTCAATTCTTTTTCTTAAAATCACCGTTTTTCCAGGCTTTGAAGAATTTACCCCAGGCTACGGGATTGAAAATATTCATCGGGGGCTGCTGACCAATGTAGTAATTGGCACTGGCTTGTTGGCGCAGGTAGAAGTTGGCATTCTCCTGCCCGTCGGCTTTCACGCCCGCGCTGGCGCGCCGGAGCGATTCCTGGGCGAGGTTTTCGGTAGCGCGGCGCTGGAGTTCCGGGGTTACATCCATTGCCAGAAATTCGAGTTTGAAATGATCGCGGTCGGGCCAGGGAAAAATCACCACCTCCGGCAGGTTAATATCGTCTTGCGTCATCAGTTGCACCATGGAGTAGCGGTCGTCCTCGAGGTTGTAAGGCACGGTATATTCCACCGTTTCATAACCCACCGCCGAAAAAACGATCACGTCGCCCTTTTCCACCACGATAGAAAAGAAACCGCGCAGGTCGGAGTAGGTACCCCGATTCTTATTTTTCACCAGCACCCCGGCGTACGGTACGGGAAAGAGTTGCTCGGTGGTGCCGTCCAACACCATGCCGGAAAACTGCACCAGTTGCTCCCCCGATTGAGCGTGCGCCACCGCGCTTCCGAACACAAGTAATCCAATTACAAAAAGCCACACTTTTGGCATCATTCTGTTTTCTTTTTTGCGAAAATACACAATCTTCGTAAAACACTATCATTTAGACTATCGGGAACGGGCAAAAGTTCGATGATCCGATTTTTTTAAGCCAAAAATAACGTTTGGACGTATTAATGTGATTACCGTCGCCCTAGAAAAAATTGCAAACCAAAATCACCGCCTACGCGCAGGGTGCTGCTGCCCAAATTGAGATTATCTTTGCTTTCATAATCGGCATAATGTACCCCAAACGTACCCTCCAGTGCCAGGCTGGGCGTTAAAAAATGATTAATACCCACCTTGCCGGAAGTGAGGAAACCGGTGTAATTCAGATTGGGTACAATTCCACCCTCCCTTGTAATTTTACCCAACACTACGCCGGCGTCGGCAGCGAGAAACCACCGCGAGCGCCCACCATTGGGGTTTAAGTAGTAGCGTACGAACGGAATAATGCCCACCAAAGACCCTCTGGATTCCGATCCACTAGTCAGGAAGGAGTAACTCAGGTTGATCGCACCGCCCACTACCCAACGATCGGTAAGAAAAATACCTGCATTGGGCGCGGCTTCCAACCTCCAAAAATCACGCTCTTGATTGCTGATGCCGGCACTACCACCCAGCAAAAGCGTGCCTTTGCCCAGCGCAGGCTTCACCGCCGAGGTATCCGCTCCTGGCGGGCGCAGGAAGAACTGCAAACCCAGCCCCAGTTGTATGGCATTCTCGTCATTTCTAAAGTTAGCACTCAGCAAGCCTTCCAGTGCCACATTGGGAGTCAGAAACTGATTCACTCCAACGCCAATCAATGGAATCGAAGCTCGTACGTTTACTCCACTACCCGTTGACAGTCCTGCGCCAAATCCATCGCTCAACGTAGCAAACCAGTTGCGCGTGGTATGGTCGGGGTTGAAATAGTAGCGTACTTCCGGCGAGATGCTAATCAGTGTGCCCGCCTCTCCATCCGTGATTGTGACAGAGCTAAATAAACCACCCCCAATCATCCACCGTTTGGATAAAAAATAGCCAAACCTCGGTGCTAATTGTAGCGATACATAGGTTTGGTCATCAACATCCGGGTTATCAACCGAACTGATTACCGGCGTATTCACCGCCGCTCTGCCTCCGATTAGCCAGGTGCCTTTTTGTAATTGTCCGAAAAGGGTAAGCGGAAGCACTAACAGAAAAATAAGGTGTAGAACAACGTTTTTCATACGAAGTATTTTGGGAGTTAACAAGCTATCTGCAAGTTCTAAAATGACCTCCCTATTGTAAAAAACGTTCGATCACTAATTGAATTTTTATAAGAAAATTTGAAACTTATCAATGCGCTCCATCATTCTTCTCTCCCGCATTCACTTCCACCGGCAAGCGATTTTCTTTGGAGGGCAACGGGCAGGTGGCAAACGCCGTAAACGCGCAGGGCGGGTTGTAGGCTTTGTTGAAATCCAGGATGGTTTTGCCGTTCGCGTCGGGTTTGGCGGCGTAGAGAAATCTGCCTGCGCCGTAAGTGGTGTCGCCGTTGGTGGCATCCCCAAAGACAAAGAAAAGCTGCTCGCCCGCCCAGGTGGGGTACAACCAATACGAACGTCCATCTATTTCAAATACAAATGGACCAGGCGTGGGTTGGAGTGAAGTGGTGCCGATTACATCTGTCACTTGTAGTTTACGGTCGTAATCTGGTGGCACGGGCATAAGTTCTGCTTCCACCCGCCATTTTTTATCCACCGGAAACGTTTCAATGCCTTTGAACTGTGTCACATTCGCACTTTCCAAGTCGCGCAGGCGCAGGTAGTGGCGGTCGCCGCGTTGGATGACGAACCAGCGCAGGGATTGGTGTTGTAAAACGACAGGTTTTTCGTTTTCAGAAAATATTTTCAAATTTTTAATCTCTGTATTTTTGTGATAAACAGCCACATTTTTGGAAATTTCAACCCGGACTTCGCCATTTTCTAAGATCAGATTGCCCATAAAATCCGAACCTTTCGGAAAAACAAGATCGTTGTTTTTATTGGAACCAAAAGTATTTTTTCCTTCTTTTAATCGAAACAAGCCCGCCAGATTCAACCAACCATCCTCACTTTTCAAATCTGCGGCGCGTTCAAGTCGCCACTGTTGGATTTCCGCAATGTACCGGGAATCAATAGATGAAGATGTTTGTGAGAAAATGTTTACAGCAGCAAACAGCAGTAAAGTGATAAAAATAATTTTCATATAAAACTTTATTTGAATAAGTAAGAGGTTGACTATTAAGCACAGTACTCCAATGTGCCGCCGGCAATTGTCAATAAAATTTTACGGCAACGAATCCACCAGCGCTACAATACCGCTGATGATGTACTGTACGGCAATCGCCATCACAATAAAACCCATGATGCGCGATAGTGCTCGCATACCCGCCACGCCCAGCACGCGATTGAGATAGGGTGCCGACCGCAAAATAAGGAACACTAAACCCCCGGTAACAAAAATAACGAGCATGATAACCAACCGCTCCGTCCAACCGCTGTACTGCGAATGGAGCGCAATCAACAACGAAATAGAACCTGGTCCTGACAGTAACGGCATCGCCAGGGGCGAGAACGAAAGGTCGTTTTTGTGCAAGGCTTCTTCCGTTACTTCCGGGCTTACGCCCCTGCTCTCTTCGGGCTTTTTACTCAACAATTCAAATCCGGAATTTAAAATCACAATCCCCCCCGCAATGCGCATCGCGTGTACACTGATACCAAAAAAACTCAATATCAACGAACCTGCCAAAAAAAATACCAGTAAAATAGCAATGAAATAAATACTGGTTTGCAACACAATTTTATTGCGCGCCGCCATCGAGTAATTGCCGGTCATACTCAAATACACCGGCACTGCCCCAATGGGATTAACTACGGAAAATAACGAGGCTAACACGGCGACGAACAATTCGAGGAGCAAGGACATGAATCAGATTGTTTTTAACTTAGACAACAAATGATAGCCCTTCTTTATTTAAACAAAGATTGCTTTTGTTTAAAATATTTTCAACCCCTTTTGCCGGTAATCTGGTGACTCCAAAATCATCAGATTACCGGCAAAAGGGGACTTCGTTTCCAACAAAACACCACTATGCGCTATCAACTTTTTGGACACACTGGCTTGCGCGTCTCCGAACTCGCCCTGGGTACCATGACCTTCGGCACCGAGTGGGGCTGGGGCGCGAATTACGACACGAGCAAACAAATATTTGATGCCTACGCCAACGCCGGCGGCAACTTCCTCGACACCGCCAACCGCTACACCGAAGGCACCAGCGAACGCTGGCTGAGCGAATTCATCGGTACCGAACGGGATCATTTCGTACTGGCCACCAAATACACCCTGTTCGACCGTAAAACCGACCCCAATTACTCCGGCAACCATCGCAAAAACCTGATTCGCTCGGTACATGAAAGCCTCAAGCGGCTCCGCACCGATTTCATTGACCTGCTGTGGGTACACGCCTGGGATTTCACCACTTCCGTGGAAGAAGTCATGCGTGGCTTGGACGATCTGGTGCGCCAGGGCAAAGTACACTACATCGGCATTTCGGATACGCCCGCCTGGATCGTGGCACAGGCGAATACGATGGCAGACTTGCGTGGCTGGACGGCTTTTGCTGGTTTGCAAATCGAGTACAGCCTCATCGAACGCACACCGGAGCGGGAACTGCTGCCGATGGCGAAGGCACTGGATTTGGCAGTTACGCCCTGGGCTTCGCTGGGTTCCGGCGTGTTGACAGGAAAATATTTGAACAAAGAAACCGGCAGATTGAAAGAAAATAGTATCAAACTGAACGACCGCAACGCGCAGATTGCACAAGAGGTGGTCAACATCGCACAGGAAATCGGCGCAAGCCCGGCGCAAGTAGCCATCAACTGGACGCGGCAGGGACGCGAACAGGTACTCATTCCGATACTCGGGGCTTCTAAATTGAGCCAAATCGAAGACAACCTGGCATGCGTCAATGTTGAATTATCCGGAGAACAACTGGAGCGTTTGAATCAAAAAAGTGCCATCGAACTGGGTTTTCCGCATGATTTTCTGGAACGGGCGCGGATGAATATTTTTGGGGAAACGTATGACTTGTTAGATAACCATCGGCGATAAACGCGTTCTACGGCTTCGAAGTCGTAGGATGCCTATGCCTGCGCGCTAAATTTTTGTTAAACTACCCGCCGGCATCGTCGTTTTTTCAATAAAAATGGTTTACCTACGTTAGAAAACCTGACTAAATCAAAATAATTTTATAATGAAGTACCTGTTTTTATTATGTATTAGTGTAATATTGAGTGGCAATATATTTGCACAGACCAACAAAACCAAAGATTACACCAAAGCCGCCGACTCCGACGCGAAAGCCAAAGCGATCCTGGATAAGGTGCGCAAAAAATACGAGGCATACAACTCCCTGGAAATGTCATTTACCCTGAATATGGAGTTGGCAGAGCAACCCAAACAAACGCAGAAAGGCAAGCTAGCCCGCCAGGGTAGCAAATACCGCGTGGAAATGCCCATGCAATCCGTCATCAGCGACGGAAAAGCACTGTGGGTGATCTTTCCGCAAAATAAAGAAGTGCAAATCAACCCTATGCCTGCCCCCGACGAAGACGGCAACTTCTTCTCGCCCGAAACTTTTTTTAATTTTTACAACAAAGGTAAATTTGCGTACGTGCTGGTGAATGAATATGCGCAAGGCGGCAAGACTTTACAACAAATTGAGTTCAAACCCCTCGACAAAAATTTTGACTATTCCAAACTGCGCATGGAAGTGGATAAAAAAACCAACGACATTGCCAGCGTGAAAGCTTTTGGCAAAGATGGCTCGCGTTTTACCCTGACCATCAGCCAGTTAACGCCAAATAAAACCTTTGCTTCCGGTTATTTTACCTTTGACAAAGCAAAATACCCCGGCTATCATATAGAGGATTTGCGGTAACACATCCTTCAGGATGTACGCGTTCCCTGACCTTCAGGCGGGAAATCCAAAAATCTCGAAAGGCATTGTGTACTGCAATGCCTTTTTGATGGAGCAAAGAAACATTATTCGTAAATCTGTATGTGCGATCCCTTTGGCAACCGGGCGCAGGAGAAAGAAGAAAGACGTGGTGCGAGCATCAGCACATTACTTAAACGCCACATATTCAATTAACAACATATTTTTATCCAATCCAAAGTGATCTTCTGCGGGTTCGCTGAAGCGTTTTAGGAAATTATAACCACGTATAATAACCTGCTCTCCAAAAGATAATTTATAAGAAATATTGAACGTAGAACGGGTAACGATAAATAAATAATCAGCCGGGAGATTGAATTTGCGCAGTGACGGGTAGGTGCTAAACGACGAAATCACACCCTTTTGACACAATTCATTAATAGCGTTGATGAATGATTCTTTCAAATTCGGTTGCACTTTGTAGCCCAGATCAAAATCAAGCCGGAAAATCTTATCTTTACAAATTTCGGTAAAACGGTACGTATTGGTAAACGGCTGATCCACTTCGTTCAAATGCAGGAGCCAGTAGTGGTCGGCGCGTTTGGGTTGTTTTTGAAAAATGGATTTGATGAGGTATTTTTCGATGCGTTCGGGCTGCTGCGCATAAGTCAGATACACGATGTTGGAGGCAAATTTCGGAACTTCTTTGTCTTCGCTCACCGCTTCGATTATTTTCAAACTGGGTTTGATCGAAACAAAATGTCTTTTTTGATACAACAGCAGTTCGGCTTTGTTGGTGATAAACATGACCAAAAAAAACAAGCCGCCCAGTGCCAGTGTCACCCAGGCACCGTGTGCCAGTTTTTGCAGATTCGCGATGGTGAACAGCCCTTCTACGGTGACAAACAGAATTGTAATGCCCAGCACCTGCACCCAAGGCCACTTTTTTCGGTAAGACAAAAACCATACCAGCAAGAGTGTAGTGGACAGCATCGCTACCGTGATGGCTATGCCGTAAGCCGCCTCCATCTTGGTGGATTCCTGAAAATACAACACCACCCCGCAACTGCCGATGAGCAATACGCCGTTGATAAACGGAATGAACAACTGCTGCTTGAGCCGCGCCGGATACATGATTTTGACTCGAATCCAGGACTTGAGTTTGATGGCTTCGTTGATCAGCGAAAACGACCCGGTGATGAGTGCCTGGCTTGCCACAATCGAAGCCAGCGTGGCAATACCTACACCAACAGGAACAAACCAGGTGGGCATCAACCCAAAAAACGGGTTGGCTGCGCCGAGTGTTTGCCCCTCCAGGCTCAGCGTCCACGCGCCCTGTCCGAAATAATTGATCAATAGGGCAATCTTTACAAAAATCCAGGAATACTGAATATTTCTTCTGCCCACATGCCCCAGGTCAGAATACAGTGCCTCAGCTCCCGTTACGCACAAGAAAACCGCTCCAACGATCAGCCAGCTATTGGGATGATTCCACAACAAATTCAGGGCATTCATGGGGTTGATCGCCATCAACACCGCCGGATTATCGGAAATATGCACCAAGCCAAAAAAAGTGAGCATGGAAAACCATACCAGCATGATGGGTCCGAAAAATTTACCGACCGTGTCCGTTCCAAATTGCTGAAATGTGAACAAACCGATGAGGATTCCGATCACAATCGGTACGGGTGAAATATTCGGAATCACCACTTTTAAACCTTCGATGGAAGCCGTGAGTGAAATTGCCGGGGTGAGAATTCCATCCGCCAGGAGTGCCGCGCAGCCGATCATGGCAATATAAATGATCCAGTCGGGAGCGCGGCGGCGAATGAGGGCGTAGAGCGAAAAAATGCCGCCTTCGCCGTTGTTGTCGGCTTGCAGGGTGATGAGAATATATTTGAAGGTAGCCTGTAAGGTCAGTGTCCAAAAAATACACGACAAGCCCCCCAAAATTAAATCCTGCGAAATAGTAGATGTACCGATGATTGCCTTCAACACATACAGCGGCGAAGTGCCGATATCGCCATACACGATACCCAGGGTGACCAGTAAAGCCGTGGGATTCACCCGATAATGCGCAGAAGTATCCATTTGATTGTCCTCATTTTACAACGCTGCCTCTATGCACAACTGAAACGCCCTTGTTTGCTGACTTTCGGACTTCCGACTCCGGACTTCCGACTTCCTAAAACGCACGCAAAGATATTTTTCCTACCGCAATTCCAGTCAAATTTGACCAATTTTTTGCCGCCGCAGTCACTTATTAAAAAATAGCCCTATCTTTCGCACACGGCTAAAATCTGCCAACGTATGCGACCCATCCGTCCGCTGGAGTTCCTATTGCTTGAAATCGTGATCTACCTGTTGTTGTGGTTGTTCAACGACTACCTGGCTTCTTTGCTCAGCCTCATTTTTGGTAGTATCTGCCTGTTGATTTTGCTTATCTCCTTGATTGTAGAAGCCATCGAACGCTCCAAAGTACCACGTTGGTACTACCTTTTTCTGGGCGTGTCGGTGCTGGCTCCCATTGTGGCAGCCGTCATTTACCTGCTCCTCAGCGGCGGCGCAAGTTGGCTGCAACAATAAAAAAGGGGGTTACGATGAACCCCCGAAAAAACACCTAAAACCCATATTCAAATCTTGATAACCTTATTTCGCTGTATTTGTTGCAACCGAATGATTTTTTCTATCCCTCTTTGTGCGCACTCGTCGGCTGCTTACCTTTTGCCCTACATTTGTTTAGACCGCATTTCTGGAAAAAAGTCACATTTTTCCCAAAAAATTTTTAATCTCTTTTTGAACCCTGAAAGTTCGCCATAGCATTCAATAAGTATTTGGATTTCAAATCACTATAAAACTACTATTTCAGCGTGTTCGATTCGTTTGCCTATTTTGATTATACGGAAGGCTTCTAAAAAAGGTTCAACGAATTTGAAATTATGTGTAAAAAATACACTTTATAAACTGCACACGTCTTCTAATGTTACCGCCGAGTCTCTCAACGAGAACTCGGCGGTAACAAACGCTAGGTGTATGCCCTAACGAGCCATTGGCACATCGGCATATTAGCACATTATTTCTTGCTCCACTCGGCAATAGATTTGTCATTCATGCGCACGTAGTCGTCGTTTTTAGCTTCCATTGCCAGTTTTTTCGACATCTCCGCCGCTTTGATCGCCTCGGCTTTTTTGCCCATATCCGCCAGAATCAGGGCCTCGGTGCGCAACATCCAGAATTTCGGATCTTTGGCGTTCGCTTTTTGAATGTATTCCAAGGCTTTGTTGTAGTCTTTCTTGTCGTGATAATAGCCAGCCGCCGCCGAGTAATCGTTCTGGCTCGGACCCGCCATCACCCGGTCAATGTCCGCCATCACGCGCTTATCCACTTCCACTTGCAGGGGCAGGCTCACTTTGGTTTTTTCCCACATCAGGTTGATATCGGCGGTGGTGTTGGTAATGTTGTTTACGTCAATCGTGAAGGTTTCCACCGCGTCGCTCAGCATTTTTGGCTTGGCAGTGAAGGTCACCACAGGTGTTTTGTCGGCATAACCACCGGCGTTCGGCGTGTCATAATTGAAGAGCATCACCGTCCACTCGTTCATATCGGGCTTGGTGTACAGGGCGTAAGAACCTTTTTTCAGCTCTTTACCGCCAATTTTCACATCATCGCCGAAGGTCAGTTTAGTTGCTGCGTTCGCGCCCGTGCGCCACATCGTACCGAAGGGTACCAGCCCGTCTTTCGCAAAAACCGTGCGCCCTTTCATACTTGGGCGGGCGTAGGCGATGGTGATGTCGGTCAAACCCACTGTTTGTTTTACTTCACTGGAAGTACTCGGTGCGGGCGTTCTGATTTGGGCAGTTGCAGAAACCGTCAGCAGGGTGAGCGTTAAAATGGTAAAAACGTGTTGGAATAAGCTTTTCATCAGAATTTGATTTTTGTTTATAATTTAGTGTCCAAATTGTAGCAAAGGTACATTTTTTCAACCGACGTATGAATATAGGAACGAGTTTTCACATTTTCTTAAGAAATCTGGTTATCGGTTAGTAGTTATCTGGCACTCATTCCTAATTACCCGATAACCGATAATTGATAACCTATGACAATCGCAATCATCGCACACGATGGCAAAAAGGCAGATATGGTGGCTTTTATAAAAGACTATATGGAGCTGTTTCGCTCTAAAAACATTCACCTCATTGCTACCGGCACTACCGGCTACCACGTGGAACGCGCCGGGCTGGAGGTAGAAAAAATGGCAAGCGGACCCATGGGCGGCGACGCGCAAATCGCCAGCCGACTCGTAGAAGGCAAGGTGGATATGGTCATTTTCTTTCGCGACCCCCTGGGCAAGCACCCCCACGAGGTGGATGTGAATATGCTCATGCGCCTGTGCGATGTGTACAACATCCCCCTGGCAACCAACCACGCGGCGGCGACCCGATTCGTGCAAACGCTGTGAGAGACGGAGAGACCGAGTGATACGTGCCCAATAAATATTAACCAATAACTAATAACCAATATGCAACAACCCGAACGCATCACCCTCCGCACCATCTGGCACGGCGTGCTCGACATTTTCAACCTAGAACGCGGCTTAATTCAAACCACGCTCACGCTGACCAAACGCCCCGGCAACGCCATCCGGGAGTACCTGCTCGAAGACCGCAACCGGCTCATGCCCCCGTTTCGCTTTTTGATTTTTATGGTAGCAATCGCTGCGTTTATTACGCTACAATATTTTAGTACAAAACCCAATTGGCTATACGAATTTAATGCTGACTTTCAAACCGATTCTAATTCCGGCACGCCGGACGATGCTAAAAGAAATGCTTTTCTCAAAATGTATATGGACAGCCTCAGTTATTCCTTCAACAATTATTTCAACCTTTTCATTCTGGCGGCTATCCCGCTGGCAGCACTGGCGACTGGTTGGTTTTTCCGGCGGCGGTTTAATTATGCTGAACACCTGGTCGTCAACAGCTATGTGACGGGCTACCTCACCGTTATTTACATCCTGTTAACTCCGATGCTGTTCTTTAGCAATTTTGGCGTATTGAGCGGTGTTTATACTTTTTTCACATTTTTATACAGCATCGTCGTATATCAAAAAGTGTATCAATCGCCAGGCATTCGGGGCGTACTCGCTTCTGTCGGAGCAGTGTTGACCTATTTTGCACTTTATTATATCATCTTTTTTGCGGTTGCCATTGTATTTGCTATTTACGCGTTTTCAAAAGCCGGTTAAAGATTGTGCAAAACACAGCGTTGACCGTTTTACTCGTCCTTTTTATGGTTACACAGTTCCCACCGGCACCGCCTCGGAACTTTCGACCATTGACTCTTCCTCCACTTCATCCACCTCCACCCTTAAATTCTCAATAATAAACTCCTGCCGGTCGGGCGAGTTCTTGCCCATGTAGTACGCCAAAATCTGGTCTAAATCCGCCTCCTCATTCACCACCACCGGGTCAAGCCGGATGTTTTCTCCGATAAATTCACCATTCTGCCAGTCCTTTAAGTGGGATATCATCCATTTGCATTTCACAATATTTTAAACTTACATTGACTAGAATACCTTTCCCATCAGATGAAGGAATACAAATTGATTTTTCTTTTGAATTAAAAGTAATGACGTGCAGACGATTGATAGCCCAAGAATCATTTACTCTCAAAAAAAACGCTTTTTTATCTTCAGATAAATTGTTTTTTATCTTGTTAAGTAAATCAGTTAACGTAATTCTGGTTTCAATTCTTTTTCCATCCTCAAGATACAAAGCGCAGTAATTGACTCTTGTGCAATACTGCTTATGTGTTGTAAGACCAATTATAGTGTTTATTGGAATTTTATATTTTTTACGCTCTTCATCTTCAATTGATTCGATTATGATAGATGCTCT
>Ga0224722_1000611_pt1 | contig 20646 bp, 22 predicted proteins | sample Balambano_FR1_Me_FD_161646 | JGI IMG/M metagenome (GOLD analysis project Ga0224722, IMG submission 161646) | Freshwater sediment microbial communities from Lake Towuti, South Sulawesi, Indonesia - Balambano_FR1_MetaG | ecosystem: Environmental > Aquatic > Freshwater > Lake > Sediment | place... | reverse complement strand
TGACAAAGTCGCGCCCATCGGCGTTTGTCACCGCCGGGGTTTCCCGGTCATCGTTACAGCGAAGCACCTTCTCCGCGAGAAATGTTCCGTAAATCCGGTAGGCAAGGACAAAGATACAGGCGGCAGTCAGCACCAGAACCACAGAGTTCATGGCAGGTTCCTTTTACGATGGCAAAGTGATACTACTTCCAGTGTAACGAACACAACTCCGATTGTCAAAAAAATGCGCCCACGAGTCCAGCGAGAAGGAGAATGAGCCAAACGGGGACTTTGCGGGTTGCCATGAGGATGGCTCCGAATAGTGCCATACAACAGACACGAACGGTAAGTCCTCCACTCGCGGTGAGCAGGTAGAAGAGGATGACGATACTGACTCCGGTGACGGTGAGGGCTAAGCCGCGTACAAAGCCGTCAATGGTGGGATTGCCGCGATGCCGTGCATAGAGTTGTGCCAAAATCAATACAGAGAGCGGCGGAATGATGACGGCGAGGGTGGCGGTTAAGGCTCCGGGAACACCGCCGACAAAGTAGCCTAAACTGACGACCCAAAGCCCCGTCGGTCCCGGTGCTATCTGACCGATTCCAACGGCTTCGGCAACCTGCTCGGAGGTCAGCCAACCCCGCACTGTTACCAAGTCCTCGTGGAGCATGGGGAGGTTGCCGCTTCCTCCGGTAGAAAGTAGAGTGGCTTTAAGGACGAGCCAGAACAGTTCGAGGAGTTGGGTCATGTCGGAGGGTCTTTCCGATAACGACGTTGATACCAGACTTCAAAAATCGCACCGCATACCCCCCCTCCGACTAACACTCCGAATACAGGGAGACGAAAGATTCCAAACAGTACCACACCTGCAACAATCAACGCCAACGATACTGCCAAGACAGATTTCCCCTGCTCCCCACTCTCCCGAAGTAGTGCCAAGGCGTTCTGACCGGTAGTGTACAAGCCCAAGCCAACGGTTGCTGGGACGATGCCATAGGTGAGGGCTTTTTGAACAGCAGGATTGTGTCTCAGGTGTATAAAAGCAGCGGTTATCAGGAGAGCCATACTGACACTCGGCAAGAGCAATCCCAAGAGAGAGATAACTACCCCCGGTGTTCCGGCAACCCGATAGCCAATTAGAATGGTAAGGGAGAGCAGATTCATCCCCGGAACGACAGAGCAGAGGGACGATTGTCGGGCGTATTCTGCCTCGTCCAGCCACTTCTCCTGCTCAATCGCAGTGCGCCGAATCAATGCTCCGGTTGCCATTCCACCCCCGAAAGACTGCAAGCCTATCGAGAGCCAGAGGAGAAACAGGCGTGGTAGGGTAATGGAAGTTCGTTGCATGGGTACTCTATTAGACCTCTTTCACAAGTGTTTTTCCTCCCCCTTACGAAGGGGGAGGGTAGGAGGGGGTTAAACGAAAATATAAACTCGAAACGGACTTATGAAACTGGTCTATTAAATAAGGTTGCTTTCAGGCAAGTGTTAATCGTAGGTAGTATCATCTTTCTTTACGACAAAGGGGTCGAAGTGCGTTTCACAGAAGGAATAGAGCCATGGGGCAAATTCACCAGAAATCTTAACCCACTTTTTGTTCCACTTTCCCGTCATTGTTCCTTCGATGTAGGCAATTTTTCCATCGCGGCTGAGAAAGACGGCAACCAATTTTTTGTTATACACATCAAAGAGAGCCGTCCCTACGAACACTTGAACGGAATCCGTCTGTGGTGTTAGTTCCATGGTTTGGATGTGACTCAGGAACGAAACATATTCTTTTACTTTGAGCGATGGTGAGCTAATACGGAGAAGATAGCGTGGACGTTTCTCGACATCAAGGGGAGTGATGCCAACAAAGCTATGGGCATAGCGTGTCATGTAGTAAATCTCCCATCGCCCTCCATAATTCTAGGGGATTTCAATATTGGCAGTTGCAGGTTGGGGTGGTTTATCCCCGACAGGTTCACAGTGCATTGCTCGTCTTGTCCCTATGCGATATGTCTTTTGCTACTAAGTAACCAGCCGAGAACATTGGTTCTCCCCTCCTAATGTTTGAGAGGGCAAGATGCCAAAAGTAGATTGAAGCGCAAAGGATCGCTTGGTGTAATGCTGAGCCATGTCCCGTCGCATTGTCGAAATTTTACAGGCTAAACGTTGTACTAACCGATTAGTGGCTAAGTTGTGAGAAATACAAGTAACTCCTAAAATAGTCAAAGAGAACACGAATAATCGGAAACCCTACCACCCAAAGAATTCCATACAGAGATAGCAATAATTTGTAGTTTCTATTCCGCCTAAACCATTTCTTTGCAGAACACCCTATCGGTAAAGTGTGCCGTTGCTATCGTCGAAGATGCTTGATCCGCTCTCGAAGCGATTTATTTTCTAATTTCAGGCTCTCGATGTCTTTCTTGATCTTTTGGTTAGAAATACTATAACCACTACCAATATTTCTTATTTTCTGTTGTGTATTGGAAACTGTTGCAATTTGTGCCTTAAGGAAGGAGCATTCCGCCTGTAACCAACTAATATGCATCATATGAACAAATACAATTAAAATACAAAAAACGAATGTAGTGACAAGAATTAGATTACTCTTTTGGAATTTTAGTGCAATATAATCACCATTATTATATTTAATCATTGTTTTGCTACTTAAACTGGTACTTATGAGAAAACAGGCTTTAACCAACCGACCTACCAGAGGGAATCAACTGAAAACCCGAACCGATGACTGTATTCGCTTCGCGTCGGCATATTTAGATTTTGATTTGAGTTCTTTAACATCCGATATTAGATGGAACAAAAAATAATTTTTATTTAATCTTGCTGTTTTAGTAATTGGCGAAGGAACCGTTTCTCCGCTTGAAGCTCCCCGTATTCCTTCATATCATTCAAATACCATATCACATGGGTGTCTGTAACACTAATGGCTTCATCCATAGAGGATGCGCGATTTAATTGCAGCCTTAGTACAACTATCTCACGATGCAGGCACTCGGTCTGCCATATATGTGTTACTGTCAAAAATAAGAGAAACGTCATCAAACAAGCATAGTATATTTGCAATCCCCATTTTGGGGACGCTTGAGAATAGCGTTGTTCCTGAGATGTTTCCATCTAATTTCCTTACCTTAGTTACATTTAGGCGCACGAAGTGTTCAATGCCACATTATCAGGCGAGTGCCTTTTAATTTTGTTCAGTGTAACAGATTTTCAATTTAGTGCCCCCAACGCCGCTGACTCCAATCCCTATTTTGTGGATCGCAACTGTAAAAACTGAAAAATTCTCAAAATCCCCGTAAACTATCCCTAAGATTACATTCACCTTCGGATACCCCCTTGTGCCTGAGCGTCCGCCACAGACACACCATAAATAGAAAGGTAAGACACTGCCAGTTGATGGGACTCTCTAACATGAATAGAACACTTAGTATTTGAGATAACTCTTCCCTTTTATTCCAGATTTCCCCCCAGAAAACGTGTAGAAATATCCCTTTTTACCAGTATCCTTACCCGTCCTTCTGTCCTTCTACAACTATGAGTATGTTCTCGTGCCGAAAAACAGATAACCACTTTTGCAAGAGGTATATTGTATCGTTGAATACCCGGTTTCTCTGTCCGATATTGTCCGTTGCCCCCTCCCCTGAAAGGGAGGGGGCGGGAGAGAGCGGTTAGTCTATCGCCACTTCTTTGCCTGCTTCGGCGGAAGCATAGATGCCGTCGAGCATCTTCTGCACCATCACACCATGCTCTGCGGGGGCTTCGTTAGGGCGACCATCGCGAACCACTTCCACAAAGTGTCGCATCTTGTACTCCCACATATCCCATCGTCCGACATAGCTTGGGGTAGCATTAATCATGTAGTTGTTGTAGTCGGTGAAGATTTCCGACGTAGACCAGATAGCCCCGGCTTTCTCACCCATGATTTGGATATTGAAAACATCTTCGGGAATATGCGCGACAAACGACGATTCCAGAGTCAGCATCGTGCCGTTCTCAAAGCGAATCATCCCCGCCGCCATATCTTCGACAGTGTAGGTTTCATAATCCCATCCTGCCCATGCGCTTACGACATCGGACTTGGTGTTACCGAGGAAGGTGAAGGTGTTTCCCGTGGCAGAGACGGGCTTCGGGGTTCCGATAATCGAGTGGGCGGTTTCGAGGATATGCACTCCGATATCAATCATGGGACCGCCCCCTTGCAACTCTTTACGACCAAAAACCCCCCAGTTGGGGATACCGCGTCGGCGCAGGGCTTGGGCGCGAACATAGAGAATCTTCCCGAACTCTCCGGCGGCAATCATATCGCGCAGAGCCTTTGAGCGGGGTTCGTAACGGTGCTGAAACCCGATGATGAACTCCACACCGTTGGCTTTGGCGGCATCTGCCATGGCTTGCGCTTCTTGGGCATTCATTGCCATCGGTTTTTCGCAGAGAACGTGCTTTCCGGCATTGGCGGCAGCAATCGCGGCAGGAGCATGAACGCCGTTCGGGGTACACACCGAAATCGCATCCACCTCATCCCCAACCGCTTTGAGCATTTCGTGGTAATCCTCGAAGAGGAGTTCGACCCCATGCGCGTTCTTCATATGTTCGAGTGCCGTTGGACGAATATCCGCACCGCAGACAATCGAAACACCGGGGAACTGGGTCAGATAGCGGATATGGGTCTGTGCAATACCCCCACAACCGATAAATCCAACGCGCAGGGGCTTTGCCTCAACGGTTCCCCCCTCGCTCACAACACTAACTTCTGTATCCATTCGTCTTCCTTCACAGGGCGCAGTCTTTTGCGCCGCTAAAATCTGTGCAAATCGCGTCAGTATGGTTCGGTTTGGTCTGCGTTCATTCCTTCCCAATGTTACAGATATTGACAAGTTCACAAGGAGGGTGTCATACTGCGCTTAGGTGAACCGATTCACCGTTTCGCGAAGGGGCAATCCATTGTGAGAGGCGTAACCGCACGGGCGGTATTTATTGGCGCAATACTGATACCCATCTTGGTGGTATGGGCAGAGTATGTGGAAATCAAAGCGGCAGGTCCCGACATGATTTCCACCTCTATCATCCTTTGCCTACTGTTCGCGGTGATAGTGCTAGCGGGAGTCAATGCGCTTGTCCAACGACTCTTTCCCCGTCTTGCGCTATCGGGGGGCGAACTGTTGACAATCTACTGTATGGGAGGTGTGGGAATCTCCCCATGCGGTATCGGGATGCTACAATGGCTGGTGTCTGCACTTCCGGCGCGTGCCAAAGGAAAATGGAAAGATACCGACTACCTAGTACCCGAATGGGCAAGAGTCACCGATAAGGAAGCGGTCAACGGCTTTTACAAGGGACAGGAAAACTGGTGGGAGCATCTGGGGGCATGGCTTCCCTCTATCCTCCTCTGGTCTGCATTTCTACTGGTTCTCTTCTTCGCCATGTTCTGTATCTCCGTGCTACTGCGTAAACAGTGGGTAGAGCGAGAGCGGTTAGGGTTCCCTTTGGTGCAACTACCGCTCGAACTCCTGCGCGGCGGCAGCGAATCGTTCGGGGATGGGGGAAGGCTACACCTTTGGCGCACCCCCCTCTTTTGGCTTGGAGTGGGAATACCCGTTATCCTACAAGCAATCGCGGCGATTCACTTCACCTTTGCACCCACCGTTCCCTACTTCCCTATGAAGCCCAACGATATGCCGGATATTCAAGGCTGGTTTACCTCGTCAGGTCGTCCGTGGGCGGCAGTGGGCTATCTCAAACTGACCTTCTACCCGTTCGTCCTCGGCTTAGCATTCCTACTGGCACTGGAGGTTTCATTCTCGTGTTGGGCAACCTACTGGTTAGTGAAACTGGTCGCAGTGATAACCTTCTTTTTCGGCTTGAACGACGGGGATGGCGCGAACCTTTGGAACACCAAAACCATGCCCCTGCTCGGCGACCAGAGCGTAGGAGCCTTCCTTGGTCTGGCAACCATGTCCCTGTTTTTGGCGCGGGACCATCTCAAAGAGACGCTGCGAACCGCTTTCGGCGAACCGGGGGGTACAGATGATTCCCATGAGGCGATACCCTACCGTGTGGCTTGGGGAGGATTAGCCCTCGCATTTATTCTCTTGGTTGGGTTTGGGGTGGCACTGCGGATACCGATTTCCTATGCTATTGGGTTCTTTCTTATCTTCTTGCTCACTGTGATTGGCTTCTCTCGGATTCGTGCGGAAGCCGGAGTTCCGTGGGGGTATGGTCCTCCCATGAATGTGAACGGCTTTTTGGTGGAGGCTGTTGGGACAGCAAACTGGAGCAAAGAGGCACTGGGCGGATTTTCGGCACTGGTTTGGATGGACGCGGACTACCGTTCTACTCAAATGCCATATCAGGTGGAGGCACTGAAAATCGCAGATTCGGCACGACAGAATATGCGTCGCCTCACGGTGGCACTCCTGATAGCCTTAGTGGTGGGAATTACCGCAGGGTGGATAAGTCAACTGGCAATTTACTACCATTTCGGAGGGGAAAGTGGTTTGGAGCGAGTGAGTGTGGGCGATAAGTTCCCCGGTCAACTCAACAACTGGCTCTCCAATACCAAACCGACGGATTGGGGACGAGTCGCGGCGGTTGGGGTGGGAACCGTTGTCGTTTGGCTCTTGGCATGGGCACGCACCGTCTATACCGCGTTCCCCTTTCACCCTATCGGTTTTGCCGTGTCGCTCACATGGACAATGCAGTGGTTGTGGTTCCCCATGTTCCTCGGTTGGCTCTGTAAGTCCCTGCTGTTGCGCTATGGGGGGATGCCCGCATACCGTAAGGCACTTCCCTTTTTTCTCGGTTTAGTCTTAGGCGACTACGGCATCTCCGGCGCATTAGCCCTGTTCTATACCTTCACCGACCTCCCCGGCTACCGCACCTTCCCCATCTGAAGCAAACGGGGGAAAGTTAGACCAGTGAAACGGTTGCATGAGAGGAGAAATGTTAAAACTGAGGAGCGGAACGGTTGTTTTGGAATTTTTTTGGTGAACAGGGCTTGACAGGGGAGAATTCACAGGGCATACTAAGAGAAATCACGCGCTGAAACGATTCACCGAGAACGAGATTCGTTGCGCGACACAGCACTACACTGAATCTTAACCCTTAAGGAGATGGAAAATGTCCATCAGTCAGCGAAGACGGCTTACTCACTCAACGACTGCCTTCACTCTTATCGAACTGCTCGTTGTCATCGCCATTATCGCCATCCTTGCCGCGATTCTTTTCCCCGTGTTTGCACAAGCCCGCGAAAAGGCGCGACAAGCCGCTTGCATCTCAAACCTGAAGCAACTTGGCACAGCGATTATGATGTACGCGCAGGATTACGACGAAATCTATGCGGGCAATGTCCGCCGCTCTGACTTTGGAGCCGGGGCGTTCTGGTGGCAATTGCTTCCCCCCTATGTGCAACGCTCTTCGGGGCGAACCGGTTTTAGTGGAGCAGCAAACGATTCCGCGGGGGGAATCTATATCTGTGGTTCGGCAAAACCCGAAGAAAACTTGATTCGTAACGGTCCGGTGGAAGACCGTGACCGCTTCAAACTGAACTATATCCCGGTTGGGTTGATTGTGGAGTTCCAATCGTTCCCCGACCCAGTGAACCCCGCACGCTCTTGGTTTAGCGGTCCCTCCATGGCTTCGTGTACCGCCCCCGCACAGACTGCATGGCTGACCGATAACGGCAACTTCCGAGTGATAGGAGGAAATAACGGCGAGTTCGGTTTCTTCTACCGTGCGATGGTGGGCGGACGACAAACCGGGGATATGTTTAACGCGATTGGGGCAACGGGCGGTGTCGCTCCCGGAACTAACACGGGAAGCAATGCAATTGATGCCGTGTACGGTCCGAACGCTCTTCCCATTCGTGGGGGTGGTCAACGACGTATTTCGTACCGCCACAACGAAGGCTCCAACTTTGTGTACTTAGATGGTCATGTGAAGTATATGAAGGGTGCGGCGGTGTTCAACAATGTTATCACTATCGCACGACAAGGCTTGGGAGTCAAAGGAACGATGTTTGACATTGAGCAGCCGTAGTTCGCCATCGGTGGTGAGAGGAGGGGTATTTGTTGCCCCTCCTTTTGTTTGGGTGAATTTGTGGAAAGCGAGCCAGAATCATGCTGACCCAAGCGCAGGTGAATGAGTTTCATGAAGTCGGTTTCATAGTGGTAAAGGGGTTGATTCCCCCGGAAATGCTCTCCCCCCTACAAGAGGGTTTAGAGCGAGTGATTGCTAAAGTACGGGCAAACCCAGAGATGTTTCGTACTCGGTATGTCTCATCCACCCGTACCGACATTTGGGGTGTGGGCGATGTTTTCCAACCGACTCTCTTTGAGCAGTCCTTCGCCGATTATCTGGGCTGTGACCCACTCTTAGATGCCATTGGTAGTATCTTGGGAACCGAGATGCGGTTCTGGGGCGGTCATGCGCTTTGGAGCCCAGAGCGGGAAACCTACGACCTGATTTGGCATCGGGATGGGAACGACGAAACCTACTACGACCCAACCGGACACACAACCCATGTGCAGTTTAACTCCGCTCTCGGACCGGACAACTCGTTCCGTGCGGTGGCAGGTTCCCATCTGCGCCCCTTGACTGACCAAGAACGCGCTGTTATTCGCACCGGGAAAGACCCTCTGCCGGGGGAGGTAATTGGCTTTTGTGAACCGGGGGATGTACTTTTGATGAATGCCATGGCGGTGCATCGTGGGATGTCTGCTCCGAATGCCGGACGACGTACCCTGCACTTTAACCTGCAACCCAAGTCGGAGCCGCAGGGAGGAAACAGCACCCGCCCGTGGATGCTTCAACCAGACTTTCTACCGAGGTTCCCTCCGCGAGCGCAAGCCCTCTTTGAAAACCTGATTTCCTTTGACCAAGCCAATGGTTATGCCCCTGCCCTCGGTTTGGAGGAAGAGAAGTAACCTCGTGCGGGAGGGGGCAGGGGTGGAAGCAAGCCTAATGGGGGAAGACATCATCTTCCTGCCCATCCTCTGCCCAAACCAACTTGGCATCTACTAACTGGGGGGCAATCACGATACGTAGGCTTTGCACACCGTTTGCTTGTGCCGCGCTTCCATCATCGGCTAAACCAAAACTGAGAAACAGACCGTCAAAAGAGCCAGACTCGGCACAATGCACCACAATGCGCCGTCCCTTCGTCACAAACTCTACTGTGCCGGGAAAGAGGGAGAGCGATTTGATGCGGCGTTCGCCATCCTTATTGGTTTCGTAGTAGGTGAGAACCCCGGTCAATGTTCCATCTTGTGTGTCACTAGGAGCGACAATCTCTACCCCGATATTTTCCAATTGCCCTGTCAGAATCGGTTTGCCATCATAGAAAACGTGTAAACCGTCCAAATCGTCATTGCTCACAATAACATGGGTAAGATGCGTTTGTAGTTTTGCCACATCGCTGGTGTGGGGTCGTCCACTGGAAGGCGGCGGTGTAGACGATGCTTTTGGTGCACCAAACATAGTAAAACCTCTTTTCTATGGAAAAAGTAAACCCTCCCGGTAGTTCGGGAGGGGGTTCTATCAAACAATGGTGTGTGTGATAACTTCGTCTCGGCGAAACCAGTTATTTTTGTAGACCGTGATATACGCAGACACCACATCATCTAAGGCATTGATATCCACATATAGGTCTACCACCCGGTCAGTGACATTCTCCCCGTTCAGGAAGATCCGGGTGTTTTGCAGATAGACCGCCGGGTGATAGTTTTCCATAACAATGCTATAGCCCGGAAAGTCCAATGTCAGCCGACCCGGAAAGATGTCCCACGGCGCGTAGGGGTCATCTTGGGGGCGAACTAACCCTGTCAGTTCTGCCCCCTCAAAGATACCGCCGTCAATGGGTTCGCCCCATTCGTCGCGTCCGGCACGTAGTTCTACAAAGAGTTGCGCCGCCATCACCTCGAAGCCGTTGTTAAATAGCGTGGTTCCGTCCCAAGTCCCATTGGTGCGAAAAACCAGTTCGTTCATTCGTGTATCCTATTCTTCAGGTTTTCGATGTCTTAACGTCGTCGGCGACCCCCACCCCCAAAGGAAGAGGAGGAAGAAGAGCGTCCAGAGGAAGAGGAAGACGAACGTCCGAACGAGGAACTGCTACCACTACCGCTACTACTTCGCCCAAAGGACGAGCTGCTTCCACTACTGGAACTACTCCGCCCGGTTGCTCCGCTAAAGCCAGAGGTCGTTCCCGAACCGAAGGAACTTCGGGTTCGATTGTTGGAGGAGAAGCCGGACGATGATGCGGACGACGATGCCCCTGAAGAGGAGCGATTAGAACCGAAGGAACCCGTTCCCGTTCCTGTTCGCGATGCGCTATTACTCGCGGTTCCAAAACTGCTGGGACCGCTACGGGTGGCGGAGGTACGATTGTTGGAACCGAACGACCCTGTGGAGTTTCGCGCCGTGGAAGCGGTTCCTGTCCCTCCCCGTCCAAAAGAGCCTGTGGAACTTGCTGAACGTCCAAAAGACCCCGTTCCCGGTGAGCGACGACCGACACTGCTATAGTTATAACTACTTCCCCAGCTAGAGCGACCCGTCGTGTTCACCGTGTAATAACTGCGGTAGGAGTTCCAACCATAGTAGGGGCGACCCCCAATATTGATGTTGAGACCAACCATCGGGGTATAAAACAGTCCCGGAACCCACGGGCGATAGCCCCAATATCCTCCGTAGTAGAGCATACCGGGATACCAGCCCATCCCCACATAGTCGTTCCACGTCGGTGCAATTCCCATGTAGACGGGGCGCGAGTATTCAAAGTCTTTTGAGAACGGATACCATTTTGCCCCTTGTGCGGAAGCATTGGTCAGATAACCGTTTCGGGGAATAAAGAGGAGAGGTGCTTTACCGTCCTCATTTTTGAAATACATATCGTTACCATCGGAGCGACCAAACTTCATCACATACATATTTTGGTTCTCAAACGGTACAACAATGGTTTCCCCCGAAGCGGCATAGAGTTGATAGCCCCCTTGGTCAAAGGAGCCACGCACAATCGGGACATCCTGATTCGCCGGGACATCTCGCCAGTCATAGACACTGCCTTCGGCAGCATTTCCCCCCGGGGCGGGAGGAACAGGGTTCGATGCCAGAGCGTTTGCCACAGGAGGAGCCTGTGTCACTGGGGCGGTTTGCGGAACACCCCCACCAGATGGCGGTGCCATCGTGACGGGTTGCTCTTTCTTGTTACAGCCTGTTATGGTTGTCATAACCACGGTAGAGGCGACCAATCCAACAAATAGAGGTGTCTTATATTGCATGGGTAACTTTCTCCAAAACTCTCTGCTCAGCCACATAGCACTGTCCCCTGTGGGAGCAGATATGAGTTATCTTCTAACAGATTGACCACCTATCATACAGGAAGTTGCCAATCCATTGTCAATCCAAAGCGCACTACAACAGATTATACGTCGTTACCCCACCTATCATTACACTTTCCCTACAATAAAGGTTATCCCGCAGAACTCCGCCCCGTTCTCCCACATTTTGCGTCGTCTGTTTAATCGTCAAAAAGGTCAGCAAGAGAGAGGGAAAATGCGGGAAACGCCTGTGAGGTGACGGTCTGTCCATAGGCAAACACTCCTACAAACTCAATGTTGCTTGGGCGGAGGCGTTGCACCTGAATCGTTTCGCTTTCAGGACTGACCAACCATGCCTCCAAAACCCCGACTTGGGCAAAGTCGGTCAGTTTGCCGTTCAAAGTACGCGGAGTATCGCTTGGGGAGAGGACTTCAACAACGAGTTCGGGACCACCCGGAAGAGGTCCTTCTTCGGGAATACCGCCCAACTCCGCAAGTCGCTCATGGGAGATAAAAAGTACATCCGGTTGACGAGTTCGCAGAGGGTCTTCCTGAATCAGGATATCAAACGGTGCAAACAGTGCCCTTCCAGACCGTTCACGCCTTTGGAATACCCGCAAGAGTTCGTACATCTTTCCCACACACTCTTGATGTATCCACGTTGCTCCTGCCATTTTTTGAAGTTCCCCGTCTATAATTTCGTAATTCCCGGAAAGAGGTGTTGTCCGATAGGTTTCATAGGTCAACAACGCTTTGGGAGGACGGGAGAGGGTAGCAACAGACATCACGGTTTTCCTTTCGTACTGGCTTTACTTCTTCTTATCTTTACCCAAATAGGAACTACCGTCAAGGTAGATGAGTTCTTTGTCGTAGAAGAGGATGTTGTGGCGAATCTCCTTGCCCTCTTTGGTTTTCAGGATAAGCAAACCATCCTTGATGGTATACGTTCCTGCATCATCGGTGCTTTTGCGGGTAGCGAAACCGCCCGTGGTATCTCCTGCACTATTCTCAAAGTTTGCTGAGGCTCCTGCAAATTTATCAAAAAGGAAAGTACCATCGGGTCTGAAGGTGTACGTTCGCGTGGAGACCACTCCGCCGCTTACACCGGAACCCGGTGTGAACGACGAGTAGTTTGTGGAGTTGTAGGTTCCACTCAGGCGTGCGCCATCAGCGGGTGGGGTGATACGGAAAAGACTCACGTTGTCAATCTTCAGCATCGGTTCCCCCTTGTTGCTGGTGGAACGCTTAAACTCCTCTACTTCCTTCTCGCCATCGGCATAGTGTAGGGTAATTTTTCCGTTGGCAATCGTGTAGTTCCCTGCCTCGGCGGAGTGGCGACGAACGGCTTTTTCAAAGTCAAACCCGACCAGAGGTTCTCCCGCGATGATGTCCGAGACAAATCGCCCCGTTTTGGAGAACAGATAAAACTGGGTCGTCACCTCTAAGCCATTGAGACCATAGCCAGTTGTGGTTCCCAGCCAGATGCCGTCTAATCCACCCGGAGTTGGTTTGCCCAAGACGGGTTTGGCTCCCGCGCTAACACGCTGGACGTTCGAGACTAAATTGATAAAAGCGGGGGTATGACTCTTAAACTTTTCCACATCCCGCCCCTCCATCATAATCAGGTCTGCCTTTCCCGACGACGGAAAAGCCATCGCAAGACGCAGATACTTAATGCCCCGCTTCTCGACTATCTGACTCACCAAGGTTACTTTTGTCCCGTTATCCAGTTGTGTTTCTTTGGTGTCCGTTTTCAAAATCGGCGGTGGTTCCTTCTTATCCTCCTCTGCCTCCTTGCGGTCAAATTCTTTCAGGCGATTGATAGCCCATGTTCCCAAATCCGATTGGTACGGGCTACTGGCAAAGAGGTGGACATACACACCAAACTTGTCCGGGTAGAGGATGATATATTCGGGTGTCACTTTTCCCCGGTTCCATTCGGGACCGGGGAGGTTATAGATGAAGTTGTCGAACTGATAGGGCTGTGCATAGCCCCGTCCCGCTAGCAACAGTAACACAACCATCCAGAGTAATCGGTGCATCGTCTGTCTCCTGTATCTCATTGGCAGTACGCTAAAGAGGTGATTTTAGTGCAAAAAAGAACGGTTTCATACAGACACGATACGATTAATATACCCCTATAAGGATAATTTTGTTTCTTTTAATCCTCTAATGTGAGATACCCCACACCGATTTTCGAGTTGGTGCAGGAACCTCTCTTCTCGTTCGCGAAATGGTACATCATGTCTGTAGATGTGGGTAAGAAAGCGGCAGGATTTGCGGCGGCACAATGGGTACAGGACGGAATGTGCCTCGGTTTGGGGTCAGGTTCTACAGCCAACTGGTTCCATATCGCCTTAGCCGAGCGCATTCAACGTGAGGGGATTCAGGTTTGCGGGGTTGCCCCCTCGCAACGAACCGAAGACCACTGTGCCTCTTTAGGGATTCCGACGGTTCCCCTCACCGCAGGAATGACCTTAGACCTTGCGGTGGATGGGGCAGACGAGATTGCCCCTGACCTCTCTCTGATTAAAGGCGGGGGAGGCGCGCTGATTCGTGAGAAGATTGTGGTTGCTGCCGCACGCTCGTTTATTGTGATTGCCGATTCGAGCAAATCCGTTTCCTGCTTGGGAGTTTTCCCTCTACCGATTGCCGTGATTCCCTTCGGTTGGGAATCTACACAAGAGCGACTTCAAGACCTATTGCAGGTTGAGGTGGGGATTCGTGGGGGCAAGGCGAATCCGTTTGTCTCTGATGACGGACTGTATATTTTGGATGCCCACTGTCAGGAGATTCCCGACCCTATCACTCTCTATCCACAACTACGAACCTTGCCCGGTGTTGCCGATTGCGGTCTGTTTGTTCAAATGGCGGAACGCGCCATCGTGGGGCATCCCGATGGAACAACAACAGAGATGCTTCCGCAATAGTCCGCCTTACTCTGGAACTTTGCTCTCGCCTTCGGTTTTCGGATTGGGTAGGGCTTTAAGTGCTTTTTCGGCTTCCGCATAGTCGGGGCGCAGTCGGATAGCCCGCTCATACTCTAACCTTGCTCCGGCAGTATCTCCGCTCTCTTGCAGGACGACTCCCATGTGGTAGTGAATCTCTGGCACATTGGGGTCAAGCGACAGTGCGTCCCGAAGAACACGCTTTGCCGCCTTTATCTCTCCTGTTTTATACAGTGCCCAACCATACGAATCGAGAACTTCACCATTCTCTGGCATCTTCTCGGCGGCTTGACGAGTCAGTTGGACTGCTTCCTGGAAATGTTCTGGGGCGGTTCCTTTATCGGCTAAGGTGTAGCCTAGAGCGTTCAGGGTGAACGGATTATCGGGTAAAAGGCGCAGAGCCTCGCGTAGCACCGCAAAACTTCTCTGCCCCTCCCCCACAATGTCACTATAGTAACTTCCTGCTTGAAACAGGCGTTGCACCACATTTCGCAGTTCTACGGAGAGGTCGCCATTTTTTGCAGGCTGAAACTTTCCTATCAACTCTTCAACTGCTTTAGCACGCTCTTGGGCTTGTTGCTCTGCTTGCTCCTTCTGTTCCTCGTTCCCCACTAAGTGGTAGGCTTGTGCAAGCGTTGCCCAGAGAAGAGGGTCTGCCGAGATTGTTGCTTGTTGGGTTGCTTTCTCCAAGAGGCGAACCGCATGAATGGCATTTCCGCTCTGAATCAACTCTTTCGCCATCCGTGTATAAGCATTGCTGTCATTACCCATCAACCGAACGGCATCTTCCATCGCGGCGTTGGCAACATCGGTCTTTTGTTGCCGCAGTGCCTCAACCGCGTGCTTCGCAATCGCGTTTCCCTCTGTCATCTGTTCACGGGAGGGACGCGCCCCTGCCCCATCACCGCCAAAGAAACACCCGCTCAGAAATACACTACCCGTCAGGGCAATGAGGGCAAGCAGGGTTAGACGATACACCAACGATATTCGATTATTGTCGGCAGATTTCATAGCAGTTGTTCGGTAATAAATCTATCCACTCGGCGTTCCGCTTCCCCCCATTGCATCGGGGAAAAGAAACGTTGCTATCACACTCGCTGTATTGTTGGTGATATGTATCAGAATCGGAATCCACAACGACCCGGTGCGATGATACACCACCGCTAATAGTATGCCCATCAGAAAGACGGGTAGTAGCCCCAGAGCGTAGGTATGCGGCAGTGTAAAAAACACTGCCGATAGAATGATACTCCCAATCACCCCGCAACGTTCCTTCAGAGCCGGGAACAGAAATCCGCGAAAAAACATCTCCTCTCCAAAACCCGGACTGATGCCGATACTTAGAACCGCGAAAATCAGCCCCGAAACCCCCAGTTTAGGTAGCGTTTGCACAATTTCGGCGACGGGATTATTCCGCTCATACTCTAATAGTGTTCGCACCCACGGGAGATGTTGGTATCGCTCCGCCATCGCCTCTAAACCAGAGCCGATGACAAGACTAACCCCGATAACGACGATTCCTAAACCGATTCCCCAGACCCAATCTCGTCGAGTGGGAAGTGCTGGTAAACCAATTTGCGCCAACGATAAACGATACTTAAAAACGATACAGGCGACGGGTACAAAAAATAGGACGATATTTTGCAAGATAGCGAACGGTAAAATGAAGTACAAAACGGTTTCTGGTTCTGCAAAACGGAGTCCGTTCGCACTGGCTTCTCGGAACTTGGGAAAGAGAACCCCCAAAACAATCAAGAGAATAAAGGTCGCAAAAAGGAGCATTACCACAGCAATCTGCAACGCAAACCAGACATCGGTCAAGCGAAAGGTTCGCTGGGGCAGTTCTGCCTCTTCCACTCCCGCTTGTAACCGTGCCTTTCGCTGTTGCCATTGAAACGCCCCTCGAATCAGAAGGACAGCATCAATCAGCAGAATAGCCCCAAGAACCACCGCAATTATCAGTTCGTCGCTCATGGAGTTCACGGTTTTACGAAGTCGAATCCTCTCTGGATGTTCCTAAGATTCGGTATACCTCATCGGAGCGAAAGTCGCCTCCTGTTAACTCTAAAAAGCGTGCTTCGAGGCTAATTTTTCCTCCCCCCGTTAATTCATCGGGGGTTCCTAATGCCACCATCTCCCCTCGGTGCAGCACTCCGATACGGTTACAGAGGTGGGTTGCGACCTCTAAAACATGGGTTGAAAGAAAAACGGCAACCCCTTGTTCGGCAACTATCCGCAAGATGTCTTGCAAACGTCGGGTGGATTTTGGGTCTAACCCAACAGTGGGTTCGTCCAAAAAGAGAGCCAACGGATTGTGTAGGAGTGCCGCTGCTAGTGCTATCTTCTGGCGCATTCCACGAGAGTATCCCCCAATCAGTGCATCGGCTTTCCCCTCTAAATCGAATAGGGTTAACAGTTCTTGGATTCGAGCATGGCGTTGCTGTCCATCAGGAACCCCATAAAAATCTCCAATGGTGTTCATAAACTCATCACCCGTGAGTTTGTCGTAAAGATACGGGTTATCCGGGATAGAACCGATATGTTGCTTTGCCTCCAGAGGGTTCGTTCGCAGGTCAAACCCGGCGATTCGCGCCACTCCCGAGGTAGGAGGAATCAGACCCGTGAGCATCTTAATGGTGGTCGTTTTTCCGGCTCCATTCTCTCCTAAGAACCCAAATAGTTCACCGGGTGCAACTGCTAAATTTAGCCGATTCACCGCAGGTCGTTTCGCTCCGGCATACTGCTTGCACAGGTCAACCGCCTCTATCATTGGGGACACAGAAACTTTCTTTGAAGTCACACCCGATTGTAGCACCTGATTGGAACTCTGTGTGAGATTTTTTACGTTCTTAGAGTAACAGACTGCTTGATACGAATGAATTATGGGTAGAATCCCGTGAGAGATATTCAACAACGTCTGTTGTAGTATCCGCCGTGTTTTCTTGGGGAAGGAGGCACGACAACTTTAGGAAGAGGCAGAAATTAATGAGTGTTTTACTGCCCGTTCGCTCGTCCCGTGTACCGATGTTAAATTTTGATACGGCTCTTTTTGTTGTCTCCGAATGTATCGCAGAGGCGCGGTCTTCGGAGGAGAACGGTAATTCGCCGCGTGCGCGAACCCTTTACCAATTAGCCGAGTGCTATGCGATTCAAGCGGGTTTTACTGAACTCCTACGCCTTGTTTGGGCATACCAAGACAGTGAAGGAAACGCCGAAACCGGGTAAAATAGCCCCAATCATGCCGCTTCGTCCACTGTTTCGACAAACCTTTTTGCAAGAGAGCGCAACCAGTACGATTCCAACACACGAATCGGCACTTCCCCCTGCCCCGGTTTCCGGTGAACAGGTGATAGAGGGTAAGGCAGTTTTAGAAAGCCTCTCTGGGCGTTGGCGAACCGCAAACACCCTCGAATACCGCTCTCGTGCGGTCTTAGACCATGTGAAAGAGATTCGTGTGGAGGTGGCAATTCATGCACGTCTCCGTCGCCCCGCTCTTGGCAGGCTCCTCTTCCTTGCCTCTCGCCCCGGCTATAGCCGCTTGCGTGTTTGCGATGGCCGCCTGATAAAAGACCGTGTCTCAGGAACCTCCCTGCGACGGGCATATACGCGCTCTTCTGGCTATCGCGGGTCTCTTACCGCAGACCTCCTCCACCCGATTGATTTTGCTTCCTATTCAGTGGACCAGTTTTTTGCACGTCTTCCCTTCTATCCTCCTTCCGAGTGGGGCGAGCAGGGTACATCAGTAATGATAAGTGCTGTGCATTTCCCATTCAAAGATCCCAAAACCGGGCAATCGCGCAACCGAATTCGTCTCACCTTCACCCGTGGGTGGGCAAGAGACGACATCTACTTAGATGCCTTATCGTATGAGCCTTTAGAGTTAGTTCGGGTAGGATTTCACGGTGGTGTAGTGCAGAAGGTGTTACACGAAACATTTGAGTCTGTTGTTCTTGCTCCCAGTCTCTCCGATAGTCTCTTTCGATGGACACCAGATGATGAAGCGGGAAAAGGTTTGCCAAGCGGATAGGCTTCCTACCCGCAATTACAGTTCTATTGTGGGTAGTTCGGGGGAGGCAGAGCCTTGATGGACCAACCGCTCCATGAACTTCCCCATCAGGTCAAAGAGGTAGTGAAGGCGGGCAATCTCCTCTGTTTTCCCTGCGATGGTCAGGCGCAGTTCGGCTATCTCCCTCGGGTAGTCCTTCTCCGAACGGATTTCCAAGCAGAACTTACCGAGGTCGCGAATCTGTTCCCGCAGTACCGGTTCATCCAAAAAAAGGCGGACTTTTTCCGTATCCGTGGCTTCAATAAGATACTTTTCATCAAAGTATGGCACGCCGATTTTTACATCGGAAGCCCGCCCCAAAACACGGCGCAGGGTGGTAGGCGTATCGAAGTCAGGGGGAGAAAGCCGGAACTGAAACTGGTCGGTTGCCACAAACAGGGTACGATAGCGGGTTCGCACATCGAATAGTGGAGTGCGCTCCACATCGAGAACCATCGGTCTCCCCTGAATCGTCGCAACAACCCGTTCCCCGGTTTTGCTATCTGGTTCGCTGTAGACTCCCTCAATACGCTCCGCCAAATATTCTAAATATCGTCCATTGTCTGACATTTCTGCTCCTATACTTCGGCATAGGCGATACAACTTCCTACTCCTGAGCAGGATTTTGACAGGTAAAATATGTCCTGTAAAAAAATTCTATTTTTTGCGTAATGTATCGGAACTATGTTATAATTTCTAAAAATTGAGGTCTCAAGATTTGAGACCATCAACAATCCCCAACCCTGTCGTAGAGACAATTCCTTCAAGGAAGAAAGGAAACTACCATGTGCTGCACGCACCGCAGAGGGTTCACCTTGATAGAACTCCTCGTCGTTATCGCTATCATTGCCATTCTTGCGGCAATTTTGTTCCCCGTTTTTGCCCAAGCCCGTTCCAAAGCCCGTCAAACCTCGTGCCTCTCCAACATGAAGCAGATTGGTTTGGGGCTAATCATGTACGCGCAGGACTACGATGAAACCCTCGCTGGCGTAGACCCGTCCAACGGCTACGCGGCAGGTCACAATCACAATCTGGGGTGGAATGCCCCCTTCACTGCCGGGGTTCCGGCAACCTATCGCAACTGGGCGCGAGATGTCCAGCCCTACATCAAAAACTTTGGGATATATGTCTGTCCGAGTGCCTTTCCTCGTACTTCGTTTAATGGGGGGAACCCTCCGTTTAATGAATGTAATAAGGTGGCTAATCCAACCTGCTTCGATACCAGTTATGCCTTGAATGGTTTGGCTGAATCGCGCACACTCGCAGCAATTCCCGCCCCGGCGGACATCATCTTTTTACGTGAGTTTAGTATCTACTCCCGTACCGCCCAGACCCGTCCCCGCCGTAACAGTGCCTCCTCCCCGCGCTTCCGGGAGTTCAACCATATTCTGTATGACTTTATCCATAATGAAGGCTCGAACCTGCTCTTCTGTGATGGTCATGCAAAGTGGCGCAAAAAGGTGTCTCTGCGCTTCACTGATTTTGGGGCAGACCCGAACTTTAGCGCGGCGTGTGCCGGATTTATTGTCACAGGGAATAATCTCGGTAGCAATAACGGCGTGGAGTGCACTGCCGCATTCTAAGCCTCTCCACTCCTCTCCATCAAAGCGATGGAGAGGAGGAAGAATCTCTTAACTGTGTTTTTTTAATCTATTTGTGTCCGCAAGGCATTAAACTCACGTTGGAACTCTAGGAGGCAGAGGGCAGACTGTGCGCCTGAGTCCTCCTCACTAGTTTCCAAAAACGCAATCAAAGAGGTCGTGGCTTGCGCCAAGAGCGAGGCGGCAAGGATACGTCGGGTGTGCTGTTTGTCGAGGGGGCTGTTTTTGGGGGCATCTGGCGGTGAGGATTTGAGCATCGCAACCAATGCGGCAGTACGAATTGCCTGTGCTTTGGTCGCATTATAAAGAACTTCACGAGAAATCTGTTTACCTTCCCATGCTTTACGGTTGGTCGCAATACGTTGCGCGAGTTCGGGCGCGGCAACTTCAAATAGCACCACCGCCCCATTATGCCGTGCCGCTTGATTTGCCGAAGTTCCATCCGGTTTTTGGGGGGCAATATCGCCAAGAGCGGCGGCAAAGTCGCCCTCCTGAGCATAGATGCGTGCAATACCTATCGTTGCCTCACGATTGATGGGGTCGGTGTTTAGGATAGCCCGATACTGCGTGATAGCATCCTTTGTTTTGCCCTGTCCGATGTAGGTATCTGCCAGTGCCATTCGCGCCCAATTTACTTGCATCGAGTTAGGTTCGACAGCGATTATCTGTAAGTAGGTACGCTGTGCGGCTCCGACATCTCCACTGAGAGTAAACGCTTCTGCCACCAAGCGGGTCAGTTCTTGGCGTTCTTCGGGGG
>Ga0224722_1000610_pt1 | contig 20671 bp, 18 predicted proteins | sample Balambano_FR1_Me_FD_161646 | JGI IMG/M metagenome (GOLD analysis project Ga0224722, IMG submission 161646) | Freshwater sediment microbial communities from Lake Towuti, South Sulawesi, Indonesia - Balambano_FR1_MetaG | ecosystem: Environmental > Aquatic > Freshwater > Lake > Sediment | place... | reverse complement strand
GGGCGGGCTGCGCCCACCCCAACCAAAAACCGCTCGTCGAACTCCTGAGAAAACTGCGTTTTCTCCTTTGCCAAAGCAGAAGACGCAGCAGAGGTGTTAGCTGCTGGCTTTCAACAGCATGTAGCTAATACCATTTTGGGTGATATGTGCATGATTTCAATTGCCAGAACGGTTAGCTGGTCAAGCATTCTGCAATCCAAAATCGGAAATCTAAAATCCAAAATGGTATAAGCTAGTTAATCCCTTTGAGTTGGCGGCGATCGTAGCTCAACTCGTCAATCCTTTTGAAGGGCGATAGTTAGGAACGTGAATTAAATAAAACCGAACTTTTTTGTGGGAAGCGCGGCTGCGCCGCGCTTCCCACAAAAAAGTTTTGGGTTTTATTTAATCCTTAATCCTTAGGCTTTGATGTCAACGGGATCTTAATTACTTCTCTGTCTAAAGGCAGATGAAGCAAAAAGCATCTTAAGAAAAAATCGAAAGGCGTTAAGGAATATTGTGAAAGCTTTAAAAAAGTGCATAAAGCGCTAGAATCTAACTTGAGTCGAGAAAAAGTTTATTGCAGTGAAATGTGTTGATAATGTGTTGATGTAGTGAGCGGCTTGCTCTTTATAGGGTGAGTTGATTGCTCCTAGAGGAAAGCTTATGTCTAGAGCCTTAAGAGTTTTAGTTGTAGATGACGATGTTGATTCTTGCGATCTAATCGAGCTAGTGTTACAGTCTCATAACATAGAAACCCAATCGGCATTTTCAGTGACCCAAGCCCTTGACAAGTTCATCGATTTTCAACCCGATGTTGTTGTCAGCGATATTGCTATGCCTGAGGAAGATGGTTATTCCCTTTTGAGAAAGATTAGAGTATTAGAGGCAATGCAAGGCAGAATTGTCCATGCGATCGCTATAACAGCGTTAGTTGATGAAAAATTAACGGCTTTGTCCTCTGGGTTTCAAAAGTTTTTACCCAAGCCTTTTGATCTGGATGAGTTGCTGGTTGCGATTTTGAGCTTAGTGGGAAAGCATCGGCTGCCAGTTTGTCTCATCGGTTAACGACATTGCTTAATAAAGGGATGATTTTGAACGTGAAACCGGAGGTTTCACGTTCAAAATCATCTTCCAAATCAGCAACACCCGGTTAACGACTTGAGTAAGCACTGTAGCATTTCAATCTTTGGGACGGGTGACTCGCAGACGGTTTGTCTGGGGTGTTTCCTGCAAACGATACCAGAGCAATTCGTACAGTGTAGCCATCGTTTCAGCCGTAAACCGGGTTAGGGCCAGTTGTCGTGCCTGCTGACCCAACTGGAGCCGCTGATCTGGGCGATCGCGCAGTTCTCTTAACGCTAAAGCTAACCCAACGCTATCATTCTTATCAACCAACAGTCCAGTTTCGTGGGGAATCACTGCTTCAGGCATGCTCCCAACCCGTGTTGCAATGACAGGTCGAGCCGCTAACATGGCTTCTACCATCACCAGAGGAAACCCTTCCGAGCGAGACGGTAACGCGACGACATCAAAACTAGCCAGATAACTACGAGGATCGTCAACCCATCCGGGCAATTCGACGCGATCGCCAATTCCCAATTCTACAGCCAGTTTTTCCAGGGCAGTTCGTTCGTTCCCTGCCCCTAAGATCACAGCCCGAATTCCCTCTACTTGAGCGATCGCCTGCAACAAGACATCATGCCCTTTCATGGCATCTAAACGACCAATACTACCTACAATCATTTCTCCTGCTGGTCTGACTGGTGGCGGCAAAGCACCTCTATCGGGCACACCATTGGGGATGGAGATGATAGTATCCCGTCCTAAAGCGTAAAAATCCTCCATGCGTCGCGCACTGGCTTCTCCTACTGCTACATGAGCATCAACGCGCAAACAGAGCATCCGGGTACGCCAGAGCGCGATCGCATCTGTCGTTCGTAACGGTAATTGATCGACCCGCACCACTCGCGTTGATGGCAAACTTAAAGCAGCCGTCAATGCACTGGCACCTGCCCACGGAGTACAAAGATTGAGATGGATCAGGTCAGGATGGACACGACCAAATGCCATCCTGTGGTTCAACACTGAGCCGACACCATCAGAAATAATGATATGAGAGCTATGAGAACGACGCTGGGCGATCGCGTTAACGATGGTTGGGCACACACCAGCCACAGTGATCTCAATTGCTGGAGAAACGGTTGCGATGAGATTTGCCAAACTGATTTCGGCACCTCCTAATCCACATGAATCGGTGTAGACCAGGACGTGTAGAGGGCGATCGGAGGGAGAGTGCATGACATTATCGCTAGCATACTCCAAGTTTGAATTGAGAGATGAATCTGATGATGGGAACTTCATAAGAGTTTGTGATAGATATCCAGGTGAGCACGGGTAATTGAAGACCAGCTAAATTGCTGACTCAGTTGATATCCTGTTACTGACAGTGTGTCTCTTAGCGTTGTATCTGTTAATAGCTCCGTTAAAGCCATGACTAACGAATCCACAGACTTTGGCGGAATCAACCAGACACAATTGCTGTCATCTAAGTCAGGATCAGGTGGATCAGAGCGGGTGGCAATCACGGGCAAAGCGTGAGCTAGCATTGCTAACAAGGAGCCACTCTTCAAGGTCACACCATGATTGAACGGCAAAACTCCCACGTCTGCTGCGTGGAGGTGGGTGGAAATGACATCTTGTTCTAAATAACCTGTCAAATGCACCAGCGTTTCTAATTCCAGGGTGGTGATCTGGTCTTGTAGCTGCTGCCAATAGCGAGTGGCTTGTTCTCCCGGTAAAGCCAGCGTTTCCACCCCACCCATCAACACTAATCGAGCGTGTGGATGACCAGCTAAGACTTGCTTAAAAGCCAACAACAATGTTTCCAGTCCCTTGACCGGATGTAGAAAACCGAAGAAAATGACGATCGCTGTTTCTGATGACCAACCATGTTGTTGCCGGATTGCCCGTCTTGCTGCAACTCGTTCGAGCGCTGTGACTGTAACACTAGCAGTAACATTAGCAGCGATCGGAATTCGATGCACCAATGGTTTGAGATCAGGTAAACGTTCATGAATTATCTGTTCTGCTGACCAATTAGTTGTAATCACTGCATCACTTTGCGTTAACAGAAAACCATCTTCCCGATCCCACCAGCCGCGCTGCTGCCCCAGGGTTTTCAGTTTTTCTAAGAATAATGGCGGGATACTTTGAGGTTGCCATTCCCACCAGCCATACTCATGCACTGTCGTGACAATGGGAACCCGCCAGCCTGTTAATTTTAACAATAACGGTAGCAAGAAGATAGAGCGATCGAATCCATACGTACCAGCAGCATGTTGAATGTGTAGGAGAGCAGTTGGCGATCGATGTAAAGCCCGCACCAGGGATAATAGATGGGTCACATGCCATTCTTCAAGCACGCCATACACATCCTCTGCCGCTGCGACTTGGGCTGCTCGATGCGTTGTTAAAACAATGGACTGAATTCCGTGTTGAGCTAAAGCTTGCCGTAGATGGGCTGTGTAGTGTGCCACTCCACACTGTTTCGGTTGGTAAGTGCCCGCAACAAACGTCATGTGAATCATAGAATTATCCCGTTGGCGAAGGAGTTCAGAAGGCTCAGGTGAAAAATTCTTCTGCCACGGTCGGATGAATCCCAATCATCTGTTCCACACCCTGTTGAGATACACCCTGCTTAATGGCAAGAGCAATTCCCTGAATCATTTCAGCAGCGTGTTCAGCAACAAGATGAACTCCTACAACTTTGTTCGATTGCCGATGGATCACCTGTTTCATCCAATTGGGTGGAGCCGATTGGGCGAGACGTTGATACAGGGAATGAAATTCAATCGTATTGCACTCAACTGCATCCTCGCCATAGCGTTCTCGTGCTTTGGCTTCCGTCAGCCCCGCCCCAGCCGCTTCGGGGCGAGAGAACACCGCTGAGGGAACATTGTCATAATCTAGGGAATTGGATTTCTGACCAAAAACGGTATCGGCAAAAATCTGACCTTCTGCCCGTGCTACTGGAGTTAGGGGTAAGCGATTTGTACAATCCCCAACTGCGTAAATATTGGCTTGGCTGGTGCGGCTGTTTTGATCAACAGCGATCGCTTTCCCCTGCAAGTCCACACCGACTTTCTCTAGGTTCAACTTCTCTAAATTGGGAGTGCGCCCAATAGCACATAATACCATGTCTACATGGCATGGCTCAGATGTTTTCTGGGATAACGTTACCTGTAGTTGTTTAGAAACAGATTTGATTGCTTTAACTGTGGTGTCACAAAGGACAGCGATGTCACGTTGGGTTAACCCTTGTTGCACTCTAACCCGCAACTCATCATCAAATCCAGACAGGATATGCGATTCGCGATCGACAATGGTAACTTTTGTACCTACATCGTGCAATATGCTAGCAAATTCAACACCGATGTATCCGCCTCCTATAACCAGGAGGTGAGCAGGTAACTGCTGTAGGTGAAACATTTGGTCAGAAGTTATTGCCAGGTCAATGCCAGGAATATCAGGTAAAATTGGTTGACCACCAACGGCAATTAGAATGTAATCAGCAGTGAGGGTGCGATCGCCCACTTCTAAAGTATGAGCATCTACAAACGTAGTAGAGCCTGCGATAAATTCAGCACCCGCTTCAGTTAAACCCTGATGCTGAACCTGGTGTAACCGTTTAATTTCTTGATCTCTGGCCGCTACAAATGCCTGCCAATCAAATGCTACTTTTTCTACTGACCAACCAAACTTTTCTGCATCAGCAAACAGGGGTGCAAAGTAAGCAGCATATCCCGTGAGTTTTTTGGGAATACACCCCCGGTTAACACACACTCCACCCACTTGGTTCTGCTCAATGATAGCGACCTTTGCTCCAAGTTTTGCAGCCCGTTTGGCCGCTGCCAGTCCTGCTGAACCTGCTCCAATGACAAGCAAATCGTAGTTATAAGTCATACCAGAGGAAGATAATTTAGCCCACAATAAACACCCTTTACGGTAGACTCAAATTCGATTTAGGTGCGACTGTCTCTAGTACCATTTTCTAAGTCAGTTTGACATCCGTGGCTACGTCTATAGACAGGCTGGAGATAGAGTCTTGAAGAGAGGGCACTGAGTCGTCTGGTTCACCCAACATATCCTTGACAAAGCCAGCTAAAGGAACGGCAACAATTAAGCCAATAAGTCCTAAAACCTTTGTACCAATGAGCAGAGAAATTAGAACCCAGGCGGGTCTCAATCCAGTAAAACGGCTTAAGAGACGAGGTGCGATCGCCTGATCCATAATTTGATTAACTAGAACTCCCAGCAGCAAAACTCTGAAACCCAGAATCGGATCTTGAGTCGCAACAATTAAACTCACAGAACATACACTGAGAAAACTGCCAAACGGAATGAAGGTCAAAATACCAACCCCTAAACCAAACAGTAGAGCGAATGGAACTTTGAGAATTAAAAATAAGATTGTCATTGAACTACCCATGAGAGAAGCTAAAGTTGCTTGTCCAATGAAGTAGTTTTGAAAATTCTGCCCTAGTGATTCTTCTATCGGTAAGGCAACCTGTTGGGGAAATCGCCGAAAAATGCTATCCCACATCTTCGCTCCGTCGAGCAGGAAATAGAAGGTGAGGGCGATCGTCAACAGGGCCTCCGTAGCACTGCCAACAGTGCTGATGGTTAAGGTTAACAGGCGATCGGCAAGGGATTGCAGCCCGCGCGGCAAGAGGTTAGTAATTTGCTGCCCTAACAAACTAAGATTAACGGGCAAATGACGTTGGGCTAACCAGGATTGTACTTCTTGTAGTCGTTGATTGCTCGATTCAATCCAATTGGGAACTGTCACAGCAATCTGGCTCAATTCCTCAATCAGTCGCGGAATTAGAGTAATACCTAATGCAGCGAGAATAACTAGTGTCAATGTAAAAACAATGAGAACTGCGATCGCGTGTTTAACCTCATGACGTTGCAGCAATTGCACAGGATAATCTAAAACAAATGCTAGAAGGGCAGCGATTAGAACGATCGTCACTAAGGGTTGAAAGTATTGTAGCGCTTGAATCGCTAGCCATCCGTCAAGGATAATAACAGGAAAAAGTAAGACAATCAGTAACGCTGGATGGACACGTCTGTGTAAGTTGTTTAGCGTATTGAATACCATTGCGATGCTAATAAGAATTAAAATGAGGAGCTGGTAATAGATGGAAAGTGGGATGAATGGTTGTTCATCCCACTTCAAACTGGTGGTCTATTATAGCTGTAGCCATTTTTCTTAGGACATTTTTGTGGGGGCGCTTCGCGCCCCCACAAAAATGTCCATGTCCTAACCGCCGTGGCTACGGCTATAATTTTGATTTGCGGGATATCCCGCAAATCAAAATTAAACTATGAAGAAGTTTTGAGGGGTCTGTGAACCCTCAAAACTTCTTGACAGAACACTAGCTATTAACCCAGCAATAGTTGATTTTGCCAAATGCAGCGCTTTGACTGCGCTCAGCCCTCACATTGGGGTGGGTTTCGATTCGCTTAACCCACTCCCCCATGTCAGAGCTTTGGTTGTCGGGTTAATTGTCTATGCCCTCATCTTCTAGAATCATCCTCCAGAACAGGGTTAAGCAAAACGCAGTGTATTACGTTCCCGGTGATTGATTTGTTTCTACTTCATCAGTTTCGGGCTGGGCAGGAACTACCTGGACGTTGACTGACACTGCTTGCACGCCTTTAATTTCCCTGGCTAGAGGCTCAATTCGCTCCAATTGCTCTTGAGTTGGCACTGTACCCGTTACAGTTACCGCTCCATCTTCAGCATCAACAGCTAACTGACCAGCGGGTAAATTCGCTTCGAGTTTGCTACGAACTTCACTTCTCAGATCACCATCTGCGCGATCGGTATCACCACCTGTTATGTTATTCCGCTGTTCGCGTGCTCGAATATCCGCATTTAACTGGTCTCTACGAATATCACTTGTCGCATCTCCTTGATTAGTCTGGGCTGTGTCTGCTTCAGGAGCTTCAACTGTCTCTTCCGTTGTGTTGGGTGCTGTTGCACTGGTTTTAGCTGCATTATTGCAAGCCGCAAGACTGGCAAACAATAAACTACCAACCAACAATGCAGTTAACTTTTTCATGGTTTTGAACCCTCTCTGTCTTGAGTCTAAACGATATGAATAGAGAGCACTTCTAATCTCTTGCAGGCGTGTAGAGGTTTAGAAGATGGAAGTTTGCTTTTCGGACGGTATACGTCCGAAAAGAGATTGAGGATCACCCTTACAGAGTTTCTTCGCGGCGATCAACAAGCGTGACATCAGGTCGGCGATCGCTCATAGGGGACATACCAGTCGTGCGAACAGAGTCTACTGTGCTTGTCCGGGGAACATTGCTATCAGTTGCATCAAAGATGTCCCAATCGCGTATACCACGGCGGCTCAGAATTGCTTCTGCCCGACGCAGTTCTTCGTCAGTACCATCGACCATAACTAGATAGTCACCCCGTTGAAAGCGATCGTCATAAACTCTGGCTCGATCTTCGGGAATGCCTAAGCCAACCAGACCACCTGCCAAGCCACCTGCCGCAGCACCAATGGCACCGCCCGTCAGAGCCGTTGCTAAAGCTGTTGCTGCTGCGCCACCTAAGAGAACCGGGCCAACCCCTGGAACGGCCAATGCTCCTAAACCAACCAGCAGACCGCCTAAACCGCCTAAAGCACCACCTGTAGCAGCCCCTGTTTTGGCTCCCTCGTCTGCTTTAGTGCGCTCAGGAGCGGACATGGCTGCACCTGCAATGTTACTGCCATGATTCTGATCCTTAGCAATCAAGGAAACTTGATTCATGGAGAATCCAGAATCCCGCAAGTCTATCAATGCAGCTTCAGCATCTCGATGATTGGAGAAAACACCGATCGCCCGACGATGACCGAAACGGCGATCGCCTACAGGCGCAGTAGTAGGATAGACATCCCCAGCCATCATCTGACGCTCAGGCAACATGTCTGGTCGTCCCACGACTGGAGCATCATCGATATAAAGCTCTTGAATGCCACGACGATTGAGGATATCCGCTGCCTGACGCACTTCAGCATCAGTACCCCGAACAATGACGAGATAGTCACCACGATCGAAGTGGTTGCGAATTCCATCAAATCGATTAGATGGAAAACCAAACAGATTGTTATCCAGGCGATCGTAGGTACCTAGATCTGAAAAAGCGTCACGGCGATCGAAGTTTTGAGCCACCAGGGAGATCTGCCGCATGGGAAAGCCCGCTGTTCTCAAGTCAGCGATTGCTGCTTCAGCATCTATGCGACGAGGGAAGAAACCAACCGCTTGACGCGGTGAGCCGTATTGTGAGGCAGGAGTAAGCGGGGTAGCAGCAGCAGGCTGTCCGGGAATGTCATATACTCCATAATCCTCAATTCCCCGGCGATGCAGAATGGCTTCTGCTCGGGCGATTTCCGCGTCTGTGCCCTCAACCATGACCAGATAGTCACCCCGAGAAACGCGATCGTTGTAAACCCGGGCCCGGTCTTCGGGAATTCCCAGTCCAATCAGAGCACCCAGCAGACCACCAGTAACCGCACCAATCGCGCCTCCTGCTAAAGTCGTCGCCAAAGCTGTGGCTGTGGCTCCAGCCAACATGATGGGACCAACTCCAGGAATCGCTAATGCGCCTAGTCCTACGAGTAACCCCGTTAGCCCTCCTAACGCACCGCCAGAAGCAGCCCCGATCTTGGCTCCCTCATCTGATAAGTTGCCTCGATCGCGCACATCAACCCCAGCTATGTCAGTTTGGCGATCGGCATCACGGGCAATTACTGAGACTCGATCCATTGAGTAGCCAGAATCCCGTAGCTCATGTAGCGCATGTTCAGCATCTCGACGATTGGAGAAGACACCCACAGCGCGTCTATGTCTTCCTGTCATGGGATTGGTTTGTCCTACTGTCATAGTTACCTTCCTATTCGTTTTGAGTGGTGTTCAATGTATTTCAAACAAGTATCAACAGAATTTCTAGGCAACTGCTCGAATCCGGTTCCAAATAAAGACAGCGATGATGGCACCAATGACGGCAATAATGATACCAGGGATGCTTAGCGCTGTTGCACTGAGAGCCAGTTCTCCAGTGGTCAACAAAGTTGCCAAGGTGCCGCCTACAAAAGCACCAATAATTCCTAGCAGGATTGTGCCCAGAATGCCACTGCCTCTGGCAGCGGGGTCAATCGCTTTAGCGATCGCCCCTGCAATCAAACCTAAAACGATCCACGCGATTAAATTCATAACTCGTTCCTCGTCATTTAATTCACATCTAAACGCTATCAATTTAGGGTTGCTTCTACCCTCTATCTGCCGTAATAACTCGTGAATTGAGGAAATATCTATGCAAATCTAAGCAAGCTTACTACATCTCTGAGACTGTTAATTCAAGAATTAATCAGATAATTCCCTAGCGATATCTATCAGTTTATCAATAATTCTCTGGTTTTTTTCGTTGCGCGTCCCATACAATCGGGCTGAGAAGATCGTGATAATCTCTAGAATGTCCTCAGCGATATCATCCTCGAAATCTTCCAGCGTATTTATGTTAAGGATAATGATTTGAGTCTGAAAGTTTTCACACAAGGCAAATACTAAATCAGCCCCAAACCGGACGAGGCGATCGCGATTTGTCATGATTAATCGCTCAACATTGCCATCACAAATTCTCTGAATCAGCTTGCGTAAACCACTTTTGGTATAGTTAACCCCAGAGCCGAGGTCTTGAATTGTCTCGAATTTCCAGCCGTGCTCTTCACAGAAAGACTCTAGATGATTGAGTTGTTGCTTTAGTTCTTCCTGCTGGCTCTGATGAGAAACCCTGGCATAGGCAATGGTAATGCGATCGGATATGTGTTTCTGGGGTGCTAATCCTCGAATTTGCATCAAGTCATAGCGTCGATGTCCTGATGGAGTCCGTTCTACAGTAATTTTGCCTGCTGACTCCCAACGACGTAGGGTATCGCGTGAAACTCCCAATTCAGAAGCAGCCCGGCCAATTCCAACTTTCATGATTTTAAAGGTGAAGCAATTCTTAAACTCAAACGATTGCAGCTACGATTTGAATATTTTCTCGAACATCCATCTAGAATTTGCCTAACTTTGCATAGATTCTTTCGGTATATCCTAAGGTATACTGCCGTGCAGAATTTGTAATGATTTATTTACCAGGAACTTTCTACTTGTGACTAAGCTCCTGCTGGGTCATGCCATGCTGGAAGCTCCAGCTTCCTCAGTACGATGGGCGATCGCTTTCTCACCAGCGATTAACTCAGTAACTAAAGATGTGACCGTAGAATGTGAGTTTCGACTGCGCTCAACCCACGACTAATCAAGTGCTAAGCGTAGTCGAAGCACGGTATGCTGCAACAACAACTATCCCGGAGTTAATAACAAGCTAGGCTGGAGGTGGAAGCGAGAGAAATAGGAAGCGAGAGGATACAAAAAATCCTGTTCCCTCGTTATAGGAGCGGGCGTTGCTGATTTCAGCTATGAAATTGAGAGGGGGAGGCGCGGAGCGCGCCTCCCCCTCTCAATTTCATAGCCGGATTAAGCAATGCCGTTGTAGGAGCGAACAGGAATCGAGTTTACAGTAATCACAGGCAAAACAATATGTTGACTTGTAGTTTGTCAATTTTTAGAGAGGTATTGAGGGGTCACTAACCCTGCAATACCTCCTCGACAGAACACTAGTGACGGTGTCCCATCCACTTGGCGGCGATCGCACCCAATGCCGCTCCCACTAAGGGATTGCTGAGAAACTTGACGATACCTGGTTGGTCTGCCAGCACTTCTTGAAAAATATCAGGATGATTGTGGTAAGCATAACTGGCCAACTTACTGACATCATCCGCCGACATGCGGCTAGCGTGGTGAGTGGAAAGCCCCAACTGGCTCTCTAGATCGCGATCGCTCATACCTCGTTGCTTAAAGTGCTTAAGGAATTCTTTAGCAACATCATCGCGCTCATTGGGCTTAATTTGAGCGATCGCATTTTGCAGTTCCGGTTCCATCTGGCTGGCAGGAATGCGATCGGGATGGAAAGAGCGGCTGAAGAGTTGACGACGTTCTTCACGGCTCGATCGCTGGGCAAAATCATCAAAATTTTCGTAATTTTCGGCAGATGGGAAATCATCTAAAGACTCAGTGTTTCCTCGGGCCAAATCGTTCATGATTTCGCGTCTATATTGATCGCTACTCGTCATGATTCATTTCTCCTCTACTTACAACATTCAATCCGTAATAGGTCTGAAACAGAGCCGACAGCGACAAATTAGCGATATTCAATTTGTTTCGTTTGATTATCGTATTGCGCTGTCAGAATCAGTTTCTTGTCTGGAGCATACATCAGGACAGTGAGATCGCGATTAGGCGCATTCCGATGAAATCCTTGCACTAAAGATTTTGCCAAGGGGCGCACTTCATCTGGCTGCACTTGTGGGGAGATGACAACGCCCAACTTGTCGTCTCCACGCACATAAGCATCCTGAATTAAGCCATGTCCAGTTTTGACCACCCAATCGCCAAATTCCTGTCCTGCTGATGTATTGCCCCGCTCCAGTTGGTTATAGTAGCCAGCAGTAGCATGAGGTTGAGTGCGAGTGGTTTCTCTTGCTTGGGTTGCTGTAGCACAGGCCGATGATGTAAACAGAACAAAAACAAGCGATAAGGTAACTAGAATTTTACGAATCTGCTGCATTGTCACATGAACCTCCCAATCAATGATTGATTTACTAATGATGAAGAAACACGACCTTGTTAAAGGTGATTCTGTTAAAGGCGATCGATTCCCTGCTTTAGAGCATCTTTCACATTTTCTTTAACCTGATGAGCCGCTGCCTCAACTTGCTTGGCTTGACCTTGAAGTTGCTTTCGTCGATTTCCAGTAAGGCGACCTGCCACCTCTTGCATTCTTCCTGCAAAAACTTTAGTGACTGCTTTCACTCTTTGTTGTAAATTCATCGTTCTACTCCATAGTGAATTTACCAATGGAAAAAAAGTAGGATGACAATCCTGCCTCCATCAATTACGCTTCTGATCAGCGGAGAGTGAGTTGGTTCCCCATGCTTTGGGGTGACATGCAATCCGACGTGTCACAAGCCAATTGGTCAATTCATATCAAAGTTGATTCTTACTACGATAGAGAAGATCAGGTTGCATGTCCTCTAACCTAAGCTGTATACCCTGTAACATTCTCCGGGTTCAGGTCAATCATCCTCCGAATTGTATAGATGCCAATTGAACTCCAGTTAAATAAGGCAGGAGTAGAAGCGTTGCCCGTCCTGAAATTGGTCAAACTAATAGGGTCAGCAAGACACTGACAACAAAAAAGCGGTACTCTTGTCAAAGCGTAAGTCCTGATTTGAGCAAAAATGAACTTGTTATTCCCCCGTAGGGTATGAATATTGCAATGTGCTAATTTGTCGGGACTGCCAATGCCATTAGGGGTTAAAATCTTTGTGCTGTTGCAGTATGAATGATGTGGTGTGACATATTAAGAAACAATCCTGATATCAAAGTTCAGGTTGTGCTAAGAGCTATGTATCTAGGGCTTACGCATTGACAAAAATGGCGATATCTGTCATCAGGGAGCGATCGGCTTAGGAAGGTTTTTCACAATAAACTGGCGGATTACGGGCACAAACAACTGACGCGACAGTTGATAGAGATGATCCATCAACCCCTCAACTCGCAGTGTTTGCAGCTTACAGACGGCTGGCAGCGCCCAAGCCGACTAGGATCAGATGGTCTTTAACTTCGTCAAATAACTCACCGGGAGTGTAATCCTCACCCAGCAGAAACCGATTCACACTATCGTGACTCAGCGGCTCCATCGCCTTTGCCAGGCGAACACAACTGACATATTTCGGTTCTGCCAACAAAAACAACATCTACAGGGAGCGAGTACACTTGACGGTTGAGGGTTTGGAGGGTTCTCTCATCGCTGATTTCGATGGGCTATGAGGTTATCCTGGACTCGTCACATTTCTCTCTTTTTGTCAATGCGTCAGTTCTAGTATCTTTTCTGGATACAAAAATTTTCCTGTTTTGTGGTTGTGAGAGTTCTCCCTATTTAATTCAATTCTTATGCTGGAAAAAGTCCCCCTTCCCAAAGCGATTCTCGGAATTCTGTTTGTCAAGGCAATCGCTATTGGTTTCGGTCTCAAAGCTGTTCCTACCCTGGCTGTTGAATCACCTGAACCTGATCAAACTGCCAATCAATTTCATCTCACACCATTTGCTGAGATGGAAACAGAGCAGCTAGCAGGTATAACGATTCCCTCATCTGATCGAGCTAGTGATCCTGCATTTGGGCTAGAAAAGAATTTTTCTTTACTGGAACTGGCTCAAACCCCTCTCCCTAACGAAGTTAAACAGGCTCCAACCATCCCGCCTGCGATTGATCCGGTGCCAGGGCTAATCAATCCCCCCCCGGAGGTTCCTCTACCCGCAGAACCATTACCTCAACTGCCGCCACCAGAAGAATTGCTTAGGCCAGACCAGCCTATGGATGTTCCTCCAGAATTACCGGGTGAAGTCCCTGCGGTAATTTTCGTTGAGCAGTTTGAAGTAATTGGCAGCACCGTGTTTGATTCCGCAGTTTTAGCAGAGGTGGCTAGACGCGCCGTCGCACCCAATGAAGCTGACCCACCTGAACCCGATGGCACCAACATTCTCGTCAATCGCGAATTGACCTTTGCTGAGTTGTTACAAGCCCGTTCAGCCATTACTCAGTACTATACCGATCGCAGCTACGTCACTTCTGGTGCTTTCATTCCGCCTCAAACCCTGACGGGTAAGGTAGTGCAAATTCAGATTCTGGAAGGTAGTTTAGAAGAAATTGTGGTTGAAGGCACCGATCGCCTGCGCCCTAGTTATGTTGCAGATCGTCTTGCCATTGCGGGGCGCACGCCGTTAAACGTGAATCGTCTGCTGGAAGGACTACAACTGCTTCAGCTCGATCCTTTAATTGAAAACTTATCTGCTGAATTAGAAGCAGGGGCCCGACCGGGCACCAGTTTGCTCCAGGTTCAGGTGACAGAAGCCGATACTTTTAGCATCAATCTAGGGTTAGACAACAACCGATCGCCCAGTGTGGGAAGTTTCCGCCGTCAAGTTGAGTTTGTCCAGGCGAATTTGCTGGGGATTGGCGATGGATTAAGCGTGGGTTACACCAATACTGATGGCAGTAACGGACTAGATGCCAGCTACACCATTCCGATTAATCCCCGCAATGGCACGATCCGACTGGCCTTTGGTACAACGGGTAGCGATGTCATTGAACCCCCCTTTGATGAACTGAACATTGATGCGCGATCGCGCTACTACGAGATCACTTACCGACAACCTGTTTTCCAATCCCCAACCGAAGAATTTACTTTGGGGTTGATCAGCTCTCACCAATTTAGTTCTACTCAATTAGAGGAAGAACCCTTTGCCCTGTCTCCGGGAGCCAATGCCGAAGGAGAAACGAGAGTGACTGCCCTGCGATTTTTTCAAGAATGGACGAAACGCAGTAGTCGGCAGGTGTTAGCAGCGCGATCGCAATTTAGCGTAGGATTTGATTTCCTGGATGCCACAGTCAATCAGGGAGATTTACCGGATGGTCGCTTCTTCTCATGGCGCGGACAGGGGCAGTTAGTGCGATTACTGGCGCGTGATCTGTTGTTCCTAGTGCGAAGCGATATTCAACTTTCGCCAGACAATCTGCTACCGCTGGAGCAATTTGGCTTGGGAGGACAGAACAGTGTTCGGGGCTATCGTCAAGATTTTCTGCTGACTGATAATGGGGTGCTGGTTTCTGCTGAAGTCCGAGTCCCGGTTCTCCGGATTCCTGAACTAGACGGACTGTTGCAGGTGGTTCCGTTTATCGATGCAGGCATCACCTGGAACAACCAAACCCCCGATCCAGAAGACAACACTCTAGCGGGCGTGGGGCTGGGACTCTTGCTGCGACTGGGCGATCGCTTTTCAGCGCGGTTAGATTGGGGCATTCCTTTAGTCGATGTCAATGCCAGAGAGCGCACCTGGCAAGAGAGTGGCGTTTACTTTACGATCAACTACTCTGCCTTTTAGGTCTGCCATCAACCTGCCAGACATCGCTCTACCGTTGCCACGACAGATTGGGCTAAAGCATTGAAGTCGTATCCGCCTTCCAACCCAAACAGAATGCGGGGAGTGACTTGTAAACAATATTGCGTAAATACACCATAATCCGCTGGCTTGAGGCTGATATGAGCCAGCGGATCATCCCGATTGGCATCGTACCCTGCGCTAACAATCAGCACATCGGGTCGAAACGTCCGCAGAAATGGCACAATCTGTTCTTTGAACAAGGGTTCGTAATCCTCCATCGTGCTGCCTGCTGGCATGGGACAGTTCAACACATTATCGTGGCTGCCGCGCTCTGAGGCTGTTCCGGTGCCCGGATATTGGGGAAATTCATGAATTGAGCAGTAGGCAATCTGAAAGTTGTGTTCCACGATCGCCTGCGTGCCATTGCCGTGATGCACATCCCAGTCCAGGATCGCCACTTGCTGCACACCGGGTTGCTGAAGGGCATAGTGGGCTGCGATCGCCGCATTCGAGAAAATACAAAAGCCCATACCCTGCTCAGGTAAAGCATGGTGTCCGGGGGGCCGCGATAACACAAAAGCAGGTCTCCCACTGCGGAGCACCTGATCAACGCCATCCAACCAGGCACTCACGGCCAGCAACGCCACCTCATAGGTGCGCGGTGATACAGGAGTGTCTGGATCGAGATACCCACCTCCTTGCTGCGCCAAATACTCGATCGCTGCCCGGTAGCGCCGACTATGCACCGACTCCACCGCTTGTACAACGCGATCGGCATTGGTATGAACCGGTGTGGGCGATCGCCAATCTAATTGCTCTGCCCAGGGAGCCGATTTTAGGGCCTCCACGATCGCCGTCAGTCGTCCAGGGTTTTCTGGATGGTATCGTCCGGTCTGATGTTCCAGAAACTCGTCGCTATAAAGAATGGGCAGCATAAAGTATTGGAAAGATAGTTCTTCAATTTTATAAGATCCATTTGTTGTGAAACAGGATGTAGTGACGAATCCATTGAACATAGCTGTCCTCAGTGCGATCGGAATAATGCTTGAGCCGCATGATCCTAGAACTTGCTCTAACCGCTTTTGGGACGTGGTTCCATGACAAGAATAAAAGACGACCCGGATGGCGAACCAATGACCATATCAGCCAAAGATGAACCAGCAGATTAAATTTGCTGAAACTTTTCGCCCCAACTGCTGCAACGGGCTATAATGCCAGCAAATTTTCTATCTAATTCCCCGTAGAGGGCAGTTAGGCAGAAGTTTTCTACATAACACCCCGCATAGGGGAATTAGGCAGAATTAAATCTATCTAATCCTCTTCTATAGGGAGATAGGCAGACGAAATTCTGTCTAATGCCCCGGATTAGGTGAGTTAGATAGAATAGTTCTCTCTAATCACTAGTTAGCCCGCAAAGCGAGTGGTTGAAATGATTCATTTTGCTAAGCTCTGAACAACATTGATAAACTTTCTGAGCAAAGTGAGTGCGCCCAATTTATGTCAGCAGCTAATAAAGTGGACAGTTCATTTGTTTGTGCCTGTCAAAAATGGAATCGCGTAGCCTGTGCTCAAACAGGATTCTACAAAGAATATGAAGGCAAGAGATATTGCGTATTTCACTACCCTTTTAAGGATAAGGTAGACGATTTCAATAGAGAACTTCAAGAGAAACTAGAAGCTAAGGATTTAAATTTTCAAGGCTTTTGGTTTCCATCTGAGGTAAATTTTTATAAATTTCATTTTGAAGAAAACACTGACTTTAGCCAGGCAATATTTATGGTTTGGGCAGATTTTGCTGAAGCCGTTTTTGAAAAAAGCACTGATTTTTATGGTGCTGAGTTTATGGATGACGCTATCTTTCACAATGCTCATTTTATCAGCGATACAAACTTTAAGTTTGCTGAGTTTCAGGCAGTAGCCGATTTCAATGGCTCATCATTCTTCAAAAGCATAAATTTTTCACATGCCAAATTTTTTGATGACACATCATTCTCTGGAAACGATGCTACTCGCATATTTAAAGAGGGGTCTTGTCTGGCAATACAATATTCACAGATATCATTTCCAGGAAAATTTTTATTTCAAAATGTAGATTTAAGACCATCCTGGTTTGTAGGGCTGGATGTACGTCACCTTATTTTCTCAGATGTGCGCTGGAATAGTAATTTAACATCTGAAATCGCTAATGTCCCACGAGTTACAAACCTATCTCATCTGAAAGCATCGCCGTATCGCTTACTATCGACGGCCTACAGACAACTTGCAATTAATTCAGAAGAGAATCATCGATATAGTGAAGCGTCAGCTTTCAGATACTGTTCAATGGATACTGAAAGGCGAGAGGCCTTCCGAGGAATGGCCTTTTGGAGATTAGATTGGTGGTATTGGCTTCTGAGTGGTTACAGCGAGCGTGTTCAACGTGCTTCATTGGTCTTTGTAATTATCCTTGTTGTCTTCGCTGTTCTTTATACGAAAGTTAAATTTGAGCATCCAATCACTCAAAGCGGAATGTCACTTAGTTTTAGTGATGCAGTGCTTTACTCCTTGCAGGTGGGTACCCTGCGCAATCCAGACCCAAAACCGCTCACGCAAATAGCGAAATATCTTGTCTTTATAGAGACAATCCTTGTTCCCTTACAAACAGCTCTACTTGCACTTGCTATTCGTCGAAGGTTCCTGCGATGATTCATAGGCTGTGTTCATGTTGCCGCCTAACAATTGCGTGCACCGGACTAACCAAGATCTATTTACTTCCGTTCAAGACTATCGTAGCCGGTGACGCCATTCGTTAGCCCGCTTAGGTTATGGGTGTTGGAAGTGGTTTCAAAGTTATCTGTTCGATTCGAGATCCAGCTAAGATTCAGCAAATAATTACAGAAGCAACCTAAATGAAGCCTGAAGTCATTACTGCAATCATCGCGGCAATTGTTGCAGTAACTAGCGCGGTTATCAGTATCTACGGTCAAAATCGCATTACCCGATTGACTGACCGACTTACAAAGCAGCGAGAAGCCGAATCGCGTGAAGCTCAGACGGCTGCTTTGATGTCTAAGTACCGAAATCCCTGATTGCGCTCAGCGATTGATCTTCAGAGCCGCTTGTACAACATTCATCAGAACAGGTTTTTGGAGCGTTTCTATCATCGATCGCCATCCTCGCAGAGCTATGCGATTAACAACACCCTGTACGTTGTGGCAGAGTATCTTGGATGGGTAGAGATTTTACGCTGAGAAATTCAGTTTTTGGACTTGGGTGATCTGGAACTAAATCGTCGGTTGAGTGAACTACTGGTTAATATCAATCAAGCATTTGCACATTACAAAGCCGGAGGCACTTTCCAACTCCATAACGGCGAGCAGCGAGCAATTGGGGAAATTATGATAGTTCCTCGTTCTAATAGTGAAGGGATTGGATATGATTGCATCCCTGTCCTGCCACATTAGTTGAGGAAGTGTTAAGTGCCGTTCTAATAGTGAAGGGATTGGATATGATTGCATTGGTTATGCGATGTTTGTAAAGAAGATGAACGATCTGAAGTTTGCGGGTTGGTTTGCGAAGCTGAGAGATGATATTGACACGATGGGAAATGCACCAAAGGTTGATGCTGAGAGACTTATATTGATTCACAGTAAGCTCATCGATCTAATTGATTTTCTTGACCCTCATCACGTCAGAGTGCCACCAAAGTACCGGACTAGGATTGAACAACAATAAAAACCTTGTTTACAATTGTGTTACAGCAACAATCAAATCAGCAACGCTAAGGCGCGAGATAACATAGTCCCTGAGCTAGACGATTGATCATTCAAACTGAACTGACAATCATTGCGGTAATGGCGATCGCTTCATGCTACTCTGGAACAGAAAAATATCCCTAAATAAAATCTATTTCGTTTGAGTGCGGTACAAACTATTACAATTTATAAAGCTACTCAGAAGGGAAAAGGACAAGTCCTAGTAGAACGAGGGTTTTATCCTGATGATTTTCCTTATCAACCTCCTAATGCTGATGGCAGATGTTATTTCGCAGCGCCTAATAGCAGAAGTTTGACAGAAGAATATCATCGGTATTACAAGGACGGGATTCTGGAAGTTACAATTGATTCAGAAGCTTATGAGCAATATTTCAAGCCCCTGGAAAAATCCTATCAAGGTGGAGAGTAATTTGAATTACCAATTCCCCACGATTTGTTCCCTCTCTTGAACCAATATCCCAGAGTACTAAAGCCGAGGTAGTGCTATGAGTGAGCAGTTATGGAACGAAATCAAATCGAAATATCGATTAGGTGAACTGATTCACGGCACTGTGGAGCATCACGCTCCATTTGGGATTTTTGTCAGTCTGGATGATGAGACAGTTCGAGGTCTGGTGCAGATTACAGATTTTGTGGATAGTGGGGACATGACTCCAGAAATGTATCCAGATATTGGTTCACCCATTGGGGCTGTCGTTGTGGGATATACCGAAGACGATCGCAATCAAATCTGGCTGAGTGTCAAGCCAAGTGTGTTGCAGAAGGCATTGGTTCAACTCAAAGTTCCAGCAACAAGCGATCGATCGTTGCCAGCCGCATAACGATCCAAATGCAGCGGACGGAATAGAGGTGGCTGATTGGGTTGCCAAGGTTACTAGCCGCTGCTGATTTGGGACGTTGTACGGCTTCAATTACAGGTAGTAGCGGTAGTTTGAAATTTGTCTGTTGGTGTTTAGGGTATAAGTCGCCAAAATTATCTGTAGAACAGAGTTTTAGTGATGACCGTTGAGCGATCGCACTTCCCCAACAAGCATCTCTGGAATAAGTTCAATGGTTGAATCAACAGAAAAAACGGCATTGCAGATTTGAGGTATGAATTTGGGTGTGGGTGCCGCGCTGAGCGCGGCACCCACACCCAAATTCATACTCGGATTCAGCAATGCCGAAAAAACAGACAGAGAAACAAGTCTTATACCAATTTAAAAAGCAAAGGTTGCAGATGGGGTGCAGGGGGCAATACCCCTTGGCTGGAGGCGTAGCCCCCACACCCCCTTATCTGTCGTGAACTCTATTTAAATTGGTATTACCCTCTGCTAATGGTTTCATGCTAAACCGCATTGATTTTGCTGTCTGAACAGTTCTCTAAATTCAGCATGTACAAATTTAGTAGTATCTTGATTCACGAATCTTGAGTTCCGTTCAGCACTTCTCGAACGCCCGTGTTGTATTTGCGAATGGCATTAGCGATTCGACCCTGGTTAAACTCTTGGTCGCCCTGTTCTCCAGAGTTTGCCGTTTCAAATAGTCCCAGGATGACTGAAGCTGGATTCGAGCCGAAAACCTCTCTATCCAAAGTTTCTTTTAGTTCGAGAATAAGGATATGAGATGCTCAAGTTTCCACACAAAAGTCATCTGCCATGTCCATCCCCCAACTTTATCGTCAACTGCAAACTCAATTAAGTCAATGGATCGTTCCCCAAGATCAACGTCATCTGCAAGTTTTTAGTGAAAATGTGGCCGCAATCTTGCAAGCGCAGAGTGCTTGTCTGAGTCATTGGCTGCCTTATCTGAGTCATCGGGACTGTCAAGCCCGTAGCCATATGGAA
>Ga0224722_1000609_pt1 | contig 20681 bp, 17 predicted proteins | sample Balambano_FR1_Me_FD_161646 | JGI IMG/M metagenome (GOLD analysis project Ga0224722, IMG submission 161646) | Freshwater sediment microbial communities from Lake Towuti, South Sulawesi, Indonesia - Balambano_FR1_MetaG | ecosystem: Environmental > Aquatic > Freshwater > Lake > Sediment | place... | reverse complement strand
ATCCCGAACTGCGCGACCGGCCGGCCGCGCAGTTCGGGATGGTCGCGCTGCTCGACGCTGGCGAAGAAAGCATCCATGTCGACATGGATGATCTTGCGCAGCCCGCTATCGGCATCCGCGTGGTCGGGAGGCAGGTTGGTGTCCATCACCCTCGCAAAATAGAACCTTCGCCTGCACGAAGGAACTGTTGCTGGAACAATTCATCGGGCCTGCGATTTTGTGCACATGCGAAAAGAACAGTGGTCATCGGGCGAACCCACCGGCAAAGGCCCCGCGATGGCCACCTCGCTCGCCCCTTCCACCACTGACCGCACGGCGCAGCGCAAGCCTTTGGGCGAAACCGAGCTGTTGTGGATGATGGCGATGCTCATGGCATTGAATGCCTTCGGGATCGACGCCATCCTGCCTGCGCTCGATGCGCTCGCGGTCGACCTTACGGTGACCGGCAACGACCGGCAGTTCGTGATCGGGGTCTACCTGCTGACCGCCGGGATGGGCGCGCTGGTGCCCGGTGCGCTGGCGGATCGGTTCGGGCGGCGGCCGGTGTTGCTCGCTGCGATCGCGGTCTATATCCTGCTGTCGATCGCCAGCGCGCTCGCTCCGACCTATGATGCACTGATCGCTGTGCGCGCGGCGCAGGGGTTCTTCGCCGCCGCGATCATTGCGCTGCCGCCCGCGATCATCCGCGACCGCGTCGGCGGCGACAGGATGGCGCGAATGATGAGCGTGATCTTCGTCATCTTCCTGATGGTGCCCGCAGTCGCGCCGACCATCGGCGAGGCGATCCTGCAGGTCGGCAACTGGCGCGCGATCTTCGGCGTGATGGCCATGCTCGGCGTGGCGATGGCGGCGTGGGTGCACTGGCGTCTGCCCGAAAGCCTCGCGCCTGAAAACCGCCAGCCGATCCATCTCGCCACGATCGCGGGCAACATGGGCCGCGCGCTCGCCCTGCCGAGCATCGCAGGCTACGTTATCGGCAGCGCGCTGGTGTTCGGGGCGCTGTTCGGGTTCATCAATTCCTCGCAGCAATTGATTACCGAGACTTTTGGCGCAGGCGCGATCTTCCCGCTGGTGTTCGGCATCTGCGCGGGATCGATGGCGCTTGCCAGCTGGTCCAATTCGCGCATCGTCGAACGCTTTGGCGCGCGCCGGGTCAGCCACACCGCGCTGTTCGCCTTCATCGCGGTCAGCGCCTGCCAGGTGATATTCGCCTTTCAGCCCGAAGAGCACCTGTGGCAATTCGTGCCGCTGATGGCGATCAACATGGCGCTGCTCGGCTTCATCGGCGCCAATTTCGGCGCGATCGCGATGAACCCGTTCTTCACGATCGCGGGCGCGGCAAGTTCGGCGCACGGGTTTGTGCGGATGACCTTCGCGGCGCTGCTGGGCGGGGCGATCGGCTATGCCTATGATGGCACCGCAAGGCCGCTGGCGCTGGCGTTGCTGGCGAGCGGGCTGGTCTGTCTGGTGCTGGTCCTGTGGAGCGAAAAGGGCAAGCTGTTCGGGCCTTCGGACGCGGAACTCGGCAGGTAGTCCTCCCCTTCAGGGGAGGGGGACCATGCGCAGCATGGTGGAGGGCACTTGCCTCATGGCGCAGCGGCGCGAGGGGCGAATCCCCTCCGTCAACCGCTTCGCGGCTGCCACCTCCCCGTGCCGGGGAGGATCAATCCACCCCCAACCTCCGCCACGCCAGCTCAGCGAATTCGCACAGCAGGGGCCGGGTGTCGCGGGGGTCGATGATGTCCTCGACATTGAAGCGTTCTGCGCTGCGGAAGGGCGAGGTCACCTTGGCGAGCCTTGCGCGGATGTCTTCGAGCAGTGCTTGCGGGTCGTCGGCGGCTTCCAATTCCGCCTTGTAGGCGACCTCCAGCCCGCCCGCGATCGGCAGGCTGCCCCAGTCGCCGCTTGGCCAGCAATAGCGGTATTGAAACGCTTCGGCATTGCTCATCGCGCTCCCCGCAATGCCATAGGCGCGGCGCAACACGATGCTCGCCAGCGGCACCGTCGCGCGGTAGATCGCGTTCATCGCATTGACGCCGTAACGGATCGTCCCCGCCATCTCCGCCTCGCGCCCGATCATGAAGCCGGGGTTGTCGACCAGGTGGACCAGCGGCAGCCGAAACAGATCGGCGAGGCGGACGAAGCGTTCGACCTTCTCGCTGGTCTTGGCCTCCCACGACCCGCCAAGATAGCTGGGATCGCTGGCGATGATGCAGACCGGCCAGCCATCGAGCCGGGCGAGCGCGGTGATCGCGGCGCGGCCCCAGTGCCTGCCGATCTCGAACACGGTGCCGTGATCGAATACCATGTCGAGGCAGCGCCGCATCGCATAGACCGCCTTGGGATCGCGCGGGACGAGGCCGAGCAGCGCTTCCTCGCGCCGGCCCGCCGGGTCGTCGCACGCGGCGCGGCGCGCGCTCTGGCCGACATATTCGGGCATGAAGCCGAGGAAATGCCGCGCGCGGGCGAAGGCTTCGGCCTCGTTCGCGACTTCGTCATCCACCACCCCGTTGCGGGTGTGGATCGCGCTGCCGCCGAGCGCCTCCTTGGCCTCCTCGTGGCTCGCGGCATCGCCCTTGTAGGCATCGCCGAGGCCATCGACCACCGCAGGCCCGGCGGCGAAAATCTGCGAGAGGCCCTTGACCATAATCGAATAGTGGCTCGCCACCGTCCGCGCCGCCCCAAGCCCCGCCGTCGGCCCCAAGGCGAGCGCCACCACCGGCACGGTGTCGAGATTGGTCACCACATCGCCCCATCCGGGCACCGCGGGGATGTAGGTCGCGCCGATCTGTTCGAGCGTTTTTACCGACCCGCCGCCGCCGGTGCCGTCGATCATGCGGATGATCGGCATCTTGAGCTGGTGCGCCATCATCTCGGCCTGCACCATCTTGCGGGCGATCCCCGCATCTGCCGCGCCGCCACGGATGGTGAAGTCGTCGGCGGTGGCGACGACGGGGCGGCCATTGATCAGCGCCTTGCCGAACAGGAAGGGCGCGGGGGTGACGTGCGCGAGGTCGCCATTGGCGTCATACCTGGCGCTCCCCGCGATCTTGCCGATCTCGCGGAAGGAGCCTTCGTCGCACAAGGCCCACAGCCGCGCGCGGGCGTCCATCTTGCCCCGCCCATGCTGGCGCGCCACCTTGTCCGCGCCGCCCATCTGCTCGGCCAGCGCCTCGCGGCGGCGCAGTTCCTCGAGTTCTTTTTGCCAAGTCATGTATCCTCCCCGGCACGGGGAGGTGGCAGTCGCCGGAGGCGGCTGACGGAGGGGACTCGCCGCAAGCGCAGCACCCCGCCAAGAGTCCCCTCCACCATGCTTCGCATGGTCCCCCTCCCCGTTCCGGGGAGGATCATTGCGGCACCACCCGGCAGAGCAGCGCCTCGACCTGCACCTGCGCGCCTGCGCTCACGGTGAGCCCCTCGACCACCCCGTCGAAGGGCGCGGCCAGCGCGTGCTCCATCTTCATCGCCTCAAGCACCAAGAGCCGCTGCCCGGCGGTGACGGTCTGGCCTTCGGCAATATCGACCGCGATGACCTTGCCCGGCATGGGAGCGATGATCGCACCATCGGCGGCGGCGGCTTGGCCGGTGCCACGCGCCGCAAAGGGGCGCAGGGCGAAGGTCTCGCCCGCCTCGTTGAGCCACACCGTCTCGCCATCGTCGAGTTGCAGGACCCCGGCTGCAGGCTGCGCGGCATCGCCCCGCACGACCTCACTGCCGAGCATCATCGCGACCTCGCTACGAGCAGGCGCGTTGAGACGGAAGCCGGGGGTCTGACCCGATGCATTGGAGGGCTGGCGGTGAAGCATCGCATGCGCCGCCTGATCCCGCGCGGCTTGCGACAGGGCGACCGCATCGGCCCATTCCGGGTTGCGACCGATAAGGCCCGTGTCGAGCCGGGCCGCCATGAAATCTCCTGACAGCAGGGCGCGCAGCAGGAAGGGGGCGTTGGTCCTGACCGGGAAGACGAGCTGTTCGCTCAGGCAATCCTCCATGCGCCAGATCGCCTGTTCGCGGGTCTCGGCATGGGTGACGATCTTGGCGATCATCGGGTCGTAGAAGGGCGAGATGGCATCGCCCTGCGCAACGCCGGTCTCGATGCGGGCATAGCCATCGTCGATCGCGAACATCTCGAGCGTGCCCGTGCTCGGCAGAAAGCCCTTCGCCGGGTCCTCCGCATAGAGCCGCGCTTCGATCGCATGGCCGTTGATCGACAGCTCGTCCTGCCGCTTGGGCAGCGGCTCGCCGCTCGCCACCCGCAGCTGCCATTCGACCAGATCGACCCCGGTGATCTCCTCGGTGACGGGATGCTCCACCTGAAGGCGGGTGTTCATCTCCATGAAGAATATGCGATCTGCGCGCAGGCCCTCGGAGGCATCGGCGATGAATTCGATCGTGCCTGCGCCCTCGTAGTCCACCGCCTTGGCGCCGCGCACGGCGGCGGCGCAGATCGCTTCGCGGACGCTCTCGTCCATGCCGGGGGCGGGGGCTTCCTCGATCACCTTCTGGTGGCGGCGCTGCAATGAACAGTCGCGCTCGAACAGGTGGACGACGTTGCCGTGGCTATCGCCGAACACCTGCACCTCGATATGGCGGGGCGCGGTGATCCATTTCTCCAGCAGCACTTCATCGTTGCCAAATGAAGCCTTGGCCTCGCGGCGGCAGCTTTCCAGCGCAGCGGCGAAATCGGCGGGCGCATCGATCTTGCGCATCCCCTTGCCGCCGCCGCCCGCGACGGCCTTGATGAGGACGGGATAGCCGATGGCTTCGGCCTGCTTGGTGAGGCGCTCCACCGACTGGTCCGAGCCGTCATAGCCCGGCGTCACCGGCACCCCCGCCGCGCGCATCAGCTGCTTGGCCGCGTCCTTCAGCCCCATGGCGCGGATGCTGGCAGGCTTGGGACCGACCCAGATCAGCCCGGCGTCGATCACGGCCTGCGCGAAGTCGGCGTTCTCCGAGAGGAACCCGTAGCCCGGATGCACCGCATCCGCCCTGGTCGCCTTGGCCGCCGCGATGATCTTCGCGCCCACGAGATAGCTCTCCGCGGCGGGCGAGGGGCCGATATGCACCGCCTCGTCGGCTTGGCGCACATGCAGCGCCTTGGCATCGGCGTCGGAATAGACCGCGACCGTGGCAATCCCCATCGCTCGCGCGGTGCGCATGATCCGGCAGGCAATCTCGCCCCGGTTGGCGATGAGGAGTTTGGTGATCATTGGCCCATGTCTGGCGCGCCGAGGGCATCGCATTGGTCAGGCGGCTCCATCGTGAAGAAGGTCTCGCCGAGCTTCCAGCCGCTATCGGTTAGCTCGAACATCAGCATGTTGTTTCCGCAATGGGTTGTCTGGCCCTGCGCGAGAAAGCGGTACGGGCCGGAAACGATTGCCTTGGTTTCAATCATGATCACGGATCGGTAGAACATGTGTTCATCGAGGCCCGGCGGCGACTTGGCCCAGTCTTCGAGGTGCCGGGCGACCGGGATGACGCGTTCCTTTGGCTCGCCGGGGCCTGTGCGGTCCTTGATGTGGATGGTGCGTTCCGCGATCATCTGGCGGGCGAGTGCGGTCTTGTCGTCGCTGCGCAAGGCCGCGAAGAAGGCATCTGCGGCGGCGATCACTTCCACGACTGGTTGCGGATCGCGTTCGGGCGCGGTTTGGGCAGCAAGCGGCGCGGCGGCCATGAGGGCGGCGGTGCTGAGGGCGAGGGTAGCACGAGGGACTTTCATGGCGGCAGTATTAGCCATTTCTTTCGCCAATGCGAGCGTGGCGAAGCAATCTAGTGCGGCGCTTCCCGCGCACTGGATTGCCCCACAGCCTGCGGCTCCTCGCAAAGACGATCAACCGGATTTGGGCCGGTAATCCGCGATGCCCCAGTCGATGCCGCCCTTGGGCATCTTCTCGCGGTTGATCACCGCCGAAAGGAACGCGCGCACACCATAGAGCGCCTTTTCCCAGCGCGGCACGAAGGTGCGAGAGTTCCACGCCTCGGCCCCGCGCGCGCGCACTTTGCGCCCGATCGCGCCATAGATGCGCGCGGCCGACAGCACCGCCCAGCGGCTGCGGAACGGCAGCTTCGCCGCGCCAACGCGCGCCGCCGCCTCGTGCTTCTCGACCAGCGCCACCAGCCGTGCGGCCATCTCGGCGAGTTCCTGCCGGTGATGCGGCTTGGTGTGCTGGCCGGGCTCGATATCCTGTTCGACCAGCCATGCGACCGGCAAATAGCATCGCCCCGCCGCGTCATCCTCGACGATATCGCGCGCGATGTTCGATAGCTGGAACGCAAGGCCGAGATCATTGGCGCGGTCGAGCGTCGCCTGATCCCGCGGTGAGACCCCCATCACCACCGCCATCATCACGCCCACCGCGCCCGCGACGTGGTAGCAATAGCGCAGCATGTCGGCCTCGCTGCGCGGTCGCCAGTCTTCGGCGTCGAGCTGGAACCCGGCGATCACGTCCTCGGCCATTTGCGGGGTAAGACCGACTTCGCTTGCCACCAAGCCGAGCGCGTCGAAGGCGGGGTCGCCGGTGGGCTTGCCCGCGAAGGCGAGCGCGGTGAGCTTGCGGATCAGCGCCAGCCGGTGGTCCAATTCGGACTGGTCGCCGAGCTCGCCGCCGAGCACCTGATTGTCGGCAATATCGTCGCAACGCCGACACCAGGCGTAGAGCAGCCAGGCGCGCTCGCGGGTCTCGCGGTCGAACAGCCGCGCGGCGGCCGAGAAGCTCTGCGAGCCGTGCTTGATCGTGGCCCGCGCATGTTCGACCAGCGCGGCGCGGGTTGCGGGAGAGATGCTCACTTCAGACTCCGCGCGCCCCCGCGAAGGCGGGGGCCTCGTTCGCAATCGCCTGAGGTCCCCGACTGCGCGGGGACTCGCATGACGGCTCGCATCACAAATCCTCGGCCTTCATGCGGAAGATCGGGGTGTGGGGCACATAGGCGGCCATCTTGCCCAGCAGGTCGGGCAGCGTTTCGGCATGGACAAGGATGTCGGCATGGACCGGGCGGACGAAGCCGATTTCGGCCATCTTCGCGTTGAAGGCGAGCAGGTGATCGTAAAAGCCGAAGGCGTTGAGCAGGCCCACCGGGTCGGAATGGTAGCCCAATTGCGCCCAGCTCATCGCCTCCCACAGCTCGTCCATCGTGCCGACCCCGCCGGGCAGGGTGACGAAACCGTCGGACAGGTCGGTGAACTTCTGCTTGCGTTCGTGCATGCCCGAAACGCTGATGAGCTCGTCGCATTCGTGGTTGGCAACCTCGGCGCGGATCAGGCTTTCGGGGATGATCCCGATAACCTCACCGCCCGCCTCCTTCGCCCCCTTGGCGACCGCGCCCATCAGGCCCAGCTTGCCCCCGCCATAGACGAGCCCGATCCCGCGCGCGGCCAATTCCGCGCCGACGTCGTAGGCCAGTTGCAGGTAACGCGGGTCTTCCGGCGAGGCCGAACCGCAATAGACGGCAAGACGTTTCACGCCCCAACCCTCGCCAGATCCTCCAGCATCAGACCCGCCGTCGCCTTCGCGCTGCCGACCACGCCGGGGATGCCCGCACCCGGATGCGTCCCCGCGCCGACGAGGTAGTAGTTGTCGATCACGTCATCACGGTTGTGGCCGCGCAGCCAGGCGCTCTGCCACAACACCGGTTCGAGGCTGAAGGCGCTGCCCATGTGGGCATTGAGGTCCGCCTTGAAATCCTTGGGGGCGTAGCTGAATTTGGTGACGATCCGGTGGTGGATGTCAGGGATCAACCTGCGGCCCAATTCGTCCAGAATCATCTTTTCGAGGCGCGGGCCGACCTCGTCCCAATCGAGCGGCATCTTGCCCATGTGGCTGACCGGCACAAGCGCGTAGAAGGTGCTCTTGCCTGCTGGTGCCATGCTCGGGTCGGTCACGGTGGGGTGGTGGAGGTAGATCGCGAAATCCTCGGGCACCACGCCGTTCTTGTAGATGTCGTCGAGCAGGCCCTTGTAGCGCTGGGCGAACAGGATCATGTGGTGCGGGATACCCGGCCAGGTGCCCTCCAGCCCGAAATGGACGACGAACAGCGAGGGCGAGAAGCTCTTGCGGTTGAGGCTCCTCGCCATCTGCTTGCCGCGCTCGCTGCCCGACAGCAGATCCTTGTAGGAATGCATGATGTCGGCGTTCGAGGCGACCGCATCGAAGCGCTGGCGGAAGCCGCTCCGGGTCTCGACCTCGCTCGCGCGGGTGCCGAGCGTGTGGACCTGCACCACCGGATCTCCCACCCGAATCGTACCGCCCAAGCGCTCGAAGTGCCGCACCATCCCCGCGATCAGCCGGTTGGTGCCGCCGCGCGCCCACCACACGCCGCCGTCCTTTTCCAGCTTGTGGATCAGCGCGTAGATCGACGAGGTGTTCATCGGATTGCCGCCCACCAGCAGGGTGTGGAAGCTCAAGGCCTCGCGCAGCTTCTCGTTCTCGACGTAACTGGAAACCATCGAGTAGACGCTGCGCCACGCCTGTTCCTTGATGAGCGCGGGCGCGGCCTTGAGCATCGACTTGAAATCGAGGAACGGCTTGGTGCCGAGCTTGAGATAGCCCTCCTCGTAAACGCGCGCCGAATATTCGAGGAAGCGCGCATAGCCCGCGACATCGGCCGGGTTCAGCTTGGCGATCTCGGCGTTGAGGCTGGCCTCGTCGTTCGAATAGTCGAAGTTCGTCCCGTCGGGCCAGTTGAGGCGGTAGAAGGGCATCACCTTCATCAGCTCGACATCATCGGCGATATCGTGGCCGGTGAGGCCCCAGAGTTCCTTCAAGCAATCGGGATCGGTAATGACCGTAGGGCCCGCATCGAAGGTGAAGCCGTCCTTCTCCCAGAAATAGGCGCGCCCGCCGGGCTTGTCGCGGCTTTCGATCACGGTGGTCGCGATGCCTGCCGATTGCAGCCGGATCGCCAGCGCCATGCCGCCGAAACCGGCACCGATCACGCAGGCGGTGCGGCCGTCGTAGCGGGCAGCGAGCGCAGGGTTCACGCCTTTTGCGCCGACAAGGTTGAGCTTCGCGTCGGCGTTCATGCCGGGGTCTCCGTTTTGAAGGGCTTGCCTTGGGAAAACAGCGCGCGGATGGCACGCGGGACAGCTACGGGGGGCTTGCCTGTGAGGATGCGCAACCGGTCGGGCCAGGTCGAGCGCCCGGCGTAGAAGCGTTCGACCAGCCTGCCTTGCAGCGCGTAGAAATGTTCGAACACCACCACCCGCTTGCCCGGCTCGGCCGCCTCGAACAGCATCCGGCTGAGCATCCGGTAATAGGCGGTGGCGCGCCAGTGGCGCTTGGCCCGGCGCTGGCAAAAGGCGGCAAGCTCGGCCCCGGTCAGATCGGGGCGCGCCGCGATCAGGTGCGCAATCGCGAGGGCATTGTCGACCGCGAAGGGCAGCGTGTAGCTGGTCAGCGGGTGCGAGAACCCGCCCCGCGCACCCGCCAGCGCCACTCCCGGGATCGCCACTTCGGCCTGCGCTGCGGCGAAATCTCCCCCCGTGATCACCGGCAGGATACCCGCTTCCTGGTCGATCACCTCGCCCTTCCAGCCGTTGACATGGGCATAGGCGGCGACGCGGCCCTTGAGGACCTCGGCGTCCATCCTGGGCTGGTCGGCGTAATAGGTGTCCTCGATGAACACCTCGTCTTCCGACAAGGGCAGAACATAGACGAAGCGGTAGGCTGCGCCATTGCCGTGGGGGGCGAGCTGGTCGACGCTTGCGTCCATGATCACGGGCCGCGTGAGGCCATGCGGCTGGTCGCAGCGGAAGTGCTGGCCGAGGAACACCTGCCAGCCGCCCGCGAGGTGCTTCGAGGTCTTGAACGGACGGCAGTCGATCACCCGCTTGGCGGCGAGGCGACTGCCGTCCGCCAGCGTCACGCCGCCCGCGTCGAGCGATGCCGCTTTTGTCTCCAGCATCACGCGCTCTGCGGGCAATTCGGCCATCAGCCCGGTGTGGAATTCGGAGCTGGCGAGTGAGCGGTAGGAGGTCGGCAGCGTGCGGCCATAGGCGGGAAAGGTGATGTCGTAGCCTTCATCCCAGCCATTGAGCGCAAAGCCTGCCATCAGGGCGCGCGCGCCGGCGCGGATGTCGGTTTCGAACCAGCTCCAGCGGTGATGCCCGCCGAGTGTGCGCCCGGCCTCGATCAGCACGAACCGGCAATCTGGGGCGTGGCGGTGGAGCGCCAGCGCGATCAGCCCGCCCGCCAACCCCCCGCCGACGATCACGACATCATGCGGCGCGGGAGTATCCGTGCCCGGTTCTTGCGGTGAGTCGACCATGCCTCTATCGCCCTAGGCGAGTGCGGGCGCTGCGGCAATGTTGCGCCAGTGCGGCGATGCCAACGCGTTCATCGGCGGGTTGGGCGGGGCCTATAGTTTCGAATTGGATGGGGAACCGCGCAAACTCGTCAGCGCCCGTCCATCATACCACTGCCGCCGCGTGTAGAGGCCGCTTGGCCGGGCATAGGCTTGGGCATCTTCGAGTGGATTGGCCGCTAGCAACAAGATGTCGGATGGACCATCGACCGCGATACGCCCGGAATGCGGCGATTGGCCGAACAGCCGCCCCGGCAGCAGCGTCGCCGATTGCAGCACCGCCAGCGGCGGCAATCCGGCATCCGCCATAACGGCAAGTTCGTTCACCAGCGAAGATCCCGCGCGGGTGCAGAAGGCCGGCATGTCGCTACCTGCCAGCACCGGAATCCCCGCGTCGATCACGATCCGCATGAGTCGCCGTCCCGCTGCGGGAAGGTCAGCGCGCGCCTCCGCGTCCAGCCCGGCGAACTGCTGCAAGTAAACCGAGCAATTTTCCAAGCCCCAGGGTGGCATCGCGGCGGCCTCAGCCTCCGCAGCCTCGGGCGAAAGATAGGTGGTTACCAGCGTCGGGGTGAGCACGAGGCCCGCCGCAGCCGCAGCCCGCAGGCGGGCGCGGCATTCGGGGGTGTCGGCCGCTGCCGCGAACGCGCCATAGATGGCCGGGATGGATTCTCCCGATTGGCGGAACCGTGCCGCGATGACCCGTTCGAAGTAGCTTTCGTGATCGGGGACGCATTCGGCGAAGGTCGAAAAATCGAGATGCTCGATGGTCCGCATGCCGATGCGCGCCTGTTGCTCCAGCGTCATCCCGGGCTGGGCATGGCCGGCCATCGCCAATCTTTTGGTGCGCGCCGCCGCAGCCAGCAAGGTGAGCTGCTCCGTATCGAAGCCTGCATACACCTTGAGAAAGTCGATACCCGACGCACGCAACGCCGCGATCGTCGCGGGAATTGTGGCGGGATCGTCCAGCACTACTTTCTGCGACGCGTCGCCATAGGGCATCGTGAAAGTCCACAAGGCCGGACCCGCGCTGACAATGGTCGGTGCCTTGGCCTTGGGCGCCCGCAGCAGCGCGAGCATCTCGTCGTGGGCCGCAAGGCTCGATCCCATGTCGCGGACATGGCCGACACCGTGGCCGAGCAGCTGCGCCGCCTGTGCGAGTGCATTCTCGGCTCCGTTCTGCATGATATGCACATGCGCGTCCCACAGCGCCGGGATAGCAAAGGCCCCGCCGCCGTCGATCACTTGCATCGCCGGATTGTCCGCGCCCGTGATCGCGCCGTCGCTGACAATCGCCAGGATGACGTCGCCGCGGATGATGATCGCGCGGTCGCGCGCAATCTCACCTGTCGCAGTATCGATGACATGCACGTTGCGCAAAACGAAGTCGGCACCGCTGCGGCGACCGGGTTGGTCGGAAAGCTGTCCGTCACCGGACGCGGGCGCGCGTGCGGGGGTAAGCAGCGCGAAGGCCATCACGGCGAGAACCGCGGCCAGACGCATCGGGAAGTGTCGGATCATGACAGGCGCTCCTTTGCCGCGGTGGGTATGACCGCGAGAATACCCGTGCCGGCAGCAGGGCCCTAATGCATTTATGACAAGGGCGGCCCACCGCCCGCCATGCGCGCCACAATCTCATCCAGCCAGCCGGAGAAGGCGCGTGCCTTCGCGCCCATCCGCCGCCCGGCAGGGGCGCACAGCCAGAAATCCCCCTCTGGCAGCGTCCAGTCGCGGAGCAGCCGGACCAGTGCGGGGTTGTCGAGCGCGCGCTGTATCATCCGCTCGCTGACGATGGCGCAGCCCAGACCGGCGAAAACCGCCGCGCGCAGGGCCTCCGCCGCGCTGACCCTCATGGTCGCCGGGACCGTCACCGGCTCCTCCACGCCGCCGCGCGCAAAGCGCCATGTGGCGGCGTTCCACGCAGTGTATTCGATGAAGTCGTGCCCCGGCAGTTCGCGCGGATGGTCCGGCGTCCCGCGCCGTTCGCAATAGGCGCGGCTGGCCACCACCCACTGCTCCGCCCGGTCGACGCGCCGGGCGACGACCGTGCTGTCATCCAGCCGCCCGCCGCGCAGCGCGAGATCGATCCCCTCGGCGATCATGTCGATCCGCCGGTCATCGAGCAGCAGGTCGAGCACGATCCCCGGATGGCGCGCGCGAAATTCGCCGAGGTGTGGGATGATGACTTGGGTTGCATAGGTGGGCGGGGCGGCGATGCGCAGCGGGCCGGTTAGGCTGAGGCCCTCATCGCGCGCGGCGACTTCGGCGGCTTCGGCCTCGTCGAGCGTGGTGCGTGCATGGGCGAGGAACCGCCGCCCCGCCTCGGTCAACGCGCTGCCACGGGTCGAGCGCAAGAGCAGCGTCACTCCGAGATGAGCTTCGAGCGCGGCAAGCGTCTTGCTGACGGCAGGCTGCCCGCTGCCGAGCCGCACGGCAGCCGCACTGATCGACCGGGTATCGACCACGGCGACAAACACCTGCATGGCATGGAGGCGGTCCATTCATTCCCTTTCGGAATAAAGAATATCGCATCAAGCGGACTACTGCTATGATTGGGAATAAATCATCTGTTCCTCAGCGCCGCCACCCCGGCAGGCCTGACACGAGGAGCAACACCATGACCCAGTTCACTCTCCATACCGCCGAAAGCGCGCCCGCAGGCAGCGCCGACCGCCTCGTCAGCGTCAAAAAGAACTGGGGCTTTGTTCCCAAGCTGCAGGCGACGCTCGCCGAAAGTCCGGTGGCGCTCAAGGCCTATGACGACATGTTCAACCTCATCGCCGCCGAAGCCACTCTAAACCCGGCGGAGCAGCAGGTCGTGTATCAGGCGATCAACGTTTTTCACGGCTGCGAGTATTGTGCGGCAGGCCACACCTTCCTCAGCCGCAAGGCGGGCGTGCCCGAAGACGCAATTGCAGCGCTGCGCGACCGTCAGCCGATGGCCGACAACCGGCTTGAGGCGCTGCGCCGGTTCGCCGAGCAGGTGGCGATCACCCGCGGCTTTGCCGGAGACGCGGCGGTCGAGAGCTTCATCGCCGCGGGCTTTACCAAGGCACAGGTGCTCGAAGTGGTGACGATCATCGCGACCAAGGTAATCAGCAACTACACCAACCACCTGACCCATACGCCGCTCGAGGATTTCATGCACGATCCCGCGCTGCGCTGGCACGATCCCGAGGGTCGAACCCCGGCCCGCGCTGCTGATTGATCCCTGCCAACATGCCGAGCCCGGGCCCGCCATCCTCGAAGGTGTGCGGCCCGGGGTTTTGCACGTGCGTGCTACTGACCGAAGCGCCGGTCGAAAATGCTTTCGATGAGTGCGACGACCGCGGCTTCTTCGGAGGGGGTCAGCGGTTCGTTTTCCATCTTCACCCGGATCGCCTGGATGCCGGGGTTGATCGGCAGAAGCTTGAACAGCGCCGGGTGATTGAGCGCCTCCGCAGTCATCTTCCGGCGTTCTTCTTCGCTCAGTTCCTCGATCGCGCTGTTGACCGCCGAATTGATGTCCTTGCCGACCTGATCGGCGGTGATCGGGCCGTCGCTTTCGATGTTCGAGAGGGTGGCATCGGGACTATAGGCCGACGCGACGTTGCCGATCAGCTTGCGTCCGGATGCAGAGCGATAGAAGGCGGCGATGCTGGTCGCCTCTTCCGGGGTCAGACGGTTGGCCAGCAGCGCCACCATTTCGGGCCGGTAAAGCGCGGTGACGCGCTCGTTCTGTTCGACCAGGATCGGGCGCATTCCGGCAACCACCTCGGCGATCACGCCGGGGCTTGCGGCCTCGGCGGCGGCGAATTCTGGGGTTTCGGCAAATTCCCGGCGCAGTGCGGTGAGCGCGTTGTCGATCACCACGTCCTGATCAACGCTTTCCTCAATCGCGGCGATCAGATCGGCATAGGCTGGGTCGGCGGCTGCGGCGCTCGCGGCGAAGGCCGGACCGGAAGGCGTGATCGCAGCCACCGGCAGCAGTGTCAGCAGCGCCGCGGTGACGGCATGGCAAAACAGGCGGGCATTGGTCATGGCGAGGTGGCACCCTGTCGTTGGCGGGACGTGTCTGCGCTGAATTAACGCGTCCGGCCGGTCCGACCAAGCGCCAAATGCCTTCGCGGCCAAATGCTTCGGACATCTTGCCATGCCGCGCCATGCGGCGCATCAGGATACCGGGATTGAGACATAATTATTTTGGGAGAAGTTCATGAATGGTGCCCGCACCAGCTTGCTCGCAGGATTGATGGCGCTCGGCGCCGGGCTGACGGGCGCGTCGCTTGCGGCGGAGACCGTGGCGATCCGCGCCGGGGCGGTGCTGGCCGATGCTGCGAGCGATCCGAGCGGCCCGGCGACGATCATTGTCACCGATGGCCGGATCGTTTCGATTGCTCCGGGCCACGGAACCGTAACGGCCGACCGCGAAATCGATCTTGCGCGCCTGACCGTCCTGCCCGGCCTGATCGACCTGCACACGCACCTCACCGGCGATCCCGGCGGCGATTTCTGGAAGGAGGCGACCGAGCCGGATGAATGGGGGGTGGTGGTCGGCGCCAAGAACGCGGCGATCACCGCGCGCGCAGGGTTCACCACCGTGCGCGAGGCGGGCAGCGGGCGCGAGACCGCCTATGCGCTCAGGCGCGGCACCGCCGAAGGGCTGGTGCCCGGCCCGCGGATCGTTGCGGCCGGCCCGGCGCTGGCGATTATCGGCGGCCACGGCGATGTCAACGGCTTCCGTCCCGAGGTCAACGAACTGCTCGACACCGGCTTCACCTGCACCGGCGCGGTGGAATGCGCGGCCAAGGTGCGGCTCGCCAGCCAGAGCGGTGCGGACGTGATCAAGATCACCGCGACCGGCGGCGTGCTGAGCCAGCAGGGCCGCGGGCTGGAGGCGCACTTCACCCTCGCCGAGATGACCGCGATCGTCGACACCGCCCATGGGCTCGGGCTCAAGGTGATGGCCCATGCCCACGGAGCGCGCGGGATCGAACTGGCGGCGCGCGCCGGGGTCGATTCGATCGAGCACGGCACCTATCTCGACGAAGCGGCAGCCAAGGCGATGAAGGCAAGCGGCACGGTGCTGGTGCCGACGCTGATGGCGTTCGAGGGCGTCAGCGAAGGGCTCGGTAAGGGCATCTACACCCCGGTGGTCGAAGCGAAAATCCGCGCGGTGCAGCCGATCAAGGAAACGCTGATCCCGCGCGCGCGCCAATACGGCGTGACGATCGCGTTCGGCACCGATGCAGGCGTGTTTCAGCATGGCCGCAATGCCGAGGAACTGGCGCTGATGAGAGAGGGCGGCATGACCGACCGCGAAGTGCTGGCCGCCGCGACCACCGGCGCGGCCAAGGTGCTGGGCATGGAAACCGAAATCGGCCGCCTCGCACCGGGCTATTCGGCCGACATCATCGCGGTCGACGGCAATCCGCTCGCCGATGTGAGTGTGCTGGAGAAGGTCGATTTCGTGATGGTGCGCGGGCGGGTGGTGGAGTAGCCACGTCCCCCTCGACACCCCGCCGCAAAGCCTCTAATCCTCTACCCATCCCCGGGGAGCGCGCTCGCGCTGAGAGGGGCGGATAGCACCGCCCGACCCGTCGAACCTGAACCTGTTAACACAGGCGGAGGGAGTGGGCTGGTCTTTGTACCATGGTTCCCGCGCCTCGTCCGCCTTGAGGAGAGAGCGCATCATGGCCGACATCAATTCACCGGTAGAGATCGGCGTCACCACCGGGCCGATCCGCGGCAGCCGCAAGGTTTACGTCCCGGCGCGCGCCCAAGGCAACAAGACGCCAAGCGGCATCGGTGTCGCGATGCGCGAGATCGACCTTGAAGGGGGTGAGCCAAGCGTGCGCGTCTACGACACCTCGGGCCCCTATACCGATCCCGAGGCGCGCATCGACATCAACGCCGGCCTTGCGCCCGTGCGCCGCGACTGGATCCTCGCGCGCGGCGATGTCGAGGATTACGCGGGCCGCGAGGTTAAGCCCGAGGACAATGGCCGCCTTGGCCCCGACCGCTCGGGCGGGGTCGCGCAGTTCCCCCATGTTGTAAGCCGACCCCTCCGCGCCAAGGCGGGGATGAACGTGACGCAAATGCACTACGCCCGCCGCGGCATCATCACGCCCGAGATGCAATATGTTGCCGAGCGCGAGAATCTGGGGCGCGAAATCGCCGCCGATCTGGTGCGCGACGGGGAAAGCTGGGGCGCGGACATTCCCGATGTCATCACTCCCGAATTTGTCCGCAGCGAAGTCGCGCGGGGCCGCGCCATCATCCCTAGCAACATCAACCACCCCGAAAGCGAACCGATGGCGATCGGGCGCAACTTCCTCGTCAAGATCAACGCCAATATCGGCAACTCGGCAGTGGCGTCTGACGTGGCGAGCGAGGTCGACAAGATGGTGTGGGCGACCCGCTGGGGCGCGGACACGATCATGGACCTCTCGACCGGACGCAACATCCACGACACCCGCGAATGGATCATCCGCAACGCCGCCGTGCCGGTCGGCACCGTGCCGATCTATCAGGCGCTCGAGAAGGTCGGCGGGGTGGCCGAGGACCTGACGTGGGAAATCTTCCGCGACACGCTGATCGAACAGGCCGAACAGGGCGTCGATTACTTCACAATCCACGCCGGGGTGCGCCTGCCCTATATCCCGCTGACCGCCAAGCGCGTCACCGGAATCGTCTCGCGCGGCGGCTCGATCATGGCCAAGTGGTGCCTTGCGCATCACAAGGAGAGCTTCCTCTTCGAGCACTTCGACGAGATCAGCGAGATCATGAAGGCCTATGACATCGCCTATTCGCTGGGCGACGGCCTGCGCCCCGGCTCGATTGCGGACGCCAATGACGAAGCGCAATTCGCCGAGCTCTACACGCTGGGCGAACTCACCAAGCGCGCCTGGGAGCAGGACGTGCAGGTGATGATCGAAGGCCCCGGCCACGTGCCGATGCACAAGATCAAGCAGAACATGGAAAAGCAGCTGGAAGCCTGCGGCGAGGCGCCGTTCTACACCCTCGGGCCTTTGGTGACCGACATCGCCCCGGGCTACGACCACATTACCAGCGGCATCGGCGCAGCGCAGATCGGCTGGTATGGCACCGCGATGCTCTGCTACGTGACGCCCAAGGAGCACCTCGGCCTGCCCGACCGCGACGATGTGAAGGTCGGCGTGGTCACATATAAGCTCGCCGCCCACGCCGCCGATCTGGCCAAGGGGCACCCGGCGGCGCAGGTGCGAGACGATGCGCTAAGCAAAGCCCGCTTCGAGTTCCGCTGGCGCGACCAGTTCAACCTGAGCCTCGATCCCGACACCGCCGAGCAGTATCACGACCAGACCTTGCCCGCCGAGGGTGCCAAGTCGGCGCATTTCTGCTCGATGTGCGGGCCGAAGTTTTGTTCGATGAAGATCACGCAGGAAGTGCGCGCATTCGCGCAGTTGCAAAATCAGGAAAGTGGAGGGTTTATCGCGGCCTCGGACGCGGAAGCCGGGATGGCCGAGATGAGCAAGATTTACGACGAAACCGGCCGGGAGTTGTACATAAGAGACGACGCGAAGGTGTCGCCGGATGGAGTTGACAATGCATCGTGAACGAAGCTTGCGCGCCGTGAAACAGGCCCTCGCCACATGGATGCTCCTGGGCACGTTTGCAGCGGCCGCGTGCGGCCAGATCGATACGCCGCCGCCGGTTGGCGAGGGCGCGACGGGCGCGCTGGCGGCGGGCAAGGTGGCCGATGCGCGCAGCACCGCGATCGTGGGCGCGGCGGACGCCTTCCTCGCAACTCTCGATGACGAGCAGCGCAAGGCGGCAGTCTTCGCATTCGGCGATGGTGCGCAGCGGACGCGCTGGTCGAATTTTCCAGTCACTTTTGTGCCGCGCAGCGGGCTTGCCTGGGGGGAACTTGATGCCGATCAGAAAGCCGCCCTGCTTAAGCTGCTCGGCACCGTTCTCAGCCCGAAAGGCGTGGAGATGGTGCGGGCGCAAATGGCGGCCGACGAAGTGCTGGCTCAGCAAAACGCCGCCAATTTCGGCGAGAACCGCTACTTTGTCGCTTTTCTCGGTGCCCCCGCACCCGACCGGGCGTGGACACTGCAATTCGGCGGGCACCATCTCGCGATCAACGCCACGATCGCGGGCCCAGACGTGACGCTTTCGCCGACACTAACGGGGGGCGAACCCCTCCGGTTCACGCAAGATGGCAAGCCCGTCGAACTGGCGGCCGACGAGGCACGCGTAGCTCAGGAATTGCTTTCCGCCCTAAATCCTGATCAACGCGCGCGGGCGATCGTTTCCGCGACACGGATCGATCCCGTCCTCGGGCCTGGCCAGGACGGCAACCGCCCGGCGGCCGAGGGTCTGCCCGCAAGCGCCATGACGCCTTCGCAGAAGCGCCTGCTCGTCGCGCTGATTGGTGCGCGGCTCGAAATACTCAACGAAGACGATTTCGGACCGCTGATGGCCGGGATCGAAGCCACGCTCGATCAGACCAGTTTCGGCTGGTGGGGACCGGTGTCGCCGCCCGGGACCGGGTATTTCCGGATCGTCGGACCCCGCATCCTTCTCGAATTCTCGCCGCAAGATATGGACGGTGACCCGTCCAACCATGCCCACAACATGTTTCGCGATCCTGCCAACGACTATGGCGCGGCGTGGACGACGCTCGATTAAACCATTGAGCGCAATCCGCCAGGTTGAGTGCGCGGCATTGCGATTGGGTTCCTGACGCTCGGCCCCGGGCTTCAAACCATCTTGATCGCGATGATCGCCACCCACACTGCGATCATCGCGATCCCCCCGGCAAGGGTCGCGCGGATCGCGTGGTCGAGCAACCGTGCCTGAAGGTCGATGGTGTGGACAAACCCCGCCATCAGCCGCAACCGCAGCGTGGCATCATCCTCGCCGCCCTGCTGTTCGAAGCGGTCGGCATGGAGCAGCGCGCGCAGCACCAGCGCGCAAGAGACGACCAGCGGGACCAGCCCGATCATGCAGGCGAGGGTCAATAGCGGCTGGCGGTCGGCCAGCACGCTCAGCGGCGCGCCGGGGCTGGCGGCGATCGGGTGGGTGCCGATCGTGATCAGCAGTGCGTTGAACGCCAGCATCGCGCCGAGCCGGACCGAAAGATCAAGGTCGCGCCCCTCGAGATATTCGAGATCTGCCATAAAGGCCTCGTCGATCGGGTCGCCGCGCATATCCTGAAAGGCCCGCAGCCGGTGGCGGAACGATCCCTGCGCGCTGGCGTGCCCCCGGTGGCTCACGCTTCGACCCCGAGGAAGCGGGCGATCTCGCCCCAGCGCGCGTTGACCGCGGCGCGGCCGCGATCGATGTTGCGGGCGATCAGATCAGGCTTGAATTCGAGCGTGTCGTAAAGATCGGTCTCGGGCTCGATCACCAGCGTCGGCACCATCCGGAACCGCTCGATCTCGGCGTGGAGCGGGCGCATCACCCGGACGATCTGGTCGGGCGCCATCCCGGTCGCTTCGAGCAAGCGGCGCTGGTCGGCCTCGGCGGTCAGCAGGCGGTTGATGAGATTGACGTTCTTGAGGTCGTTTTCGGACACTTCGCGCGAATTGATCGCCGCCGACCGCAAGCCGATGTCGATCAGGCTGTCGTAACGCTTGGGGATCTCGCCCTGCGGGCGGGCCCCGGCGCGCACCACCAGCACCGCGCGCGGGCGTTCGGCCAGCGCGGCATCGAAGGGGGTGACATCGCGCACCCCGCCATCGACCCATTGCTCTGTAAGCCCGCCGCGGTCGCGGGTTTCCAGCGGCGGAAAATAGGCGGGCATGGCGCAGCTTGCATAGATCCAGTCGGTGATGGTGTCGGCATTCTCGCCGATGATCCGGAGTTCGGCGTTGGTGATGTTGACCACCGCAATCCGCAGCCGCTTGCCGGTGGCGCGGATACGCGCGTCGGTGAAGGCCTGGCGCAGCAGAGCGCGCAGCGGCGAGGTGTCGTAGAGCGAGGATTTGCCGGTCAGCACCGCCCATAAGGTGCCGCCGCGGCGCTTGTAGATATTGTCGTTTTCCCGGATCGATGTCCAGAAGCCGAGCAGCCCGTCGAGATCGTTCTGCGCCACCCCAGCGGCCTGGATCGCGCCGGTCGATGTGCCGACCACGGTTTCAAAATCGACCCCGTGCCGCACGATCAATTCGTGCAGCACCCCGACCTGGAATGCGCCCTTGGCGCCCCCACCGCTCAACGCCACTGCCAGCCCGCCCGCCATGCCCTGTCTCCCCCACCGGTTTTCCGGCAGTAGCTTAGGCGATCAGCGGCGCATGTTCCAGCGGTCGATCCGGGGGTGCATGGCTGCGGGCGGTCAGGCTTCCTTGCGCCCGAACACCTTGGCGCGCAGGCCGCGCCCGCTGAGGCTGGGCAGACCCGGGTGACCCGGGGTC
>Ga0224722_1000606_pt1 | contig 20731 bp, 20 predicted proteins | sample Balambano_FR1_Me_FD_161646 | JGI IMG/M metagenome (GOLD analysis project Ga0224722, IMG submission 161646) | Freshwater sediment microbial communities from Lake Towuti, South Sulawesi, Indonesia - Balambano_FR1_MetaG | ecosystem: Environmental > Aquatic > Freshwater > Lake > Sediment | place... | reverse complement strand
CTGGAGAAGGAGCAGTGGGCTGAGGCGTGCCTGGAGAAAGGGGATTGACCCGAATTCGATCGGGCGTTTCTTGCCCGGGAGCAGATTGCGCAAAGATAGATGATGGCTGCAATAAATCGATCAGAGACAACGTTGGAGCAGGGGAGGCTGCAGGGCCGATCGCCTCGGGAACTGGTTCAACTTGAGTTGTCTCGACCGCCTGCCCGGAAACAGCATCAGTCAAACCAAACGTGGCAGAAGTTGCTAAACATGCCACCCAAAAAGGAGAAAACCGCATCTTGTTCATTTGCACAATCACACACCACACTCAACACAAGACAGATCTAAAGCAAAGAGGTTTCAAGTTAAAGGTTCTTAATCCTGAGGAAACCGTCAAATTCTACCGCATGAATGGGTACCAATACTTACGTATGTGCCAATACCCGTTCTAATACCTGTTGATATGCCGACTCAATATCGCCTAAATCGTGTCGGAATCGGTCTTTGTCCATCACTCGTCGATTGGCATCTGTTTCAGCTTGATTCCACAAACGGCACGTATCTGGGCTGATTTCATCGGCCAGGATGATTTGTTGATTGCGATCGATGCCAAATTCCAATTTGAAATCAACAAGTGTAATGTCACAGTCATCAAAAAATTGCATCAGAATATCATTGATTTTGAGGGCCATTGTTCGCAGTTGTTTTACCTGTTCTGGGGTTGCTAATTGCATCAACCGTAGACGATCGAGAGTCAACAACGGATCACCCAAATCATCATTCTTGTAGTAAAACTCTACTAAAGGTGGTTGAATCACAGTGCCCACCGCTAAACCCGTTTGCTTGCACAAGCTGCCAGCCGCAATGTTGCGGACGACTACCTCCACAGGGATGATCTGCACTGCTTTGACGCGCATTTCATTGGGACTGGGTTGATCGATGAAATGCGTGGGGATGCCGTTGGCTTCCAACTGACGAAACAGATGACTGGCGATCGCGCAATTCATTCGGCCTTTCCCAACGATCGCGCCTCTTTTTTGAGCATTAAAGGCAGTGGCATCATCTTTGAAGTAGGTCAGCAACACATCCGCATCATCCGTTGTATACAAAATTTTTGCCTTGCCTTCATAAAGCTTTGGGTGAGAAGTCATGAGTCGTCGCCCGATCGATAAATGAACTGCTAAAACAGAAGCGGAATCAACCCCAGGTTTCAGGATTCTAGAAAATTGGATTGTAAAAAGTTCTAGAGAGGAATTATGCGATTTACCGCATCTTCATCGTCAAACCCCAAAAATTCCTTTACCCTAACCTTAGTAATTCAGATCGTAAGATGAAACGTTCCTGTCTGGCGATAACCTTATCGGCCAGCGTGCTGATGCTGGCGGGCTGCGCTCACTCCTTCCAATCTTTGTCCCCAAGTCATACCGATAAAGCGTCTGCCGAAATGCTCTCCCCCCGCGAGAGTTTGCAAAGGGCCCGGCGCTTGGCTTGGGAAGCCGCTCTTCTTGTCCAACAGCCGCCCCATCCAGCCGAACGCTGGCAACAAGCCAGAAGTAAATGGCGGCAAGCAATTCGGTTATTGGAAGCCATCCCCCCCAATGCAGCAGTCGCCAGAGATGCTCAACGAAAGCTGGCCGAGTACCGCCCTAAGTACGATGCCATCACGCAACGGCTAACAGATGAGGAAATGGCAACTGAGAATTTTGAGCAAGCTCAAACGGTGGCCTGGCAAGCGGCTGTCACGGTTCAAGAGCCACCCTATAATTTACAAGTTTGGCAACGGGCGGCTGAGCGTTGGGGCCGAGCAGTTCGCTTGATGGGGGCTATTCCGCCCCTAACAACAGTGTCTGAAGCAGCTCAACAGAAACTGGCTGATTACCGTCAGAACTATCAAGCGATCGCCCGCAACATTGAATCTGAAAAAGATTTTTTGTCTCGGTTGGAAGCGTTCGCGGCTATTGTAGGGCGGTTGAACACATTACAAACTAGAGCCTTGACTGGGCAAACAGAAGACCCGATCGGAATTGAGTATAGAGATTACCTGACTCTGGTGCAGTCACTGCAATCCCTGCAAAAAGACTTGGAAATGCTTCCCCAAGCTGCAACGAATCCTGCTTACAACGAAATGAAAACCGCGATCGCCGACTATGAATTTGCGCTGACAATTTGGCAAAGCTACCTGAGACACAAGGCGGCCAACGCGGATTGGCTCCAAAATGGCGACTTTTTTAATCGGTTGGTGCCCCTCTCATTGATTGATGGCGATCGCCTCCTAGCACGGTACGATGTCAGAGTTTATCAAGGTTCTAGAGAAGCGAAAGTTCCTCTGAAGTCAGCCGTTTGGGCCATTTGGGAAAAAGCAGACGACCACGTTCGAGCCTCGCGGCAAAAAGCATCGGTCCAGTAAAGCAACACATATCGATACAATCTTGCTATAGCGTTTTTGCTCCAGTGAAGAACCCCCATAGCCCAAAAGTCGTTAACCAGATTAAACGCTATGAACTTTACCCTAACAGCAGACGCTGTGGCTAGTTTTGTAAATCGGCCTGCTTTATGTTGACCCCCTCTGACCGCCCCGAACCCATCTGGATAAGGATTCTGCGCTTGCTCCGATGGGATAAACCAGCAGGACGGCTGATATTGATGATTCCGGCTTTATGGGCAGTGATTCTTGCCTCTGGAGGGAAACCGCCCTTACCGCTAGTAGGGGTAATCGTGCTGGGAACTTTGGCCACTAGTGCAGCAGGGTGTGTGGTGAATGATCTGTGGGATCGCAACATTGATCCCAAGGTGCAGCGAACTCGTAACCGCCCACTGGCCTCGCGGGCGTTGTCTGTGCAGGTTGGCATGGTGGTGGCGATCGTGGCGTTTGTCTGTGCCTGGATCTTGTCTGCTTACTTAAATCCACTGACCTTCTGGCTTTGCGTGGCAGCAGTTCCAGTCATCGTGTTGTACCCCCTGGCAAAACGAGTCTTTCCAGTGCCGCAATTGGTGCTGGCGATCGCGTGGGGTTTTGCAGTTCTCATTAGCTGGAGTGCGGTGAGTTGTGGAGCCACGCCTGCTCCTACGCCTTGCCTCGGTCTGGGCACCTGGTTGTTGTGGGGGGCAACTGTTTTGTGGACGTTAGGGTTTGATACGGTTTATGCCATGTCTGATCGGGAGGACGATCGTCGGATTGGAGTCAACTCCAGCGCCCTATTTTTTGGACAGTATGCCTCCCATGCGGTTGCAGCGTTTTATCTGGGTACAACGCTCTTACTGGCCGGAGTAGGAAGTGTTCTCTCACTCAATTCGGTATTCTGGTTAGCGCTTGTTGTGGCTGTAGGTGGTTGGATTTGGCATTACTACCAACTTTGCCAGCGGGTGATTCCGCATAAAATCTATGGGCAGCAATTTCGGCAAAATGTGTGGATTGGGTTTGTGCTGCTGATTGGGATGACAATCGGAAGTTGGTGACCAGCCGATGAATTGGAAATCAATCAGCAGGAATCAACAAGAAAGCTGAATCAGAAATCTGATCCAGCTTTAGAGTCTGTTGTAGAGTGAAAGGTCTATAAGCAATCAGGACGCACGAGGATTAGGGATCGGTTTGTAACATTTGGGGTTGTAGGCAGGAAACCATTTGTTGAATGCCACGATGGAGACGGCGGGTAACTGTCATGGGACTGACTCCAATGCGTTCGGCCACTTCTTTGCGGGACAGATCGTTGATAAACACAAATTCGATCGCCTGCCGCGTTTTTTCTTCCAATTGGTTCAGTGCCCGCTGGAGTTGCTGCCGATCTTCCTCTAGAATTTGCAAATTCTGGTAATGGGCATCGGGTAGGGTGTCGCCTAGGGTCATCGGCGAATCAATCTGTTGGCTGATGGTGGCATCCAGGCTCAGGGGCAGACGGTTCTTCGTTGCCATCTTGCTTTCGCGCCATTCCATCACAGAAACGCCCAGTTGTTCCGCAATTTCGTCGTCCGTCGGTTGGCGGCCAAATGCTTCAGACAATTCTTCGCGTACTTTTTGTCCAGCTTTATTGAGTTGTTGCCAGCGACGGGGAATCTTAACAGTGGAGCTACGATCGCGCAGAAAATGCAGCATCTCACCCCGGATATAAGGGACGGCAAAGGAGCTGAAGGCACAGCCTTGATTCGGGTTAAACCGTTCGATCGCTCGAATTAATCCCAAGTACCCGATTTGTTCAAGATCTTCATACGGTTCAGCACATTGGTGGCTCACTCGATGAGCAATCTTCCTGACCAATCCAGCATTCATTTGGACAAGCTGGTTCCGGAGACGAATCGAGGGTTTCTGGTGGTACGCAACCAGTAGTTCCATGCCGTGGGAACGTACATTCGTTTGAGTCGCCATCATTTGCAGTTACCTTTCACATCAGAGTTGAGCCTATTCTCGTTAGTCAAAGGGGGGAGAAACCATCGTCGATCTACGGGACTTCTGAAGGGGGGTTACGGAGAAGTCGGCATAAATACTGATTCATTTCTCCGAAAGTCATTGCGATCGTTGGTCTTGCTTTAGGGAGAGACTGGCTACTAGCAAGGGTTTGAGCAGACGATCGAGTGTAAATCAGGTGATAACGCTAAAATAGGCTCAAGTCTTGATTCTTAATTGATGGCGGAGGATTTTCCGTGGCAAATACAAGTAATTTCCGGCAAGCAATACGCGAATCCAAAAATCAGGCGATTATTGGGCCTAACGTGATTGCCAATGCGTTACCCTTTGTTGGGGGAGGGCTACTGCTCACTGCCCTGGGCGTTTATGGAGGCATGGGGGTTCTCTCAAACTATCCCAACATTTTCATGCCGACCTTCTGGATTGCAACGATCGCATCCCTGGTGTTGTTCTTCATCTCGATGAATGTTGCGGAGAAAGGAAAGAATAATGTCGCACTCCCGCTGCTGGCAACCTACAGCTTGCTAGTGGGATACACCTTAACGGGTCTGATTTTTGTGGCGCTCAGAACGCCCAATGTCGGGATCGCAGGCATTGGGTTCGCAGCTTTGGGATGCGGCGTGACCTTTATTGCGGGTCGTCAGATTGGCTCCAACCTTTCTGAAAAAGACGGACTGGCGCTGGCAAAAACTGTACAAATAGGCATCATTGCACTGTTTGTTGTGTTAATCGCGCAGCTTCTATTCTCACTGTTTGGAATTTTCACTCCAACCTTCCTAGAAGTTGCCATTTCGGGTATTGGGGTTGTGTTGTTCGTCGGTGCAGCCGTGGTCGATTTCTTCATTCTGCCCCGCGCCTACCGGGATGATCAGTATCTGCCCGCAGCCTTATCGATGTATTTGACTTACATCAACCTGTTTGTCTTTATCTTGCGGTTACTCATCGCAATCAATAGCCGCGACTAGGTTCGTTTAAGTCGGAACCTTACATGTAAGGTTCCGACTGATTGTCTACACAGGTCTGAACATGACCTGGTGGGTAACTTCTATGTTTTGGATGATAAAAATTTGGTGACGATGGAAGCATTGGAAATTAAGCGGGAAGTGGAAGTGTTAAGCGATCGCCTGGGCAAAGCTCAGGACTATCTTTGACGTTCCTGCCCTAAACGCAAAAATTCAAGACTTGGAGCAACTCGCAGCTCAACCCACGTTTTGGGATGATCAAACTTCAGCTCAGCAAACCCTACAAGAGTTGAACGACCTCAAATCCCACCTGGAGCAAATTGCTCAGTGGCAGGCGCATCTGGAAGACGCTAGAACAGTGCTGGAACTCCTAGAGTTGGAAGATGATGAGTCTTTACTGCAAGAGGCTGAGTCAAACGTCACCCGACTGGCCCGCGATCTAGATCAGTGGGAATTGCAACAGCTTTTGTCGGGTACTTATGATCAAAAAGGTGCTGTCTTAACGATCAACGCTGGAGCAGGCGGCACAGATGCTCAGGACTGGGCGGAAATGTTGCTGCGGATGTATACTCGCTGGGCCGAAGACCACAACTATAAAGTGCATTTGGCGGAAATGTCGGAAGGCGACGAAGCGGGAATTAAGTCCGTAACGCTGGAGATCGAAGGGCGGTATGCCTACGGCTATCTAAAATCAGAAAAAGGTACTCATCGACTGGTGCGAATTTCTCCCTTTAATGCCAACGGCAAACGGCAGACGAGTTTCGCTGGGGTAGAAGTTATGCCATTGATTGACAATAGTGTGCAGCTTGACATTCCAGAAAAAGATTTGGAAATTACAACCTCGCGCGCGGGGGGGAAGGGTGGCCAAAACGTCAACAAGGTAGAAACGGCGGTTCGCATCTTGCACATCCCCACGGGGTTGGCTGTGCGGTGTACGGAGGAGCGATCGCAACTGCAAAACAAAGAAAAAGCCCTTGCCATCCTGAAGGCGAAACTCCTGATCATTGCCCAAGAGCAAAAAGCGAAGGAAATTGCCGATATTCGGGGCGATATGGTGGAAGCTTCTTGGGGGAACCAGATTCGCAACTACGTCTTCCATCCTTACCAAATGGTGAAAGACCTGCGCACTGGGGCAGAAACGACGGCCATTCAAGATGTAATGAATGGTGATCTGGATGCGTTCATTCAGGCGTATTTACGCCAGGAAGTGCAACTGGTAGAAGTGAGGTAAGCTCAGTCGATCGCCATTCTCCAGCCCAGAATGCCTATTCTTGTTAGATTAGTTAGAGCTTTTTGCATAGGTGTCTTGAGTATGGAAACCGAACATCAAACGGCAGGAACGTCGCCATCTCCTGAGCGCCATCTCTCTGGCACTCAAACCACGATCGCCGACTCGACTACGACAAATTCTGAACCACCGCCCAGTTACGTTAAGCTGGCAATGCGAAATATGGTGCGGAAGCGGGGTAAATCCCTCCAGCACTTCTTTTTGACAACCGCAGCACTTTTGGGCTTATTTGTTGGACTGTCCTACCTGACTCGTTAGGAGGAGTTGGCATGGGGATACAGGTTGAGCTTTGTCTGCAAAACTGCTACTTGCCCACAGAGATAGCATCACAGCTGCTAGGAGCAAATCCACCCGACTCCTCTACTGCTGACTCCGCTATCGAGGCAGAAGTTGCAGCTATCACTCCGGAGCACTGGGAGACTTGGTTTCAGCGATGGCTGGAACAATTGCAGCCCAACCTATCGCCAATTCAAGCCTATGAGCTCAGTTTGCGGCTGACGAACGATCGCGACATCCAACCCCTCAACGCCCAGTATCGTCAGCAAGATAAACCCACTGATGTGCTGGCTTTTGCGGCCTTAGAAGTAGACTACCCGCAATCGGAGGAGCTGCACGCACTGCCGCTTTACCTGGGTGACATCATTATTTCAGTTGAGACGGCATCTAAGCAGGCGATCGTTCAGGGGCATACCTTGACCACCGAGCTAATGTGGCTGGCCAGTCATGGTTTATTACATCTTTTAGGGTGGGATCATCCGGATGAAGACAGCCTAACAGAGATGTTAATTCAACAAAAAGCCCTCCTCAGTACGGTTGGTGTTTCCCTCAGGGACAGTTAGAATTCTTGCTAGTCTTTGGGCACGTTAAAGACAATTTCAGTCAGGATAACGTTTCATGCTTGCCAAAGACCCATCTGTTCAACCCAACTTCACACCCAATAACGCCTTGCCGCTTATGCCTTCTGAACTCCAATCTTCCGACTCTGATTACCCAAACGGGAAAACGGAACCGGTGATGAAGGCAAATAGAGAGTTTGCATGGAAAGTGGCTCCAACGCTCTTCATCAGCTTTAAATATGCCTGGGCAGGGGTAAGTTATGCCTTTAGAACGCAGCGCAATTTTCGTATTCATGTATTTTTAGGAACTTCAGCCATTGTCCTGGGCGTTGGTCTAAATCTTGCCGCAGTCGAGATGGCTGTGATTGGGCTAACCGTTGGAGCTGTCTTGACGATGGAGTTGCTCAATACAGCGATCGAGTCTGTCGTTGACCTGACAGTGAAGCAAAACTATCACGAGTTAGCCAAAATCGCGAAGGACTGTGCTGCCGCGGCCGTACTCATCTCAGCGCTGGCCTCGATCGGCGTGGCAGGTTCGCTCATTTTGCCTAAACTTTGGGTTAAGCTACTGTTGCTTTGGTCATAAGCAAAGAAGCGTTGCTCAACTGGAGAATTATCTTGATCCTTGTTATTGATAACTACGACAGCTTCACTTACAACCTGGTGCAATATTTGGGCGAACTGGGAGCAGAATTTTCGATCGCGCAAGACATTCAGGTTTATCGGAATGATCAAATTTCTTTAGAGCAGATTGAGCAATTGCAACCAGATGGGATTGTCATTTCTCCAGGGCCAGGGCGACCCGTCGATGCCGGTATTTCCCTGCAATTGATCGAAATTCTGGGCACAAAGACCCCCGTTTTAGGTGTTTGTTTAGGCCATCAAAGCATTGGTCAGGTTTTTGGCGGGACGATCGTCTCCGCTCCCACATTAATGCATGGCAAAACCTCGGAAGTTCATCATACTGGCGCGGGTGTTTTTGCCGGATTAGAAAATCCATTGACCGCCACCCGGTATCATAGTCTGGTGATTGAACGCCAGACATTACCGGATGTGCTAGAGGTCACAGCTTGGGTGGATGACGGCACGATTATGGGAGTCAGACATCGGCAGTATCCTCACATTCAAGGCGTACAATTTCATCCAGAGAGTGTACTAACGCAGTCAGGCAAGGAACTTTTGCGAAACTTTCTGCGATCAATCAGTTAAGTGTGGTCATGTGAGGACATTATGAAACGGCGGCAATTGGTGCGTTATGCAGGTGCAAGCTTGCTGACAGCGGTGGGAATGGGTGCAACCTCTGGCTTACAGCAATATCAAGCACAAACAGCAAGCACTCTTTCAGTTCAGTGGTTTGGACACACCTGCTTCTTGTTCACGGGTGGTGGTGCAGGCAGAATCTTCGTGAACCCTTTTCGCGCGATCGGTTGCACCGCAGGGTATCGTCCACCTCGTGTCAGCGTTGATTTGGTGATGATTAGCAGCCAGCTACTGGATGAAGGCGCAGTTGAGATTTTGCCTGGTGATCCCAAATTATTATTTGAACCAGGTTCCTACCAGATTAGCGGTCGTCAATTTCAAGGAATTCGTACTCCTCACGATTTACTCGATGGCAAGCGCTTTGGCATCAATGTCGTTTGGAAATGGCGGCAGGCTGGCATTGACATTCTGCATATGGGTGGGGCGGCGGCTCCTGTTACGCCAGAGCAAAAGATTTTGATGGGCCGACCCGATTTGCTTTTCATTCCAGTGGGGAACGGCCCCAAGGCTTACACTCCCGAAAACGCCAAAGCCGCGATCGAGGTTCTGAATCCCAGAATGGTTGTTCCAACTCACTATCGCACCCGTGCGGCGAATGAGAAGTGCGATCTGGTTTCACTTGATGGTTTTCTGTCCTTGATGAAGGGAACGCCAGTTCGTCGCGTGGGTTCAACAGTTTCTCTGCGATCGACGGATATTCCCAAAACAGGCATGGTCATTCAGGTTATGAATTCTCCCGTTTGAGGTTTTGAGAAAGATTTAAGACACAGATCAGCAGAATTGCTGAGCAGATTCAGCAGATACGGAGTTTTTCGGGTTTGGGTTGCAGTTGTTTCAGTACGAAGTAACTTATGACACTGCAATAACTGTCTACCTGGGTAAATTTGCCAAGTTATTTCCGTAATTTGGCTGAGCGTTTCCGTGTTTGCTTGGGCATGATTAGTTCAGAAACCAATACTCAGGGTGCGTATCTATGATTGCTATTCTGCTTTTATCCATGATGACTGGATTCATTACCTACCTGCTATGGCGACCAAATAGTGGATTCCACTCTCGGTAAACCTCAGAAAAAGCCCCTAAGTTCACCTTGGGGGCTTTCGGTTAATACACAACTTGAGCAACTAGCTCATTTCAACCGTTCGATCAGGTGGTTCCCTACCCGCAGGGCATTGGCAATAATCGTAAGCGCTGGACTGACCGACGCGTTAGATGGGAAAAAGCTACCATCCACTACATAGAGATTATCCACATCATGGGCACGGCAATTTGGATCAAGTACTGAGGTTGCCGGATCTGCTCCAAATCGGCAGGTGCCGCACTGGTGAGCAACTACAGATAGGGGCATTTCTCCCGATGGATGCAAATTACTCGTTTTGTGAATCGTTTTTTCTGCACTTTTGAGGGCTTCAGTCCAGCGATAAATCAAACGTTCATGGGCATTTGTATTGTTGGGCGTGTAATCAATAAACAGCTTATTTCCATCTACGCGCACGCGGTTGTTAGGATCGGGGAGGTCTTCTGTTTGTGCCCACCACCCGATCGAGCGAGTTGCCATTTGACTTAACCCAAATCCGGGCATCACTTTTGCTAAACCGGCAAGAATCGGTGGCGACTCAGCAAAAATAATATCTTGGAGCAATCCCCCACTGTTTTGAATTTGGCCCATCGGGTAGGGGAAATCTTCATCACCCCAGTAGAAGTCATTTACACAAACGCTGCGTTGAAATTTGCCGGAGTTGGGTGAACCGAGTTGTACAATCGAAGACAGGCGGTGCTTCATGAGATTGCGTCCCACCAAACCAGAACTATTGGCTAAGCCGTTGGCGCATTCAGTGTTTTTCGATCGCAATAAAACGGCGGCTGAATTGATCGCGCCACAGGCCAGCACAATGATGTCACCCAAAAACAAGAAGGGTTGACCACTAACTTCCGCTTGCACTGCTTTCACAACCTTGCCGGAGGGGTTGGTGTGTAAACAAGAGACAGTCGCGCCCGTCTTGATGGTGACGTTGGGATGTTTTGCTGCTGGAACGATGCCGCTTACCTCAGAATCATTGGTGGGGTCTTCTTTTTGGCGAGTGAGCGCGAGTGGCAGGTGAAAGGGGTGGAGTCCTTGTTGAGCAATCGCCCCAGCGATTTCCTCTACCTGGGGTTCATGGGCAATGGCTGGAAATGGATAGTCGGCACTGTGGGGTGGCTCGGTGGGGTCGTCTCCGGTTTGGCCATGAACTTGGTAAAGCTGCTCGGCCTCTGTGTAATACGGCTCAAAGTCGGCGTACTTCAAACACCACTCTGGGGAGATTCCTTTTTCATGCTCAACTTGCTCAAAGTCCTTTGCTCGCATTCGCGCTGAGACAGTTCCCCAGATTTTGGTATTGCCGCCGATCGCGTAACTGGTTTGGGGTGAAAACGGCTCCCCAGCAAGGTCATACCACTGTTCGGGGGCATGATATCGTTCTTTCTTAAAAATATCGACGTTACTGCGGTTCTGGTCTTCCAGTGGCATGTAATCGCCCCGTTCTAAAATCAAAATTTTCTTGCCCGTTGGAGCCAACTTATAGGCTAATGTCCCGCCCCCCGCACCGGTGCCAATAATAATCACATCGTAATATTGGTCGTCGATAATCATGGGTTACCTCATTGCCAAAGATAGATGAGACAGAACAGGATAATCCAAATTACATCTACAAAATGCCAGAAGAGGGAAACTTCGGTAACGCCTGTGTGTCCGGCTTGATAGTTGTTGGGCAGGAACGAGCGATAGAGCATGTAGAACTGGAGCAGGACACCTGTCAGCACGTGCAGGCCGTGGAAGCCAGTCAGGAGATAGAAAAGACCACCATAGACACCTGTGGTGAAACCGAAGGGTAAGCCCTTCCACTCGATCGCCTGCCCCACCAGAAAGTAAATTCCCATAGCCGAGGTGAGGAACCACAACCCCCGAAAGGCCGTGAGCTTGTCTTTTTTCAACGCTTCTTCGGCAAAGTAGATGACGAAGCTGCTGGATACCAGGACGATCGTGTTGATCAACGGCGCATTGATTTCCAGTCCTTCGATGCCAGGGGGGAGCCAGTTGGGATTCCCAATTTTAAGCAGGGCGTATCCAGCAAAGAAGCTGAAGAAAATCACACTTTCCGACAGCAGAAACACGATAAACCCAAACAAGCTGGTGCCCTGCACATCATGGGTATGTTCTAGATGGGCTTCGTTGTGGGCGATCGTTCCCTGCATCGGTTCAACAGAGCTTTCCATGATTCCCTCTCTCAAACATGGTTGAAAAATTGATCTCGTTAGTTTCCTTTCAATGCCGCCGCATTTTCCACCAGCGGTTCCGATTTGCCGTAGCCATACGGCTCCGAAACCACGATCGGAAGCTCTTCGTAGTTTTCGACGGGTGGCGGCGATGAAATCAGCCATTCCAGCCCGATCGCCCGCCAGGGATTGTCAGGAGCCTTCTCGCCCAACGCCCAGGAACTCAACATATTCAGGATAAAGGGGAGAGTAGACACCCCTAGCAGAAACGCTCCAATACTGGCAATAACGTTCCAGAAGGCGTACTCCGGGTCGTAGGAAGAGACTCGTCGCAGCATGCCCTGAAGGCCGAGGGGATGCATCGGCAGGAAGTTCAATTGCGTGCCAATGAAGGCCAACCAGAAATGCACTTTACCCAAGCCCTCGTAATACATACGTCCCGTCATTTTAGGGAACCAGTGATAGATAGCCGCAAACATCCCCATCGTGATGGTGCCATACACTACATAGTGAAAGTGCCCCACAACAAAATAGGTGTTGTTGACATGAATATCAATGGGGACTGCGGCCAGCATGATACCCGTGATGCCAGCAAAGACAAACATAACAATCGCCGCCAGTGCAAACAACATAGGCGTATTCATGCGGAGTCTGCCCTTCCAAATCGTGGCAGTCCAGGCAAAAATTTTGACCCCTGTGGGTACGGCCACCAGCATTGTGGTCAACATGAACAGCATACGCATCCAACCAGGCGTGTAGCTGGCATACATATGATGCACCCAGACGAGAATGCTGACAAAGGCGATCGTCAAGGATGAAACCGCAACCACTTTGTAGCCAAACAGCGGCTTTCGAGCATAAACAGGCAGCACTTCTGAAAACACCCCAAAAATTGGCAAAATCATCACGTACACAGCCGGATGGGAGTAGAACCAGAAGTAATGCTGAAATAAAACGGGATTGCCACCTTCACTAGCATCAAAGAAGTGAGTTCCTACTGCCAGGTCAAATAGCAACATCACGGCTCCCGCAGTTAGGACAGGGAGGCCGGTTAATTGGATCAACTGGGCACTGAGGACTGTCCAAACAAAGATCGGCATTCGAAAATAGGTCATGCCGGGGGCACGCATTTTGACGATCGTTGCCACAAAGTTCACGGCTCCCATGATGGAAGACACGCCCGAAATCGCTACGGCCACAATCCACAATAACTGTCCGTTAATCAGTTTGCCGGATGGGTTTTGAATGCTCACGGGTGGATATACCCACCAGCCTGCTTGGGCGGTGCCATCGGGTAACAGAAAACTGGCCAGTAGAATAACTCCGAAAATGGGCACCATCCAGAAGGCGATCGCATTCAGCCGCGGAAACGCCATATCCCGCGCCCCAATCATCAAGGGCACCAGGTAATTGGCCAGCCCCACCAGGGACGGAAACACCCACAGGAAAATCATAATCGTCCCGTGCATAGTGTAGACACTGTTATACAGGCTGCGGCCAATCAAATCAGATTCTGGCGTGATCAATTCCGCCCGCACAATCATCGATAAAAATCCACCGATCAGGAAGAAAGTGAAAGCTGTCACCAGATACTGCACACCAATGACTTTGTGATCGGTACTAAAGCTGAAGTACTTGCGCCAATCTGGTGGCAAGTTTTGCTTAATCTCTTTTGGAAGATCCAGTCCTTCGATCGGAATGTTTGTCATAAGGGCATGAGGGGGAGGGGGAAAGGAGTGGGGGAGCGAGAGGAAGGAGCGAGGGCTAGAACTTGAACCCTTCTACCTTCTACCTTCTACTTTTTGCCTTTTGCGCTAAACTCCATTCACCATTGGTGGTGGAGCTGGAACAACAGTTGCCCAACCAGGTTTGAAGCCTTTTTTGTTTTGCTTGGTGTATTCTTCGTAGGGTTGATTGTTGGCTGGAACGCGGGGTAACGAGGCCGATCGCACCAGCCACTCGTGATACTGTTGCGCCGATTCCACGACCACATTGGTCTGGTTAATGGCAAAGAAAGTCCCGCTGAACTGCGAATCACTGAGCCGATACTGGCCTTCGCGGATGGGCGTGAACTCAAAATCAACCGGGTGATTCGGCACAATGTCCTGTTTTAACCGAAAGGCAGGGATGTACAAACCATGAATGACATCTTCAGTTTGCATGGCCAGTTTAACCCGGTGGTTGACAGGCAGATGGAGTTCGGCGCTGGTAACGTTGCGATCGGGGTAATGAAACGACCAGGCCCACTGCTTCACCGTCACCTCAATATTTTCCATGGGGTTATCTTCAGCCAAAGGCGCAGCGTAGGCCGCATCCATCTCTGGCATGTGCAAATGCACCAGTTCCATCGGGCCACGCACGGCCATTTGCTCGTAAGTACGATAGCTGTAACCAGCAATGATGAACACCAGAATGATGGGAATCACTGTCCAGACCACTTCTAAGGTGACGTTGCCTTCAATGTGGGGGCCATCACTCAGGTCAAAACGGCTGACGCGCTGCGTCAAGATGGTGTAACCGATCGTTCCAGCCACGCCCAGGAAGATAATGGTGCCCAGGAAAACGGTAAACGAGAACAGGTCATCAATCAGTTTTGCTTCCGCTGTAGCCTGGGGGGGAAACCAACTGTAAGATTGTTGCGCCATCCACAGGCCAGCTAGCACCAGGACAACCGCGATCGCAACCAGCGTCAGAATCGTTGAAGGTTTCATAAGACTCGATCAACCTGAATAAGAAAATCATCGAAGAACAACATTTGGATCTTGGCCACTCCGCAGCAATTGATCTGCCGTGATGTGGACACCAAATTCTCCGGCTAACTGCGCACCCAACGTACCATGCAAGTACATCAAAAACAGAATACCTAAGCCCGCCAGCAAGTAAACCCACTGCACTTGCCGGATGGAATCTTTACGCCATTTGAATCGCTGGAACCCTCGCCAAACGGCCATCGCGACAATCAACGTCAGCAGCATTACGCCACCCAGGCCATGCCACAACATCGTTTGCATCGCATTCAAATCCCAGGCACTGACATCTTCTGCCGCGGGTGTAGCCAGAAGAATTTCATAGAAACCAGATGCGACGGTGAAGAAGGTGATGATTGCTGAAGCCAGGACGTTATACCACCCCACATCGAAAAAATTCGATCGCACCGCTGTTAAGGATAAAAACTTGAGAATAGTTCGTTGCAGTGGAAACAACGCCCCCGCAATATCAAACGCAATCCCAATGATAAACAAACCCAACGTCAGATGAACTAGATTGGGGTGGATGGGAAGCGCATAGGGCAACCCATTGGCTCCAAAGTCTGACGCGACTTGATTAACCAACTCAGAATTCATTACAGGGTTCCCTCTCGAATCGCTTCAACAACTGGAACGGTATGTAATCCATACACCCACACCAACTTGTCGCCCAGGTAGGTTTGAAAACACACCAGCGCCACCAGAAAAATGCTCAGCCCCAGGTAAGCCGGTGGCAGAATCTGTGGATCACGCGCTCGAATCACAAACCGCCAACCAGTAATGCCAGCCAGAATGGCCGATAGCGACCAACCTATAATTGTGTGCAAGTTTAAGGTTGATTTGGCTGCGTCGTAGGCAAGGGATAAACCCGCTTCAACCTGACCAAAAATGACCGAAATAAAAATCGAAATGGTTGCAAAAAACAGGTTCCACCAACTCACTTCATACAAGCGAGGATTTTTAGTGAAATAGCCAATGAAGTCGCACACGAAGGCAAATAGAACCATCGCAATCACAAAATGCACGACGATCGGATGGATAGTATCTGGGTATGGCAGGTTGTGTTCATTAAGCGGAGGAAGATACTCAAACATGAACTCTCCTTCTGAAGAACTATTGAGCATCAGCGAGCGATCGATGTGTGGTAAATCACAAATCATCAATGAGCAGAGCATTAAGTAATGAGAATTAAATAAATTAGCAAATTTTGTGGAATAGGCATCCTGCCTGTCACTCACAGCCGAGACGGCTATGCCACTTTATTTAATCCATGATCCTAAGCAGCGAGTTGCAGTTAGTCAATTCATTGAATAGAAAGACATCTGCTAACGTTTAACAAGTTGAATCATTAACAACACGTTAACATTTACTCAGATCTTAGGTTGCTATTGATGAACAGTTGTAGCTGACAACATACAAGATTTACCGTGGAAACATTCGAAGCGACAAAAACATAATCTTTTATGCAGAAGCTGCCATTCATTGATCCAATCATTAGTCTAACGTTGACCTGTTCAACAGCACCGGTCTTACTCGTATCCAAGACTCAATAGCGTCTGTTCAACAAAAAAATTGGCAACTTGTGTTTGATATGACAAGTAAAGCGGAAAGCTGTATGAGAAACTACACAAACAAGTGAATGTGTGTATTGTTTGAATAAATTCTTAATTGCCTATCTGCGACTCGTTTTGCCCAAGGTTGCTTAGTTTGGACACTTTATCCCTGTGGGGAATCGTCCTATGAGTCAGTTAGAATCTCCAACTATTATTATTGGCGCAGGTTTCCTAGGGCTTTTTACGGCGCTTCATTTGAATAATCAGCGCTATTCAAGGCCCATTGTGCTGATTGATCGCAACGATCGCTTCTGCTTCAAACCGCTCCTGTATGAATATATGAGCGGTGAGATGGAAGCCGATAAAGTGGTGCCATTGTATGGACAATTGTTGCAAGGTACTCAGGTCTACTTCATCAAAGACGTTGTAGAATCCATCGATTTAGCTACTCGCCGGGTGTATTTAGCTAGTGGAACGTTCAAAGAGTACGACAATTTGGTATTAGCGTTGGGTAGTGTACCGGCCTTTTTTGCAGAAGGTGCCGCCGAACATGCATTTACTTTTCAGAGCAAGGCTGATGCCGATAAGTTGAAGGACCATTTGATGAATCGGTTGCGAGAGGCTGCAAAAGTTTCCTCTGCTGAGGAACGACGAGCGCTGTTAACCGTGGTGATTGTTGGGGGTGGGCCTGTAGGGGTAGAACTAGCACTAACCCTGGGTGATCTGCTGCCCAAATGGAGTGCCTCAATGGGTGGCGATTTGAAGGACCTTCGAATCGTTCTACTGAATCGTGGCGACATTTTACAGGGTGACGTAAATAGTTTGTTGCGAGATGTCGCTATCAAAGCAATGGAGGAGCGGATTGTTCCAACTGAGTTAATGTTGGGAACCTCAGTGACAGCCGTTCACCCAACCACAGTGGAATTTACCCATAATGAAGAACCAAGCCAACTGCAAGCGGGCACGATCGTTTGGGCTTGCGGAACCAAGGTTCACCCACTGATCAAGTCCCTTCCAATTCCAGATGCGCAACGAACATCTCGTGGGCATCTTCTGGTCAAACCCACGCTCCAACTGCTTGAGCATCCCGAAGTGTTTGCAGCGGGGGATTGTGCCGTGATTAATACCGAAGATCCAGGTGCAAAACCGCTCCCTCCAACGGCTCAGGTTGCTTACCAACAAGGAGCAGCGATCGCAAAAGCCTTAAAAGCGAAGGCCCAAAACCAGGAGCACCTCCAACCATGCAAAGTTAGCCTACGCGGCACTTTGATGAAGTTGGGGCTGGGCACAGGTGTTGCGAACTTATTTGATCGCTATGAAATCGTTGGTGCCCTTGGGCAAAAGATCCGGCAGTTGACTTATCTCGAACTCCTGCCAACCGCAGCACATAACTTCAGAACAACTCTGGATTGGGTAAAAGACGAAATTTTTCAAACTCACACCAGTGAGTACCACGAGATTAGTTATACTGCGGGTTATACAGCAGAAGAATTGGCAACGCTGGCAGCCGCAGTAACGATGAGTTCCGCCGCCGTATCGATCGCGGAAGTGGGTGCCGTATCCGATAGGCTGGAGGCCGTAGCTTTAGGGCGAGAACTAGCGGGTGCATCCAGCAAGTATGCGACCAATCGCGTGATTCAAGCTCTGTTTGGGCATCACACAAAGCGTAAGGCGGCCATGCAACAAATTAGAGCTACTCATGAAAAACTGGATGAGTTTCTAGAGTCAACGCTCGAGCAAATGGGCAAAGCCATCGAAATTCTGACCGTGAAATCAACCTCAGAAGAGCTTCGCGAATATAAAGAGCTGATTTACTCCTGTTGCGATCGAGTTGCCAGCGCGGCTGGTAGCGGATTGCTTGGTACAGGGCAACGGATTTCTTCAGAAGAAGCAGAGGTTTTAGAAAGAGTAAGAGTTGCGCTCAGTCTGTAGAATCCAAAAAAGAACCGACCACTTGTAAAAACAAGGAACATCAGATGTTAAGTTTGATGACGTGAAGCGATCGTGTCTTTAACCTGCCATGCCATATCTGAAACTCCTGCTTGGATTAGTTCTTTGCTGCGTAATGCTGTTAGCGACTCCCATTTCTGCTCTAGCAGCCAGTTCTGCGGCAATTCGAGCTTATGATGATGTCGAAGCTGTTATCAAAGATTATGCTGGTCAAAACCTGGTTCGGTCTGAATTTGGTGACTCCAACCTGGAAGGAGCCAACTTTGATCGGGCCGATCTCCGTGGGGCCGTATTCAATGGAGCCAAGTTGGTCAATGCCAATTGGCACGGCGTAGACTTCAGCGATGGCATTGCTTACATTACCGACTTTACCAACGCCAACCTCACAGATGCCATTTTTAACTCTGCCATGCTGCTGAAGTCCAGCTTTAAGAATGCCACCATCACCGGGGCAGACTTCAGCGATGCGGCGATCGATCGCGCCCAGGTGATTGCCCTCTGCAAAACAGCCTCCGGGACGAATCCAATCACGGGTGTGGATACCCGCGAATCGTTAGGCTGTCGATAAGTTGCGTTCTACACACTCATTTCCATCATGCGTTGAATTGGCTGCAACGCTGCGGCCTGGATCTGTGGCTCGATCGCAATTTTAGGAGTACGATTTTGCATGCAGAGATAAATCTTCTCCAGGGTGTTCAACCGCATGTAGGGACACTCATTACAGGCACAGTTATTCAGGGGCGGGGCTGGAATAAACCGTTTGTGCGGTTCTGCCTTTTGCATCTGATGAATAATCCCCGGTTCCGTGGCCACAATGAATTCCGAACGCTCGCTCCGCTGCACATAATTCAACAACGCTGTCGTGGAGCCGATGTAAGTGGCATGACGTAACACAGCCGGTTCACATTCAGGATGGGCGATCGCTTCCGCCTGGGGATGTTGCACCTTCAACTGCACCAGTTTCTTCTCCGAGAACGTTTCATGCACAATGCAACTCCCCTGCCACAGTACCAATTCCCGGCCAGTTTGTTGCATGACATATTGCCCCAAGTTGCGATCGGGCGCAAAAATGATGGGCTGCTCCTTCGGCAGTTGATTCACAATCTGGACTGCATTGGAACTTGTGCAGATAATGTCACTCATGGCTTTGATTTCAGCCGTGCAATTTATGTAAGAAATTACCAAATGTCCAGGATGCGCTGCCTTAAATTTGGCAAATTCAGCCGGGGGGCAACTGTCTGCCAGCGAACAGCCTGCCGCCAGATCTGGCAGCAACACTAGTTTGTTTGGATTCAAGATTTTGGCCGTTTCCGCCATAAAATGCACCCCCGCAAACACAATCACATCTGCGCTGGTATCTGCGGCCTGCCGCGACAAGCCCAACGAATCACCAATGTAGTCAGCAATATCTTGAATGTCCGGGTCTTGATAGTAATGCGCCAGAATGACTGCATTCAGCTCTCGTTTTAGGTGATAAATGGCATCAAACAGATCGATCGGCAAATCATTCAACACAGAAGAATCGATTATTGGACGAGTCGCAGTAAACAAGGTGGGTGAAACCTTTTGAAAGAACGTCTTAATTATAGTGCATTTCACCAAAAGGGACGGATATTATTCTCTATGGGTTACAAAAATCACAGTACATTGGGTCAGCCGTTTGAGTGCCATTAGGAAACAATTTTGGTTGTTCAAAGTGACATTTCTGGCAACGGTAAATGGCGGCTAAAACTTGTTGGGTTGGCTGCCCGCAAAGACCACAAGGTAGACCATAACGATATTCACCAACACCAAACCCAGGAACATTACACTTGGGGCAATGTTGTTTGGCTTTGCTAATTAAATCTTGGGTGGCTTGGGCAATGACTTGCATTCGTGTCGGGTTGTGCATCGCCCGCATGTCCGTTTCCAGATGGGCAATCCCAAACTGATTGAGTATTTGAGTCACTGCAGCTCTCAGGGCGGGTTCAGTTGTGATGCCTTTAATAATCAAATTTGAGTCTTTTGAGTTGTTTGCAGGCATGACGACTAAGCCGTGGGCAGGGAAACCGGCTTTTTGGGCAAAGCGCAGCGCTTCGTCTAGAGTTGCGATCGCAGCATGACTGAAGTTGGTTTCCGTTGAGATTGCTTCGCCGACAATTTCCAAATCATGGTGTTGATCAACCAGTACAACAATTTCGCGATCGCAGGGCAAAAAGGGCATCGCTGGATGGGGCGAAAAACTACCCTCACTAGCGAGGGCAAGGGTTTCTCCGGTTAATTCCAGAGCGGCGAATGCTTTTAACCTGGCGGTTTCAATTTGACTGGCCGCACGATCAACATCGCGAGTAAAGGTGCCAAAGCGATCGCTGTTGAAATCCGCCGGCACAACCACCTCAATGCCCAATTCTTGTTTCAACAGAGGCGCGATCGCAGTCTCTTTCTTATGCATCGTGGCTAGAACAGCACGGCGTTGGGAGAAGTAGGACATGCGGAGAAAGGGAGAGAGGGGGAGGAGGGGGGGAG